>Ga0302181_10000236_pt1 | contig 49184 bp, 55 predicted proteins | sample I_Palsa_E3_3_FD_198786 | JGI IMG/M metagenome (GOLD analysis project Ga0302181, IMG submission 198786) | Peat permafrost microbial communities from Stordalen Mire near Abisko, Sweden - I_Palsa_E3_3 | ecosystem: Environmental > Terrestrial > Soil > Palsa > Peat permafrost | place: Sweden...
GGCCACGGCCGTGGTCATGATCAGCAGGGCGACTCTCGGTGAAGTGATCCGGCTGCGCGAGCGGGCCGTTGCGGTGGCGGCAGCCCTGCAGCGCCGGGGCCGGCCCGGTGCCCGGGTAGGGGTCGTGGTCATCGCCGGCCACAAGCACTTCAATAGCGCTCTTGCCGAGGTCGCGCGGTCCCTGGACCAGGGCAAGGTGCCGGCCAGCGTGATCGGCGGCCTGGCCGATGAGCCGAAGAGCGCCGACCTGCTGCGCGGCGAGTGGGGCGGGAAGCTGGACAAGTCGCTGCTGATCAGGACCGCGCGAGAGATAGCTGCGCACCTCGCGGCGCAGCTGCCTGCTGAGCCGGACCCGCAGCCCCGGGCACCTGGAGAGTCGATGGACCCCCGGATGGCCCGGCCCCGCGGCCCGGCGGTCCCTGACGGCCGCCGGGTTCCCGGCAGCTACCCGCCGGCTGCCGCCGCGCCGCAGGTCGAATCTGCCGCCCCCGCCCGTTCCGAGCCCGCCCGGCCTGAGCCTGTCCGTTCCGAGCCCGCCCGGCCTGAGCCTGTCCGTTCCGAGCCCGCCCGGCCTGAGCCTGTCCGGCCGGAGCTGAGCTGGCCCGAGCCGGTGCGTTCCGAGCCCGCCCAGCCTGAGTCCGACCAGCCTGAGTCCGCTCAGCCTGAGTCCGCTCAGCCTGGGTCCGACCAGCCTGAGCCTGTCCGGCCTGAGCCTGTCCGGCCTGAGCCTGTCCTGCTCGGGCCGGTCCGGCCTGAGCCTGCCCATGCTGAGGCGGCCAAGCCTGAGCTTGTCCGGCCCGAGGTGGCCTGGCCAGAGCCCTTCCAGGCCGAGGCGGCGTGGCCTGAGCCCGTCCGGTCCGAGCCGGTCCGCCCCGAGACAGCGTGGCCTTACCCGGACCCGGGCGGCTGGCCCGACCCGGTCCAGAGCACCGGGCCGCTAGCTGACCAGCCACGCGACCGGCATGGCCGCTATGGGGACCCACCCGGCGTCGGCGGTGACGCCTGATGGACCATGGCGTCGTCAAGCGACTGCGCGGCGAGGTCGGCGACCGGCTTCGCGATCAGCGCAGGGTCGACGCGGCAGCCGGGATGCCGCCGATGTCCGGCGAGGACGAGCGCCAGTTCGCCCGTGCGCTCATCGCGCAGGCACTGGAGGAGCACGCCCGCAGTGAGATCACCGCTGGCCGGGTTCCGTCCAATGCGCAGGAAGAGGAACAGCTCGCCGCGGCCATCCACGCCGCGCTCTTCGGCGTCGGCAGACTGCAGCCGCTGCTGGAGGACCAGCAGATCGAGAACATCGACATCAACGGCTGCGACCGGGTGTTTCTCGGCTACGCCGACGGCCGCGAGGTGCTGGGCGAGCCGGTCGCCGAGAGCGACGAGGAGCTGATCGAGCTCATCCAGGTGCTGGCCGCGTACTCGGGCCTGTCCAGCCGGCCGTTCGATACCGCCAACCCGCAGCTCGACATCCGGCTGCCGGACGGGTCCCGGCTGTCTGCCGTGATGGATGTGACCCTCCGGCCGGCGGTGTCGATCCGGCGGGCACGGATGGGCAAGGTATTCCTCGCCGACCTGGTCGGGAACGGCACGATCCTGCCGGAGGCTGCCGCCTTCCTCGCGGCCGCCACGGCAGCGCGGAAGAACATCATGATCGCCGGAGCCACCAACGCGGGCAAGACGACCCTGCTGCGGGCGATCGCCAACCAGATCCCGGCCAGCGAACGGCTGATCACCGTCGAGCGGGCGCTGGAACTCGGCATGGATCACTTCCCGGAGCTGCACCCGAACGTGATCGCGCTGGAGGAACGCCTGCCGAACATGGAGGGCATGGGCGCGATCTCCATGGCCGAGCTTGTCCGCCGCTCGCTCCGGATGAACCCGAGCCGGGTCATCGTCGGCGAGGTGCTCGGCGACGAGATCATCACGATGCTGAACGCGATGACGCAGGGCAACGACGGCTCGCTGTCGACCATCCACGCCAACTCCTCGCTGGAGGTGTTCAACCGCATCGCGACCTACGCGATCCAGTCGGCCGAACGGCTTCCGGTCGAGGCGACGCACATGCTGATCGCCGGCGCGATCGACTTTGTCGTCTTCATCGAGAAGCGGAACGAGTACGCCAGCGGCGGCAGGCTCCGCAGGTATGTCAGCAGCATCCGCGAGGTGACCGGGATCGATGGCCGGGTGCAGTCGAGCGAGGCTTTCGCGCCAGGCCCCGACGGCTGCGCCGTGCCCCGTGCCCCGGTGTCGTGCATGGCCGAACTGGCCGAGCACGGCTATGACGCGGCGGGAGGCATCTGGTGACCGGCATCCCGGCCGCAACGCTGCTGGCGCTACTGATCGGCGCGGCGGCAGGCGGTGGCCTTTTTCTCCTTGTGATGGCGATACGCGGCCTGCCACCCGCGCCGCCTGGCAGGGGCCGGACCCGCCTGGACCGGCATCTGCGCAACGTCTTCGGTCCGCGTGGCGCGATCGCGGCCGTGGCCGGCGTCGGCGTGCTTGTCGCGACCGGCTGGGTGGTGGCCGGGGCAGGCGTCGCCATCCTGGCCTACAGCTGGCACGGGCTCAGCGGGGCCGCCAGCGAGCGCCGGGCACTGGCCAGGCTGGAGGGACTGGCCGTCTGGACGGAGTCGCTGCGGGACACCATCGCCGGTGCCGTCGGCCTGGAGCAGGCGATCCCGGCATCGCTGCGGGTCGCCGCGCCGTCGCTGAGCGAGCCGCTCGCGGCGCTGGTCAGCCGAATGCACACCCGGGTGCCGATGCCCGACGCATTGCGTATCTTCGCCGATGACCTGGATGATCCCGGTGCCGACCTGATCATCGCGGCCCTGATCATCAACTCGCGGCTGCGCGGCCCCGGACTGCGTGACTTGCTTGGCTCGCTGTCCAGCTCGGTCCGCGAGGAGCTGGACATGCGCCGGAAGGTCAGCGCCGACCGCAGGTCAACCCGGCGCAGCGTGCAAATCGTGGTGCTCGTATCGGTGGGGATGGCCATCGCGCTGGCCCTGCTTGACCATGGCTTCCTGATCCCCTACAACGGCGTGCTCGGCCAGTTCGTGCTGGTCATCGTCGTCGCTATTTACGCCGCGGGCATCATCTGGCTGCGCAGGCTGGCGCATTTCGAGACGCCGCAGCGGCTACTCGGCGCCTGGCCGCAGGAGAGCGCCGCGGCGGCCTCGAGGAGCCCGGCGTGACCGCGGCGCTGATCGCCGGTGCCGTCTGCGGGCTCGGCCTCTTCCTTTTCGCCTTCGCCCTGATCCCCCGCCGGATCAGCCTGGCCCGTCAGGTTGCCGCGTTCGACGCCGGCCGCCCGGCGGCTGTCCGGGCCGGGTCCCGGCCGGGCCTGGACGCGGAGAGCGACTTCAGCCGGTGGCTGGGTACCGCCCTCGCCAAGTTCTGCGCCGAGCAGGGCTGGGAATTCCGGTCGCTGCGGTCCAGCCTCGCCCTGGTGGACAAGTCGTTCGAGAACTACCTGGCCAGCAAGGTCCTGATGGCAATCCTCGGGCTGCTCTTCGCGCCGATCCTGCTCTTCGCCCTCACCTTTTCCGGCCTGCATCTGACTTTTATCGTGCCGGTGTGGACGGGCCTGGTGCTGGCCGCTGTCTTTTTCCTGCTGCCCGATCTGGAACTCAGGCAGAAGGTGGAGCAGCGGCGGCGGGATTTCCGGCACGCCATCGGCGCCTTCCTCGACCTGGTCGCGATGAACCTGTCCGGCGGTCGCGGTGTGCCGGAGGCGCTGCTGGCGGCGAGCGAGATTGGCACCGGATGGGCCATGTGGCGGATCCGGGAGGCCCTGGTGAACGCCAGGATCACCGGCCATACGCCCTGGCAGGCGCTGGGCGCGCTCGGGGAGGAGATCAGGGTCGACGAATTGCGTGACCTGGCCGCCGCGCTCAGCCTGGTCGCCGACGATGGCGCCAAGGTGCGCGAATCGCTGTCGACCCGTGCGGCCAGCCTGCGGCGGCGCGAGCTAGCCGACATGCAGGGCGAGGCGGGGGAGCGGTCGCAGTCCATGCTGGTCGCCCAGATGCTGCTCTGCGGAGCGTTCCTGATCTTCCTTATCTACCCGGCGGTGCGGGTGATGCTCGGGTTCTAGTCACGAATGCCTGCCGCAGGAATAACAAAGCTGGAAGGACCAGGAGGGAAACAATGAGAGCCCAAGTCCCCGGGCAAATGGAGCTGGATTACGCGCGGACGCTTCTCGGTGTGCGGCTGGCTGAATTCAGGGCAGCCAGGCAGCAGCGGGATCGCGGCGCGTCAGCAATCGAGCTGGCGATCATTACGGCCATCATCGTGGGCCTGGCAGCCATCGTGCTGATTGTCATCACGCATATCGTGCAAACTCGCGCTAACCAGATCAATCAGAACAACGGCCAGATCCCTTAATGGCTGGCCTGCGCTCATGGTTGCGCGGCCGGCCTGGCCGCGAGTTCACCATGCGCGGGCGGCGGGACCGTGGCGCGGGCGCCTGCGGGCTGGCTGGGCGGACGCGGCGTGACCGCGGGTCGAGCGCGATCGAGCTGGCCATCCTGGCGCCGATGCTGCTCGCGATGATCTGGCTGACCATTCAGTACGCGCTCTACTACCAGGGCAGGCAGGTCGCGCTGGCGGCCGCGCAGCTCGGTGCGCGGGTAGCCAGCCAGGACGCGGACGCTGTGCCGGGCTGGGCGGGGCTAGCCGACCAGAGCGCCGAGAACTACTACCACGGACTAGGCACCCGGGTTCTCGGGCCGCACATTAGCGCGGTCGCCGCCGCGTCCGGCCCAGGACAGGTACGGGTAACGGTGACCGGCCAGGCGGCGTCCATCATGTTCGGGCTGAACCTGACCATTCACGCGACCGCGGGCGGTCCCATTGACTGCTTCCGGCCGGACCTGAACGGAGGCCAGCAATGCCAGAACTAGGGCACGTGACTCGCCTGCGGTCACGTGGCCCGCGTGCAGGAACGGTTGCAGGAACGAGCGCGGGAAGGAGCGCGGCGGCCCCGCGACCGGCTTGCCTGCACCGCCAGCGCGGCTCCATGACGGTCGAATTCGTGCTGCTCGCACCGCTGCTGCTCGGCCTGATGCTCTTCCTGGTGCTGGCCGGCCGCGTCGTAGAGGCGCACGGCGAGGCCGACGGCGCGGCCAGGGACGCCGCGCGGGCCGCGTCGGTCGCGCGCTCGCTTGGCGCGGCCCAGGTCGCGGCGGACCAGGCGGTCCAGGCCGACGTGCGGGGCGAGTGCGGGCTGCCGATCGTGCAGGGCTACGCCCGCGGCAGCACGGCGGTCGTTGTCACCCTGCACTGCCAGGTTGACCTGGCCTTCATCGGCTACGCCACGCTGCACGTGAACGGCTACGCGGTGGCCCCGCTCGACCAGTTCGTAGCGAGAACCTATTGATCGGCCGACGATGATGCGCGACACCGACCTGGCACACGGCGTCGGCCCGCCATGCGGCGCTGACCCCCTGCCCCGCGCCCACCCAGTACCCCGCGCCCACCAGGTACGCGGCACTGACCGCGGCTCGCTCACGCTGTTTGTCCTCTTCTTCGCGATCACCGCGCTCGTGCTCGCCAGCCTCCTTGTCGATGTCGGCAGCGCGGTCAACGCGCAGGAACGGGCCGCCGACCTTGCCGAGCAGGCGGCCCGCGCCGGGGCCAACGCCATTGACCTCGCAGCGCTGCGGGACGGGAATGTCGTCGTTGACCAGAATGAAGCGTGCGTGAGCGCCGGGCAAGTCATTCAGAAGTACGCGACTATCAGTGGAATCGATGCTGCCATGACGCAGAACTGCACCTATCCCGGACCGCGGCAGGTCACGGTCTACGTCTCCGTGACCACTAAGCCGATCATCACGACTTTCTTCGGCAGCTTCACCATGAAGGCACACGAGACCGCATGCGCGGAATTCGGCATTAACCAGGGGGTGGCCTGCTGATGGCACCGCCGATTCCGGGGCTCAGCCGGCCGCCCGCGATGCCGCGCCGGCCGGCCGGCGACGTGCTCGCCGGGATCCTCGCCGTCCTCGCCCTGCTCGCCTTGACCGCGGGCGTGCCGCTCGGGCTGATTACCGTCTTCGGGCTGCCGATCCCGCAGAGCATGCCGACGATGTCGGTGCTCACCCATCAGCTCGACATTCACGCCGTCCTGCAGGTCCTGATGGTGGTCGTCTGGCTGGCCTGGCTGCAGCTGCTGTGCTGTGTCTTCGCCGAGGTGCGGGCCGCGGTGCGGAACGCGGGGATGCCCGCCCGGGTGCCGCTGGCCGGCGGCACGCAGGCGGTCGCGCACCGGCTGGTGACCGCGGCGCTGGTGCTCTTCACCGCGACGGTGGCGCTCTCCCCGGCGATCTCCCACCACGCCCCGCCGCGGCCGCCAGCAGTCGCGGCCGCCGTCCTGCCCGGGCCGGCTGCCGCGGTCCTGCAGGCACCGGCCGCCGCTGAGTTTGCGATCCAGCGCGACTACGCCGGGCCCAGCGCCGAGAAGATCTACGTGGTGAAGCCCCCCGTCGGCCGCTACCACGAGAGCCTCTGGGAAATCGCGGAGAATCATCTGGGCAACGGGCGGCGCTACCCGGAGATATACGAGCTGAACAAGGATCATGTCCAGCCGGATGGCTCCAGGCTCACCATCGCCAGCCTGATCCGGCCGGGCTGGGTGCTGCACATGCCCCGCGATGCGCACGGGCCCGGCATCGAGGTCGTCCGGCGCGGCGAAGGTCCGGACGCCCGCGCTGTCGCCGGCCACGCCGGCCAAGTCGTCCAGGCGGCGGGCCATCGCGATCAGCGCGGCAGCCAGGAACAGCGGCAGCCTGATGGCGTGGCGCCCGCCGATGGCAGAGCGCCCGGCCAGCATGGCGGCGGAGCCGGCACAGCCGCCGTCGGGCATGGTGACCGCCCTGCCGCCCCGCACAGTGCGCCCAGCCCGGGCATTCCCTGGCTGCCGGCCGAGCTTGCGGCGGCCTCCCTGCTGGCCGCCGGCGTACTGTCGGCGCTGGGCCGCCGGCGCAGGGAGCAGCTGTGGCAGCGGGCGTTCGGCCGCCGGGTGGCGGCTCCGGCCGGCGACGCGGCCCTGGCCGAGGCAGCGCTGCGGCTCGGCGCGAATCAGCCGTCCGCCCGGCTGCTCGATGCCGGGCTCCGCTCCCTGTCGGCGGCACTAGCTGAGCTGGGGAAAGTACCGCCGAACGTGTTCGCGGCGCACCTGAGCGAGGACTACCTGGACCTGTGGATCGCGCCAGCGGACACCAGCCCGCCCCGGCCGTGGCTGGCGATGAGCGACGGCCAGGTATGGCGGCTTCCGCTGGCGGCAGCCGCAAGGCTGGACCCGGACGAGGCAGGCGGCGCCATGGCGCCCTATCCGGGGCTTGTCTCCATCGGCACGGACGACTCCGGGCGGGTGCTTGTCGACCTGGAGGCAGCGCACGGGCTGATCGCGGTCAGCGGGCCTGATCACCAGGTCCGGGCCGCGCTGGCGGCCATGGCGGTGGAACTCGCGACCAACCGGTGGTCCGACCGCATGCAGATCACGCTGGTCGGGTTCGGCGCGGAACTGGCGATGCTCGCCCCCGAGCGGGTTGCCGTGGCGCCCGCGCTGGCCGATGTACTGCCCGGCCTGGAGCGGCGCGCCGCCGAGGCGGAGGCGGCGCTGGCAGCGGCCGGCGCGGACTCGGTACTCACCGGCCGCTCCCGCGGCGTGCATCCGGACGCCTGCGCCCCGCACTACCTGATCATGGCGGACCCGCCGGCGCCAGCAGAGCGGGAAAGGCTGGTGGCCCTTGCCCGCACCCGGGACCGGATGGCGGCCGGGTACGTAGTCGCAGGTGACGTGCCAGGGACGACCTGGACCTGGGAAGTTACCGGGGAAGGGCGGCTGCGCGCTCCGCTGCTCGGGTTCGATGTGCAGGCTCAGCTGCTCCCCGCACGGCAGTACGCGGCCGTAGCAGAGCTCTTCCGGGCCGCGTCCGAGTCCGTCGGCGTCGGCCTTAGCCGGCCCGACGCCGGCGCCGCGCCCGCCGCGCAGCTGATTCCCGGGGCCATGATGCCGGTCGAGATCTGCATGCTCGGCCCGGTATCGGTGCGGGCGCCGGGGACCATCGAGCCGGACCGGGTAGCGCTGGCCACGGAGATCGTGGTGTTCCTGGCCGCGCATCCCGGTGGCGTGCACCCGAACGTGCTCACCGGCGCGATCTGGCCGCGCGGCGTCACGCCCGAGGTGCGAGATGCCGCGCTGGCGCGGGCCGCGGCCTGGCTTGGCGGCACCGCAGGCCAGGGGCACCTGGTTATCGACTCCACCGGCCGGCTGCTGCTCGGCCCGCAGGTCCGGGTCGACTGGCAGGTGCTGCGCGCGCTGGTGGCGCGTGCCGAGCCAGGGCTGGCCGACGGCGGCCAGGGCGAGGCCGGCTACCTTGAACGGGCGCTTGCCGAGGTCCGCGGCCAGCTGCTTGACGGCCGGGATCCGGGCAGGTACCTATGGCTCGCCACCGATGACCTGGAGTACGAGGTCACCGCGCTTGTCGCCGATACCGCGCACCGGCTGTCGGTGCTGCGGCTGGCGGCCGGCGACTTCCCCGGCGCGATGGATGCGGCCCGCTGCGGGCTCAGGCTGGCGTTCAATGATGAGCTGCTCTGGCGTGACCTGCTCATCGCTGCGCACGCGACCGGCGAGGACACCGTGCTCCGCGCCGTCGTGGGCGAGGTCTCGGCCCGCGCCGCGCTGGATGAGGTGCTGCCCCGGCTGGCGCCGGAGACCGAGTCACTCATTGACGAGATCCTGCCGTCCTGGCGCTCGTCGGTGGCATGACGGCCTGATTTAGCCCGTCAGCGCGTTACCCGGAGCCGGCAGGCGGTGCGGGTCCGGGGCAGCCAGCCAGGCGTCGATCCCGGTGAGCAGCCGGGCGCGGACTGGCGGCGGCGCCGCCGAACCGCGAACCGACATCCGGGCCAGGTCGGCCAGCGTCTCGTCAGGCAGCCCGTGCACCTGCCTGGCCTGCTCATACTGCGCGACCAGCCGGCGGCCGAAGAGCAGCGGGTCATCGGCGCCGAGAGCGACCTGAATACCCGCGTCGAGCAAGATTCTCAATGGCACGTCGGCCGGGCTGGCGGCGATCCCCAGGGCAACGTTGGACGCCGGGCACACTTCGAGTGTCGTCTGGCGCGCAGCGAGCCGTTCTGCCAGCTCTTGATCTCTTGCCGCGGCTACACCGTGGCCTATGCGGTCGGCGTTCAGCTCGTCCAGGCAGGCCCGGACGCTTTCCGGGCCCGCCAGCTCGCCGCCATGCGGCACCGCGAGCAGGCCGGCCCTGGCCGCGATCCGGAACGCGGGGGCGAAATCAGCCGCCTTTCCCCTGCGCTCGTCGTTGCTCAGGCCGAACCCGGTCACGCCGTGGCCGGCCAGCCCGGCCGCCAGCCGGGCCAGTGTCCTGGCTTCCAGCGGGTGCTTGGTCCGGTTGGCGGCGATGATGACGCCGATGCCGACGCCGGAGGCCGCAGCCGCCTCCGCCGCGGCATCGAGCACAAGCTCGGCGACCGACGTGATGCCGCCGAAGTACGCCGCATAGCCAGACGGATCCACCTGGATCTCCAGCCAGCCGGAGCCCTCCGCCCGCTCGTCCTCGGCGGTCTCCCTGACCAGCCGCCGCAGGTCATCCTCAGTCCGGATGACTGACCGCGCGATGTCGTAGAGCCGCTGGAACCGGAACCAGCCGCGCTCATCGGCAGCGCTCAGCCGTGGCGGCCAGTCGGCCTGCAGTGCTTCTGGCAGGTGGGCTCTGTGCCGCGCTGCGAGGTCAACCAGCGTGGCGTGGCGCATGGCACCGGTGAAGTGCAGATGCAGGTGCGCCTTGGGGAGCGCGGCGAGCGGCCGTGCCATCGGCCCAGTCTGGCAGTGCCGGCCCGGCTCAGCTGGCCTGCGCGAGCAGCACGGCCAGCCGGGTGAGCCCCTCCTCGAGGTCGGCATCCCCGAGCGCGCACGACAGCCGGAAGTAGCCGGGCGTCCCGAACGCCTCCCCGGGCACCACGGCGACATCGGCTTGCTCGAGGACGATCTCGGCCAGTTCGGCCGTGCTGTCCGCGCGGCGGCCGCCGATCTCCTTCCCCAGTACGCCCTTGACCGACGGGTAGCAATAGAAAGCGCCTTCGGGCAGGGGACAGGACACCCCGGGAATCTCGTTCAGCATTTTCGTCATGGTGAGCCTGCGGCGGTCGAATGCGGTGCGCATCTCGGCTACCGCGGACAGGTCGCCGGTCACCGCGGCGAGGGCGCCGGCCTGCGCGACGTTGCAGACGTTCGAGGTGAGGTGCGACTGCAGGTCGGCGGCGGCCTTGACCACATCCGGCGGGCCGATCATCCAGCCCACCCGCCAGCCGGTCATCGCGTAGGTCTTGGCCACGCCGTTCACGACCACGCACCGGTCGCTGATCTCCGGCGCTGCTACCGGGATCGAGCTGAACCTCGCGTCGCCATAGACGAGGTGCTCGTAGATCTCGTCCGTGATGACCCACAGGCCGCTGGCCGCTGCCCAGCGGCCGATCTCGGCGACCAGTTCCGGCGGGTATACCGCACCGGTCGGGTTGGACGGGGAGACGAACAGCAGGACCTTGGTGCGCTCCGTGCGGTGCGCCTCCAGGTCGGCAACCGAGGTCAGGTAGCCGGAGTGCTCATCGGTCAGCACGGGTACGGGCGTGCCTCCCGCCAGTGCGATCGCCTCCGGGTACGTGGTCCAGTACGGCGTCGGCAAGAGCACCTCGTCGCCGGGATCGATCAGGGTGGCGAACGCCTGGTAGACGGCCTGCTTGCCGCCGTTGGTCACGAGCACCTGGCCGGCTGCGACGTGATAGCCGGAGTCCCGTGCCGTCTTGGCGGCAATTGCCTCCCTGAGCTCAGGGAGGCCGGCGGCCGGTGAGTATTTCTGCATGCGCAGCTCGGCGCAGGCTCGCTGCGCGGCGGCCACGATGTACCCGGGGGTCGGGAAGTCGGGCTCGCCGACGCCGAAGCCGATGACGGGCCGGCCGGCGGCCTTGAGCGCCCTTGCCTTCGCGTCGACGGCCATCGTGGCCGACTCCGCGATCGCCGATACCCGTGCCGAGATGCGCTGATGAGGAGATCCCATGAGTCCATGGTGGCATTAGATGCCGTCCGGTGCGGCCCAAGCTGCCGTCCGGTGCGGCCTAAGATGCCGTCCGGTGCGGCGCAAGCTGCCGTGCGGTGCGGCGCAAGCTGCCGTCCGGTGCGGCGCACGGCGGCTCGCGGCTGGCGCGGTTCGACGCCGGGGGCGCCGGCCACGTACACTTCAGGATCTGGTGAAGGTCCACCAGGTGGCCGGTGCATGCCCGCACGGGCCGTCACAGGGCAGTAGCTCAATTGGCTAGAGTCCCGGTCTCCAAAACCGGCGGTTGGGGGTTCGAGTCCCTCCTGCCCTGCGCTTACGGCTCGTGACTGTCACGGGCCGGTGACGGTGCGAGCCGTCAAATGATCAGTGCTGCTCAGGTGAGGACATGGCTACTCAGACACGCGGGAGTGCCCCGGAGAAGCGGGACAGGCCCGGGCGCCCGGTGAAGGCGGCCAGGATCACGCCCGCGGTCTTCCTGCGGCAGATTGTCGCGGAACTGCGTAAGGTGATCTGGCCAACCCGCAAGGAGCTTGGCACCTACACCACGGTGGCACTGGTTTTCATCCTCGTCATGGTGGCGATCGTGACCAGCCTGGACTATGGGTTCACCAAGCTGGTGTTCGCCGTATTCAGCTGAGTGCCGGCCGGCTGGGTTAGGCGTCCGGCTGCTGGGGTGGCAGCATGATCACGCCAGCCTGGCGGCACGGCCCGGGAGACCGGGCACGGCCCGGAGGCCTGGGCACGGTCCGGGCGACCGATGGTTCGCGGGGCCGGGCACGGCCCCCGGGATAGATGGTTCGTGCAGGAAGCCCTGGGGCCTGCGCCGCCAGGAACGCATGCCAGGAGAGCCCGCCAGGAAAAGCGGAGAGAAAGAGCTACTGTGTCCGAGTCCGAATTGCACGTCGGCGATCCGGCGGACGTCGAGTCCGTCGCCGATGAGGGCGAGTCCGTCGTGGCCGGCGAGTCCGCCGTTAATGGCGAGGCCGCTCCCGATGGTGAATCTGCCGTCGACAGCCCGTCCGCTGCCGATACCTCGGCCGACGGCGGCGCTGCCGTCATCGGCGCGAATGGTTCCCTCGCCGGCCAGACCGAGCCGCCCGCTGGGCCGGAGGCCGATGCGCCGGCCAGCGAGGATGCGCCGGCCAGCGAGGATGCGCCGGCCAGCGAGGATCAGCCGGCCAGCGAGGATCAGCCGGTTACCGAGGACGAGGACGAGGGTGAGCCGGACGCTGATCCTGTCGCCGAGTTCACCTCGGAGCTTCGGCTGCTGCCGGGTGACTGGTACGTGGTGCATTCCTACGCGGGATACGAAAACCGCGTCAGGACCAATCTCGAGAGCCGCACCCAGTCCCTCAACATGGAGGACTACATCTTCCAGATCGAGGTGCCTGTGCACGAGGTGACCGAGATCAAGGGCGGCAAGCGGCAGCAGGTTCAGGAGAAGGTACTGCCCGGTTACATCCTGGTGCGCATGGAACTCACCGACGAGTCGTGGGCGGCGGTCCGCAATACTCCCGGCGTGACCGGCTTCGTCGGGCTATCAAGCAGGCCCTCGCCGCTCAGCCTGGATGAGGTAGCGTCGCTGCTCGCCCCGGTGCCGGAAGAGAAGGCGGCGCAGAAGGCCGAGACCATGCGGGCAGCGGCGGTGGACTTCGAGGTGGGCCAGTCGGTTACCGTGATGGACGGCCCCTTCGCGACGCTCCCGGCTACCGTTAACGAGATCAACCCCGATACCCAGAAGCTCAAGGTGCTCGTCTCGATCTTCGGCCGCGAGACACCAGTCGAGCTCTCCTTCGATCAGGTCACCAAGATCTGATCGTTTTGCCCGTACGTCAGTGAGGTAAGGACCCGGAAACATGGCTCCGCGAAAGAAGAAGATCGCTGCGGTCGTCAAGGTGCAGCTGCAGGCAGGCCAGGCCACCCCAGCGCCTCCGGTCGGCACGGCGCTCGGCCCGCATGGCGTCAACATCATGGACTTCGTCAAGCAGTACAACGCCGCGACCGACGCCCAGCGCGGGAACGTCATCCCCGTCGAGATCACCATCTTCGAGGACAGGTCGTTCACCTTCATCACCAAGACGCCGCCGGCGCCTGAGCTGATCAAGAAGGCGGCCGGCGTGCAGAAGGGCAGCGGCGAGCCGCACAAGACGAAGGTCGGCTCGGTTACCAAGGCCCAGGTCCGGGATATAGCGCAGGTCAAGATGGCAGACCTGAACGCCAACTCGATCGAGGCGGCGGAGAAGATCATCGCTGGCACGGCCCGTTCCATGGGCATCACGGTAAAAAGCTGAGCTGCTGCACGGCGGCTGAGAGTGGCAGGGCCACGCGCTGGCCCGCGGACCACGACCTCCTAGGACAGAAGGAGACTGTTCATGAAGCGCAGTAAGGCATACCGCAATGCGGCAGAGCAGATCGATCCGGACCGGCTGTACGGTCCGGCCGAGGCCGTATCGCTGGCGAAGAAGACGTCAGTAGCTAAGTTCGATCCGACCGTCGAAGTAGCGCTGCGGCTTGGCGTGGACCCGCGCAAAGCGGACCAGATGGTCCGCGGAACCGTGAACCTGCCGCACGGGACTGGCAAGACAGCCCGCGTCCTGGTGTTCGCGACGGGCGAGCGCGCGGATGAGGCCATCCAGGCCGGCGCCGACTACGTGGGCTCGGATGACCTGCTCGAGCGCATCCAGGGCGGTTTCCTCGACTTCGATGCGGTCGTCGCCACCCCGGACCTGATGGGGAAGGTGGGGCGCCTCGGCCGGGTGCTCGGCCCGCGTGGCCTGATGCCGAACCCCAAGACCGGCACGGTGACGACCAACGTCGGCAAGGCAGTGTCCGACATCAAGGGCGGCAAGATCGAGTTCCGGGTGGACCGGCACGGCAACCTCCATTTCGTGATCGGCAAGGCGTCGTTCGACGACCGGGCGCTGGTCGAGAACTACGCCGCGGCACTGGAGGAAGTTGTCAGGCTCAAGCCCGCTGCCGCCAAGGGCCGGTACCTCAGGAAGATCGTCCTCACCAGCACGATGGCCCCGGGGATACTGGTCGACCCCAGCCGGACCCGCGGGCTGGCAGACGAGCTTGAGGAGACCGCCGCGGGGTAATGCCCGTGGCCCTGGCCGGCCAGCGGGCCGCCTGCGGCGAGCGGGCCGCCTGCGGCGAGCGGGTGCCGCGGACGGGCGCATGCCCCGGCGGCGTAACGGGCAGCACGATTTGGCGGGACTCACCGGCTCACCGTAGACTCGCTTCTTGCCAGAGACCGTCGGTTGTCGCCATGCGCTCAGCAGAGCGACCGAAGGCCCCGAAGAGGGGCGGCCCGCGCAGGTGAACGAGATGAGACCGCCGGCCCGGCAGCCCGGGCAGCGGTAACGCCCCGTGCGCCTGCGCCCGGGGCGTTCGCCTTTCGGAGTCCCTTCGCCGGCGCCGGATGCAGCCGGGATCGTCCCGCCTAGCGGGGCGCACCGGAACGAGAAGGGAGGCCCATGGCGAGGGCCGAGAAGGTCGCCGCGGTGGCAGAGCTCACCGAGCAATTCCAGACCTCGGCGGGCGCGGTGCTCACTGAATACCGCGGCCTGACCGTCGCCCAGCTTGGCGAACTGCGCCATTCACTGGGTGATAACGCCACGTTCGCCGTGGTGAAGAACACGCTGACCAAGCTTGCCGCCACCGAGGCCGGCGTCGCGGATGAGCTCAGCGGGCTGCTCAGCGGCCCGTCCGCGATCGCCTTCGTCCGGGGTGACGTGGTCGAGGCCGCGAAGGGACTGCGTGATTTCTCGAAGGCTTATCCCTTCCTGGTGATCAAGGGCGGCGTGCTCGAAGGCAAGAGCATGACGCCCGATGAGATCACCAGGCTCGCCGACCTGGAACCGCGTGACGTGCTGCTGGCCAGGCTCGCCGGCGCCATGAAGGCGTCGTTGTCGGGCGCGGCGGCCACGATGGCCGCGCTGCCGGTCCAGATGGCGCGGCTGCTGGCGGCCCTGCAGGCCAAACTCGAGGAGGCGGCGCCCGCTCCCGAAGAGGCGGCGCCCGCTGCCGAAGCAGCGGCGCCCGCTGCCGAAGCAGCGGCACCCGCTGCCGAAGAGGCGGCACCAGGCAGCGAGGGCGCAGCGCCTGACGGCGAGGCGGCCGCATCCGCGGACGAGGGGGGCGACCCAGTCACGCCTTCCGGCGACGCCGGGGAAGGCTGAACCGCTCCCGCGGGTGACTCAGGACCCTGACGACAAAGACCCTGACGACAAAGATACGGGCGGCCGCAGGCCGCCGCGAGACGTAGGTACACGGAGGAATCATCATGGCGAAGCTCAGCACCGACGCACTGCTCGACTCGTTCAAGGAAATGACGCTTCTTGAGCTCTCTGAGTTCGTGAGGCAGTTCGAGGAGACGTTCGACGTCAAGGCCGCGGCCCCGGTCGCGATGGCCGCGCCGGCGGCAGGCGCCGCGGGCGGCGGCGAGGCCGAGGTTGAGGAGAAGGACGAGTTCGACGTCATCCTCGAGGCCGCCGGCGACAAGAAGATCCAGGTCATCAAGGAGGTTCGCACCCTCACGAGCCTGGGCCTCAAAGAGGCCAAGGACCTGGTCGACGGCGCGCCCAAGCCTGTCCTTGAGCGGGCAAACAAAGAATCCGCGGAGAAGGCCAAGGCTGCCCTGGAGGCCGCAGGCGCCACCGTCACGGTCAGGTAACACCAGTAACAGGCCAGGTAACACCAGTAACACCAGCGCGCCTGCCGTCATGCGAGCGGACGGCAGGCGACGCTGTCTCGGGCGTGTCCCGGGGCATGCGCATTGCCCCGGGACGCTGGCCCCGGCCGGCGGATTCAGCCGGCCCGATTTCACGCACAGCTTCACGCATGGCTGCACGCACAGCCGCCTGCCAGCGCGGATTATGCTGCTGAGCAGGCCTAACTGGTAAGCCTGCCCCCGAGCTTCGCTGAGCAAACTGCTCGTAGCCTGTGACATTCGTCACGTAGATACAGATGGCGACACGGCGCTCTGCGGGCTTGACGTTTTGCGGCGGAAGAGCGATGCTGCGTTGCAACCGTGAACGTTATAAAGCGTAAATTTGACCAGCGGTGTGTCGTTCGATTACACTGCTAATTTGCGCTGCACTCACACGTCCTCGGCATCTTCGGATCCTCGCGGTTTGTCCGCAGGACGTTTCGCGTGCGCGCGGTGACCGTCCGCCACAAGCTCGGAAGGACCCCTGTTGGCAGCTTCGCGCAGCGCCTCAGCCACCGTTCCAGGTCCACATCGTATTTCCTTCGCTCGCATCAAAGAACCTCTTGAGGTCCCCAGCCTCCTCGCCCTGCAGACCGACTCGTTCGACTGGCTTCTCGGCATCGAGCGCTGGCGGTCCCGGATCGCGTCGGAGAAGGAGACGGGCCGCAAGGACCTCCCCGAGCAGTCGGGCCTTGAGGAGATCTTCGAGGAGATCAGCCCGATCGAGGACTTCACGGGGACCATGTCGCTCTCGTTCCGTGATCATCGGTTCGAGCCGCCCAAGTACTCCGTCGAGGAGTGCAAGGACAAGGACATGACCTACTCCGCCCCCATGTTCGTCACGGCGGAGTTCATCAATAACAGCACCGGCGAGATTAAGAGCCAGACGGTGTTCATGGGCGACTTCCCGCTCATGTCCCCGAAGGGCACCTTCGTCATCAACGGCACCGAGCGCGTTGTCGTCTCGCAGCTGGTCCGCTCCCCGGGCGTCTACTTTGACCGGCAGGTCGACAAGACGTCCGACAAGGACATCTACAGCTGCAAGGTGATCCCGTCCCGTGGCGCCTGGCTCGAGTTCGAGATCGACAAGCGGGACAGCGTCGGCGTCAGGATCGACCGCAAGCGCAAGCAGGGCGTCACCGTCCTGCTGAAGGCGCTCGGCTGGGACGAGGCCAGGATCCTCGACCGGTTCGGCGGCTTCGAGTCGATGCGCGCCACCCTGGAGAAGGACCACACGACCGGCCAGGACGACGCGCTCCTCGACATCTACCGCAAGCTCCGTCCCGGCGAGCCGCCGACCAGGGAATCGGCCCAGGCCCTGCTGGAGAACCTGTATTTCAACCCGAAGCGGTACGACCTGGCCAAGGTCGGCCGGTACAAGGTGAACAAGAAGCTCGGCCTCAGCCTGCCGATCCGCCAGGGCACGCTGACCGAGGAAGACATCGTCTCCACCATCGAGTACCTCGTCCGGCTGCACAGCGGCGAGGAGGAGATGAAGTCAGGCGACGCCCTCATCCCGATCGAGACCGATGACATCGATCACTTCGGCAACCGGCGGCTCCGCACGGTCGGCGAGCTGATCCAGAACCAGGTCCGGCTCGGGCTCGCCCGGATGGAGCGCGTGGTCAGGGAACGGATGACCACGCAGGACGTCGAGGCAATCACTCCGCAGACGCTGATCAACATCAGGCCGGTGGTCGCGTCCATCAAGGAGTTCTTCGGCACCAGCCAGCTGTCGCAGTTCATGGACCAGACCAACCCGCTGGCGGGGCTGACCCACAAGCGCAGGCTCTCCGCGCTCGGCCCGGGCGGACTGTCCCGCGAGCGGGCCGGCTTCGAGGTCCGCGACGTGCACTCCTCCCACTACGGCCGGATGTGCCCGATCGAGACGCCGGAAGGCCCCAACATCGGGCTGATCGGCTCGCTCTCCTCGTACGGGCGGGTCAACGCGTTCGGCTTCGTGGAGACCCCGTACCGCAAGGTGAAGTCCGGCAAGGTCACCACCCAGATCGACTACCTGACCGCCGATGAGGAGGACAGGCACGTCATCGCGCAGGCCAACGCGCCGATCGACGCCGACGGCAACTTCGTCGAAGATCGCGTGCTGGTCCGGCGGAAGGCCGGCGAGGTCGACTACATCCCGCCGGACGACGTCGACTACATCGACGTCTCGCCGCGCCAGATGGTGTCCGTCGCGACCGCGATGATCCCGTTCCTCGAGCACGACGACGCGAACCGCGCCCTGATGGGCTCGAACATGCAGCGCCAGTCAGTGCCGCTGCTGCGCAGCGAGGCGCCGCTGGTCGGGACCGGCATGGAGTACCGTGCCGCGACTGACGCCGGCGACGTGATCGTGGCGGAGAAGCCCGGCGTGGTGGAGCAGTCAAGCGCCGACTTCATCACCGTGCTGAACGACGACGGCACCAGGAGCACCTACCTGGTTGCCAAGTTCAAGCGGTCCAACCAGGGCACCTGCTTCAACCAGAAGCCAGTCGCCATCGAGGGGCAGCGGGTCGAGGCCGGACAGGTCATCGCGGACGGGCCATGCACCGACAACGGTGAGATGGCGCTGGGCCGCAACCTGCTCGTTGCGTTCATGCCATGGGAAGGCCACAACTACGAGGACGCGATCATCCTCTCCCAGCGGCTGGTCCAGGACGACGTGCTGTCCTCGATTCACATCGAGGAGCATGAGGTCGACGCCCGTGACACCAAGCTCGGGCCCGAGGAGATCACCAGGGATATCCCGAATGTCTCCGAGGAGGTCCTCGCCGACCTCGACGACCGGGGCATCATCAGGATCGGGGCCGACGTGGTCACCGGCGACATCCTGGTCGGCAAGGTCACCCCGAAGGGGGAGACCGAGCTGACGCCCGAGGAGCGGCTGCTGCGCGCGATCTTCGGCGAGAAGGCGCGCGAGGTCCGCGACACCTCGCTCAAGGTGCCGCACGGTGAGTCCGGCAAGGTGATCGGCGTCCGCGTGTTCAGCCGCGAGGAGGGCGACGAGCTGCCGCCTGGCGTGAACGAGCTCGTCCGGGTCTACGTCGCCGCCAAGCGGAAGATCACCGATGGCGACAAGCTGGCAGGCCGTCACGGCAACAAGGGCGTCATCGCCAAGATCCTCCCGGTCGAGGACATGCCGTTCCTCCAGGACGGCACCCCGGTGGACGTCGTGCTCAACCCGCTCGGCGTGCCGGGCCGGATGAACGTCGGCCAGGTCCTCGAGACGCACCTGGGCTGGGTCGCCAGCTCGGGCTGGAACGTCGAGGGAGACGACGCCGACTGGAAGGACCGGCTCCGGCTGATCGGCGCCGATGCCGCCGTGGCAGGCACCCCGGTCGCCACGCCGGTTTTCGACGGCGCCCGCGAGGAGGAGATTACCGGCCTGCTCGGGAGTGTCCTGCCGAACCGGGACGGCGACCGGCTGGTCGCATCGTCCGGTAAGGCCAGGCTGCTTGATGGCCGTACCGGCGAGCCCTTCAAGGACCCGATCGCGGTCGGCTACATCTACATACTCAAGCTGCTGCACCTTGTCGACGACAAGATCCACGCCCGGTCGACGGGACCGTACTCGATGATCACCCAGCAGCCGCTCGGCGGTAAGGCGCAGTTCGGCGGCCAGCGGTTCGGTGAGATGGAGGTCTGGGCGCTGGAGGCGTATGGCGCCGCCTATGCCCTGCAGGAGCTGCTGACCATCAAGTCCGACGACATTCTCGGCCGGGTCAAGGTCTACGAGGCCATCGTCAAGGGCGAGAACATCCCCGAGCCAGGCATCCCTGAGTCCTTCAAGGTGCTGATCAAGGAAATGCAGTCGCTCTGCCTGAACGTGGAGGTCCTCTCCAGCGACGGCGCGGCCATTGAGATGCGCGACACGGACGAGGATGTCTTCCGCGCGGCGGAGGAACTCGGCATTGACCTGTCCCGGCGCGAGCCGAGCAGCGTCGAAGAGGTCTGATCCGATCTACCCAGGGGACAAAACACGTGCTTGACGTCAACTACTTCGACGACCTGCGTATCGGCCTTGCGACCGCCGACGACATCAGGCAGTGGTCGCACGGCGAGGTCAAGAAGCCGGAAACCATCAACTACCGCACGCTCAAGCCGGAAAAGGACGGGCTCTTCTGCGAGAAGATCTTCGGCCCGACCCGGGACTGGGAGTGCTACTGCGGTAAGTACAAGCGGGTCAGGTTCAAGGGCATCATCTGCGAGCGCTGCGGCGTCGAGGTCACCAGGGCCAAGGTGCGGCGGGAGCGGATGGGCCACATCGAGCTGGCCGCCCCGGTCACCCATATCTGGTACTTCAAGGGCGTGCCGAGCCGGCTGGGCTACCTGCTGGACCTCGCGCCCAAGGACCTGGAGAAGGTCATCTACTTCGCCGCGTACATGATCACGTACGTTGACGACGATTCCAGGGGACGGGACCTGCCGTCGCTGGAGGCGAAGATCTCGGTGGAGCGCGGGCAGCTGGAGCAGCGCCGCGACAACGACATCGAGACCCGGCAGTCCAAGCTGGAGAAGGACCTCGCCGAGCTGGAGGCCGCGGGCGCCAAGGGCGACGCGCGCCGCAAGGTGCGGGAGAGCTCCGACCGCGAGTGCAAGCAGATCCGCGACCGGGCGCAGCGGGAGATCGACCGGCTCGAGGAGGTCTGGAACCGGTTCAGGAACCTCAAGGTCCAGGATCTCGAGGGTGACGAGCTGCTGTACCGCGAGATGCGGGACAGGTTCGGCCGTTACTTCCGCGGCGGCATGGGCGCTCAGGCGATCCAGGAGCGGCTCGGCAGCTTCGACCTCGAGGCCGAGGCGCAGAGCCTCAGGGAGACCATCCGGACCGGCAAGGGCCAGCGCAAGGCGCGTGCGCTGAAGCGGCTCAAGGTCGTGTCCGCCTTCCTGTCCACCACGAACAGCCCGCTGGGCATGGTGCTCGACTGCATCCCGGTGATCCCGCCGGACCTGCGGCCGATGGTTCAGCTGGACGGCGGCAGGTTCGCCACCTCCGACCTGAACGACCTTTACCGGCGGGTGATCAACCGGAATAACAGGCTCAAGCGGCTGCTCGACCTGGGCGCACCGGAGATCATCGTCAACAACGAGAAGCGGATGCTGCAGGAGGCCGTGGACTCGCTGTTCGACAACGGCCGCCGTGGCCGGCCGGTGACCGGCCCGGGCAACCGCCCGCTGAAGTCGCTGTCCGACATGCTCAAGGGCAAGCAGGGCCGGTTCCGCCAGAACCTGCTCGGCAAGCGCGTCGACTACTCCGGCCGCTCGGTCATCGTGGTCGGCCCGCAGCTCAAGCTGCACCAGTGCGGCCTGCCCAAGGAGATGGCGGTCGAGCTGTTCAAGCCGTTCGTCATGAAGCGGCTGGTGGACCTCAACCACGCGCAGAACATCAAGTCCGCCAAGCGGATGGTGGAGCGGGCCCGCCCGGTCGTCTGGGACGTGCTGGAAGAGGTCATCACCGAGCACCCGGTGCTGCTCAACCGCGCGCCGACGCTGCACCGCCTCGGCATCCAGGCGTTCGAGCCGCAGCTGGTGGAGGGCAAGGCCATCCAGATCCACCCGCTGGTCTGCACCGCGTTCAACGCGGACTTCGACGGCGACCAGATGGCGGTGCACGTCCCGCTGTCCGCCGAGGCGCAGGCCGAGGCCCGCATCCTGATGCTGTCCACCAACAACATCCTCAAGCCGGCTGACGGCAAGCCGGTGACCATGCCCACCCAGGACATGATCATCGGTATTTACTGCCTGACCAGGGAGGCCCCGGACACCAAGGGAACCGGCCGGGCCTTCTCCAGCCCGTCCGAGGCCGTGATGGCTTACGACCGCGGCGAGCTGGACCTGCAGGCGAAGGTCGAGGTCCGGCTGCGCGGCGTGACCCCGCCGCTCGGGTTCACGCCGCCTGAGGGCTGGCAGCCTGGCGAGGCGGTCCGGCTGACCACCACGCTCGGCCGGTGCTTCTTCAACGAGACGCTGCCCGCCAGTTTCCCGTTCATCAACTATGAGGTCGCCAGGAAAGAGCTCTCGGTCATCGTCAACGAGCTCGCGGAGACCTACCCGAAGGTCGAGGTGGCAGCGGCACTCGACGCGCTCAAGGACGCCGGGTTCCACTGGGCCACCAGGGCCGGGCTCACGATCGCGATCGAGGACGTGGTCGCCCCGCCGAACAAGCGGGAGATCCTCGAGGCCTACGAGAAGCGCGCGGACAAGGTGCAGCGCGAGTACGAGCGCGGCCTGATCACCGACGACGAGCGCCGCCAGGAGCTGATCGAGATCTGGACGCACGCGACGGCCGACGTTGCGCAGGACATGGAGGCCGCGTTCCCCGAGACCAACCCGGTCTGGATGATGGTCAACTCCGGGGCTCGCGGTAACCCGATGCAGGTCAGGCAGATTGCCGGCATGCGAGGGCTGGTCTCCAACCCCAAGGGCGAGACCATCCCGCGGCCGATCAAGGCCAGCTTCCGTGAGGGCCTGTCCGTGCTGGAGTACTTCATCTCCACGCACGGCGCGCGCAAGGGCCTCGCGGACACGGCCCTGCGCACCGCCGACTCCGGGTACCTCACTCGGCGCCTGGTCGACGTGGCCCAGGACGTGATCGTGCGCGAGGAGGACTGCGGCACCGACCGGTCACTGCCCATGAAGATCGCGGACACGGTCTCGAAGGGGACGCTGCGCAAGCTCCCCAACATCGAGAACACCGGCACCGGCCGCATCATCGCCGAGGACATCGAGGACGCCGACGGCAAGGTGATCGTGGCCTCGGGGTCGGACATGACCGAGACCATGATCGACATGCTCGTCGCGGCGGGAGTCGCGTCGGTGCGCACGTTCAGCGTTCTTGTCTGCCAGGCGAAGTACGGCGTCTGCGCCAAGTGCTACGGGCGCTCGCTGGCAACAGGGAAGCTGGTGGACGTCGGCGAGGCAGTCGGCATCATTGCCGCCCAGTCGATCGGCGAGCCTGGCACGCAGCTGACCATGCGGACCTTCCACACCGGCGGCGTGGCCGGCCAGGACATCACCCACGGCCTGCCGCGCATCCAGGAGCTCTTCGAGGCCCGCATTCCCAAGGGCATGGCGCCGATCAGCGAGGTCGAGGGCCGGATCAAGCTTGAGGAGCCGGAGAAGACCCGCAAGATCACCGTCATTCCCGACGATGGCGCGGAGGAAGTGCCCTACCAGGTCCCGATGCGCTCGCGGCTGCTGGTCGCCGACGGCGACCATGTCGTTGTCGGGCAGCAGCTGATCCAGGGCGCGGTCAACCCGCACGAGGTGCTGCGGATCCTCGGCTCCCGCGAGGTCCAGCTGCACCTGGTGCACGAGGTGCAGGAGGTCTACCGGTCCCAGGGTGTCTCGATTCACGACAAGCACATCGAGATCATCATCCGGCAGATGCTGAAGCGGGTGAACGTGCTCGAGTCAGGTGACACCGACCTGCTGCCCGGTGAACTGGTGGAGCGGCCGAGGTTCGAGGAGGTCAACCGCTCGGTGGTCGAGGAGAGCGGTACCCCGGCGTCGGGCCGGCCAGTCCTGATGGGCATCACCAAGGCCTCGCTGGCCACGGATTCGTGGCTGTCCGCGGCGTCGTTCCAGGAGACCACCAGGGTGCTGACGGACGCCGCCATCCACGCCAGGTCCGACTCACTGCTCGGGCTCAAGGAAAATGTCATCATCGGCAAGCTGATCCCGGCGGGTACCGGGATGCAGCGCTACCGGAGCCTGCGGGTCGAGCCGACCGAGGACGCCAGGTCCGCCGTGTACCCGCCGGCCACGTTCGAGAACGGCGACGGCGGCTACTCGTTCGGCCAGGGCTCGGGCGAGGCGATCCCGCTGGAAGAGTACGACTTCGGCTCCTACAACAGGTAATAACCGCCTCAGGCCGGCCGCCTGAAGCGAGCGGCGCGGGATGCCCGGCAACTACCGGGCATCCCGCGTTCTGCGTTCACGCGCTGGCCTCGCCCTGGCCCGCTCGCGCAGGCCATTCCTGCAGTCCGGGCGCTGCCAGGGTCCCGGCATTGTTTGAGGCCAGGTATTTCGGACACTGGCCAGTTGCCAGGTACACCGAACAGGAGCGGAGAGGTCCAGCATGTCAACCGAGAAGAAGGCCGAGGGCAAGGCGGACGAGGTTAAGGGCAAGGTCAAGAAGAATGCCGGCGAGGCCGTCGGCAACGACCGGCTCGTCGCAGAGGGCAAGGCCGACGAGGTCAAGGGCGACCTGAAGCAGGCCGGCGAAAAGATAAAGGACGCCTTCAAGAAATGACGGCACCGGCGGGCGGGCCTGGCCAGAACGTTCCGGCGCAGGTCCGCGCGGCCGCCGGAGGCCAGTCCCCGGGTGCCGCCGGGGAGCGCGGCCCGGGGCACTCCGGGGTCCGCATCCGCGGGGACTCGGGGGACGCCGGGGAGCGCAACCTCGGTGACTCCGAGGACCGGATCCACGAGGCGACCCAGGACCGGAGCTACCAGGCCTCCGAGGACCGGCTCAGCGAAGCGGTCGAGGCGGCAGCCGTCCTCGCGGAGGCAACCGGGGGCCTGGGAGCGCCCGGCAGGCCGATGAACCGGCGATCCCCGTTCTTCATCGGAATGGCCGCGGCGGCGGGCGTGGCGGTTACCTACGTCCTTGTAGAGCTCACGATCAGGGCACGAGCCGTGCTGGTGCTGATCGGCCTGGCGCTGTTCATCGCGGCAGGGCTGGACCCGGCCGTCATGTGGCTTACCCGCCATGGCGCGCGGCGCTGGGCAGCGGTGATCATCACTCTGCTCGCCGTGGCCGGCGCGGTGGCCGCCTTCCTGGCTGCCGCGATCCCGCCGCTGGCCGCGCAGGCCACCGCGCTGGTCACTGAGCTGCCGCGGTACATGCACTCACTGCAGGACCACAATTCGCAGCTGGGAAAGCTGGACGCGCAATATCACATCCAGCAGCGGCTTTCGCGCCTGATCTCCACCAAGGGCAGTTCGCTGATCGGGGGAGTGCTCGGCGCGGGGGAGCTTGTCATCGGGGCTGCATCGTCCCTCCTGATCGTGGCGGTGCTGGCCATCTACTTCCTGGCTGACATGCCGCGCATCAAGCTGTTCGCCTACCGGCTCGCGCCGCACTCGCGCCGCACCCGGGTGATCCTGATCGGGGATGAGATCTTCGCCAAGGTCGGCGGGTTCGTCCTGGGCAACTTCCTGACCTCGGTGATCGCCGGCCTGGGCACCTACCTCTGGATGCTCGCCTTCGGGCTGCCCTACCCGATCCTGCTGGGGCTGTTCGTCGCCTTCCTGGACCTGATCCCGGTCATCGGCTCCACGATCGGGGGCGCCCTGGTCACCCTGGTCGCGCTCAGCGTCTCCATCCCGATCGCCATCGCCACGCTCGGCTTCTACGTGGCCTACCGGCTGGCCGAGGACTACGTGCTGGTACCCAGGGTGATGGGCAGGACCGTGCAGGTACCAGGCGTGGTTTCCGTGGTGGCGGTCCTGGTCGGCGGCACCCTGATGGGCATCATCGGCGCCCTGGTCGCGATCCCGGCGGCGGCCGCGCTCCGGCTGCTGCTGGAGGAAGTCGCCTTCCACCGCCTCGACGAGAGCTGATCCGGGCCGCGCACCGCTGATCAGGACCGCGCACCGCCGGTTCAGGCCGCGCACCGCTGATCCGGGCCGCGCACCGCCGGCGGCGCGGTAGCCTGTAAGAGCACCGTCGGCAGGCGATGGCGGTGCCGTATCGGCTGGTGCCGGAGAAGTTCGGGTCCGGCCGAGGGGAATATATGGGCTCGCTTTGACCTTGCGGGGATGGACAGGTAGGCTTTTTCTCCGTGCCCGTCACTGGCGGGCACGTGCGCGCTAGCGGGCTGCAGTTCCCTGGTCAGAAGGCCGGGAGCGGCGAACGGCCACGCGCGCAGGCTTTCCCACTCTGACGTGCCAGCCTTCGCGGGCCGGTGCGCTGTGATGACGGCGACACGCCCGACTACGGGGGTCGGAGAGTCGAGCGAACTCGCAGGTCAGGTGCGTGCGACCGCCTGCTTGGACAGCCTCTTGAGGCAGTTCAGGCAGCCAGGGCGGCCGGGCGGCCCGGCGAAGGATGACATGCGCCCCAGGGGCGCCCGGAGATTGACGAAGACGGAGACGCGGTGCCCACGATCCAACAGCTGGTCCGGAAGGGCCGCCAGGACAAGGTAGCCAAGAACAACACCCCGGCGCTCAAGGGCAGCCCGCAGCGCCGCGGGGTCTGCACGCGCGTCTACACGACTACGCCCAAGAAGCCGAACTCGGCGCTCCGCAAGGTCGCCAGGGTCAGGCTCACCAGCCACATCGAGGTCACCGCCTACATCCCCGGCGTCGGCCACAACCTGCAGGAGCACTCCATCGTGCTGGTCCGCGGCGGTCGCGTCCGTGACCTTCCCGGAGTGCGTTACAAGGTCATCCGCGGCTCCCTGGACACCCAGGGCGTCCGCGGCCGCAAGCAGGCCCGTAGCCGTTACGGCGCGAAGAAGGAGAAGAGCTGACATGCCGCGCAAGGGCCCCGCGACCAAGCGGCCGCTTGTCACCGATCCCGTCTACGGCTCACCGCTCGTCACCGCCCTGGTCAGCAAGGTGCTGCGGAGCGGCAAGCGGTCGCTGGCCGAGCGGATCGTCTACGGCGCGCTGGAGGGCTGCAAAGAGAAGTCCGGCAACGACCCGGTCGTGACGCTCAAACGCGCGCTCGACAACGTGAAGCCGACCCTGGAAGTCCGCAGCCGCCGCGTCGGCGGCGCGACCTACCAGGTCCCGGTCGAAGTGCGGGCGTCCCGCAGCACCACGCTGGCGCTCCGCTGGCTGGTCTCCTACTCGCGCTCGCGCCGGGAAAAGACCATGACCGAGCGGCTGATGAACGAGCTGCTCGACGCGAGCAACGGCCTCGGGGCAAGCGTGAAGCGCCGCGAGGACACCCACAAGATGGCCGAGTCGAACAAGGCCTTCGCCCACTACCGCTGGTAAGGCAAGCAGCACCGGCGCACGACCCGAATGCCGAACGAGCAATGCCGGTAACTCTCAAGGAAGCAGAGGATCTCAGCAGTGGCCGCCACCCAGACCGCCGTGGAACTCGCCAGGCTCCGGAACATCGGGGTCATGGCGCATATCGACGCGGGCAAAACGACCACCACCGAGCGGATTCTCTTCTACACCGGCATCAACTACAAGATCGGCGAGGTCCACGAGGGCGCCGCCACGATGGACTGGATGGAGCAGGAGCAGGAGCGGGGTATCACGATCACCTCGGCCGCGACCACCTGCATCTGGCGGGACCACACGATCAACCTGATCGACACCCCCGGCCACGTCGACTTCACCGTCGAGGTGGAGCGGTCGCTGCGCGTCCTTGACGGCGCTGTCGCGGTATTCGACGGCGTGGCCGGCGTGGAGCCCCAGTCCGAGACTGTCTGGCGGCAGGCGGACCGCTACGGCGTGCCCCGGATCTGCTTCGTGAACAAGATGGACCGGATCGGGGCCGAGTTCCACCGGTGCGTGGAGATGATCTCCGACCGGCTCGGCGCCACGCCGCTGGTGATCCAGCTGCCGTGGGGCGTCGAGTCCGACTTCCGCGGCGTCATCGACCTGGTCCGGATGCAGGCGATGCTCTGGCCGACCGATGGCAAGGGCGACTCCTACGAGACCGTCGCGATCCCGGAGCACTACCTGGAGGCGGCCCGCGAGTGGCGGGACATCCTGGTGGAGCGGATCTCCGAGAACGACGAGAAGATGATGGAGCTTTACCTCGACGGCGCCGAGCCGGACGAGAAGGCTCTGGTCGCGGCGATCAGGCGGGCCACCATCGCCGGCGCGGTCACCCCGGTGATGTGCGGCAGCGCGTTCAAGAACAAGGGCGTCCAGCCGATGCTGGACGCGATCGTGGACTACCTGCCGAGCCCGGTCGACATCCCGCCGATCAAGGGCCATGCGGTGGGCAGCGAGGATGCCGTGATCGAGCGGCCGGCCGATGCGTCGGCCCCGTTCGCCGCGCTGGCCTTCAAGATCATGTCCGACCAGCATCTTGGCAAGCTGACCTATATCCGGATCTACTCGGGGACCCTCGAGACCGGCACCTCGGTGCAGAACTCGACCAAGGGCCGCAAGGAGCGGATCGGCAAGATCTACCAGATGCACGCGAACAAGCGCGAGGAGCGCCCGTCCGCCATCGCCGGGCAGATCGTCGCCGTGATGGGACTGAAGGACACCTCGACCGGCGACACGCTCTGCGACCAGGCCAAGCAGGTGATCCTCGAGTCGATGACATTCCCCGCGCCGGTGATCAACGTCGCGATCGAGCCGAGGACCAAGGGCGACCAGGACAAGCTCGGCATCGCGATCCAGCGGCTCGCCGAGGAGGACCCGACCTTCCAGGTCAGGACCGACGAGGAAACCGGCCAGACCATCATCTCCGGGATGGGCGAGCTGCACCTCGAAGTGCTGGTGGAGCGGATGCGGCGGGAGTTCAGGGTCGAGGCGAACATCGGCCGCCCGCAGGTCGCCTACCGGGAGACCATCAGGAAAAAGGCCGAGAAGGTCGAGTACACGCACAAGAAGCAGACCGGCGGCGCCGGGCAATACGCCAAGGTCGTCATCAACCTGGAGCCGACCGGCGGCGACGGCGGCGGCTACGAGTTCGAGAACAAGATCCATGGCGGCAGGGTCCCGCGGGAGTACATCCCGTCGGTGGATACCGGCTGCCAGGAGGCGGCGGAGTTCGGCGTGCTGGCCGGCTACCCGATGGTCGACCTGAAGGTGACGCTCACCGACGGCTCCTACCATGAGGTCGACTCGTCCGAGCTCGCCTTCAAGATCGCCGGCTCGATGGCGTTCAAGAAGGCGGCCGGCTACGCCGACCCCGTGCTGCTCGAGCCCGTCATGGCCGTCGAGGTCCGGACGCCCGAGAACTACATGGGCGAGGTCATCGGCGACCTGAACAGCCGCCGTGGCCAGATGCAGGCCATGGAGGAACGCAGCGGGATCCGGGTCATCAAGGCAACGGTCCCGCTGTCGGAGATGTTCGGTTACGTGGGTGACCTGCGCAGCCGGACGCAGGGCAGGGCGGACTACAGCATGCAGTTCGATTCGTATGCCGAGGTGCCGCCCAGCATCGCCAAGGAGATCATCGCCAAAGCAAGAGGCGAGTAATCAATAGCAACCACGCCTAGCAGCAGACGGCGCTCCGCGTGAGCGCCTGGCCCCACCACGGTGGGGAAACGATCGCAACAAGGAGACACCAGTGGGGAAGGCCAAGTTCCAGCGGACGAAGCCGCACGTCAACATCGGCACCATCGGGCACATCGACCATGGCAAGACGACGCTGACGGCGGCGATCACCAGGGTGCTGCACGATAAGTTCCCTGACGTCAATCCCTTCACGCCGTTCGACCAGATCGACAACGCGAAGGAAGAGCGGGAGCGCGGCATCACCATCGCGATCTCGCACGTGGAGTACCAGACCGAGAAGCGGCACTACGCGCACGTCGACTGCCCGGGACACGCGGACTACATCAAGAACATGATTACCGGCGCGGCCCAGATGGACGGCGCGATCCTGGTGGTGGCGGCCACCGACGGCCCGATGCCGCAGACCCGCGAGCACGTGCTGCTGGCCCGCCAGGTCGGCGTGCCGTACATCGTGGTCGCGCTCAACAAGACCGACATGGTCGACGACGAGGAGATCCTCGAGCTCGTCGAGCTTGAGGTCCGCGAGCTGCTCAGCAATCAGGACTACCCCGGCGATGACCTGCCGGTGATCAGGGTTTCCGCGCTCAAGGCACTCGAGGGCGACGCCGAGTGGGGCGAGAAGGTCGTCGAGCTGATGGCCGCCTGCGATGCCAGCATCCCCGAGCCCGTCCGGGACACCGAGAAGCCGTTCCTGATGCCGGTCGAGGACGTGTTCTCGATCACCGGCCGCGGCACGGTGGTGACCGGCCGGATCGAGCGCGGCAAGATCCACACCGGTGAGGAAATCGAGATCATCGGTATCAAGGAGAAGTCGAGCAAGACGATCGTCACCGGCGTGGAGATGTTCCACAAGATCCTCGACGAGGGCCAGGCCGGGGACAACGCCGGGCTGCTGCTCCGTGGCACCAAGCGCGAGGACGTCGAGCGCGGGCAGGTCATCATCAAGCCCGGCACCAACACGCCGCACACCGAGTTCGACGCGCAGGTCTACATCCTGGGCAAGGACGAGGGCGGGCGGCACACCCCGTTCTTCAACAACTACCGGCCGCAGTTCTACTTCCGCACCACGGACGTGACCGGCGTCGTGCACCTGCCCGAGGGCACCGAGATGGTGCTGCCGGGCGACAACACCGAGATGAAGGTCGACCTCATCCAGCCGATCGCCATGGAGGAAGGACTGCGGTTCGCGATCAGGGAAGGCGGCCGCACCGTCGGCGCCGGCCGGGTCACGAACATCATCAAGTAGGGCTTGAAGGCCTCAGTGCCCAGGGACTCCCGCCGGATGCTCAAGCAGCCGGCGGGACCCCGGGCCCCGAGGCAGAACTAAGCACGGCAGCAGTAACAGCGGAACCGGCGCCCCCAGTGCCGAGCGCGACGGTCGGCGAAAGCCGGCCCGAGCGGGCGGCAGCGGGGGACCCCAGGGGGTGTCCCCCGGGGACAGCACAGCCCCCCCGGGGCTAACACAGCGAAGGACATCGAAGCCACATGGCGGGACAGAAGATCCGCATTCGGCTCAAGGCCTATGACCATGAGGTCATCGACAGCTCGGCGCGCAAGATCGTCGACACGGTGACGCGCACCGGCGCGAAGGTGGCCGGCCCGGTGCCGCTGCCTACCGAGAAGAACATCTACTGCGTCATCCGCTCTCCGCACAAGTACAAGGACTCGCGGGAGCACTTCGAGATGCGCACGCACAAGCGGCTGATTGACATCATTGACCCCACGCCGAAGACCGTCGACTCGCTGATGCGGCTTGACCTGCCCGCCGGTGTTGACATCGAGATCAAGCTCTGAGGGACGCACCGACATGACTAAGCAGATCAAGGGGGTCCTGGGCACCAAGCTCGGCATGACCCAGGTCTTCGCCGAGGACGGGAAGATCGTGCCCGTCACCGTCGTAGCGGCCGGCCCCTGCGTCGTCACCGCGGTGCGCACGCCGGACGCCGACGGCTACGCCGCCGTGCAGCTCGGCTACGGCGACATCGACCCGCGCAAGGTGAACAAGCCGGCCGCCGGGAACTTCGCGAAGGCCGGGGTGACGCCGCGCCGGTACCTGGTCGAGCTGCGCACCGACAACGCATCCGACTACACCCTGGGCCAGGAAGTCAGCGCCGGGACATTCGCGGCCGGGGAACTGGTCGACGTGACGGCGAAGAGCAAGGGAAAGGGCTTCGCCGGCGTGATGAAGCGGCATGGCTTCAAAGGGCTGTCCGCGTCGCACGGCACCCAGCGCAAGCACCGCTCGCCCGGGTCTATCGGCGGCTGCGCCACCCCCGGCCGGGTCTTCAAGGGAGTCAGGATGGCCGGGCGGATGGGCGGTGTGCGCACCACGGCGCCGAGCCTGACCCTGCATGGCGTCGATGCCGGCCGCGGGCTGCTGCTGATCAAGGGCGCCGTGCCGGGTCCCAAGGGCGGCCTTGTCCTGGTCCGCAGCGCCGTCAAGACCCCGCTGCTTCCCGGCGGACGGCCAGCAAAGAGTGAGGCAAAATGAGCGCCGTCAACGTCGTCTCCGCGTCCGGACCCGACGGCCGGGCCGTGGAGCTGCCCGCCGAGATCTTCGACGCCAAGGTGAACGTGCCGCTGATCCACCAGGTAGTGGTGGCGCAGGAGGCGGCAGCGCGCCAGGGCACGCATGCCACCAAGTCGCGCGGCATGGTCAGGGGCGGCGGCAGGAAGCCGTACCGCCAGAAGGGCACCGGCCGCGCCCGCCAGGGCTCGATCCGCGCACCGCAGTTCGCCGGCGGCGGCGTGGTGCACGGCCCCGTGCCCCGCTCCTATGAGCAGCGCACTCCCAAGAAGATGAAGGCCGCCGCGCTGCGCGGTGCGCTGTCCGACCGCGCGCGGCACGGCCGGATCCACGTCGTCAGCGGCTTCGTCGACGGCGACCAGCCGAGCACGAAGGGCGCGCACGCCACGCTGGCCACCCTGCTCGGGGCGGCGCCAGGCGCCACGCACGTCCTGGTCGTAGCGGACCGGACCGACCAGCTCACCTGGAAGAGCCTGCGCAATGTCGCGGGCGTGCACCTGATCGCCTCCGGCCAGCTCAACACCTACGACGTGCTGGTCAGCGACTACGTGGTGTTCACCGAGGACAGCCTGGACCGGTTCGTCTCGCGGGCTGGCAAGCAGCAGGAGGGACAGCAGTGAGCCGGAACTCGAACCCGCGGGACATCCTCGTGCGGCCGGTCATCTCGGAGAAGAGCTACCGGCTCGCCGATGACGGCAAGTACACCTTCATCGTGGCGCCTGGCTCGAACAAGACCCAGATCAGGCAGGCGGTCGAGGCCATCTTCGGCGTCCGGGTGACCGGCGTCAACACGGTCAACCGGCCGGGCAAGCGCCGCCGGACGCGGTTCGGCTGGGGCAAGCGCCCGGATACGAAACGGGCCATCGTCAGTCTCGCCGAGGGAGAGCGGATCGATGTCTTCGGTCCGGTCAGCTAGCACGCATCCATAGGAGCTTGAGCACACATGGCCATCCGCAAGTACAAGCCGACCACCCCGGGCAGGCGGGGCGCGAGCGGCGCTGACTTCTCCGAGGTCACACGCAGTGAGCCGGAGAAGTCACTGGTGCGCCCGCTGCACTCCACCGGCGGCAGGAACGTGCACGGCCGGATCACCACCCGGCACCAGGGCGGTGGCCACAAGCGCGCCTACCGGCTGATCGACTTCCGGCGGGCGGACAAGGACGGCATCCCGGCGAAGGTCGCGCACATCGAGTACGACCCGAACCGGACCGCGCGGATTGCGCTGCTGCACTACGCCGACGGGGAGAAGCGCTACATCATCGCCCCGCAGGGCCTGGGCCAGGGCGACCAGGTGGAGAACGGCCCCGGTGCCGACATCAGGCCCGGCAACTGCCTGCCGCTGCGCAACATCCCGACCGGCACCGTCGTGCACGCGATCGAGCTGCGTCCGGGCGGCGGTGCCAAGATCGCCCGCTCGGCGGGGTCCGGCGTGCAGCTGCTCGCCAAGGAGGGGCCGCACGCGCAGCTGCGCATGCCGTCCGGCGAGATCAGGCGCGTCGAGGCAGCCTGCCGGGCCACCATCGGCGAGGTGGGTAACGCCGAGCAGGGCAACATCAAGCTCGGCAAGGCGGGCCGGAACCGGTGGAAGGGACGCCGGCCCTCGGTCCGCGGTGTCGCGATGAACCCCGTCGATCACCCGCTGGGCGGCGGCGAGGGCAAGAGCTCAGGCGGTCGCCACCCGGTCAGCCCCTGGGGGAAGCCGGAAGGGCGTACCCGGAAGGCCAGCAAGCCCAGCGACAAGATGATTACCCGCCGACGCGGCAAGAAGAAGCGGTAGGAGCACCTGACGATGCCTCGTAGCCTGAAAAAAGGTCCCTTCGTGGATGACCACCTGATGAAGAAGGTGGACCTGCAGAACGACAAGGGCACCAAGAACGTGATCAAGACGTGGTCGCGTCGCTCCATGGTCGTTCCCGCGATGCTTGGCCACACGATAGCCGTGCACGACGGCCGCAAGCACGTGCCGGTTTTCATCACCGAATCGATGGTCGGGCACAAGCTCGGCGAGTTCGCGCCAACCCGCACATTCCGCAGTCACGTGCGGGATGACCGGCGCAGCCGCCGCTGATCCCGCCCGCAGACCCCCGGGCAGACCGGCTAGCCAGAGAGAGCGAGAGAGAGCGATGGAAGCGAGGGCAAAGGCGCGGTATGTGCGCGTCACGCCGCGGAAGGCCCGCCGGGTGGTGGACCTGATCCGCGGGCTGCCTGCTGACCAGGCGCGGGCGGCGCTCGCCTTCGCGCCGCAATCGGCCAGCGACCCGGTCGGCAAGGTCCTGGCGAGCGCCATCGCCAATGCCGGGCACGCCAGGCAACTCGACGTCAGCACGCTCGTGGTGAGCAGGGCGTGGGTAGACGAAGGGCCGACGCTCAAGCGCTTCCGGCCCCGCGCGCAGGGCCGCGGCTACCGGATCAACAAGCGCACCAGTCACATCACGGTCGTCGTGTCGGATGACCGCAAGGAGAGGACCCGCTAGTGGGCCAGAAAGTGAACCCGCACGGGTTCCGGCTTGGTATCACTACCGACTTCAAGAGCCGGTGGTACGCAGACAAGCTCTACAAGGACTACGTCGCCGAGGACGTGGCGATCCGCCGGATGCTGCAGCGCGGCATGGAGCGGGCCGGCATCTCCAAGGTCGAGATCGAGCGGACCAGGGACCGGGTCCGGGTGGACATCCACACGGCCAGGCCCGGCATCGTCATCGGCCGCCGAGGCGCCGAGGCCGACCGGATCCGCGGTGACCTGGAGAAGCTGACCAGCAAGCAGATCCAGCTCAACATCCTTGAGGTCAAGAACCCCGAGATTGACGCGCAGCTCGTCGCCCAGGGCGTGGCAGAGCAGCTGTCCAGCCGGGTCTCCTTCCGCCGCGCCATGCGCAAGGCCATGCAGACCGCGATGAAGGGCGGCGCCAAGGGCATCAGGGTGCAGTGCTCCGGCCGGCTGGGCGGCGCGGAGATGTCCAGGTCGGAGTTCTACCGCGAGGGCCGGGTCCCGCTGCACACGCTGCGCGCGGACATCGACTACGGCTTCTACGAGGCCAGGACCACCTTCGGCCGGATCGGCGTGAAGGTCTGGATCTACCGCGGCGAGGCCCCGCAGACGCGGGCCGAGCGCGAGGCCGCGGCCGCGGCGCTGCGGGCCGGGCAGCGCCCGGGCCGCCCGCCGCAGCAGCAGCGGCGTCCGGCCGGCGCAGCCGCCGGTGCCGGCGGTGCCCGCCGGACCGACCGCGCGGGCGGGTCCGCCCCGGACCGGGCAGAAGAACGCGGCCAGGAAGGCCAGGACCCCGCGGCGCAGGCCGTCGCTGTCCCGGCTGCCGCGGGCGAGGAGGGCTGAGTCATGCTGATCCCGCGCAGGGTGAAGCACCGCAAGCAGCACCGCCCGGATCGTCATGGTGCCGCCAAGGGCGGTACCAGGGTGACCTTCGGCGAGTACGGAATTCAGGCGGTCGAGCACTCCTATGTGACCAACCGGCAGATCGAGGCCGCCCGGATCGCGATGACGCGGCATATCCGCCGTGGCGGGAAGGTGTGGATCAACATCTACCCGGACCGGCCGCTGACCAAGAAGCCCGCCGAGACCCGGATGGGATCTGGCAAGGGCGCGCCGGAGTGGTGGATCGCGAACGTCAAGCCGGGCCGGGTCATGTTCGAGCTGTCCGGCGTGACCGAGCCGGTCGCCAGGGAGGCGCTCCGCCGTGCCATGCACAAGCTCCCGATGAAATGCAAGTTCGTCAAGCGGGAGGTGGGCGAGGCGTGATGTCACAACCACACAAGCTCCCGATGCTGTGCCAGCTGACGGGCAAGTTCGTCAAGCGCGAAGTAGGTGAGGCGTGATGGCGAAGGGCATGGTCGCCGCTGATCTGCGGAGCTCGACCGATGAGGCGCTCGACGGCAAGCTCGCCGAAGCGAAGATAGAGCTGTTCAACCTCCGGTTCCAGGCGGCCACCGGCCAGCTGGAGAGCCACGGGCGGCTCCGTGCCGTGCGCAAGGAGATCGCCCGCATCTACACCGTGAAGCGGGAGCGCGAGCTTGGCATCGTGACGGTGGCAGAGGAGGCGGATGACGATGAGTGACGCAACCGGCGACGGGCCCGCGCGGGGATACCGCAAGACCCGCGAGGGCCTGGTGGTCAGCGACAAGATGGACAAGACCGTCGTGGTCGAAGTCGAGGACCGGGTCATGCACCCGAAGTATGGCAAGGTCATCCGCCGCACGAAGAAGTACAAGGCACACGACGACGTGAATGGCTGCGGCGTCGGCGACCGGGTGCTGCTGATGGAGACCCGGCCGCTGTCGGCGACCAAGCGCTGGCGGGTCGCCCAGATTCTGGAGAAGGCCAAGTAAGACCCACCAGGGACCCGCCAGTACTCCCCGGAGTGCCGGCGTGACGGAGCAGGAGTTGACGTGATCCAGCAGGAGTCGCGGCTGAAAGTCGCCGACAACACCGGTGCCAAGGAGATCTTGTGCATCCGCGTGCTCGGCGGCTCAGGCAGGCGATACGCGGGCATCGGTGACGTCATCGTGGCAACGGTCAAGGATGCCCTGCCGGGCGCCGCGGTGAAGAAGGGCGACGTCGTCAAGGCCGTCGTCGTGCGCACGCGCAAGGAGCGCCGCCGCGGCGACGGCTCCTACATCCGCTTCGACGAGAACGCCGCCGTGCTGATCAGGGATGGCGGGGATCCTCGCGGCACTCGCATCTTCGGGCCAGTCGGCCGCGAACTGCGCGAGAAGCGGTTCATGCGCATCATCTCGCTGGCGCCGGAGGTGCTGTGATGACCAGGAAAGCTGCACTGGCAAAGAGTCAGGCGACGCGGAAGGCGCGGGGCTTGAAGATCAAGAAGGGCGATCATGTCATCGTGATCGCGGGCAAGGACAACGGCCGCGAGGGCACGGTGATCCTCGTTGACCCGGAGCGGCAGAAGGTCCTCGTCCAGGGCGTCAACATGATCAAGAAGAACACCAAGGTCGATTACCAGGGCCAGCGCGGCGCCAAAACGGGCGGCATCGTGAACCAGGAAGCGCTCATTCACGTGAGCAACGTGCAGCTGATCGACCCGGAGACGAAGAAGCCCGCGCGGGTCGGCTACCGGCTGGATGAGGACAACAGGAAGGTCCGGATTACCCGTCCGGGCGGTAAGGACATCTGATGGCAGCGACCAAGACGAAGCAGGCGCCGGCCAGCCAGGGCGCGGGCGGCGCGGCTGCCGATGCCGCGGCGCCCGATGGCGCTGCCGCGGCGGTGGCGCCGCCCCGCCCCCGGCTGCAGGAGCGCTACCTCAGCGAGATCGCGCCCGCGCTCCGCGAGGAGTTTGGCCACGCCAACGTGATGCAGGTGCCCGGCCTGTCCAAGATCGTGGTCAATATGGGCGTCGGCGAGGCCGCCAGGGACGCCAAGCTCATCGATGGCGCGGTCAGGGACTTGTCGGTGATCACCGGCCAGAAGCCGGCGATCGCGCGGGCGAGGAAGTCGATCGCCCAGTTCAAGCTCAGGGAGGGCATGCCGATCGGGGCGCACGTGACGCTCCGGGGCAGCCGGATGTGGGAATTCTGCGATCGCCTCCTGTCCACCGCCCTGCCCAGGATCCGCGACTTCCGCGGGCTGTCCGACCGGCAGTTCGATGGCCGGGGCAACTACACGTTCGGACTGACCGAGCAGCTGATGTTCCACGAGATCAACCCCGATCAGGTGGACAGGCAGCGCGGCATGGATGTGACCATCGTCACGACCGCGACCAATGACGCCGAAGCCCGCTCGCTGCTGCGACGGCTCGGATTCCCGTTCAAGGAGAGCTGAGGAGTGGCTAAGAAAGCCCTGATCGCCAAGGCGAAGCGCACGCCGAAATTCGAGGTCCGCGCGTATACCAGGTGCTCGCGCTGCGGGCGGCCGAGGGCCGTCTACCGCAAGTTCGGGCTCTGCCGGATCTGCTTCCGTTCGCTGGCGCACCGGGGCGAGCTGCCCGGTATCACCAAGTCCAGCTGGTAGTCGCCGCAGGCGACCACCGATCCGGGCGCGACCAGCGCCCGGGCACCGAACCGCCGTGGGCGCTACCCGCCCACCGACCACGCCGAAGGTCCTGCAGGGAAACCGCGGCGAGGAAGGCCTCCAGGCCATGACCATGACCGACCCGGTCGCAGACATGCTGACCAGGCTGCGCAACGCCAACTCGGCGTACCACGACGCTGTGACCATGCCGCACTCAAAGATCAAGGTGCATATCGCGGAGATCCTCCAGCAGGAGGGCTACATCGCGGGCTGGCGCGTGGAGGACGCCGAGGTCGGCAAGAGCCTCGTGATCGCGCTGAAGTTCGGGCCGACGCGCGAGCGCTCGATCGCCGGGCTCAAGCGGGTGTCCAAGCCGGGCCTGCGGGTGTACGCGCGGAAGGACAACCTGCCGCGGGTGCTCGGCGGCCTGGGCGTCGCGATCATCTCAACGTCGGGCGGGCTGCTGACGGACAAGCAGGCGAACAAGAAGGGCGTAGGCGGAGAAGTCCTCGCCTACGTCTGGTAGGGAGCCGGCCATGTCACGAATCGGACGCATGCCCGTCGCCATTCCCGGCGGCGTCGACGTCACCATCAGCGGCCGCGAGGTCGTCGTGCAGGGCCCGAAGGGGCGCCTCAGCCTGGAGGTCGCCGCGCCGATAGAGGTCGCGCAGGCCGATGGGTCCATCACCGTTACCAGGCCGAGCGACGAGGGCGAGGTCCGCGCCCTGCACGGCCTGTCCCGGTCGCTGATCGCCAACATGGTCACCGGCGTGACCGAGGGCTACCGCAAGACGCTGGAGATCGTCGGGGTCGGCTACCGCGTCCAGGCGAAGGGCCAGGACCTGGAGTTCGCGCTGGGCTTCAGTCATCCGGTGCCGGTCAGCGCACCCGAGGGAATTACCTTCCGGGTGGAGACGCCGACCAGGTTCGTCGTCGAGGGCATCGACAAGCAGCAGGTCGGCGAGGTCGCGGCCAACATACGCAAGCTCCGCAAGCCCGACCCGTACAAGGGCAAGGGCGTGCGGTACCAGGGTGAGCAGATCCGCCGCAAGGTCGGAAAGGCTGGGAAGTAGCAATGCCGTCGGGAACCAGGACCAGGGCGCACGGCCGCATCACCGGCCGCACCGATCAGCGGGCCGCCGCGCGCGCGCGGCGGCACCTGCGGGTCAGGAAGAAGGTCGCCGGCAGTGCCGCGCGGCCCCGGCTGGTCGTCACGCGGTCGGCCAGGCACACCTTCGCGCAGCTCGTCGACGACGTATCAGGCAGCACGCTGGCGTCCGCCTCGACCCTGGAAGGCGATATCCGCGGCGCCGCGGGAGACAAGACCGCCAAGGCACGGCAGGTAGGCTCGCTTCTCGCGGAGCGGGCGTCGCAGGCGGGCATCACCGCGGTGGTGTTCGATCGCGGCGGCTATGCCTACCACGGCCGCGTCGCCGCGGTCGCGGACAGCGCGCGCAAGGGCGGGCTGGCCCTGTGAAGAGCCATCTGCAGATGAGTACTGTGACGCCGGGCAGCCCGGATATGCAGGACAGAAGCCCGGATATTCACGAGAGAAGGAAGATCTAATGCCAGCAGCACCGCGGCGCGGCGCCGGCGGCGGCGAACGGCGCGACCGCCGTGACGACCGCCGCGGCGCGGCCGACAAGGGCACTGCCTACCTGGAGCGGGTGGTGGCCATCAACCGGGTGGCCAAGGTGGTCCAGGGGGGCCGGCGGTTCAGCTTCACCGCCCTGGTCGTCGTGGGCGACGGCAACGGCATGGTCGGTGTCGGCTACGGCAAGGCCAAGGAGGTTCCGGCCGCGATCGCCAAGGGCGTCGAGGCCGCCAAGAAGAACTTCTTCAAGGTCCCGCGCATCGCCGGCACCATCCCGCACACCGTGCAGGGTGAGGAGGCCGCCGGCGTCGTGCTGCTCAAGCCGGCCAGCCCGGGAACCGGCGTCATCGCCGGCGGCCCGGTCCGGGCCGTGCTGGAGTGCGCGGGAGTGCATGACGTGCTGTCACGGTCCCTGGGGTCGTCGAACGCGATCAACGTCATCCATGCCACCGTCGCCGCGCTGAAGAGCCTTAAGCGGCCCGAGGAGATCGCGGCCAGGCGGGGCCTGCCGATCGAGCACGTCGCGCCCGCCGCCATGCTGCGGGCCCGCGCGGCCGCCGCGGCCACCGCCTCGTCGGGTAACAGCTGAGCGGGAGTGCGGAGATGACAGAGCTGAAGGTCACCCAGGTCAAGTCGAAGATCGGCGGCACGCAGGTGCAGCGGGACACGCTGCGCTCGCTGGGCCTCCGGCGGATCGGCGCAGTGGTACTGAAGGCGGACCGGCCGGAGATCCGCGGCATGATCCAGGCGGTGCGCCATCTGGTCACCGTCGAGGAGGTTGACTGATATGGCAGGCAGCGATACTGAGGAAAGCCCGGGCGCCGTTACCCAGGAAGGCGGCGCTGCCCAGCAAGGCCGGGGACTGAAGCTCCACCACCTGCGGCCCGCGCCGGGATCGCGCACGGCCCGGACCCGGGTCGGCCGCGGCGAGGCATCGAAGGGCAAGACGGCAGGCCGCGGCACCAAGGGCACCAAGGCGCGCAACAAGGTGGCACCCGGGTTCGAGGGCGGCCAGATGCCCCTGCACCGCAGGCTGCCGAAGCTGGGCGGCTTCTCCAACACCGGCTTCAAGACCACTTACCAGGTGGTCAATACCGGCCAGCTGACCGCGCTGTACCCGGCGGGCGGGGACGTCACCCCCGACGACCTCGTTGCCAGGGGAGCGGTGCGCTCGGGCGAGCTCGTCAAGGTGCTCGGCTCCGGCGAGGCAGTGGCGGGGCTGCGGGTGACCGCGCACGCGTTCTCCGCAGCCGCCCGGGAGAAGATCACTGCGGCAGGCGGAACCGTCACCGAGCTGTGAGATGACCACCGCCGGCGCCGGCCGTATGCCCGCGAGCCCCGCCGCTCATGCGGCCGGCGGCCGCGGGCTCACGCCGGGCTGCCGGGGTGCTGTGCGCAGGTTAGACTTCGGCGTGCATGTCACGCCCCAGATCCGTCCGGGCGAGCCCCGTAACCAGGAGCGGCAGATGTTGACCCACCGACGTGAGGACGGCGCATGCTGACCGGGTTCATCCGCGCATTCCGGACGCCTGACCTGCGTACGAAGCTGCTGTTCACGCTCTTCATCATCGCGATGTTCCGGCTCGGGGCGTCACTGCCGACGCCGGGGATCTCCGAGAAGAACGTCACTATCTGCCTGAACGCCTCGGCCACCGCCACCAGCAGCGGCGGCGCGAGCGTGTTCCAGCTCGTCAACCTGCTCAGCGGCGGCGCGCTGCTGAAGCTGTCGGTATTCGCGCTGGGCATCATGCCTTATATCACCGCGAGCATCATTCTGCAGTTGCTCGTCAAGGTGATCCCGCGGCTGGAGACGCTTCGCCAGGAGGGGCAGAGCGGGCAGGCAAAGATCACCCAGTACACCCGTTACCTGACGGTGGGCCTGGGCATCCTGCAGTCCACCGGCATCGTGGCGCTGGCCAGGTCGGGGAACCTGATCCCGACCTGCCCGGCCGGTAACCCGCTGATCCCGGACCCGTCGGTGTTCACGATCACCACGATGGTCATCTGCATGACCGCGGGCACGGCGGTGATCATGTGGCTGGGCGAGCTGATCACCGACCGCGGCGTGGGCAACGGCATGTCACTGATGATCTTCACTCAGGTCATCGCCGTCATCCCCGGCGAGATGCTGGCCATCTACCGGGAGAAGCACGCATTCATCTTCATCCTGGTGCTCGCGGTGGGAGTGGCAGTCATCGCCTTCGTGGCCTTCATGGAGCAGGCGCAGCGCCGGATTCCCGTGCAGTACGCGAAACGAATGGTCGGGCGGAAGATGTATGGCGGTACATCGACGTATATCCCGCTGAAGGTGAATCAGGCCGGCGTCATCCCGGTGATCTTCGCGTCGTCCCTGCTGTACATCCCGCTGCTCGCGTCCCAGCTGTTCGGGAATGCGAAGCATCCGCAAGCCTGGGTGAACTGGATAAGTGCCCACCTGAACGTTAACGTCGGCAACTCGCCCTACTACATGGGCTCGTTCTTCGTGCTGATCGTGTTCTTCACCTACTTCTACGTGTCGATCACCTTCGACCCGGTAGAGGTCGCCGACAACATGAAGAAATACGGTGGCTTCATCCCCGGGATCCGTCCCGGCCGGCCGACCGCGGAGTACCTCAACTACGTGCTTACCCGGCTGACTGCCCCTGGATCGGTATACCTGGGCGTTGTCGCGCTCATCCCGATGGTCGCGATCGGCCTGGTCGGGGCATCTTCGCAGTTCCCGCTCGGCGGTACGAGCATCCTGATCATGGTGGGGGTGGGCCTCGATACGGTGAAGCAGATCGAAAGCCAGCTGCAGCAGCGTAACTATGAGGGTTTCCTGCGGTAGTGCGCGCCGTCCTCGTCGGGCCCCCCGGTGCGGGCAAGGGGACCCAGGCCCAGTTCATAGCGTCGCACCTGGCGATCCCGAAAATCTCGACAGGGGATATCTTCAGGTCTAACGTCACCTCGGGCACCATGCTGGGCAGGCGCGCCAAGGACTACATGGACCGGGGTGACCTGGTCCCCGATCAGGTCACGATAGCGATGGTGACGAGCCGTCTGCAGGAAGACGACGCGCAGGCCGGTTTCCTGCTGGACGGCTTCCCGCGCAACGTGCCGCAGGCCGAGACGCTGAAGAAGATGCTGTCCGACTGGGACACCAGGCTGGACATCGTCCTCGAGCTGGTGGTGGACGACGACGAGGTGGTCAGGCGGCTATCCGGCAGGCGGACGTGCCGCAGGTGCGGGCGGGTATGGCATGCGACGTTCGATCCGCCGTCGCACCGGGATCGCTGCGATGACTGCGGTGGCGAGCTCTTCCAGCGCGATGACGACCGCGAGGACACCATCAGGCACCGGCTGGATGTCTATGCCCAGCAGACGCAGCCGCTGATCGCGTTCTACGCGGACGAGGGAACGCTGCTCGGGATCGATGCCACCGGGCCGGTGGAGGAGATCACCGACCGGGCGCTGGCCGCGCTGCGGCGCTTTATCCGCTGAGGAGGCTCCCCTCTTCTGCGGGTAACGTGGAGTACGACCCCGGAGGCAGCATGCGGATGAGGCGGGAACCGCCAATTCAGATCAAGTCGCCAGCCCAGCTCGAGCGGATGCGCGAGGCGGGCCTGGTCGTGGCGCGCGCCCTGCGTGCCGCCGTCAGCGCGGTCGGGCCGGGCGTCACGACAGCGGAACTGGACGCCATCGCCGAGCGCGAGATCCGCGCGGCCGGCGCGGTCCCGTCCTTCAAGGGCTATCACGGCTTTCCCGCCACGATCTGCACCTCCGTCAACGACGAGATCGTGCACGGCATCCCCAGCCCGGACCGGCGGCTGGCGGCTGGTGACCTGATCTCGATTGACTGCGGCGCGATCGCGGCGGGCTGGCACGGCGACGCCGCCGTCACCGTTGGCGTCGGCGCGATCGATGCCGAGACTGCCCGGCTGATCGAGGCATGCGAAACGGCACTCTGGCATGGCCTGGCCCTGGCCAGGCCCGGCAACCGGCTGACGGACATCTCCCGCGCGATCGAGGCGAGCGCCAGGTCCAGCGGGCCGTACGGGGTCGTGCAGGAGTACACCGGCCACGGCATCGGCACGCAGATGCACATGTATCCGCCGGTGCCCAACTACGGCAAGCCCGGCCGGGGGCCGGTGCTGGCCGACGGGATGACGCTCGCGATCGAGCCCATGCTCGTCCTCGGCCAGCGGCACGCCCGGGTACTCGATGATGGCTGGACCGTCGTCAGCGCGGACGGGACCTCCTCCGCGCACTTCGAGCACACCGTGGCGATCACCGCGGACGGGCCCTGGGTGCTGACCGCGGAGGACGGCGGGCGGGCCGGGCTCGCCCGGCTTCCCGGCGGGCTGGCGGCGGGCCAGCCGGCCGGCCCGGTATCTTCCGCCGCACGATCGAGCGGCTGAGGAGGACCCCGATGCCGGCTGACCCCAGGATCCGGGCTTCCGACGCGGACAGGGACCGCGCCGCGTCGCTGCTCCGCGAGCACCACGCGGTAGGCAGGCTGACCCCCGAGGAATTCAACGAGCGGCTCGACAAGGTCTACGCGGCCAAGACGATGGGTGAGCTGGACGAGATCCTGGTGGACCTGCCGGGCATCGACCTCTACCGGCTGCCGGATGCGTCCCTGCCGCGTTACCGCGCGCCTGCCCCCGGGCACGACTCGCTCCCCTCGGTGCGGTTCCATGATGGCCAGGTGACCAAGAACCGGGGCAGGTTCTCCGCGCGCTGGGGGGCGGCCTGGGGATCGTGGCTCAGTACCAGCCTGGTCCTCATCGTGATCTGGGCGCTCAGCGGCGCCGGCTATCCGTGGTTCCTGTGGGTCGTCGGGCCGTGGGGGGCGCTGACGCTGGCCGACTGGATCTCCGGCGGAGTCCGCCGGGGGCACGGCCACCTGGGGCCGGGCCGGAATCCGGATCAGCTCGGTGACGGATCCCAGGATCGGTGACCTGATTTCGCCAGCCGGCCCGGATCGGTGACCTGATCCGCCAGCGGTCGCGGCCCTCGCGCCGGCCCTGGCGCTGCGGTTCCTGGCTGCACGCCGCGGGCCAGCGCCCCCCGGTTCGCGTTGCCGCCGCGTCTCGCGTACACTCTGTTGCGGCCCCAATGGGCTGCCGTTCCCGTATGGCTTGAGCCTGAGGTGCGAAGGCAGCTACTCCGGTTGGGCCGCCCGTTTCCGGAGAATGTGCGCGAGTACGGCTGGAGCGGGGAAGCCAAACGACGACAGTATGAGCCTGCACGGCACCATGAGCACGGCAGGCCAGGAATAACCGAAAATGGTTGCCAGTTAGCACTAGCGTCAGGTCAGCCAGGCTAACGATCTATCAGCGAAGCGCGGAGGATATGCCCAAGAAAGACGGCGCCATCGAGATCGAGGGCACGGTCGTGGAATCACTTCCCAATGCCTTCTTCAGGGTGGAGCTGGACAACGGGCACAAAGTCCTGGCCCACATCAGCGGGAAGATGAGGATGCACTACATCCGGATTCTTCCCGACGACCGGGTAGTCGTTGAACTGAGCCCGTACGACCTGAGTCGCGGGCGGATCGTCTACCGATACAAGTAACAGCTAGCGGCACGCGGGCCACGCCACGGCCCGGGTGCATGAGGAGACCATCGTGAAGGTCAAGCCGAGTGTGAAGAAGATCTGCAGCAAGTGCCGGATCATTCGCCGGCACGGCCGTGTCATGGTCATCTGCTCTGACCCGCGGCACAAGCAGCGGCAGGGCTGAGCAACACCGAAGACACGCACCGCGATCCGCGGCCGGCTATCCAGCCGGGCGCGGATCACCCCCGGAGGAGGCCGGGGCCCCGGCCGGGCAGGGACGGGGAGCGGCGCGCAGGACCTCCGCGACACGAAGGAGAACTGCCCGGATGGCACGCCTGGTTGGCGTTGACCTCCCGCGCGACAAGCGCCTGGAGGTTGCTCTTACGTATGTCTACGGAATCGGCCGGACCCGCGCCCTTGAGACACTCGAGGCGACCGGCGTCAGCGGGGACACCCGCGTCCACGACCTCGGCGATGACGACCTGGTCCGCCTGAGGGACTGGATCGAGGCAACCTACAAGGTGGAAGGCGACCTGCGCCGTGAGGTGCAGGCCGACATACGCCGCAAGGTCGAGATCGGCTGCTACCAGGGCATCCGTCATCGCCGCTCGCTTCCTGTGCACGGTCAGCGCACGCAGACCAATGCCCGTACCAGGAAGGGCAAGAAGAAGACAGTGGCCGGCCGCAAGAAGGCCGGGAAGAAGTAGTCCGCGAGATCGCGGACCGACCACCTCCGGGAGTAGAGGAGCAGGATGCCTCCCAAGAGCCGTACCGGCACCAAGAAAGTGCGCCGGAAGGAACGAAAGAACATCGCCCACGGGCATGCTCATATCAGGAGCACGTTCAACAACACCATCGTGTCGATTACCGACCCTGGCGGCAGCGTCATCGCCTGGGCGTCCTCTGGCCAGGTCGGCTTCAAGGGCTCGCGTAAGTCGACGCCGTTTGCCGCCCAGATGGCAGCAGAGGCCGCCGCGCGCCGCGCCATGGAGCACGGCATGCGCAAGGTCGACGTCTTCGTCAAGGGGCCTGGCTCGGGGAGGGAAACCGCCATCCGGTCGCTGCAGGCGACCGGCCTGGAGGTCGGCTCGATTCAGGATGTCACCCCGGTTCCGCACAATGGCTGCCGCCCGCCCAAGCGGCGCCGGGTCTGAGGAGTAGCGACAACATGGCTCGATACACCGGTGCGGACTGCAAGCGCTGCCGCCGAGAGAAGATGAAGCTGTTCCTTAAGGGCGCGAAGTGCGATTCGCCCAAGTGCCCCATTGAGATCCGGCCCTATCCGCCAGGCGAGCACGGCAGGAACCGGCCGAAGGAGAGCGAGTTCCTGCTTCAGGTCAGGGAGAAGCAAAAGGCCCGCCGGGTCTACGGCATCCTCGAGCGGCAGTTCCACAACTACTACGAGGAGGCGACCCGCAAGCGCGGGAAGACCGGCGAGGTGCTGCTCCAGATCCTGGAGAGCCGCCTCGACAACGTGGTCTACCGGGCCGGGTTCGCCAAGAGCCGTGACATGGCGCGCCAGCTTGTCGGGCACGGGCACATCCTCGTCAACGGGCGCAAGGTCGACATCCCCTCCTACCGGGTGAGCGAGAGCGATATCGTCGAGGTACGGGCGAAATCGCATGAGATGACGCCATTCGTGGTAGCGCGCGCCGAGTCCGGCGACCGCACCGCGCCCGCGTGGCTCGAGGTGATCCCCGACAAGATGCGTATCCTCGTTCATGCGCTCCCGGTCCGGGCACAGATCGATACCCAGGTCCAGGAGCAGCTCATCGTCGAGTTTTACTCCAAGTAACTCCCCTGCTGGCCCGCCGCAACCGGCGGCGGGCCGCGGCTCCGGCCGGCAGGCATTCGTCAGCGGAAGTCGCGACTGTCAAATAACGGGCAGCGCGGAAAGGAAGAGCCATGCTCATCGCCCAGCGCCCGAGCCTGACCGAGGAACCGGTAGACGAGTTCCGGTCCAGGTTCGTCATCGAGCCGCTTGAGCCGGGTTTCGGTTACACGATCGGAAACTCGGTCCGCCGGACCCTGCTGTCATCGATCCCCGGCGCGGCAGTGACCAGCATCAGGGTCGAGGGAGTGCTGCACGAGTTCTCCACCGTCCCCGGGGTCACCGAGGACGTGACCGACATCATCCTGAACCTGAAGGAACTGGTCGTCTCGTCCGAGCATGACGAGCCCGTCCCCATGTACCTGCGCAAGCAGGGGCCAGGGCCGGTGACCGCCGCGGACATCGCCCCGCCGGCCGGCGTGGAAGTGCACAATCCCGATCTGCACATCGCCACCCTGAACAGCAAGGGCAAGCTGGAGATGGAGCTGACGGTCGAGCGGGGCCGCGGCTATGTCTCGGCCGCGCAGAACAAGCAGCAGGGCCAGGAGATCGGCCGGATCCCGATCGACTCGATCTACTCGCCGGTGATGCGGGTCACCTACAAGGTCGAGGCGACCCGAGTCGAGCAGCGCACCGACTTCGACCGGCTCATCCTTGATGTCGAGACCAAGCCCTGCATGCGCCCCAGGGACGCCGTGGCAAGCGCAGGCAAGACGCTGGTCGAGCTCTTCGGGCTGGCCAGGGAGCTGAACGTCGATGCCGAGGGCGTCGACATCGGCCCGTCGCCCACCGACGCCGCGCTGGCCGCGGACCTGGCGCTGCCGATCGAGGAACTGAACCTCACCGTGCGCTCGTACAACTGCCTCAAGCGCGAGGGCATTCACACCGTGGGCGAGCTTGTCGCCCGCAGCGAGCAGGATCTTCTCGATATCCGTAACTTCGGCGCGAAGTCGATCGAGGAAGTCAAGCAGAAGCTGATCGACATGGGCCTCGCGCTGAAGGACTCCCCGCCAGGATTCGATCCGGGGACCGCGGCAGACAGCTATGGTGCGGACGACGACGAGAGCTACGTCGAGACCGAGCAGTACTGACGGGGCCGCACGGCCCTCCAGTAGCCAATTGAGGAGAACTTTTCCATGCCCACGCCCACCAAGGGTCGCCGAATGGGCGGCAGCTCGGCGCACCAGAAGCACATGCTGGCGAACCTTGCCACGGCACTTTTCGAGCATGGCAAGATCACGACCACCGAGGCGAGGGCACGTCGGCTCCGGCCGTATGCCGAGCGGCTGATCACCTATGCCAAGCGGGGTGACCTGCACGCCCGGCGTCAGGTGCTGACGGTGGTTGCGGACAAGGGCGTCGTCCACACGCTCTTCACGGAGATCGGGCCGAGTTTCTCCGAGCGTGATGGCGGCTACACCCGGATCACCAAGATCGGGTCTCGCAAGGGCGACAACGCTGCGCTCGCGGTGATCGAACTGATCCGCGAGGAGGCGGACGCGAAGCCACGCCGACGCCGTGCGCGCCGTACGCAGCCCGCCGTGCGGCCTGCCGTGGCCCCGGCGGTCACCGCCGCCGATAGCGCGGACGCTACTGACGCGGACATCGCCGACGCGGCAGATGCTGCGGTGGTCACCGATGCGGTGGGTCCTGCCGATGCCGCCGGGGACGTTGCTACGGGCGCCGTGGATGATGCCGAAGCCAGCGCTGACGCCGAAGCTAGCGCTGATGCTGACGTCAGCGCTGATGCTGTGCCGGAGATTGAGGCTGGTGCCGATGCGGAGGCTAGCTCCGTTGCAGATGCTGACGCAGGCGACGATGCCGAGGCTGGCACTGATGCAGATGTGCGCGCTGCTGATGCCTCGGTCGGCAGCTCCGGCCAATCCGGTGCGGACGACGAGCCTGGCGAGGACGACTCGGCGGGCACCGGCGCATAGGCCGTAGCCGTGACGGACGTGGCTCCGTCAGCTGTCCGGCTCCGGCTTGATCTGTCCTACGACGGCTCAGCGTTCCACGGCTGGGCACGGCAGCCCGGCCTGCGGACGGTCCAGCAGACCGTGGAGGACGCGCTCGGCCTGGTGCTGGCGCTGACCGCGGCGCCGAGGCTGACCGTGGCCGGCCGAACCGACGCGGGCGTGCACGCACGCGGCCAGGTTGCTCATCTCGATGTATCGGCCGGCCGCTGGGCGCAGGCGGCTGGCACAGCGTCCCGGCGGCTGGACCGGCTGCTCCCCGCCGACGTCCGAGTGCGCGCTATAGGCAGCGTGCCTGGCGACTTCGACGCCCGGTTCTCCGCGCTGTGGCGGCGCTACTCCTACCGGGTATGCGATGATCCCGCGGGCGCCGATCCGCTGCGCAGGCACGACACGCTCTGCTATCCGCGCTCGCTTGACCTCGGGCGGATGAACGAGGCAGCCGTTGCGTGCATCGGCGAGCACGACTTCGCCGCATTCTGCCGCCGCCGCGACGGCGCGACGACAGTCCGGGAACTGCTCCGGCTGACCTGGGCCAGGCCCGCTCCGGGCGTGGCCGTCGCGACAGTGGTGGCCGATGCGTTCTGCCACAACATGGTGCGGTCGCTGACGGGCGCGCTGCTGGCGGTCGGCGACGGGAGCAAACCAGCTGGCTGGCTCGCCGGGATCCTTGCCGCAAGGGTCCGCGATTCGGCCGTACGCGTGGTACCGCCGCATGGGCTCTGCCTGGAAGAGGTCGGATACCCGGCCGCGGGTGACTTCGCCGCGAGGGCCGCGGT
>Ga0302181_10000237_pt1 | contig 49026 bp, 43 predicted proteins | sample I_Palsa_E3_3_FD_198786 | JGI IMG/M metagenome (GOLD analysis project Ga0302181, IMG submission 198786) | Peat permafrost microbial communities from Stordalen Mire near Abisko, Sweden - I_Palsa_E3_3 | ecosystem: Environmental > Terrestrial > Soil > Palsa > Peat permafrost | place: Sweden...
AGGCAACACCGTTCGACACCGATCACGGCTCGGGCTTCGTCGCCGACCCGGGCACGGTCCAGGACGTCGGCGAGCTGCCGATCATCACCCATGACCTGAACGAGCTCGGGATCTACCTGCACGTGACGATCTACGGGATCAGCGGCTACCGGACGCCGGCCCAGAGCGTCGCGGTCGGCGGCTACGCCGACGATCCGCATACCAAGGGCGAGGCAGAGGACATCGGCGTCAACAGCCTGCTGCGGGTCAGTGCCGCGCAGATCACCGAGGCGGAGCTGGCGAGGTTCGGGCTGTACCGGCCGTTTGACCCGACCGACGAGCCGGACAACACCGAGGTCAACCACGTCCAGCTGATCCCGCACGGCGGCCCGGTGCCGGTGACCGTCGTGGACGACACGTTCGCCCCGGATCCGAGCTGCAAGTAGCGCCGCCGGCGCGGGCGGATCTAGTGGGCCTCCCGCAAACGTTGCACCCGAAATGGCGGCTCCGGATGACCATCAGGCGGCGTCCTCGGATCTCGATGTGCCAGAGGCACACCGGCGATCCTGCGTCCTTGCCTGACGGCCCCCGGACCTCGCCATTTCAGGCACAACGTTCCCAGGAGAACCGCTAGATGGTTGATTCCACGGCGCGGGCCGTGTTTGGCGGCGGTTGCGAGGAGCAACGAGCAGCACGGTCGAAGTCGGCGGTGCTGACCAGCATCGCCGACCCCAGGGGGCCTGGACGGACGCCGACCTCGACCAGCTGCTCACAACCGCTCGACCGCCGGGTGCGGATCCAGGATTGGTCTCTTTTCGTCCTCCCATCGGCAAAAACGACCAACCCTGGCCGGGACCGAGTCCGACGGCGTCGATCAGCGACGATCCCCGCTTCGGTCAGGACCGCAGCGGCTGCGGACACCGCTTGGCGGCCCCGCCGGACCATGGAATCACTCATCTAGGTGCTCGGGTCCGAGCGAAAGATCGGCCAGCCGATCTCGGTGATCCAGTCGGACTCGTCGTCGGTGTCGAGCAGGCCGCGCACGTAGTGTTCACGCAGCGGCCCGTCGACGCCGATCTCATGACGCGTCACATAGGCGCCGAGCTCGCCGTACGTCAGATCGATGCCGGTCAGCGGACCGTCATGGCGGACGACCGCCAGCTCGGTGGCGGGGAGTGTGATCGGGCGCACGCGTCCGATCTCGCGAGCGGCCGTCGACTGGCCGTCCGGATCGTCGGTGGCGATCGGCAGGAACACGGTGGCGTGGCCGGCGTCGCGCTCGAACAATTCGCCGGCATACAGACCGCCGCTCGGCCCCGCCGGGCTCAGTCCCTGCGCGCGGGCGGTTGCCTGCAGCTCGCCCAGCGCGCCCTGCCACCACGCGAGGATGTCCTGACGGGCGACCGTCTCCTCGATCGCGATCGCCGGCGTGGCCGGGACCGATCGGTGCTCCACGGCGGTGGCGCCGTCCGGGCGCCCGAGCAGATCCCGCAGTTCGCCGACCGCGGCGCGGGTGCGATCAAGCTCGGCCTCGAGCCGGTCGAGATGAGCGACGATCAGCTGGTTGCGCTGCTCGGGTTCGGCCGCCGCCAGCACTGCCCTGACCTCGGCGACCGGCATCTGTAGCCCGCGCAGCCGGCGGATCACCTGCGCCTGCGGGATCTGGCGCTCGGAGTAGTAGCGGTAGCCGTTGCCGGGATCGACCTCGGACGGCTCCAGCAGCCCGACCTCGTGGTAGTGGCGCAGCGTCTTGACGCTGAGATGGGAGGCGCGTGAAAAGTCGCCGATCGTGACCCGGCCGGACATCTGACCAGACAAGTATCGACCCTCCCCGTACCGGAGGCTCCAGGTGCAGATCCGGCCTTGACTCTCCCGTCACCGGAGGGCCGACGATGTCGCTGCATCCCCCACCAAGAGAGGAGCTCAGACCAATGAGCACCACCGTTCAGCTGCCGGGCGTGATCGCCGATCACGTCGCGGCCGTCAACGCGTTCGATACACAGGCGATCGTCGCGACATTCGCCGATGACGCGCTCGTCAACGACAACCATCGCGAGTTCTCAGGGACCGACCAGATCCGCGCCTGGGTCGCGGCCGAGCTGGTCGGTGACCACGTCACGATCGCGCCGGTGCAGGCGTTCGACCATCACGGGATGACGATCGTTCGCGGGCGCTACGACGGCGACTACGACAAGGCCGGCCTGCCCGACGAGCTGATCCTGACCAACTATTTCACGGTCGAGCACGACCGGATCGTCAGCCTGTTCGTGATCCGCAACCGCGACTAGCGTGGTCGCGGTCGGTCGCCTGCGGCGCTACCCGCGGTCGGTCGCCTGCGGCGCTACCCGCGGTCGGTCGCCTGCGGCGCTACCCGCGGTCGGTCGCCTGCGGCGCTACCCGCGGCCAGTCGCGTGCAGCGCTACCCGCGGCCAGCCGACGGGTGCAGCAATGGCACCGCGCCGCTCCACCCCGTCCGCAGCAGCTCGACCAGCGACGGCGGCGTGACCGGTTCGAGCGCCGCCGCCGCGATCGGGCGCGGCCGGCGCCGGTCATATCCGCCCGGGGTCCAGTGCAGCAGCTTGTCGCCCAGCACCAGCCACGGCTCGCCGTCGTCGAGCACGAACGTCCCGTCGGGCAGCGTCCCGGCGGCGACCGGGTCGTGTCGGCGACGGGCACCGGTCGCGGGATCGACGCGCTCATCGTGCAGCTGGGCGTCGATCATCTCGGCGCCCCGCTGCCCCGGGTGCAGCTCGTTGAAGCGCCCCGTGAACTCGCGGTAGTCCTCCCGGCGGCACAGCGCACACGGCCGGTGGCCGGCCGCGATCGCGGTTGCCTCGTCGAGGAAGAACAGCTCGGTGAACCGTCCCGGCATCATCAGCCCTGGTCGCTGCCAACCGCGGAATCGCAGCCGGCAGGCGATCCAGCGCCGGCCGTTGTAACGGCGCCGCAGCTCGCCGCAGGCGTCATGTAGGCAACCGCGGTTGGCGTAGACCAGGCCGCGTGCCGGGTCGGCGACGATCTCGCCCAGCGGTGTGCCGCGGTTGCGCAGCGGGCTCATCGCCCGCGGGGGCTCACACCCACCGCGGGTCGGTCGTCAGCGGCCCGCCGACGTCACCGGTGTTGACCGTGTGCAGCGGCTCGATCAGCAACACCCACGCCTCCTCGTCGGCGCGCGGGCAGTGCTCCACTCCGCGCGGCACGACGAACAGCTCGCCCTGCTCCAGCGCGACGTCCCGGTCGCGCAGTTGGATCGTCATCCGGCCCTGGACGACCAGGAAGAAGTCGTCGGTGTCGTCGTGCTTGTGCCAGACGAATTCGTCGCGGACCTTGACGACGAGCACCTTGTAGTCGTTGAGCATCGCCACGATCCGCGGCTCCCAGTGGCCGTCGAACGAGCCGAGCGCCTGAAGCAGATTCACCTTTTCAGCCATGGCCGCTCATGCTCGCACGGTTCCGCGGGAAGACGACAACTCGCAACCGCCGCGAACTTGTTGATTCGTTACCGAGGGGCGGGGTGGAATCGACAAAGTTCGTCTCGGTTCGGTGCGGTGCGGTACGGCGGCGATTCTCGGCGGCCGGTGAAGCGATCAGGTCGCCGCCAGCAGCCCGCGCCCGTACCAATCCGAGCGATCGCGCACGCCCGGCAGCGCGAAGAAGTAGCCGCCTCCGACCGGGGTCACGTAGTCGACCATCGGCTCGCCGACGAGCCGCAGCTGCGTCGCCTCGAACTGGCGACGGATGTTCTGCTGGAACGAGTTGAAGATCAGACCCATGTTGAGGTTGCCGTTGAGGTCGATGCCGGCGTCATAGTTGTAGCCACGGCGGTAGATCCGGCTCTCCTCGGTGCTCGCGGCGCGCGGATTGGCGAGGCGGATGTGCGCGCTCAGCGGGATCCGGCGGCCGTGCGGATCGGTGCGGTAGTCGGGGATCGCGGTCTCCGAGTCCGTGCCGATCGGCGCGCCGGTGTCGCGGTAGCGGCCGATCATGCGCTGCTGCTCGATCAGCGACACCCGGTCCCAGAACTCGACCAGCGTCTTGATGATCCGGCACACGTGGTAGGTGCCGCCGGTCGCCCAGCCCGGCTCGCCGATCCCGTCGACGAGCCACAGCAGCCGGTCGGCGATTCGCGGATCCTGCACGTCGGGGTTGGCGATCCCGTCCTTGAAGCCGAGGTGGTTGCGGGGAGCGCCGGCGGGCCGCGGCGGCGCGATGAACCCATCCAGCCGCCAGCGGATCTGCATCGCGCCGCGCGTGTGCTTGGCGATATAGCGCAGCGCGTGGATCGCCGTGTCGGGGCTGCCGGCGCAGATCTGCAACAGCAGGTCGCCGCCGGTCTGGGCGAGGTCGAGGTCGTCGTTGGGGAACGAGCGCATCGGCGTCAGGTGCCGCGGTCGCTGCGCCGTCAGGCCATAGCGGTCGTCGAACAGCGAATGGCCGACGGCGACCGTGACCGTCAGCCCGTCGGCCGGGATCACCGGCCCGAGCGTGCCGCTGTCGGACGGGGGCGCGCCGGTCCCGAGCGCCGGCGGGACGCCACCTGCGGTCAGCAGCCGCGCGGCGTCGGTCAGCGCCCGCAGCATTTCCTGCAGGTCGGCGCGGCGCTCGGCGACGACGTCAAACGCGGCGAAGCACGCGGCCGGCGGCGGGCCGGTCAGGATCCCGGCCTGGTGGAGTCCGTGAAACGGGACCGCCGCGAGGCGTGCGGCGGGGCCGCCGAGCTGGTTGAGCAGCTCCGGGCCGTCGCTCTGCAGGGTCACCTCGGGCACATGCGCCCCCTGACCGGCGGCTCGCGCGTCGGCGGCGCCGGCGGTGCCCAGGAGCCCCGCCGAGACCGACGCGGCCCCGAGCCCCGAACGTCTCAGGAACTGGCGGCGGTCGAGGCTCACGACGTGCCGATCCGCAGCAGGTCCGGGACGGGGGCGAGCGTCTCCAGTACGGCGTCGGTGGCCGCGTCGATGCGCTCGCGCGTGATCTGTGGCAGCGCCGCGATCGCGACGCCGTCGTCGGGCGTGGCTGCGATCACGTCGTCCAGGTAGGTCAGCTGGCGCCGCGCGGCCCCGACCAGGTGCGGCGCCCGCGGGTTCAGCAGCGGCGCCAGCAGCCCCAGCAGGTACCGGGTGACCGACACGTCGGCGGTGATCGAATCCAGGTCGGTGTGGCTGCCGTAGTCGTCCTCGCCGGTCAGCGAGTCCCGCAGCGCGTCCTCGAGCACCTCGTGGCAGCGCAGCGTCCAGTTGCTCAGGCCGAGCTTGGTCGTCGGCAGCACCGCGCTCAGCCGCAATCGCGCCAACGAGCCCACCAACGACGCGAGCTGTGCCACGTTGGTCCGCGCGTCCGCGAAGTCGTCCCGCGTCCAGAGGTCAAGCTCGACCTTGTGAAAGCCGGTGAACTGGGGGCTCGAGGCGCCGCCGACGAGGCCGGCGGCGGTGCCGTCGATCTGGCGTCCGAGCTCGCCGAAGGCGCCGTAGGCGCCGTCGTCCTGCCCGAGCTCGAGCCATGTCTCGTGTGCGGTCAACCAATCCGATTCGGCGCTGCCCAGATCGCTCCCGCTGACCGCCGACTGGAGCGTCGCCACCTGCGTCACCAGGGTCCCGATCTTGGCGGCGGCGTACTGGCGATACGCATCCAGCGGGCCGACCAGCTCGCCGACGAGGATCGGCACGACGACCGGCCCGGTGCCCCCCACCTGACGATGGTTGCCGACCTTGTCGGCCTCGGACACGTGCCGCGGGTAGCCCTGCAGATCACATCCCCAAGCGTACGGCCCCGAGCTGAGCATCACGGTCACACGCCGTGAACTGCCGGACTTCAGATCCGTCAAGGTCGACACGATCCGGCCGCTGTCGGCGCGGAACAGGTAGACGGTCGCCGTGCGGGTGGACTGGTTGACGACCAGGAACGTATCTCGGCCCGGATTCGGCGGGGTCCAGCTCGGGGCGCAGGTGACGTTGCCGAACGTGATCCGCTCGGGCGCGGCCGCGACGGCCGGGGCGACGCTCACCACGAGCGTCGCCACCGCCGCGACCACCCCGCAGCGGAGGAGCCGTCTCAGCCCTGTGGCCTCGTGTAGATGTCCGGGCCGAATGATTTCACCTGCGGTTGCTGGGCGTCGCCAAGGTGCTTGAGCCCGAAGATATCCTCGATCGAGCGCAGCTGGGAGTAGTGGTTGTAGGGCTTGGTGGAAACGGTGCCGGGCTTGATGTACTTCGACAGCACCACGGCGCCGGTCCTGCCGCCGCCGGGGCCGTACAGCCCGGGCTCGTTGATGTTCGGGTGCGACGGGTCGCTGTAGCCGAGGCTGTCGACCTCGCCGCAGCAGGCGCCGGCGTCTTCGTCCGAGCCCGACTCGTCGAACACGATCACGATCATCCCGTTCGCCTTGTAGGCAGGGGAGGCCGTGATCTTCGGGATCCACTGCTCTAGGAACGTGTTGACCTTCGGCAGCCGGCCCGGCGTGCCGTTCTGGCACTTGGGCCAGTCGTGGCCGTCGTTGCACGTGTTCGGCGTCACGAACGAGTAGTTCGGCGTCGTTGAGATGTGCTTCAGGTTGTCCGCCAGCGGCAGGAACGAGACCACGTGCGAGTCGCAGTAGGGCTTGTCGTCGGTGATCGCCGCGAAGTACATGAACGGGTTGTGACGCGTCGCGTAGCTGTCGTTGGCCGGGCCGGTCGTGTCGGTCAGGTCGACGCCGTTGAGCGGCGGATGACCGCAGGCAGGTCCCTGCTTGGTCATCACGGTTCCGTCACGATGGGGGTCGTTGCCCATGTCCTGGGCGTATTCCTTCCAGGTGAGGTGCTTGGCCGTCAGCTGTGAGGCGATCGTCGGCACGTACTTGGGGAACACGCAGCCCTCCCCTGACAGCTGCCCGTATTTGGTCCACTTATCGAAGTTCTCCCCGCCGAACTGTACGAACGGAGCGTAGATGCCGCAGTCCTCGTTCAGCATGTAGTTCGCGGCCTGTCCGGAGATCTCCGCGACGTAGTTGTCAAGCGAGTCGTGGCCGGTTCCGTAGTAGTTCTTCAGCAGCGCGCCCTCGGACGGCAGTGTCTTGGTCAGGTACGGGGCGAACTTGGCCCCGGCGGCGCCGAACGTGTAGGCGTAGCTCTCGTTCTCGAGGTCGATCACCCAGACGTGCTTGATCGGCGGCGGTTTGTAGGCGGCGCTGGCGATCGGCACGGCAATCAGCGCGCCGAGCATGACGGCGGCCAGCGCGGCGAGCCTGAGGGCGCCAGCGCGCCGGACACAATGGGACAAGGCAGGTTCCTCCAGGAAGTTCATCCGACGGACGACCGAGCAAGCTATTGCTCGCCATGGCCGCGATTGCGTCCGTCCTGTGAACGGCACAATCGCCTGACACGAACCCAATCTCCACGGTCGCGCCAGCCGGGGTTGTTTGACGAACGACGGGACGTCTCTGAGCTCAGCGGGGCATCACCGGCCCCTTCGCCGCCGGGGCGACGTGGTCGGCGTAGAACGACAGGTAGCCGCGGGTGATCCCTCGCGGACGCGCTTCGTAGGCCTCGGCGCGCGTCTACCGGATGCAGCGAATGATCTTTGACCAGCGGCCCTACGTCGTGCTCCAGTACCTCGACGCGCTCCAGGCCTGGAGCCGGACACGGTCAGGCATCGTCGACTCCCCGGATGGCTGGAGCAGTGGCCCTGTCGGCGGCCCTGCGCCGCCGCCGGGTGCTCGCCCAGGCGATCGTCTTCCCGACCGTTCCCGCCGGCCGGGCACGGGTCCGCGCGATCGTGACCGCCGCGCACTCAGACGCTCAGCTCGACGGGGCGTTGGCGGCATGGGGACGCCAAACCTTCCCCGCTGTGTGACGAGAGTGTCAGGATCAGACCGATGGCGCAGTCGCTTGCACTCACCGCGCAGCTGTCGGCGGCGCTGACCGCGTTCACGATCGAGGCCGACAACCAGGCCGAGCGGCGTTCCGAGCATCACACGACCGACGGCGGCGGCCGGCGCGGCTCGGTGTGGCTGACGTCACTGGCGATGTGGTTCAACTGCCTGCGAGCGCTGCGCGACGGGCCGCTGACCGTCGCCGAGCTCGAGCGCCGCGCGCGCATGTCGACCAACCTCGACGGTATGCGCCGCTGGGGCTACATCACGATCGACGGGACCGGTCGCGTGGTGCGCAGGGAGACGCGACCGAAGCCCAAACCTGGCTCGATCCTGGCCCTGACCGAGCGTGGCCGCGCGGCGGCGCAGGTATGGGCGCCGCTGCCGGAGGAGATCGAGCGGCGATGGTGCGATCGGTTCGGCGCGTCGAGCGTGCAGGAGCTGCGCGCGGCGCTGCTGGCGATCGTGCGCCGGTCGCCGGACGCGCTGCCGGACTTCCTGCCGATCGGCTCGGTGTACGGAGTCGGGATCGCCGACCCGCCGCCGCGCGACGACGATCAGGACGACGACGAGGACCTGACGACGCTGCCGCTGATCTCGCTGCTGGCGCGGGTGCTGCTGGCGCTGGCGCTGGACTACGAGCGCGACGCGCGGCTGGCGCTCGCGTTGCAGCTCAACGGACTCCGCGTGCTCGACGGCGACGGCGTCCCGCTCCGCGACCTGCCCGCCCGCAGCGGTGTGGCGAAGGCGGCGATGGCGATGATCGTCAGCCGCCTGGAGCGAGTCGGCTGCGTCGTCACCGAGCCGATCCCCGGCGCGACGCGCGGCCAGCAGGTGCGGCTGACCGAGCGCGGCGAACGGGCGCGTGCGGCGGGCCTGGCGCGGCTGGAGCGGGTGCAACCGCGCGACGGTGCGCCGCGGCTGGGCGCGGCGCTTGCGCCGATCGTCGGCGACGGGACCCGCGCCGGGTCGCCGCTGTACGCCGGTCTGGACTCCGATGGCTGGCGCGCCCGCGCGCCGCAACCCGACCTGTTGCCGTGGTTTCCGATGGTCCTGCACCGCGGCGGATATCCCGACGGCAGTTGACCACGGACGCGAGATAGGCTCCACTGGGATGCCTCGCTCGGCCGACGTCGACGGCTTCAGCCTGACGTATGACCGGCACGGATCCGGCCCGGCCGTGGTGCTGCTGCACGGCTGGCCCGGGGACCGCCACGACTGGCGCGACGTGGTCACGCAGCTCGGCGACGCGTTCACGACCGTCGTGCCGGACCTGCGCGGTTTCGGCGAGTCCGATAAGCCCGCGGGCGAGCCGGGGCCGTACGGAGCGGCGGGCCAGACCGCCAGCGTGCTGGGGCTGATCGAGGAGCTCGGGCTGGATCGGCCGGTGCTGGCCGGCTACGACGTCGGCAGCCGCACCGCCCAGCAGCTTGCGCGGACGGCCCCGGATCGCGTCGGCACGCTGGTGCTGGCGCCGCCGCTGCCGGGCGTCGGGGATCGGGTGCTGACGCCCGCGGCGCAGACCGAGTTCTGGTATCAGCCGTTTCACCGGCTGGCGCTGTCCGAGCGCCTGCTCGACGGCGACCGGGCGGCGGTCCGCGTTTACCTCGAGCACTTCTGGTCGCACTGGTCAGGATCGTCGTACACGCCCGATCCCGCCGAGCTCGACCGGCTCGCCGGCCTGTACGGCGCGCCGGGAGCGTTCACCGCGTCGATCGGCTGGTATCGCTCCGGCTCGGGCACGGTCGCGACCAGCCTGGCCGAGCGCGCCCCGGCTCCGGAGGACCGGATCTCGATCCCGACGACCGTGCTGTGGCCGGAGCACGACCCGCTGTTCCCACCGGCCTGGGGTGACCGTCTCCGCGAGTTCTTCGCCGAGGTCACACGACACGAGCTGGCGGGCGTCGGTCACTTCTCGCCGTTGGAGGCGCCTGAGCGGTTCGCCGCGGCAATCCGTGCGGCGGCCGGCCGCCGCTGACGTCCGGCCGCCGCTCTGTTCGTCGCCCGTGACCGGAAACCCCACGGGCGACGCGGCCGCGCCTACCGTGCCGTCCAGCCACCGCAGACGAGTGAGAGGAGCGCGCAGATGCCGACCAAAATTGTGGACACGAGTCTGCCGATGACGATGATCGGGTCCTCTCCCAAGCCCCGCTGGTACACGCGCTACAACCTGCCCGGCGCCGACCTGCTGGATTGGTGGAAGCTCGAGGAGAACTGGCACGCACGTGGGACGCGACGACCGCCTGCATCAAGGATCAGGAGCTGGCGGGCCTGGACATCGTCACCGACGGCCAGATGCAGTTCGACGATCCGGCGGTGGCATCGGCTGGTTCGTCTGGGTGATCGACGTGCTCACTGCCTGGATCGACGCCGTCGATGCCAATCTCGCCTGGCATTGCTGCCTCGGCGCCGGCTAGGCCAACACGTTCGGCACCGCCGAGGACGCGCTGCTGCGGTGCTGGACAAGTGGCCGGCGGTCACCGTCGAGCAGTTCGCGCTGGACTTCACGTTGCGCGACATGCGGGACGTCAAGGCGCTCGAGGTGATCCCCAAGGACCGTGAGGTCCAGGTCGGCGTGATCGACGTCCGCACGCTGCGGTTACGCGGGCAGCCGCGTCAGCCCGAGCCGAGGCAGACGAAGCCGGTCAGCGCCGATTCCCCCCGCGCGACCAGTCGCTGCGCCTGGGCGAGCGCCCGCGCCGGTGGCTGCCGCGCTGCCAGCTGCTCGTGGAGCGCCCGCATCAGCCGCTTGGCGGCGGCGTCGGGCACCGGCACCGTCGAGGCGATGACGGTCCGTGTGCCCATGTTCAGCAGCGCCGCGGCGAAGCCGAGCAGCTCGTCGCCGGGGTGCGTCGCAGACGCCGCCAGGTCGCACGAGGACAGCACGACCAGCTCGGGCGGGCGGCGCAGATGCTGCAGTTCGTAGACGTTCAGTGGTCCGTCGGCAAGCTCCAGCGACGAGAACAGCGGACTGTCGGACCGCATCCGCCCATGGCAGGCGAAATGGGCGATCGACGCGCCGTCGATCGCCCGCAGGACCGAACCGACGTCGGCCGCTCTGCCCTGCAGCGTGACCGCCCCCGGATACAGCTGCGCGACCGCATTCAGCTCCGCCCGCGCATGCCGGAGGTGAGGCCCGGCCGCGAGCACGACCTTGCCGCGCCGGCGGGGAAGCGACTGGCGCATCAGCCAGATCGCGGCCGACGGCGCGATCGTCAGCGGCCGTCCGCGCAGCGACGGCAACAGCGCCCACGGCAGCGCATGCAGCGCCCCGGTCGGAGCGAGCACCAGCTCGCGGTCCTCCAGGCGCGACGCCAGGGGCACGATCAGCAGCCGGTCAAGCGTCTGCGCCGACCAGCGCGCACCGGCGCTGAGCGCGGCCGTCTGGGAGGCGCCGCGACCCAGCACCGCGAGCCGGGCGAGCGCAAACCTCAGCCACTCCTGCTCGCCCGCGACCTGCGCGGCCGGGCCGAGCGCATGCCGCGTCAGCCGCCCATCGGCCAGCACCATCGCGGTCAGCTCGCCGTCAAGCTCGATCAGCTCAACCAGTGCACGATCCTCGAGCGCATCGGCGAGCCTCCGTCTCGTCGGGGATCCGCGCGCGTCGTGCGCGCGACGTCCTGGCGCATGCCGCGCCAGGTCGCGGATGCTCGCTTCGAGGCTGGCCTGACGGGCGACCAGCGCGTGTGTCGCCCGGCCGCCGCGTTCAGCGGTCCGGACCTCGGCGCTGACCTGGCGCAGCTCGGTCTGTGCGTCGCGCAGCGCCGGTGATGGCGGCGGGGTGACCGGGTCGAGGCGGAGCGCGCTGGCTCGCAGCTGCTCGCTCCACGCCAGCAGCCGGTCTGGCCTGCCGGGGTCCGCCAGCGCGATCCGCAACCCGACCCGCGTGAGCTCCACGCCGAGCGAGGAGGCGGTCGCGCGCAGGTCCGCGGCACCCAGCGCGGCGCGGTACTCATCGAGCAACCGCAACCCCGCGCGTGCCGCACGCTGCGCCGCCGCATTGTCGCCGTGGGCGAGCCCGATCAGCGCTTCGACCTGCCGGTACTCGATCCGGTCGCCGACCGTGCCGCGGCGGCGCAGCGCCGTGCAGGCGCGTAGGTCGCTCGCAGCGACCGCGGGCATCCCGAGCTGCACAGATGCGCGGGCGATGCTCAGCCGGATCCGCAGTGCCTCATCGCGCCAGCCGGCCGCCGCGAGCGTCGCTGCCGCCTGCCGGCCGGAGTCGACTGCGGTGCGGCGGACCGAGCCGGCTGCGCACGCTGCGGCCAGGCCGAGCCCGACTGCGCGCGCGTGATGCAGGGCGGCGCCCCGCGCGCGGAAGCGGGCCGCGTGGCCGCGTGCGAGAACCAGGGCTCGCGTCGGATCACCCGCGAGCTGCGTCAGTCGAATCGCCTCGAGCGCGTCGTCCGGGTTATCGATCCGACGGCGTCGCCACACGGCCTGCGCGCGCTCGAGCGCCCGCAGCGCTTCGTCCATCACCCGAGCGGCTGCGAGCACCTCTGCGCGCAGCATTTCGAGGTCGCACACGTTGGCGGGTGCGACATGCTCGGGTCCGATCGCGTCCAGCCGCGCCAGCGCGAGCGGCAGATCGCCGCGGGCGAGCGTGACCCGTATGAGGTTCAGCTCGGTCGCGAACGCAGCCTCATGCGCGCCGAGGCCGACGTACAGATCGTGCGCGCGAGCGAGATCTGACTCGGCACGCGCGGTATCGCCGCGCAGCGCCATGATCAGGCCGCGGTTGTTCAACAGCCGGGCCTCCCAGATCCGGTCATCCGCCCGGCGCAGGGTCGCGAGTGCCCGCTCGGTCTCGTCGATCCGCTCGAGCGCCAGTCCGGCGACGTGGTACGCGGAGATTCGGAACACCTCGGTGCGGGCGAGCTCGTGCGCATCCATCGACACCGAGGCCAGCTCGAGCTCGCGCAATGCCGCGCGGGTGTTGCCGCGGGCCTCGAGTACGGCTGCGACGCGGCGGCGCGCCAGGCCCGCACGGCCGGTCAGCCGGTGGCGCTCGGCGACTCTGACCGCGGTACGCGCCGTCCGCAGGCCGCGCGGATCCCCGAGCTCATCCTGAGCGAACGCGAGTGCATGCAGTGCCGCGACCTGCGCCTCCGGGAGCCTACGCGTGCGGGCGAGCGCGAGGGCACGCCGCGCGTCGTGCGCGGCGCCGGCGGCGTCGGCCTGGACGCGATCGAACGCCGCCTCGGCGAGCGCGAGCGGATCCTCGACGCTCGCGCGAGACATGTATCAAGCGTCGCGCAACGCACTCCGTTTGTCCATAGGATTGTTCGCCGCCCCGCGGCATCACCACGAGGACCGCCATGAGCCCCAATCTCGAGTTCGCCCCACAACAGCGCTCGCATGACCTCCTGACCGAGCAGGTGCTGGATCACCGGGCGATCACGTACGACGTCAGCGACGACGGGGTCGTGCTCGCCATCCAGGGTGAGCTGATCGTGAGCGCATCAGCGCGCAGCGACAGCCCACGGCTCGAGCGGGAGCTGCTCCGAATCGCCCAGCCGAGCGGAACGCTCGCGTCGACGCAGCTCGCCCGCGGGCACCAGCGGCACGCCGTTGCCGGGGTGGACATCAAGGATCCGGACGCGAACGGACCGGCTGGGGATATCGAGCTCTGGCGTCTGCTTGATCCCCGGCACGACTCGATCGACCAGGCGCGGCGGCTTGCGGCGATCGCGCGCGGGGTCCATCCGACGTTCGCTGGCATCCCGCAGCCTGAACTGCCGCCCGTCTCGCCCAACCACGCGTGCGTGGTCGCCCCGGGCTTTCACCACTGTCCCTACGGGCCACCGTATCCGGCACCGGCACCGGCAGTTGGGTTCCTGACTCCCCCCGGGGAGGCGAAGGCGCGGGTCGTCGTCGTGGACACCGGCTACATCCCGCTGAACCCCGACCTCGACCCACGAGTGACGCGGGTCCACGGCGAGATGTGGGACGTCTATGCCACGCCGCCGGCGTGGGTGCCTGATCCGCCGGACGGCACCGGCAATGTCGACGCGTCCGGCAAGCTGCTGGAGGTCGTCGGTCACGGCACGTTCATTGCCGGCCAGATCGCCCACGCTGCGCCGCAGGTTGCGATCACGGCCGTCGGTCAGCTGGACGATCCGCAGTTCATGCACCCGAGCGGGGGCGGCAACGCGTATCCGCTGTTCGCCTCCGAGTTCTCGGTCGCCCATTCGATGCTGCTGTACGGCACGGGTGACGTGATCCTCTGCGGCTTCGCGTTCCCGACGATTGGCAATCACCCGTCGCTACCGATCAAGGCGGCGCTCGACGCCGTGACCGCGCCGCGCCCGGGAATCGCGATCGTCGCTCCGGCGGGCAACTCGGAGTCCGCGATCCCGCAGTGGCCGGCCGCGTTCGGCGAGGTGATCGGGGTCGCCGCCAGCGATCGTCGCCAGCGGGCTCGCGCCCGGTTCTCCAACTGGGGGTGCTGGCTTGAGTGCTGCGCGCGGGGCGAGTACGTGCGGTCGACGTACATCGACTACTCGGGGCCGATCGAGGGAGAAGCCGACACCACCTTCACCGGCTGGGCGCGGTGGCAGGGAACCTCGTTCGCGGCACCGAAGGTGGCCGCCGCGATCGCGGCAGCGTTTGCAGCAGACCCGAGCGTCGAACCGATCGACGCATACGCGAACCTGATCACCGGCGGCGGGGGAGTCGCCGTCGACTGGATTACCGACCACCACGTCACCGCCGGTGTCTCGCTCCCACAGTTAAGGCTAGGGTGAAAGCCGGTGCCCGGCGAGCTTCCGACGCTGGTCAGCGAAGCCGGCAGCGGCAACCAGGCCGCCTGGGGCGCGATCGTCGACCGCTTCTCCGGGCTCGTCTGGTCGACCGCTCGGGCGCATCGCCTGGGCGCGGCCGAGGCCGCCGACGCGGCGCAGAGCACGTGGCTGCGGCTGGTCGAGAACCTCGATCGGATCGAGGATCCGGAGCGGCTCGGCGCGTGGCTGGCGACGACCGCGCGGCGTGAGTGCCTGCGGATCATCCGGATGGGCAAGCGGGAGCTGCCGTCGGACGAGGAGTGGATGTTCGAGTCCGACAGCGGCGAGGCGATCGAGGCGCGGCTGCTCACGCGTGAGCGCGACGAGTCGCTGTGGCGCGCGTTCGACGAGATCGAGGAACGCTGCCAGGCGCTGCTGCGGCTCGTCTGCGCGCCTGAGCCCCCGAGCTACGAAGAGGTCGCCGCCGCGCTGGGTATCCCGGTCGGCGCGATCGGACCGACTCGCGCCCGCTGCCTCGACAAACTGCGGCGCTTGCTCGACGAGCAGCAGGCGGACCTCCGCTGAGGAGAGCGCATGGACGAACCCGAGGAACAGGACAAGGCCGTGATCGAGCAACTGCGCACAGCGTTGGCTGCCGACGCGACGCCGGCGCGCGTCACCGAAGCAGCGAAGGCGGCGCTGACGTGGCGTCGGATCGACGCCGAGTTGGCCGAGCTGCTGTCGGATTCCGTCCTGGACGTCGAGCCGGCGCTGGCGCGCGGTGGCGCGGTCGTGCGTTCGGTGAGCTTCAGCGCCGGGGAGACGATCATCGAGCTCGAGGTCCATCCCGACGGCGAGCGCCGGACGCTGCTCGGGCAGCTGTCGCCGGTGGCGCAGCGGACGATCGTGATCCAGCACACGGACAGCTCGGCGTCGGTCTCGGCGCGATCGGATGAGCTCGGCCGCTTCCGGATCACGCTCGAGGGTGGCGGCACCGTCCGCCTGCGGATCGCGGACGACCAGGCGGGTCCGGCGGTCGAGACCGCCTGGATCCCGATCTGACCCGGGCGCAGGCTGGCCGTCAGTCGACGACGACGGCCTGGCGGCCGAGCATCACCCGGTCCCCGGGCTCCAGCCGGCAGCGTGCGACTCGCTTGCCGTTGATCGTCGTGCCGTTGGTCGAGTCGAGATCCTGCAGCACCCAGGCGCCGTCACGGTGGTGCAGCTGCGCATGGGTGCGAGACACGGTCGGATGCTCGAGCACGACGTCACAGGCGTCGGGGTCACGGCCGACGAGCAGCTGTCCGTCGTCGTGATCCCAGTCGAGCGCCAGCACCAGCGGTGGCGAGATGCGGCTCTGTTGTCTGCGGCGGGTGAACGTATCGCGCAGCGAATCGACCCCACGCTCGACCGTATTGCGCAGCGACCGCCGCGACGCGCGCAGCGACAGGTCGCCGATCAGTCGCTCGGGATCGAGCAGACGGCTGGACAGCACCAGGTCGAGCCGATGCGCGAGCGTCTGCTCGCTCAGCAGGCCGTCGCCGTAGGCGGCGTTCAGCTCGATCGATATCTGGCGGCGGAACTCACCGGGGTTGAGCATGATCGTGTCCAGTGTCCCGCGCGCGGCGCCGACCGTCCAGTGCGGCCGTCCAGGGCACTGCCACAGGGCGTACCCTAAACGGTCAGTTCTCTGACGGGTGGTCTATAGTCTCTGTTGTAGAGCTATAGACCGTTTTATAGAAGAATGGAGCATCCAGTGGCCTGGCGTAACGGTTAGCCCCGAGTACAGTCTCCCGCAGTGACTACGGATCAAGCACATCGAGACCCGCGATGGTCTGCGGCCCTGTACTGCATGCTGTTGGCTGCCTGCATCGCCGGGTTGGTGCTGGTCGGCGGTAGGCCGCCCGCACGCGGGTCGTTGCCGGCGGTGGTGACGCTGGTCGCGATTACGTCGGTCTCCTACGCGACGATCGAAATGATGCTCGACCGGCTCGGCCGGGCCCTGGACGCCGGGATCGTTGTGGCCGGCCTCGCGCTGGTCATCGCCGGACCGCTCGCCGCCCTCGTGGTCCTGCTGGTGCCCGACCTGATCCGCGCGGCGCGCCGCGCGCAGTTCCGTCATTCGCTCGGGCTGCTGGCCAACGTCGTCTCCTACGTGGCGGCGGTGATCGCGGGTCAGGCCATCCTCAGCGCCGTGGCGCCGCACCCGCATGGTGTGCAGGTCGCGGCAGCTGTACTCGTCTGTGGCGCCGCGATGTCGCTGGTCAACTACCTGTTCGCCCGGCTGCTGTTCTCCGTGCTGCGCGAGGGCGCGCGAGCGAGCGTCCTGCTGCGGACCGAGCTGTGGGCGATGCTGCCGACCGAGCTGCTGATGTTCGCGCTCGCCGCGGGGTGCTCGCTGCTGCTGCCCACCGTTGGTCTGGTCGCGTTGGTGCCGTTCGCCGGGATCGTGATCTGCCCGCAGCTTGCGATCGGCTACCTGGTCCGCATCAGGCCGGTCTCAGGGCTTGCTCCCGACCGAGCCGCCGCCATCTATCGAGTCGCGCTCGCGGACGAACTTCAGCTCTCTCGCCACACCAGGCGAGCGGTCGAGCTGGCCACTGCTCTGCGCCACGGCCGACCCGCCCACACCCGGTTTAAATCCGAGCTCACCACCGCAATGCGGCATGCGTGGGACATCGAAACCTGCCTGCGTTCGCCGGATGCGCCGTACACCGCCTCCCCGGGCACGCAAGTGCTGCTGGTCGCCGACCACTGGTCGCAGCTCACGGCGCACGGGACCCGCGGCCTGTCGCATCGCGACGCGCTGGCCGAGCTGTTCTGTGGCGGACTCGTTGCCGACGCGCCCGACGCCCTGCGCGCGGCGAACGCGATTGTCGAGCGCGAGCTGACCCTGAACGCCGACCGCGCGCCCGTCCCGCGGCTGCACCGGCTCCCCGTGCCACGACTGGTCCGCCAGCAGCATCTGGCGCCGGCGCTGTCACGACTCCGGCCCTGAATACGGCATCGCGCGACGCGGCACAGCTCCGCTCTGGCAGGGGCATGACTGGGTCTCCCAGCTCGCGGGTGAAGCGCGCGATCAGGGCGCCGTCGTCGCCGAGGAGCTGGTGCTCGTGCTCGTGCTCGTGGACGATGAGGCGGAGCCCGGCACCGTCAGCATGATCGCGGTCGCCGGCGGCACGCTGACCGAGTAGCGGCCGCCGCTCGCGGTCACCGGCTGGAGCTGGTACGCGGGCAGCACGCCGGTCGTGGTCGCGGCGCCGAACGTCCGACCGCCGATCGTGACGCCACTGATCGCGCCGACGTGCGGCGCCCGCAGCGCCTCAAGCGTGCCGGGACCGGCCGGCGAGGACAGTGGCACCTTGACCGTCGCGGGCTTGGAGAAGTTGTCGTTGATCAGCACGACGTGCACGGTGCCGTCGGTGGCGCGCGTCGCCCACAGATGCACGCCCGCCGGGGGCGTGGCCGGGATCGTGATCAACCGCGAGCCGGCCGGAGCCGCCTCGGCGAACATCATCAGCCCGTAGAACTCGGGGTGAACGACCATCGAGCCGCCGTCGCCGGCGACCGGCCCGAAGATCTCCTGCACCCCCCCGGGGACGGTCTGGATGTTGACCCCGTCGACGCCGACCTTGTCGAGCTCGAACAGCGTGTTGAGCACCCACAGCGCCGATCCGAACGCGTTCGAGACGCCGCCGTAGCCGCCGCAGGTGATCCCGTTCATCTCGTCCAGCCGTGCCAGCTTGCCATATTTGTGGGACACCTTGACGTACTGGGCCTGGGCGCGGGCGAAGCCCGACGAGGCCGCGGGGGCCAGCAGCTGCGACGTCGTCAGGACCTTGCCGGCGGTGCAGTGCTTGAGCGGGTAGGCGTGAAAGGTCGAGAGCTTGACACGCGGCTCGCCCTTCAGGAACGACCCGAGCTGCGCCAGATACGTCGCCGAGCCGCTCGCCGGGCCCGCGACCGGGATCCCGGCCGGCATCGCTCTCGCGAACTGGTTGAACTGCTTGAAGTAGGCGGCCTCGGTCCAGCTCTTGCTGCGGCCCTTGACGCCAACGCCGTTGCGGGCGTACCAGTTGAAGGACGAGTACAGCTCGGGCTCGTTGCCGATCTCCAGGCCGGCGATGCTCTGCTTGCCGACCCCATTGACCAGCGCCTTGGCCTCGGTCGACGCCAGCCTGACGCTGCCGGCCTCGAGGTTGATGCCCAGGATCAGCCGCGAGTTCAGCGCACTGTCCATCGCCCGGGCGACCTGCAGCCACTCGGGCGTCAGCGTGTACGTGACGCCGCCGGGTTGCTTCATCCCCGGCACCGGCCACCAGGTCCAGTCGGTCGAGTCACCGCCGAACCGCAGGACCGGCGACTGGTCGGGCGCGATGTCGCGGATCAGGTTCAGGAACGCCGGGTTGACGGACTTGGGGTTCGTGCCGGCGTACTGCTCGAACGCCTTGTACTGCATCGAGAGGCCGAGGAACCCGGACGGCAGCCGCCCGGTGTTCGGCTTGGCGGCGGCGTTCGCCGGCGGAACACGCGTGGTTCTGGCCTGGCGGGCGCCTGCGTGCTTGGTCTTGGCCGAGCCGCAGCCGGCCAGCGTGAGTCCGAGCAGGAGACCGACGGCCGCCAGCGCAGCGAGCGCTCGCGGCGCCCTTGGGTAAACGCCCACGGCGCCAATTGAAGCCGATTCGTCGACCGAGGTGCGCCGTGACCGTGCCCGACGGCGGTGTCCGCCGCCCGTCGACTAGCCTCGCGTGGCGATGCACCCCTGGTTCGACGAACTGTCCGAGTTCCTGCGGATCCCGTCGGTCAGCGCCGATCAGGCGCACGCCGGCGACGTCGCCGCGGCCGGCAGCTGGGTCTGCGATCTGATCCGCGGCGCCGGTGGGAGCGCCGGGCTCGTCGATTGGCACGGCCAGCCCCTGGCGATCGGCGAGCTGCGCGCCTCGCGTGATCCCGAGCACGCGCCGACCGTGCTCTGCTACGGCCACTTCGATGTTCAGCCGCCGGATCCGCTCGAGCTCTGGGACTCGGCTCCGTTCGAGCCCGAGGTCCGGGGCGAGTACCTCTACGCCCGGGGCGTCGCCGACGACAAGGGCCAGCTCTACCTGCTGCTCAGCGCCGCCCGTGAGCTCGCGCGGGCCGGTGAGCTGCCGGTCAATGTCCGCTTCGCCTGCGACGGCGAGGAGGAGACCGGCGGCAACTCGATCCTGGAGTTCCTCGCCGCCGACGACCGCGGCGCCGATGCGGCCGTGATCTTCGACACCGAGATGGTCGCGCGCGGGGTGCCGGCGTTCAACATCGCGACCCGCGGGCTCGTCTACTTCCATCTGAGCCTGCGCTCCGGCGGCCATGACCTGCACTCGGGCATGTACGGGGGCGCGGCGATGAACGCCGCCCACGCGCTCGCGCACACGTTGACCGCCGTCACCGCCCGCGACGGCCGGCTCGCCGAGCCGCTGCGCGTCGGAATCCACCCGCCGACGCAGGTCGAGCTCGACGGCTGGCGGGAGCTGCCGTCCGGTGCCGGCGAGCTGGCGGGCCAGGACGCCCGGCCGGCGGACGCGCGCGCCGCCGATGAGTTCTACATCCGCACGTTCGCCGAGCCCGCGCTCGACATCAACGGCTTCGACGCCGGCTCGCCGTATCTGCAGAAGACGGTGCTGCCGGTCAAGGCCGACGCCAACGTCTCGATCCGACTGGCTCCGGGCCAGGATGCCGACGTTGTCGCCGAGGCGTTCGAGCGGCTCCTCCGCGACGCCGCACCCGACGGCGCCGAGCTCGAGCTCAAGCGGCTGTCGTCGGCCGCTCCTGGCCTGGTGGATCCTGAAGCCCGCGCGATCACGCTCGGGCTCGATGCGTTCGAGCGGGCGCTCGGGGTGCGGCCGCTGCTGGTCCGCTCCGGCGGCACGCTGCCGATCGTGCCGGCGCTGGCAGCGCATGGGATCCCCGCCATCATCACCGGCTTCTCGCTGCCCGACGCGAACATCCACTCGCCCAATGAGCGGATGCTGGTCGAGTACATCGACCTCGGGATCGTGGCGTCGAAGGCGCTGCTGACCGAGTTCGCCGCGCTCTAGCGCCGTTCACCCGCGGGCTCGCCGCTCCGATGCGGGAACGCGACTCGCTCCGATGCGGGAACGCGACTCGCTGCGATGCGGGAAAGCGACTCATATGGACGCTTTCTCGCTTCGGTCGCGGCCGAGCCGCGCTGACGGGCGAAGATCACGCGCCGGGCCCGAGCGCGTCCAGGAACCTCGCGATCAGCGGCCCGTCGACCGGCCCGCCGTCCTGTCCACCGGTGTTCTGGGTCACGATCGCGAACGCGATGTCGCCGTCATAGCCCATCAGCCAGCCATCGATCTTCAGGTTCGTGCCGGTCCCGTACTGGGCGGTGCCGGTCTTGGCATGCGTGCCGGCGGGCAGGCCGGTGCCGGCCGCGGTGCCGCTCTGCACCACCGACAGCATCATCTGCCGCAGGTCGGTGAGGACGTCGGCCGGGATCCTGGTCGGCTTGACGCGGTCATCGGCGGCGCCGGTCACCAGCTGCGGCAGCCGCGCGCGGCCGCTGTCGATCGCCGACGCGACGGTCGCCATCCCCAGCGGCGAGAACACGACCGAGGCCTGGCCAATCGCGGTGGCGGCCAGATCGGCTTCGTCCGACGGCTTCGGAACGCTGGCCATCAGCGCCGGGATCCCGATCTTGGTCGTGTGGTTGAGGCCGTACAGACCGGCCGCGGCGGTGAAGTCGGACGCCTGCAGGTGTTGGGTGGCGAGCCCGATGAACGCCGTGTTGCACGAGACCGTGAACGCCTGCTCGAGCGTCGAGGCCGACTCGTCAGGCGCCGCGTTGTGGAACGTCTCGCCGTCGACGGTGATCGTCGACGGGCAGCTGGCGGGCGAATCCGGGGTCAGGCCCTGGCGGATCAGCGCCGTCGAGGTCAGCACCTTGAACGTCGACCCCGGTGGGTACTCGCCCTGGAGAGCTCCGTCGAACTCGTAGTCGGCGGGATCTGAGACGACCGCCAGGACCTTGCCGGTCGACGCCCGCATCGCGACCATCGCGACGTAATGAGTGTCGCCCGCCAGCGCGTTCTCGGCGGCTCGCTGCACGCGCGGGTCGATGCTCGTCGCAACCGCCCGCCCGGGCCGGCCGTGGTGGGTGGCGAGCCGCACGACCGGCGCCCCGGTCGAGTCGACGACGTTGACCTCGGTCGTCGGCGTCCCGGCCAGCTGCCGCTCCCAGATCTCCTCGAGCCCGCGCTGGCCGACGATCGAGGAGGCATCGTAGGGCGGCCCGAGCGCCTTGAGCTGAGCGGCGGTGATCGGTCCGACCGCGCCGACGAGCTGGTCCGAGAGCTGCTGCGTGATCGCCTGCCGCGCCGTCTGCAGGTCGAACTGCGTGCCAGGTACGGCGTAGACGTTGTGCGGCCCGCCCGCCGCCTTGAGCTGGGCGAACCGCGCCCGGGAGACCGTGAACACGGGCTCGAACTGGGTCGGGTGGGCCTTGGCCAGCACGAGCGCCGGGTCGACCTCGGTGGCGGTCGCGCCGGCCATGATCAGATCGGTCTTGACCGCGGCGGGATCCTTGATCCGCTCGCCCACCAGTCCGACCGCGACCACGGTGCCGGTGGTCGTCAGCGGGACGCCGCCGGCGCCGAGGATCGGCGCGCGCTTGGGCCAGCTCCGGTCGACGGCGAGCGACTCGCCGCGGCCGAGATGCGAGTTGATCGTGCGCGTCGACCACGAGACCAGCCACCTGCCTTTGCGCTTGCTCTTGACGAGCCGCACCTTCGTCTGTGGCGCGAACGCTCCGATCTGGGGCAGCGTGTAGTGGGCGGTCACGGTGGCGACGGCCCGATCGCCCGACGCCGACTGCACCACGGGCCCGGCGGTGAACGTCGCGTGCGTGACGCCGAGCGCCTTGAACGCGGCCGCGTTGGCCGACACGAAGTCGGCAGGCGGACGGCTGACGAGCCGCCGCATCGCCGCCCAGTCGCCTCGTGACCACGCGTTCAGGAACGGGTCGAGGGTCGACGTCGGCGTCGGGCTCGAGCCGCCGCAGGCCGCGACCAGCAGGCAGATCAGGGTCGCGGCGGCGAAGTTAGTCACAGACCACCGGCGCACCACCCACGCGAGAATAGAGAGCCACCGACCACGCAGGAGCAGATTGACCGTGAGCAGCAAGCGGCTGACCGAGCATCTCGTCCAGTGGACGCGCTTTGGAACCGTGAACGCCTATCTCGTCCGCGAGGACGACGGGCTGACGCTCGTCGACACGACGCTGCCACGCGCCGCCGACAGGCTGATCGCCGCCGCCCGTGAAGCGGGCGGATCGATCCGGCGGATCGCTCTGACCCACGGACACGGCGACCACGTCGGCTCCGTCGACCAGTTGCGTCAGCGGCTCGGCCCGGGCGTCCAGGTGCTGCTGGGCGACCTCGACGCCCGGATCCACGGCGGTGAGTGGGTCCGTGACGCCACGCCGCAGGGGGGCAGCAGCCGGCCGCCCGGGCGCTGGCCGAAGCTCAAGACGGCGCCCGATGTCCGGCTGCGACACGGCGACCAGGTCGGGAGCCTCGAGGTGATCGACAGCCCGGGCCACTCGCCCGGCCACGTCGCGTTTCGCGACACCCGTGACGGAACCGTGATCGCCGGCGACGTGTTCACCTCGATCGGCGGCCTCGCGACCACCAGCATCCGCAACTGGTGGTTCCCGCCGGCGACGATGGCCACGTTCGACCGCGCCCAGAACCTCGAATCCGCGCGGGCGCTGCGGGCGCTCGAGCCGCCGCTGCTGGTCGTCGGCCACGGGCCGGCGGTCCATGCGCCGGCCGCCGCCATGGACCGGGCGATCGCCCGCGGCGCGTCGACATGAGCTCGCCCACGGAGCGGATCACGGTCGCCGACCGCCCGGGCCGCAGCCGGTATGAGATCGCGTTGGACGGTCAGCCCGTCGGGCTGCTCAGCTATCGGCTGGCGGGCGGCATGATCACGCACCGCCACACCGAGATCGATCCGTCGGTCGGCGGCCGCGGATTGGGATCGGCGCTGGTGCGCTTCGCGCTCGATGACGCCCGCGCGCGAGGACTGACCGTGATGCCGCTGTGCCCGTTCGTCGCGGGGTTCATCGTGCGCCATCCGGAGTACGAGGCCCTGGTGGCGTAGTCACCTTCGCGGACAGCGGGACCTGGGTGGTCACGCCCGTCACTACCGCCCGGGGCTGCCCGGCCAGCTGACCGCCGCCGCAGTCGGCGGACCGGACTGGACTGCGGCGGCTGGTCCGCAGTGCCAGGCCGCCGATGCCGGTGATCACCAGCAGCGCCGAGCCGATCCCCATCGCCAGGTGAAACGCGCTCTCGGACGCGCTCGCCGCCGCCTGCTCGGCAAACGCTCGATCGGCGGGTGGGATCGCTGGGCGCTTGATCGTCCCGAACGTCCGCCGCTGGGCCTGGACGACGGCCGCGTGCGACGACGCCGGCAGCCGGTCGCCGAGCTTGGCGTCGAGCACGGTGGCGTGATGGGCGGCGACGATCGCGCCGACCGCCGCCACCGAGATCAGGCCCGCGGTCCGCGCGATCGCGTTGTTGACCGCTGACGCGATCCCCGCCTCTGACTCGGAGACGTCGGCCAGCACGGTCGCCGTCAGCGGCGAGACCGTCAGAGCCAGGCCGAGCGAGAACACGAGCAGCGCCGGCAGCACCTCGGTGAACAACGACACGCTCGTCCCGTAGCGCAGCATCAGCGCGAACCCGGCCGCGACCAGCAGCGGTCCGGTGACCAGGAAGGGACGTGCGCCGTAGCGGTCGGCGAGCCTCCCCATCCGCGCCGACAACAGGAACATCACGCTCGTCGGCACCAGTCCGGTGACGCCTGATTTCAGGGCGCTGTAGCCGGCGACCTGCTGCAGGTAGATCGTCACGAAGAAGCCGAGCAACCCGATCCCGCCGTACATCGCGAACGTCTGCGCGTTGGCGACCGAGAAGTTGCGATGGGCAAACAGCTCCAGCGGCAGCATCGGCGCTCGCGCGCGTGATTCGAACGCGACGAACGAAGCGAACAGCGCCAACCCGGCCGCCAACGCGCCCCAGACGCCGGGATCCGACCAGCCGAGCACCGGCTGCTCGATCAGCGCGAACGAGATCCCGGCCAGGCCGCCGGCGGCCAGCGCCGCCCCGGTCCAGTCGATCGGGGTACGGTCCCGCCCGCCCGCCCCGTCTGCGGCGCGCGCCGCCCGGGGTGGGTTTGCCGGAATCCCGATCCGGCCGATCACGAGCGCGGCGATCACGATCGGCACGTTGATCGTGAAGATCCACCGCCACGACGCGACGTCGACGATCTCGCCGCCGAGCAGCGGCCCGGCGAGGATCCCGATCCCGCCCCAGGCGGTCCACTTGCCGATCGCGGCGCCGCGCTCCTCCTTCGGGAAGACCGAGACGATGATCGCCAGCGCCGCCGGGGTCAGCAGCGCGCCGGAGACGCCTTGCAGGGCCCGCGCGGCGATCAGCACGCCGATCGACGGCGACAGCGCGCAGATCAGGGACCCGATTCCGAACCCGCTGACGCCGGCCCTGAACACCCGCGCCTCACCAAGTCGGTCGGTCAGCGAGCCCGCCAGCAGGATCAGCGCCGACAGCGTCAGCAGGTAGGCGTTGGCGACCCACTGCTGGGCGGCGAAGCCGCCGCCGAGATCGCGGCCGATCGCCGGCAGCGCGACATTGACCGCCGACGAGTCGACGGCGGCGATCGTCGAGGCGAGGATCGCTGAGATCAGGGCGAGCTGCTTGGTCGATGCTCTCCCCGTCACCTCCGCGAGCCTAACGACGACCCGCGATCGCCCGCGGGCGATCGCGCGCGGGCGGCCGTGTGATCGCTCACACGGGTAACGTAGGTGGGGTGTCCACATCGGACGGCCACGACACCGCGCGTCCGAAGCGGCGGCGTCCGCCCGCGATGGGGGATGTCGCGCGGCTGGCCGGCGTCTCTCATCAGACGGTGTCGCGCGTGATCAACGGCTCAGAGCGCGTGGCGCCCGACACCCGCAACCGGGTGCGGGACGCGATGCAGCTGCTCAACTATCGCCCGAACTCGGTCGCGCGGGCGCTGGTCACGGGTCGCTCGCGGACGGTCGGGGTGATCGGCTTCAACACGACCCTGTTCGGACCGGCATCGACCCTGTTCGGGATCGAGCGATCGGCCCACGACGCCGACTATCTGACCAGTGTCGTCAGCATGCCTGAGGTCGACCGGGAGTCGGTGCTGCTGGCGGTCGAGCGGCTGCGGCGCCACAACGTCGAGGGCGTCCTCGCGCTGGCATCGGAGACCACCGCGATCGCCGCGCTCGGGCCGATCTCCGGGGAGCTGCCGCTGGTCGCGTTGGAGGCCGAGCCGATCGAAGGTGTACCGACGGTCGCGATCGACCAGTACGGCGGGGCCGTATTGGCGACTCGTCATCTGCTGGAACTCGGTCACCGCGCGATCGCGCATATCGCCGGCCCGGCTGGCTCGCTGGAGGCGCAGCTGCGGCTCGCGGCCTTCCGCGACACCCTGTCGGCCGCGGGCTGCGTTTCGCCACCGCCGATGTTCGGTGACTGGAGCCCCGGCAGCGGCTATCAGCTCGCCGCGCGGTTCGCGGCGGACCCGGCCCTGACCGCGATCTTCGTCGCCAACGATCAGATGGCGCTCGGTGCGTTGCGCGCGCTGCATGACGCGGGGCGCCGGGTGCCTGAGGACGTCAGCATCGTCGGCTTCGACGGAATCCCCGAGGGGGCCTTCTTCACGCCTCCGTTGACGACGATCCGCCAGGACTTCATCGAGATCGGAAGGCTCGGGTTCGAGCTGCTGCGCCGGCGGATCGAGGATGGTCACGGTCCGGCGGCGAGCCACCAGGTGATCGCCTCCGAGCTGATCGTCCGCGCCAGCACAGCGCCGCCCGCGCCCGGCGGTTAGCCCCGCTCGCCGCCTGCCGTCGCGTTGCCGCTGGTCATCCGCGCGGACCTGTGTTAGCGTTCACATCGAGAGAGTGTTGAGTCACCTGGGTGGATCGATCGGCGAGCTGTCGCGGTCGTTCGCGTGGGCGGCAGCAGTGGGTACTGGAGTCCTGCGAGAGGAGAGTAGATGTCAAGCCCTGAGGACGTCATGGGCGATGCGGTCGAACGTCTGGAGTTCGACGAGCGCGCCGAGGAGGAGACCCGCGGCAAGAAGCTGCGGCAGGTCACGCGCCGGGCGGCGCTGACGGGAGGCGCGGCTGGCGTCGCGGCGCTGGCGCTGCAGGCCTGCGGGTCGAGCAGCTCCAGTAGCGGCACCGCCAGCGCCTCGACCGGGAGCTCGTCCAGCGCGGCCAGCTCGATCTTCGGCGTCGGCGCCCACTACAAGTTCACGATGGTCAACCACGTGACCACCAACGTGTTCTTCACCCCGACCCAGAGCGGAGCGTCCGACGCCTGCAAGCTGCTGGGCTGCTCGTACACGTGGACGGGCTCGGCGACGAGCAACGTCGGCGAGATGATCAACTCGCTCAACGGCGCGATCTCTTCGAAGGTCGACGGGATCGCCACCTCGCTGATCTCGCCGACTGCGTTCACGTCGCCGGTGCAGAAGGCGCTCAGCGCCGGGATTCCGGTCGTCTCCTACAACGCCGACGAGCCCCAGACCGGCCGCCTGGCCTATATCGGTCAGGACCTGTTCGTGTCCGGGCAGGAGATGGGCCAGCACATCGTCTCGCTGCTGCCCAACGGGGGCGAGATCGGGCTGTTCATCGCGACCCCGGGCGCGGCCAACATCCAGCCGCGGATCGACGGCGCCAAGGACACGCTCAAGGCCCACCCGAACATCAAGTACGACGTCGTCGCGACCGGTGCCGCGGTGCCGGCCGAGTTGACCGCGATCAACTCGTGGGCGCAGGGCCACTCCAGCGCCAAGGGCATGTTCGCGGTCGACGCCGGCAGCACCCAGGGTCTCGCGCAGACGATCCAGAAGCAGGGCCTGAAGGCCAAAGGCTGGGTCGGCGGCGGGTACGACCTGACGCCGATCACCGAGCAGTTGCTGCACGCCGGCTACATCGAGTTCACAATCGATCAGCAGCCCTATCTGCAGGGCTTCTTGCCGATCCTCGAGCTGTACTTCTACAACGCCTCGCAGGGGCTCACGGGCCCGGCCGACGTCGACACCGGGCTGAAGTTCCTGAACAAGACGACGGTCACCCCGTACAGCTCGACCAAGAGCCGGTACGAAGGCACCAGCAACTCGCCGGGCGTCCAGAAGTCGTGACGGTCGTATCGCTGAACCCGTCCCTCTAGAAGCGATGGCGGTCACCTCCGAAACAGCACCCAGCGCTCCGTCGTCCGGGTCGCCGCAGCGGCGGCGGCCCGGCGGCCCGCTGGCATTTCTGACGCGGTTCCTGGCGCTGCGCGAGGGCAGCATCATCGTCGTCACGGTCGGGGCGATCGTGTACTTCGGGATCACCACGCACGGCTACCTGACGTTCGGGAACTTCAAGAACCTGCTGCCGTACTTCTGCTTCCTCGGGATCATGGCGATCGGCGAGGTGTTCGTGATGACGCTCGGCGAGATCGACCTGTCGATCGGAGCGATGTACCTGGCGACGCCGTTCGCGTTCTGGAAGCTGACTCAGGCGGGGATCCCGCTGGTCCCGAGCGTGATCATCGCGATCCTGATCGCCGGCGGGTTCGGCGCGATCAACGGGTTCTTCACCGCCTGGGTCGGGATCCCCTCGTTCGTCGCGACGCTGGCGATGCTGTTCTTCCTCGACGGGCTGACGCTGATCGTCTCGCACTCCGAGCAGATCACGACGCCCGGCACCGAGATCATCGGGGTACCGACATTCGCGCAGATCTTCGGCGCGGGCACGTACTCGGAGCTGATCTGGATGCTCGGGTTGGGGGTGATCCTGCAGGTCATCCTGTCGTTGACGAGATGGGGGATCTACACGGTCTCGGTCGGCGGCAATCGGCTCGGGGCGGCCGAGGCCGGGGTCAACATCAGGCTCGTGATGCTGCGCAACTTCGTGCTGTGCGCGATGTGCGCGGGGCTGGCCGGGATCCTCGAGGGTGTGCGGACGTCGAGCATCACGCCGGATCCGTCCGGCTCGGCTCAGTTCCTGCTGTACGCGATCGCGGCGGTGATCATCGGCGGAACCGTGATGACCGGCGGCGAGGGCACGGTGATCGGGGCGATCCTCGGGGCGCTGTTCATCGGCGTGCTCGAGGACGGGCTCGTGCTCAAGAGCGTCAACGCCAACTACGAGTACCTGTACCTGGGAATCGCGGTCATCATCGCGATGACGATCTACGTGCTGGTGAGGCGCGTGAGGAGGGGGACGGGCCGTGCCTGACACCGCATACGCCGGCGAGCAGATCGTCGCGCTGGACACCGCCGACGACGACGTGCTCCGAGTCGAGCACGTCGCCAAGCGGTTCGGACCGACGACCGCGCTGCGCGACATCAACCTGCATCTGCGCAAGGGCGAGGTGCTGGCGCTGCTGGGCGACAACGGGGCCGGTAAGTCGACGCTGATCAAGATCCTGTCGGGCTTTCATCACCACGATTCGGGATCGATGTGGTGCAAGGGCGAGCGCTACGCGCCGCGGTCGGTCGAACAGGCTCGCCAGGCGGGGATCGACACCGTCTTCCAGGACTTGGCGCTGGTCAACCAGCTGACGGTGTTCCAGAACATGTTCCTGCACCGCGAGCTGACCGCGAAGCCGCTGCCGCTGCTGCGCAACCGGGCGATGCGCAAGCGGACGCGCGCGGCGCTGGACGAGATCGGGATCCAGATCCCGAGCATCGACCTGCCAGTCGCGCGGCTGTCGGGTGGACAACGGCAGGCGATCGCGGTCGCCCGGGTGATCTCCGGCGAGGCGGACATCATCCTGCTCGATGAGCCGCTGGCCGCGATGGGCGCCAAGGAGGGCGCGCAGATCATCGACCTGGTGCAGCGCCTACGTGACTCAGGCGAGGTCTCGATCATCCTGATCGTCCACAACTACATCCAGGTCTTCCAGGTCTGCGACCGCGTCAACCTGATCCAGGACGGCGTCATCACGTTCGACAAGCCGACCTCGGAGACGAGCGTCTCAGAGCTCAACGAGATCGTCGTCGAGCAGTACCGGCGCGCTCGCCAGGAGGCCCAGCGCACGACGGCGACCGAGGTCAGCGTTGACGACACACATCGGACTCCGCAATGAGACGCTCCTGCGGGCGCCGCGCCCGGCGGCGCAACGAAGCGACACCTAACCGATCATCACGGTGAGCGAGACGGTCTGCACGATCGGTGTCGACTTCGGGACCGAATCCGGGCGGGTACTCGTGCTCGATCTCGACTCCGGCGAGGAACTGACGGTCCATGTCGTCCCGTACGCGCATGGCGTGATCGACCGTCACCTGATCGGCAGTGACGAGCCGCTGCCCGACGACTGGGCGCTGCAGCATCCCGGCGACTGGACGGAGGTGATCGAGCGGGGGGTGCCGGCGGCGCTGGCCGAGGCCGGCGTCAGCGCCGAGCGGGTGGCCGGGCTCGGCGTCGACTTCACCTCGTGCACGGTGCTGCCGACCGACGCCGAGGGCGTACCGCTGTGCCTGACGCCGCGCTGGCAGGGTCGCCGGCACGCGTGGCCGAAGCTGTGGAAGCACCACGCCGCCCAGCGCGTCGCCGACCGGCTCAACGAGGTCGCGCTGGAGCGAGCCGAGCCGTTCCTGGAGCGCTACGGCGGGCGAATCTCCTCGGAGTGGTACTTCCCGAAGCTGATCGAGATCTGGGTCGAGGACCGCGAGGTCTACGAGGCCTGCGACGTGTTCCTGGAGGCGACTGACTGGATCGTGTGGTGGCTGACCGGCCGGCTCGTTCGCCAGTCGACCACGGCCGGGTACAAGGCGATGTGGTCGCCCACCGAGGGCCTGCCGCCGACTGCCTACTTCGCCGCCGCCTTTCCCGGCTTCGAGCACCCGGCGCAGAAGCTCGGCACGCGCTTTGCGCCGCTGGGCACCCGGGCGGGCGCGCTGCGCCCCGAGCTCGCGGCCAAGCTCGGCCTGTCGGACACGGTCGCAGTGGCGGTCGGCAACGTCGACTCGTTCGTCTCGGTCCCCGGCGCCGGCGTGCAGCGGCCGCGGACGTTCGTGATGGTGATCGGCACCTCGATCTGCGACATGGTCGTGGACCCGGTCGAGGTGCGGCTTTCGGGGATCACCGGCGTCGCCCGCGACGGGATCCTCCCCGGGCTCTACGGCTACGAGGCCGGCCAGGCGGCCGTCGGCGACATGCTCGCCTGGTTCGTGCGCACGCTCGGCGCGGGGGACGACTACGAGGTATTCGAGCTGCAGGCCGCGGACGTCGGGCCAGGGTGCAGCGGGCTCGTCGCGCTGGACTGGTTCAACGGCAACCGGACGATCCTCGCCGACGCCAATCTGACCGGGTCGATCCTCGGGCTGACGTTGCAGACGACGCCGGCCGAGATCTACCGGGCGCTGCTGGAGTCGATCGCGTTCGGCAACCGCCGGATCATGGACAACTTCACCGCGCACGATCTGGCGCTGGACCGGATCGTCGCCTGTGGCGGGATTGCCGAGCGCAGCCCGCTGACGATGCAGATCATCGCCGACGTCAGCGGCCGAATGGTCGACGTGCCCGCCAGCCGCGAGGTGCCGGCCCGGGGCGCGGCGCTGTTCGGCGCGGTCGCCGCCGGCGCGTTCACCGGGATCGGCGCTGCGGTCCAGGCGACCCGCCCAGCGATTGCGCGGACGTTCGCACCCGACCCCGACGCGTCCGCCATCTACGAGCGTGTCTACCCGATCTTCCGAGCGTTCCACGATCTGCTCGGCCGCTCGCAGCCGGCGCTGCTGCACGAGCTCAAGCGCATTCGCGCCGACGGGAAGGCGACATGACCGACCGCCCGCGGATCGGGCTGCTGGGGATCATGCAGGAGCTCTACGACGAGATGGTCCCGGGGATCACCGACCGCCAAGGCGCGTATGCGGCCGAGGTCGCCACCGCGCTGGCCGGCGTCGCCGACGTTACCTTCCTGCGGCCGGCGCGCAACCGTGAGGACATCGAGTCGATCACGCGGGAGCTGCTGGCCCGCGGCGTCGACGGGATCGCGATCGTGATGCTCACGTATGGCCCGGCGATGCGTACGGTCCGGGCGCTGCAAGACGCACGGGTGCCGCTGTTGCTGGCCAACATCCAGCCGCAAAGGTCGATCGCCGCCGACTGGACGATGGACGACCTGACCTACAACCAGGGGATCCACGGCGCCCAGGACCAGGCCAACGCGCTGGTCCGGTCCGGACTGCCGTTCTCAGTGTTGACCGGCGACTGGCGCTCGCCGGAGTTCGCCACCCGGTTCGAGGACTGGGCCCGGGCTGCCCGTGCCGTGATGGCGCTGCGGCGGACCAGCGTTGCGCTGCTCGGCTACCCGATGAACGGCATGGGCGACATCCTGCCCGATCTCAACGCGCTCCTGCGGCGCCTCGGCGTGACGGTCGTCGCCGAGGACCTCGGCGGGCTGGTCACGCGGATCGACACGGTGTCAGACGACGAGCTCGCCGCGCAGCTCGCGGCCGACCGCGAGCGATTCGAGGTGGCGGGCGATCTGCCGCCTGAGCGCCACGCGTACGCGGCACGCATGGAGCTCGCGATCCGGGGTCTCCTGCAGGAGCGCGGGTACACGGGCTTCACGTTCCACTTCGACTCGTTAGGGGGCGACGGCCGCTTCCGCCAGCTGCCGCTGCTCGCCGCTTCGAACCTGATGGCCGACGGCTACGGGTTCGCCGCGGAGGGTGATGTCAACACCGCGGCGCTGATGTGCGCCGCGCACGTCCTCTCCGACAACGCCCATTTTTCAGAGCTGTACGCGATGGATTGGGAGCGCGACTCGGTGCTCGTCAGCCACATGGGCGAGGGCAACTGGCGGATTGCGCGGCGCGACCGGCCGATCCGGCTGATCGATCGGCCGCTCGGCATCGGACGGCTTGACAACCCGCCGACGCCGGTGTTCGGCGCCGAGCCCGGGCCGGCGACGACGGCCGCGCTGGTCCAGATCGACGGGCACGAGATGCGGCTCGTCGTCGGCCACGGCACCGTGCTTGACACGCCCGAGCTGCCGAAGGTGGAGATGCACCACTTCCACTTCCGGCCGGACGCCGGCCTCGCGCCGTTCATGGACCGCTGGCTCGGACTCGGCGCGCCCCATCACTTCGTCACGAACCTCGGCGACCACCGTCGACGCTGGCGCCGGTTCGCCGAGCAGCTCGCGCTTGAGCTCGTGGAGATCTGAGATGGACACGTCGCTGCTCCGTGAGCAGGCGCTGGAGGCGAACCTGGCGCTGCCCGCACACGGGCTGGTGACGCTGACCTGGGGCAACGCGAGCGTGATCGACCGCGACGCCGGGCTGGTGGCGATCAAGCCGAGCGGGGTGCGCTACGAGCGGCTGCGTGTCGAGGACCTCGTCGTCTGCGACCTCGGCGGCGACATCGTCGAGGGCTCACGCCGGCCCTCGACCGACACCCCGACACACCTGGCTCTCTACCGCGCCTTCGAGCAGGTCGGCGCGGTCGTCCACACCCACTCCACCTGGGCGACGGTGTGGGCGCAGGCGCAGCGGCCAATACCGCTGCTCGGCACCACCCACGCCGACCTCTCTCCACATCCGATCCCGCTCACCCGTCCGCTGACGGAGGCCGAGATCGACGCCGGGTACGAAGCCGCCACCGGCGCCGTACTGATCGAGGCGGTGCGCGATCACGGCCCGGTGCAGGCCCCGTGCGCGCTCGTCCGTGGCCACGCCCCGTTCTGCTGGGGCGAGACGACTGCGGCGGCGGTCGACAACGCCGTCACACTCGAGCAGGTGGCGCGCATGGCACTGTTCACGACGATGCTGGACGCCGACTCCCCGCCGCTGGCCGAGCTGGTTCGCGCCAAGCATTACGCACGCAAGCACGGCGCGGATGCCTATTACGGGCAGCCCTGAGCGACCGGGGCGCGACGAGCGCCCGGGGCGTGACGAGCGCCCGGGGCGTGACGAGCGCCCGGGGCGTGACGAGCGCCCGGGGCGTGACGAGCGCCGGCGTGGGCCGATCCTGACCGCGTTCGCCCCGGGCCGCGTCAACCTGATCGGCGAGCACACCGATTACAACGACGGCTTGGCGTTGCCGTTCGCGATCACGGCGGGCGTGACGGTGTCAGGCGGGCCGGCGCGCCGGCCCCGGATGATCTCCGTCGAGGCCGCCGATCTCGGCGAGCGTGACGAGTTCGAGCTCGTCGATCCCGGCTACGCTCCCGGCTGGCGGGCATTCGTGCGCGGCGCCGTGATCGAGCTGCAGTCCGCAGGCTATGCGCTGACCGGCGCGGAGCTCAGGATCTCAGGCGATGTCCCTCGCCGACGGGGGCTGTCGTCCTCGGCGGCACTCGAGGTGGCCCTCTGCCTCGCTCTGCTCGGGATCGCCGGCCGGGCGGTCACCGACCGGATCGCGCTCGCCCGGATCTGCTCACGGATCGAGAGCGAATGGGTCGGGGCGCAGACCGGCCTGCTCGATCAACTCGCCTCGTTGCTGTCATCGTGGGGCAAGGCGTTGCGGATCGACTTCCGGACGCTCGAGTGCCGGGACGTGCCGCTGCGGCTCGGCGAGCACCGACTCGTCGCCGTTGACTCGGATGAGCCGCGCTCGCTGCGCGACTCCGGCTACAACGCACGTCGCGAGGAGTGCCGCGACGCGTGCAGTCGGCTCGGCGTCCACAGCTTGCGTGACGCCGACCTCGAGCGCGCGGCGCAGTTGCCGCCCCCGCTCGACCGTCGCGTACGGCACGTGATCACCGAGAACCGTCGTGTGGATCAGGCGATCGCCGCGCTGACGTCGGCGGACATGGGTCGGCTCGGCGAGCTGCTGAACGCCTCCCACGCCAGTCTCCGCGACGACTACGAGGTCTCGACCTCGGCGGTCGAGGCGACCGTCGCGCGGCTGCTCGCCGCCGGCGCGCTCGGCGCCCGGATCGTCGGCGGCGGCTTCGGCGGCAGCGTGCTGGCGTTGCTGGCACCCGGCGCGCCATTGCCCGCCGGGGCGATGGAGTTGGTGCCGGGCGCCGGCGCCCAGCTGCTGTGACGCGCCGCGGCCCGCGAGGCGAGTGAGTCGGCGGTCCGGCGAGGCCGCCAGGCGGTGTCCGCACCCGCTGCGGTCCTGACCGAAGCCGGAATCATCGAGGACCGACGCCGTCGAACTGGTCGCCGACCACGATTGGTCGTTTTTGCCGATGGGAGGACGAAAAACGACCAATCCTGTGATGCGGACCCGGTGATCTACGGCCTGCGCCGTGGAATCAACCGTCTAGTGGGTCTCCCGGGAACGTTGTGCCTGAAATGGCGTGGTCCGGGGGCCGTCAGGCAAGGACGCAGGAGCGAAGGTGTGCCTCTGGCACATCGAGATCCGAGGACGCAGCATGGCGGTCATGGGAACCCACCCACCCCGCCATTTCGGGTGCAACGTTTGCGGGAGGCCCACTACGCGCGCGTGGCTGCGTCGAGCGGCATTCGCGCCCGGAACATCGTGCGGCCGGGCCGGGTTTCGAGGGTGAGGCTGCCGTGGTGGCGGTCGACAATGATCCGCCGGGCGGTGTCGAGGCCGAGCCCAGTGCCGCGGCCGACCTCCTTGGTCGTGAAGAACGGGTCGAACACGCGGTCGCGCACCTCGGGCGGGATCCCGGGGCCGTCGTCGGCGATGTCGACCTCGGCGCAGTCGCCGTCGCCGCGGGTCACGATCGAGATGTGGCCGCTTGACCCCAGCGCGTCGATCGCGTTGTCGAGCAGATTGGTCCAGACCTGGTTGAGCTCGGCGCCGTGGGCGGTGACCTTGCCCAGCGACTCGTCGTAGTCACGGCTGATCTCGATCGTCGTCTTCTTGAGCTTGTGGCCGAGGATCATCAGCGTGTTCTCCAGGCCCTCGCGCAGGTCGACCTGGACGACCTCGCCCTGGTCCATGTAGGCGTACTGTTTGACGGCCTTGACGAGCTGGCTCATCTGGTCAGTCGAATCGGTCAGCTCACGCGCCATGTGCCGCGCCGACAGCGACGCGCCGATCCAGCGCAGCGCCGAGGATGTCACCGGCCCGGCCGCGTCGGCGACCTGCTGCACGAACGCCCCGTCGAGCCCGGCGGTCGCATAGGACTCGGCCAGCGTCCACGGCTCGGGCGCGCCGGCCTCCTCGAGTGCGTCCTGCAACTCGTCCTCGCGGTCGGCCGCGTCCAGCGCATCGAGCGCGGTGCGGTTCGCGCAGGACTGCAGCGCCCGCGTCTGCAGGTCGACCAACTCGACCGCCTGCTCACGCTCGATCCCGGACTCGACGAACACCGCGGTCGAGCGGCTCAGGATCTCGAGCGCGTCGGCGAGATCGGAGGCGGTGCGGCGTGCGGCGGCCGCCGGGTTGTTGAGCTCGTGGGCGAGCCCGGCGGCCATCGTGCCCAGCGACGTGAGCCGCTCGCGGTTCTGTTCGCGCTGGGTCATCGACTGCATCACCGGCCGCATCCGTGACATCACCTGGTGAAACACCGGGCGCTGCGAGACGACCAGGTCGGTGAACGGCTCCGGCGGCACCACCGCGTAGCGCGCCGCGCCCGCGGCGCGGAGCGTCAGCCCGTTGTTGAGGTCGCCGGTCAGCGTCTGAATCGCGCCGACCCAGGTCGGCCCGACCTGGTCCGACAGCGGCTCCTCGTGGTCGCCCTGGCGCATCGTGCCGTGCAGCGTGCCCTCGAACACGAGGATCGTCCCCAGCGACTCCTCGCCCTCGCGTGAGATCGTCGAGCCGTCCTGCACCTCGTAGAGCTCGGCGGCGTCGGACCACAGCTGCAGCTGCTCGTCGCTCAGTTCAGACAGCAAATCGATCGTGCGCAGGTCCTCGAGGGTGGGGTGTCCGGTCGGGGTCAGATCCCGGTTGGCGGCGTCAGTGTGATGGCCCGTATCGGTCGACATCTTCCCTACCCCTCTGCCAGGTATTGGTGGATCAGCGAGACCGCCATCGAACCCTCGCCGACGGCGCTGGCGACGCGCTTGATCGACCGTGACCGGACGTCGCCGGCGACGAACACGCCAGGGACGCTGGTCTCCAGCGCCATCGGCTCGCGCGCCAGCGGCCAGTCGTGCTCACGGGCGTCGGGGCCCGCCAGGATGAACCCGCGCTCGTCGCGGGCGACGACACCCTCCAGCCAGTCGGTCCGTGGTGTCGCGCCGATGAACACGAAGCAGGCATCGGCGTCGATGACGCCCTCGCCCTGCGGTCCCCGGATCCTGACCTGGCTCAGGTGACCGTCTGCGCCGGTCACCTCGATCGCCTGCGTCTCGGTCATCACCTCGATCTTCGGGATCTGGGCGATCTGCTCGATCAGGTAATGCGACATCGACTTGACCAGCGAGTCGGCGCGGACGAGCATCGAGATCCGCGCCGCGTAGTGCGAGAAGTAGACCGCCGCCTGGCCGGCCGAGTTGGCGCCGCCGATCACGACCACGTGTTGCTGCGAGCAGGAGCGGGCCTCGGTCATCGCGGCGCCGTAGTAGATACCGGCGCCGGTGAACTGCTCGAAGCCGGGCGCGGTCATCTTCCGGTAGGCGACGCCGGAGCTGACGAGCACGCTCGAGGCGCTCAGCTCCTGGCCGCCGCTCAGCTGCACGATCCGCCCGGCGCCCTCGACCCGCAGCGAGACGGCGTCGGAGACCGTCAGCAGCTCGGCGCCGAGCCGCCGTGCCTGGGTCGTGGCCCGCCGCGCCAGGTCGGAGCCGCTCAGCCCGGTCGGGAAGCCGAGGTAGTTCTCGATCCGACTGGACTGGCCGGCCTGCCCGCCGGGAGCGTCGGACTCGACCATCACTGTTCGCAGGCCCTCCGACGCGCCGTAGACGGCCGCCGCCAGGCCGGCGGGGCCGCCGCCGACGATCACGAGGTCGTAGTGATCGGATGCGGGCGCGACCGCGACCCCGAGCCGTTCGGCGAGTTCGAGCACGGTCGGGCGCTCGAGCACCGAGCCGTCCTCCAGGAACGCGACCGGGAGCCGGTCCTCGGGCACGCTCGCCACCTCCAGCAGCTGCCTGGCCTCCGGGTCGCGTTCGACGTCCAACCAACGCCCGGGCACGCGGTTGCGGGCGAGGAAGTCCCGCAGATCGTGGGTCTCCTGGGAGAACCGGTGCCCGACGATCCGCACGCCGCTCGACGTCCGCATCGCCGTCTCGGACTGCCACGTCTGCAGCAGGTCCTCGACGACCGGGTACAACTGCTCCTCGGGCGGATCCCAGGGCTTCAGCAGGTAGTAGTCCAGATCGACGTCGTTGATCGCGGTGATCGCCGCCTGCGTGTCGGCATACGCGGTCAGCAGCGTGCGCTTGGCCTCGGGATAGATCTTGCGCGCCAGCGTCAGGAACTCGGTGCCCTCCATCCCTGGCATGCGCTGGTCGGAGACCATCAGCGCGACGTCGTCGCCGCGGTTGTGCATCTCCGTGAGCAGCGCGAGCGCATCCTGCCCCGAGCCGGCGCGGACGATCCGGTAGTCCTCGCCGAACCGCCGGCGCAGATCCCGGGAGACCGCGGCGAGCACCGTCGGCTCGTCGTCGATCGCCAGAATCGCCGGACGGCGGGTGCGCTCGCCATCCTCGCCGGCAGGCGCGCGCTCCTCGTTCTCCGAGACGGCCACTAGGAGTAGCCCTGGAGCATCGGCGACGGCGGGATCTTCGTGTGACCGGTGACCTGAGGGAGGATCATCCCGAGCTCGTCGACGAAGCACCAGCTCCACGCCTCGCCGGGTTCGAGCGAGCGGATCAGCGGGTGCTCACTCGACTCCGCATGGGCGGTCGCGTGCTTCCCGGGAGAATCGTCACAGCAGCCGACGTGACCGCACTCCAGGCAGATGCGCAGGTGCAGCCAGACGCCCCCCTGGCGCAGGCACTCCTCACAGCCGTCGACCGAGGCCGGCAGCTCGGTCACCGTGATCGTGTCGAGATGGGTACAGCTCGGTTGTGTGGCACTCATGTCCTGAGCATGACAAAGCCGTCAAGCACGAAAGCGGACCCCCCCGTCGATCGCGACCGAGACGACGTCGCCGACGCGCGGGGCGGGTAGCTGCGCGATCGTGTAGAGCCGCCCGTGGGGGAGCGTCAGCTCGAGCCGGACGCCGTCCTGGAGGGGGACCACGCGTGCGACCGTCGCGGTCCGATGACCGGCCTCGTCCAGCGTCACGTGCGCGGCCCGGGTCAGCAGCAGCCCGTCGCCGTCGCGCAGCTCGCCGTCGTAGCCGAGGAACCGCGCGACGAGCGCCGACGGCGGCGTCGACAACAGCGTTGCGGGCCGCCCGTCGGCGACGATCCGACCGTCGATCAGGATCAGGAGGCGGTCGGCCAACGCCCATGCCTCGGCTCGGTCGTGGACGACCACCAGCGTCGCGCGATCGGGCGACCGCAACGCTCGCTCAGCGTCCTCGAGCAGCGCCGCGCGGACCTCGGCGTCGAGGCCGGCGAACGGCTCGTCGAGCAGCAGCACGTCGGGTCTGACCGCCAGCACCCGCGCCAGGTGGACGCGCCGGCGCTCGCCGCCTGACAGGGCGGTCGCCGGTCGCTGTGCCAGATGCTCGGCACCAATCGCTACAAGCGCCTCACGCGCGCGCTGCGCCCGCTGCGAGCGTGGCACGCCCCACCAGCCGAGCGCCGCCGTCAGGTTGGCGAGCACCGAGCGCCTGGCCAGTTCGGCGGACTGCAGCGCGACCGCGACGCGGCCGTGGCGCTCGATCGAGCCCGCCGCGGGCGCGAGCGTTCCCGCCAGCGCCTCCAGCAGCGTCGACTTGCCGGCGCCGTTGGGGCCGAGCAGCGCGACCAGCTCGCCGCCGCGCAGCTGCAGATCGATCTCGCGCAGCACCGTGCGCGGGCCGCGCACGACGGTCAGGCCGGCGGTGCGCAGCAGCGGGTCGTGGGTGCCGGTCCGGTGGGCCCGGGCCGGCTGCACGACCGTCATCCGAGCTCCGCCGCCGGCCCTGCGCGGAACCGCATCCGGACCCCGCCGCCCGAATGTTGCAGGAGGCTGACGCCGCCCATCAGGATCACGATCAGGACGAGCAGCACGATCGCGATCGCGACCGAGTCGGCGTAGCGGGCCTGGTTGGCCTCGTACAGCGCTGCGCTCGCCAGCGTCTGGTCGTAGCCGTACACGTTGCCGCCGACGATCGCGATCGCCGCGACCTCCGACAGCGCGGTGCCGAGCGCCGCGAGCACCGCGGCGATCACCCCGATCCGGGCCTCGCGCAGCGCCAGTGCCGCCAGCTGTAGGCGCCCGGCCCCGAGCAACCGCGCCTGTGACAGCAGCTCTGACGGCAGCCCCTGGACGGCGGCGGCGGTCAGCGTGACCGTGTACGGCATCGCCAGGATCGCCTGGGCGATATACACGGCCCGCCGGGTCGTGTTGAGCTGCCAGCCACCGAGCGGACCCTGCGGCACGAACACGAGGAACAGGAACAGCCCGACGAGCACCGGCGGCAGCCCGAGGCTGGCGTTGGCGAGGATCTGCAGCCAGCGCCGCCCACGAAACCGCCCCAGCCCGAGCGTCAGCCCCAGCGGAAGCCCGATCACGGCGGCGATCACGGTCGCGATCGCGGCGACCTGCAGCGTGAACCCGATCACTGAGAACAGATACGGGTTGCCGTGGAAGATCAGCGGCACCGCCGCCTTGAGCTCGTCCCACAGTAGCGTCACGAGACCGCCCCGGTCCGGAACCGCAGGCCGAGACCGCCCGCGCGCTGCTGCAGCACCGTCAGCGCTGCGATCAGGATCAGGATCAGCACCAGCAGCACGAGCCCGATCGCGATCGCCGCGGGATAGTTGGCGTAATCGGTGACCTGCTGCAGTACCGCCGACCCCAGCGTCTGATCGTGGCCCTCGATGTTGCCGCCGACGATCACGACCGCTCCGACCTCCGAGATCGCCGAGCCGAACGCCGCGATCACCGCCGCCAGCACCCCGATCCGCGCCTCGCGGAGCGCCAGCGCGGCGAGCTGCACCCGCCCCGCGCCGAGCGCCCGTGCCTGCTGCAGGAGGCCGGGCGCCAGCCCTTGGATCGCGGCCGGCACGAGCGCGACGATAAACGGCAGCGCCAGCAGCGTCTGCGCGATGTACACACCGCGCAGCGTGAATTCGATCCGCAGCGATCCCAGCACCCCGCCGGGCAGCAGCAGGATCAGCACGAACACGCCGACGACAACCGATGGCAGCGCCATGCTGGCGTTGGCCAGCGCCTGCAGTACGCGGCGGCCGCGAAACCGCCCGAGCCCGAGCGTGACCGCGAACGGCAGGCCGATCACGCTGGCCGCGGCGGTCGAGATCAGCGCCAGGCGCAGCGTCACCCAGGTGACGCTCCAGATGTACCTGTCCCCGTGGTAGATCAGCGGCACCGCCAGGCGCAGCTGGGACCAGAGGAAGCCCATGCTCAGCGCCGCTTGGCGCCCGGAGCCTGCTGCACGTATACGAGCTGGCCGTTGGCCAGCCGGTAGACGACGCCGGCCTGGACGCCGCGGCCGATCGTCCGCGCGCCCTGCTTGGGCAGCGGCGCGACCGTCTGCCCGGGCTTGATCGTGATCTGGTGCGCCTTCTGGGCGTGGAGCCCGTGGGCGGTCAGCGCGCCGCTGAGGTGCAGCGAGGACAGCGCCGCCAGCAGGAACGCGACCGCCAGCACGATCCCCAGATCGAACAGATTGACGAGACCGTCGAGCGGGTCGCCGGCGCGATCCTCGCGGGTGCGGGCGTGGGGGGTGACGGAGATCATGATCGGCGCTGGGTCCAGGTGGTCGAGGCGGCTGCGGGCGGGGGGATGACGGCCGGCGGCGGCACTGGGACAGGGCCGGCCCCGGCCGGGGTGCCGACGAGTGCCGGATCCGAGACGACCGCCGCGACGTACTGCAGATCGGACAGATCCTGGCCGTAGAGACGGTCGCGTGACAGCGAGATCGCGAACGCGACGGCGCCGATCAGCAGGCCGACGACGGTGACGCTGAACGCGACCCGCAGGTCATGGCTGAGCTGCGTCGTGTTGCCGTCGGCCAGCCCGGTGAGCGCCGGTGACAGCGGGATCAGCGTGCCCATCAGGCCGAGTGCCGGGCCGAACCGCACGAGCATCCGCGTCCGTCCGAGCCGACGCTGTGACTCGAGGTCGAAATCGGCGAGTGCCTTATTGAGCTGGCTGTCGGCGCCGGGGGTCCGCGCCCGCTGGACGATGAAGTCCAGCGTGGCGGCCATCGCGGGATTGCGCGTCAGCGGCGACACGGCTTGCCTGGCCTGCGCGCGGTCGCCCGCGTCAAGCGCAGCGCGGGCCGCGTCGGTGCTCTGCAGGAGCGTGCCGAAGCTCCGGCGACGCCGTCCCTGGAGCTCGACCACATAACTGCCGAGCTCGAAGATCGTCGCCGCCAGCGCCACCAGCGCCAGCACCAGCACCGGCACCTGCAAGGCGCTCGCGACGTGGAAGATCGCGTTGTCGACGTCGTGCGTGGAGAGGGCGAAGATCAGGGTCACTGGAGTCGGCCGGCGATCGTCGTGGGCGGTGCCTCTAGTGGTCGCTCACGTGAGTACGGGTCCTCAGCGGTGGAGCGTACGGCCGCGACGCCCCCGCCGCTCATAGAGCGCGCCGCCGCCGAGCAGCACCAGCACCGCCAGCGTCGCGTACGCCCACGTCGGAGCGCTGATGCCGTTGCCGGCGGCATGCACCAGCGACGGTGCCGCGGCTTGCGCCGCGATCGGATGCACGAGCGGGCTTTCGCCCGCGGGCAGCGCCTGCACGTCGGCGACCAGCCGGCCCGTGACCGGCCGCTCGGAGGAACGCGTCTGGAGGCTGGCCCGGCGCTCCGGAGCGCGCGTGCGCCTTGGGTACGGAGCCGTGGTCGGGGTCGTGTCGACGGTCAAACCCGGTGTCGTGCTCGGGCTCGGGGCGGTGGCCGGCGCCGTCACCGTCGTCGTCTGCGTCACCGGGGGCGGGCTGCTCGGAGGAGTGCTCGTCGCCGGTGTGCTCGTCGCTGGTGTGCTCGTCTGCGACGACGTGTTCGAGCGGCGTGGTGCGTGTCCCGTGCTCGCCCCCTTGCTGGTGCCGGCGTGGTCGAGCCTGCCGCCGCCCCTGAGCTTCGTCGTCCCGGTTGGCTGGCCCTGCTTGTGCTTGCCCGCTCCCGGTTGCTTGTTGCTGCTCGGTGTGCCTGGCAGTGGGTTGTAGGTGATGTCGAAGGTGTACGTGCCCCCGGTGCCCGTGGCCTGGTCGTAGGCCACAACCGTGACGGGTGTGACCCCGCTCGCCACCGTCGCGACCGGTGCCGGACCGCTCAGCGGCGTCGTCGAATCGTTGACCGTCCAGCTGAACGTCAACGCGGAGCTCGGGACCGCGGTCCCGTCCGCCGTCGTCACGGTCGCGTCGAGCGTCACCTGCTCCGTTGTTCCCTGGTCTCCGGAAACGGGGGACTGGGTTGCCGTGACGACCAACGGTGGCTGGTTCTCATAGACGATCAGCGAGACGGGGTCGCCCTGTTCGGTCACGTTGTCCGCGGCGTTCGCGTCCGCCGCGGTCAACGGCGGGCGGACGTACGTGGTCTGGACCTCGCCGCCGTCGACGTAGATCGTCGGTAGCGCGCCGGCGGAGCCGGGATACTGACCGGTGTCGAAGATCTGAGCGTTGGACAGCGGCGTCTCAAAGGCGCCGGTGAAACGAACCACCTGGACCGCGGTCACATCGGTGCTGGGGATCTGAAGCCCGCAGGTCAGGACCGTCCCGAGTGTCCACGCCGGCGCGGAGATCGCCTGCGGCGGCAGCGCCCCACTCGCCGATTGCATCGTGATCGACGCCGGGCCCGTGTAGTTGCCGCATGTGTTCAGGGTCGAGAGCATCACCTGCGCGCCCGACTCGCTCCCCTGCGAGCCCGGGAAGATCGTCGCGCTGACGACCGTCTGATCGGCCGCTGCGTTCCCGGGGAGCGCCGCGGCGCCGGCGACCGCCACGCACGCGACGGCCGCTGCCAACGCAAACCGCCGCCCCGGGAAGATCCCGGGGCGGCGGCGGTACGACTGGGTTGGCTGATTCAGCGGAACTGCGGGGTACGTCACGTGGTCGATTTTATGGTCACCGACCGGGTCTGCGTGTAGCTGCTACTGCTGCCCTTGCTCACGTACTCCAGCTCGACGACGTAGTGGCCCGCACCGTTGAGCTTGGCCCGCACCGAGACGTCGGTCTTGCCCTTCTTGACCGATGCCTTCGCCTTCTGGTTGAACCGCGGCTTGGCGGGGTTGGTCGCCTTCAGTACCAGCAGCTTGACCGTGCCGCCTGCGGCGGTCGGCGTCGGCTTCAGGGCGCCTGCCACCTTCACGGTCTGGCCGCTGAGCTTGACCGACTTCAGCGACACCGACGTCTTCGGCTTGGTGCCCAGCTTGAACGTGGCCGTCTTGGCCGGCGAGGTCGTGACCTGGCCGGGGTCGCCGAACACCGTCTTGAACTGCCACTTGCCCGGAGCCAGCTTCAGCGCTGCGGCGAAGTTGCCGTCGGTCGCGGCCAGCTTCACCGTCGCCAGCTTCTTGTAGCCCTTCTTCGAACCCAGCGGTCGTCCGGAGATTGTGACCGTGCCCTTGACGTGGCCGAAGCCCGGCGCGACGGTGCCGAACACGGCCACGCCGGCGCCGTTTGACCGCGTCTTGAGCGCCGTGATCGCGGCGTTGACCTTGACCGTCGTCGCGGCCGAAGCCGACGGCGACAACAGATCGCCGAACGGCGGCGTCAGGGTGGCGTTCTCGACCTTCGAGATCGCCTGCGTCGTGACCTCGTAGCTGCCGTTGACCGGCGGCGTGAACGTGAGCGAGAAGTTCCCGTTCGCGTCCGTCGTCGCGGTCGCTCCGGGCACCGCCACGGGGAGGCCGTTGACGACCTGGTCGACCGCCACCGGCACGCCGTCGAGCACCGGGTAGCCGAGCTCCTTGTTGACGACGCTCCCCGTGATCGTGACCGGCGTGCCGGCGTTGTAGGTTGCCGGGATCCCCGGCGCGTCGATCGTGATCGTCGGATTGGCGGTGGCGACGAACGGCGGTCCGGCCGGATCGCCGGTCACCGACGTCGGCAGGTAGTTCTGCAGCTCATTCTGCACCGTCGGCGAGGTCAGGAAGTTGACGAAGTCCTGCGCGGCGGGGAGATTGACGCCGAATATCTTCCCCGGGTTCAACACATACGCGTGGAAGTAGTTGATCAACGCGTAGGTGCCGCCCGGAGCCGTGCTGGGCTGCGGGCCGCGGGTGACGATCTTCAGGTTCGGGACCGACCCTGCCGGGTCGTCGCCGGACGACAGGTAGTCAAAGGTGCCGCGGTCGGTCAGCACGTAGCAGCTGTTGGCCCCGCTCTTCGAATACGTCGTGCAGGCGTTAGCCGCGATCACATTTGGCCCCTGCGTCAGCCCGGTGGTGACGTACCAGCTCGGCAGCGCGCCGCCGCCGACTGAACCGGGCAGCACGCCGCCCGGGCACGCCGTGCCGTTGGACGCGACGCCGCCCGGCGCGATCGGGGTCAGGCCGCCGCCGAGGGTGGCGGGGACGGCACAGAGCGTGACCCCGGATGGGGTCAGCCCGGCCGCGTTGACATCGGCCCAGATCGCGTGCTCCTCGGTCGTGGTGCCGGGGCTGCCGCCGCGTGAGACGAACGTCGCCTTGCCGGCGACACCCGCGGTGGCGACGTCGATGAACGCCTGGGCGATGTTGTTGGCGCCGTTGGCGGCGACGCCGGCCGGGTCGCCGGTCGGTCCGGCGAACACGAAGTCGTTGGTCCAGATCGCGTTGCCGAACTGGCCCTGCGGATACGAGTAGCCGCCGGCGACGAACTGGTTCTCCAAGGTCGGGGCGTGGACGATCAGTGCGCTGGCGCCCATCGAGCCGGATTCAGCGCTGGTGATCGCGGCGCCGGACGCGGTGCCGATGTACTTGAACGTGAACTGCGGATAGGCCTGCTCGAATTGAGGGCCGATCAGGTTGGGGATCAGGCCGGAGTCAGAGACGTCGCTGGTGCCGATCACGGTCAGCGACGTTGAGGAGTCCGCGCTCGCCAGGGTCGGGAAGAGCATGAACACCATCGCGGCGGCAACGCCGGTCAGCGTCAGCGCCGCCCGGTGAAAGCCGCGTCTGCGGCCGCTTGATGCGCCGGGCGTGGCCTGCCGAGGCGCTGTGAAGATTGTGAGCATTCGCGCATCGTATAGAGGCTGCATAGGCTGTGCTTAGGTCACCTAAGGTTTCGCTTAGCTCTCGCCTGGAGCGGAACGGGGTCAGCTCGTCGTACGCGTGGACCCGGTGCACTGCGTCAGCCCGTAGGCGCGGGCATACCGTGTGGCGTCGCCCGATTGCAGCTTCGCCAGCGCCTGCGTGACCCCACCGTCGTCCCCGGCCGCGGCCGCCCGCGCGGCCGCGCGGTACTCGGCGACGGACGCGCCGACCGCGTCGACGTAGTGATTCAAGGTTGCCTGGCGCTGCTGGGGTCGCGGCAGTGCTGCCAACTGCTTGGCCTCCTTGGCGACGATCGGCACGACCTTGTCGAAGTACGCCGCGAGCGCCTTCGTGTCGGCCGCACCGCCGCCCGGCGACGCCACCGAGCGGGCTGCCTGCTGAGCGGTGAAGCAGATCGCGTTCGCGCGCGCGATCACGTCCTGGCGGGTGGCGTCGTGGCCGCCGCAGCCGCCGAGCAGAGCCGCGGCGATCGCCACGGCGATCGCGATCGCGAACGGCCGCCGGACGCTGCGCACGGGGTCAGACGGCGATGCGCTCGTCGGCCCGCGCGAGCCCCAGCAACGTCCGCTCCGAGACGGTCATGCCGGCGATCACGCACGTGTGGCCACCGCGGACCCAGGTCACGTATCTGCCCGAGCCGACCCGCCCGAAGAAGTAGCGGACGCCGCCGCGGACGATGCTCGGGTCGTCCTGGCTCGACAACGAATGGCCGGGAACGATCGAGTAGCCGACCCGGGTGCCGTCCGGTGCGCGGTAGTAGACGGTGACGATCGTGCGCTCGTGCACCGTCTGCCTGCGGCTGCCGATCGCCTGCCAGCCGGTGCTCGAGACGTAATAGGGGAAGGGGATCCCATCGACGGCGGCGGCCAGCAGCTCTGGGTGGGCGGCGTCACGCGGGGGCGCCGGCGCCGTCGCCGACGAGAGCGCGAGCTTGGCAGTCTGGCCAACGCTCGGCGCGGTCGAGCCCGATCCGAGCAGCACGACCAGCGCCACGATCACGATCGCCAGCGCGGTCGCGGCCGGCACGAACAGCGTGTTGCGCCAGCGGGAGCCCAGCGAGCGGCGGTGTTTGCGGCCGCCGGCGTCGTCGATCATCGCCTCCAGCCGCGCCCGCAGCGCGTCGGGCGCCGCGACGTCGACCGAGCGCAGCAGCGACATCGCGCGCTGCTGTTCGGGGTCGGCAGGGTCGGGGATCTCTGAATCGGTCATCTGGCTATCCATTTGGTATGACTCCGCCCGCGCCAGATCCTTCCCGGGATTCGGCGGAGGAGTCGGAGAACTGCTTGGCGATCCGCTGCCGGGCCCGATACAGCCGCGTCGTGATCGTCGCCTCGGGCACGTCGAGCGCCTTCGCCGCCTCTCCGTATGACAGGCCAAGTATGTCGACTGCGACGATTGCCAGCCGGAAATCCTCAGGCAGCTCTGAGACCGCGCCGAGGATCTCGTTGACCTCGGCCGCGAGCTGCGGCGTCGGCGCCCGCGGGTCGGCCGGTTCTGAGCCCTCGGGCATCGCGGTCGTCTGCGGTCGCCGTGAGGTGGTACGCACGCTTGTGTAGAACGTGTTGCGCAGCGCCTGCATCAGGTAGCCGCGCTCGTCGCCGCGGATCAGGCGCGGTCGCGACAGCACCTTCGCGAACGTGTCCTGGACAAGGTCCTCGGCGTCCTCGCGAGATCCGGTCAGCGCCCACGCCGCCCGGAACATCGGGTCGATGTGCTGCTGCAGCGTGCCTGGGTCGAGCCGGCGCACGGTCCAGAGCATGCCACGGCGGCCGCGTGGTTCGGCGCGGTCAGCCGCGCTGGAACGCCCGCGCCGCTGCCGGCTGCGCGGTCCCCGGCTCGCGGACGCGGTTCAAACCTCGTTTGGCGCCAGTTCGCCGCCGGCGGCCGGCTGCGCGCGACGCACGGTGATGTCGCCGAACGCGGTGCTGGCGCTGACCTCGACGGTCCGCTGCGATTCGTCCGGCGCGTCGGCGGACTCCAACTCGGAGTGCGCCCGGCCGAACGTGGTGTTGAGGTTCAGCCATGCCGCGGTCCCCTCGGCGATGCCGATCTCGATGTCGCCGCGGGCGCTGTCGATCTTGATCCTGCCGTGCGCTACCGACAGCAGCCGAATGGTCCCGAACGCGGTGGCGGCCGAGACCGACCCGCCGCTGCGCTGCACGAGCACGTCGCCGTTGGCTCCGGTCAGCTTCAGGTCACCGTCGATCGATCCGATCCGCGCGTCGCCGTTGGCGTTGTCGATCTTCGCGTTGCCCCCGATCCGCTCGATCCGGATCTCTCCGGTCGCGCTTTCGATCGTCGCGTCTTCGGCGACCTCGCCGATCGTGACGTCGCCGGCAGCCTTGCTGATCTTGGCCTCGCGCGCCCGTTCGATCGTGATCTCGCCCGCGGCCGTGTCGACCTGGCACTTGTCGAGCGCTCCGGTGGCGCGAAGCGAACCGGTCGCAGTGCCGGCCTTGACGCTCGAGTCGGTCGGCAGCTGGACGATCACCTCGATCGAGCCACGCGGCTTGAACGACCGCAGCGATTTGGGGCTGCGGATCGAGAGCATGTCGTCGTCGAAGCTGACCTCCGTCCGCTTGACCAGCTCGACGTCACGCGGGTTGTCGGGGTCGCTTGGCTGCAGCTGCACCGTGGTTGTGTCACGCGCAGACGCGTCGAGGCGGATGTTGGCTGCCAGCAGCGCCAGCTTCGCCGAAATGGGTTGAGGTGTTCGGAACTCATACATGCGGTGGTGCTCTCCTTCATGGTTTCGGTGTCTGTGGAGTCGCCGGCGCTGTGGTCGGTGGCTCGGTGATCGCAGGCGGAGCCGTCGGTGATCGCTGGCTCAGCCGTCGGTGGTCGCTGGCTCAGCCGTCGGTGGTCGCCGGTCGGTGGTGGCCCGGATCAGCGGACCCAACCTTTGTAGGTGTGGCCGCCCGCAGTCCGGCCGTCGGGGGCGGCGCCGCCGGGGGCGCGACCTGCGCCGGAGCCGGATTGCTCGGTTTCGACGGCGGTCGCGGCGACGCGAACGAGCCACGCGTTGGTCGACAGCCCGACGCGATCGGCGACCTCGTCGATCCGCGCCTTCAGCTGCTCGGGCAGCCGCAGGTTCAGACGGGCCATCTCACGCTCGCCGGAGCCGCCCGTGACCCAGGACATCGCGGCGTCCATCGCCGCTGAGGCCAAGCCGCCGTAGCCGCCTGGGCCGGAATCGCCGGCGGCGGGTGCATCGGTGACGACGAACTCCGGCGAGCC
>Ga0302181_10000238_pt1 | contig 48968 bp, 45 predicted proteins | sample I_Palsa_E3_3_FD_198786 | JGI IMG/M metagenome (GOLD analysis project Ga0302181, IMG submission 198786) | Peat permafrost microbial communities from Stordalen Mire near Abisko, Sweden - I_Palsa_E3_3 | ecosystem: Environmental > Terrestrial > Soil > Palsa > Peat permafrost | place: Sweden...
CTGTCCCGGCCCGCACGTCAGTCCCGGCCCGCACCTCAGTCCCGGCCCCTACCTCAGTCCCGGCCGGCCGTGCCATCTGGTCCGGCAGCGTGTCCAGCGGCACGTCCACGACCGAGGACTCGGTGACGGTGGCCAGGTCGTCGGCAGGCGTGATCAGCATCGAGGCCCCGGCCCGGACCGATACGTGCCCGTACGCGGTGACCAGCCCGAGCCGGGACATGACGCGGGCGGCCTCGGCGAGGTTACGTCGCTGCGTTGACGCCAGGCTCACTGCGGGTTCTCCTGTCTCCCAGCCGACCAGCACATGCCTTCCCCGATGGCCTGCCTGCCTTCCCCGATGGCCTGCGGTCTCTCCAGGCGACTGGCCGATGTGCGTCCGGACGGGCAGCCGTCTTCTGAGATGACCTGCCGATGCCTTCCCAGATGACCAGTCACTGGCTAAACTGTATACAGTTTCTCGAGAAAGGAAAAGAGCTGTGATCTCAGGCCTGCACCATTACGCGCTGGAAGTACCAGACCTGGAGGTGGCGGAAGGGTTCCTGCAGGACTTCGGCCTGGAAACCGGGGAGAAGGACGGGCTGCTGATCGCCCAGTGCCCCGGCCGCGACCAAGAACAGGTCCGGATGGTGCAGGCGCCGGCCAAGCGGCTGCACCATGTCTCGTTCACCCTGCAGCCAGGCACGCTGGACTCGCTGCGGGACCGGCTGGAGCGCGCCGGCACGCCCGTCATCGAGCCGCCGGCCGGCGCACCGGAGGACGGGCTGTGGGTCCGTGACCCCGATGGCACCGCGGTGCAGCTCATCGATGAGCCCGCCGCACCCGCCCGCCCGGTCGCCGAGGTGCTGGCGAACGTCGGCGCCACACGGCAGCGGATCGGCGTCGCGCAGTGGCGCCAGGCCGCCGACGACGTCATGCCGCGCCGGCTCGGGCACACCCTGCTGTTCACGCCGCAGCCGCAGCAGATGACCGGCTTCTACACCGAGGTGCTCGGCCTCCGCGTGAGTGACCGGATCCACGATCTGGTGACGTTCCTCAACGCCGGGCCCGGCGACCATCACATCTTCGGATTCATCGCCGGCAGCCATCCGGGCTTTCATCACGCCAGCTTCGAGGTGCCGTCCATTGACGCGATCGCGCTCGGCGCCGACCGCATGCGCGGCCGCGGCCGCGATGCCGGGTGGGGCCTGGGCCGTCATACGATCGGCTCCAACTTCTTCCACTACAACCCGGATCCCTGGGGATCGTGGATCGAGTGGTTCTCCGACATCGACCAGATCGACGACTCCTGGGTGGCTGGCGACTGGGAAGTCCCGCCGCACCTGTGGGGAGCGCCGCCACCGGAGACGTTCCTGCGCAATCTCGAGCCGCGCCGCTGAGCCCTGCCGCTCAGTGCCCCGGGGCGCGCCGCTGAGGCCTGCCGCTCAGTGCCCCGGGCCGCGCAACCGCCGGGCAGCGCCGGCCCTGGGCTGCGCTGTCGGCCGTCGGCCCTGGGCTGAGCGACCGGCCGGCCAGCGGCCGACTTGATGCTGTCCCGCTGGTCACGTTGACCTCTCTGACCCCACTGGCACTGCCGACGGCGAGCGGCCCGGTACCGGACCCATTAATCCGAAGGATTCGCGTCCCAGGTGACGCCAAATCCTTCGAGATCATGGTCGGTCGCCGCTTGCACCGACTCGGGCGGCGGGCGGCGGGCGGCGGAGCCGGCCGGCCGGGTGTCCCGAGGGCGGCCCGGGTGTCCCGGCGAAGCCAGCGCGCCATCGCGCCAGGGCGGTTTTCCTGCGCGGGACGTTCCGCCCGATGGATGTCCGTCCGCTCAGGCCGAGACCGCGCTGGCGTCCGCTGCGATCCGGCGCATGGCGCCCAGGGTTGCCTCGACGGCCTTGAGGTAGTCGCCGGTCATGGAGTCGGCGTACTCCTGCTCGCCGGCCGAGCCTCCTTCGACGCCGGACACGACGAGGGCGAAGCTGAAGCGCAGCCTGAGATCGTCGTCCGTGCCCTCAATCTCGTTGGCGATGGTGCCGAGCACCGGGCCCGCGATCCGGGTGAACACCACCCGGTGCGGCTCCTCCAGCGTGATGCGCTCGGTGAAGCGCTGGCCGCGGAAATCGATGTCGCGGTCGAACACGGTGTCGTCGTGGCGTGCCGTGACCTCGCAGAAAGTCATGCTGGGCACGAAGGGCAGCGCGTTGTTTGCCTTGAGCACCAGGCCGGCCCAGACCGCTGCGCGGTCAAGTCGCGGCTGGCCGGGGGCGTTGACCGGAAGCTGGTGCGATACGTAGATCATGACGTCCTTCCCGATGGATCGGTGACGGGGTTTTCCAGGGTGCCCAGGCCGTCGATGGTGGTGCGCACGACATCGCCGGGCCGCAGGTAGAGCCCCCGGCCTGAGCCGACCCCGGACGGGGTGCCGGTGGGGATGACGTCGCCGGGCTCGAGCGTGACGACGTCGCTCGCCGCCGAGATGAGCTCGGCGACGGTGCAGATCATGTCGGAGGTGGATTCGTCCTGCTGCAATTCGCCGTTGACCCACAGGCGCAGGCGCAGATCCTGCGGGTCGGGTACCTGAAATGCCGGGGTGATGCCGGGTCCGAGGGGCAGGGAGCCGTCGACGGACTTGGCGGCAAACCAGTCATAGACGAAGGCGTCCGCCGGGACGGTCTGCCGCTTGTGGCGGCCGCGGGCGGTGACGTCGTTGGCCACGCAGTAGCCGGCCACGTGCGCCAGCGCATCCGCGGGCGCGATGTCACGGCCGCCGACGCCGATGACGACGGCGAGTTCGGCTTCCCAGTCGTAGCGCGCTATCTCGGCGGAGCGGACGATAATGGCGTCGGCAGGGCCGATCACGGTGGTCGTGGGAGGCTTCAGGAAGAAGAACGGCGTCCAGTCCGCACCGGGAACTTCGCCGCCCATCTCGCGGATGTGGCGCCGGTAGTTGACGCCAGCGCAGATGACCTTGCGGGGCCACCGCACCGGCGCGAGGAGCGTGTCGTAGTCGATGACCGGGGCGTCGTCGATCTCGATGGCGCGCAGGATGTCCTCGGCTTGGGCCCAGTCCGCGAGCAGCTCGAGCATGGACGTCCACCGCTTGAGGTCCGGCGGCGCGACGAGGGTTCCGTCCTCGCGCAGGGCGGCCACGCCGATGAACTCGCCCCGCTGGTAGGTCGCCAGCGACCACGTCATGAGGATGCTCCTTGGCTGAGCGCGGATTCGCCGGAGATCTGATCGTGGACGCAGGAGATGTCGAGTTCTCCCCACCCGTCAGCGACTGCCTTGTCGAACACCGTCTTGGCGGACGCGAAGACAGGAGTCTCCAGGCCGGCGGCGGCTGCGGAGTCCTCGATCTGCTGCAGGATGGAGTGCAGCGTGTCGATCGGGCCAGGAGCCGGCAGCCAGGTGCGCTGCCGCATGAGCGGCCCGCGCTGCTTCCAGATCGCCGATGCCGCGATCGAGTTATCCAGGGTGTCTTGCACGAGTTCCAGGTCGAGGCCGCTGCGCCGGGCCAGCACCATGGCCTCGGCGGCCGCGACGGTATGGGTGGCCAGGAGCATGCTCGCGATGTACTTCATCCGGGCGCCGGTTCCGAACGCTCCTGTGTACACCCAGGGGCCGGAGATGGCGTCAAGTACCGGCCGGACGATGTCAATGCTGGCCTGGTCCCCGGAGGCGAAGGTTGTCGCCAGCCGCGGACCCACCATGCCGGGGCTTCCGCTGATGGGGCAGTCCAGCAGGTCACCGCCGTGGCGCCGGACGGCGTCCCGGATACGGCTCTTGCGGCTGACGTCGACGGTGCTCATCTCAATGTGGACGGTGCCCGCCTTAAGCCTCGTCAGCGTGCCCGCGTCGCCGCAGACGACCTCCTCGACCGCGGCCGCGTCAGGCAGGATCGACAGCAGGACGTCGGCACGCTCGGCCACTTCCGCGGGCGAGCCGGCCACGGTGCCGCCGGACGCGGTCAGCTCCGGTGATCCGCTACGGCGATAGCCGATGACCTCGAAGCCTCGTTCGGCCAGGTTGCGGGCGATGGGCATGCCCATCTTTCCCAGGCCGATGATGCCCACTCGGTCCATCACTACCTCCCTGAGGTCACGCAGCCGGCCAGCGCCACTCACGCACCGCCGGTCAGCGCCACTCACGCACCGCCGGTCAGCGCCACTCATATGTCCCGGTGCCCAGCGACACCCGCACCGAGACGCACCCCTCGTTGAGCCGCCACCGATGCACCTCGAACGTCCGCAGCCCGGCCCGCACGAACGGGTCATCCGCCGCGATGAGGCGGGCGGCATCCTCGTCGGGCGCGCGAAGAACGGTCACCCCGGAGCCGGGCCCGACGCCAGGTCCGGACAGCAGCGGCCCGGAGGCGAAGAGCACGTCCGCGCGCTCCAGTTCCAGCAGCCACGCGATGTGCTCCTTGACGTGCGCCTCGATGGCGGCCTGGTCGGTGCTCTCTCCCGGGGTGGACAGCACGAGCCAGTAGTCGCGCCCTAGCAGCCGGGCAGGATCAGCGGGAACCGCGGGCACATGGCTGGTCACGTTCTAAACTGTATACACTTTTTGTGTTGCGTCAAGAGTCCGTTGTGTTAAATCAACCCCGCGGCGCCCGGTAACTGTATGCAGGATTCGATCAATCGGGGAGGATAGACCTATGGCCCGCACCGCCCTGCTCCCTGATATCCGCAAGGTTCATCTGCCAGAAGCCCGGCAAGCTATCCCGTATGTGCACGCCTATCTGCGGGAGTGCATCCTCGACGGCACGCTGACACCGGGCACGAAGCTCTCGCAGGTGACCCTCGCCGAGCAGCTGGGGGTTAGCCGCACCCCGTTGCGCGAGGTGCTGCGCATGCTGCAGGAAGAGGGCCTGGTCGAGATCGAGCCAAACCAGCGCACCCGGATCGCCGGCCTGGACCCGCAGGAGCTTGACGACGTTTACGCGAGCCGGATCCTGCTGGAGACCCTTGCCCTGTCGATGACGATGGGCAATTTCGGGCCTGCCAGCCGCAAGGAGGCCAGGCTGCTGCTGGCCGCCATGCGGCGCGCAGCCAGGACGGGGGACTTTAACGCCTGGTTCGCGGCGCACGCCGACTACCACCGGCTCATCACCGCTGGCGCCGGGGACGCGTTGCAGCGGCAGCTGCAGGCCTTTGCGGACCGGACGATTCGCTATATCCGGATCTATCAGCTGTCTGATCCGAATAGCTGGCAGGCCGCTGGCGACGTCGAGCATGTCCAGATCCTGGAGGCGCTGATCGCGGGCGATGAGCCGGGCGCCCTCGCCGGGATGGCGCATCACCTGGAGCGCACCGCGCTGCGCGTGCTAACCGACTGCGCGCCGGAATACGTGCCCGTCGCGGTACCGCACGCGGTGGCCCTCGTCGAGCGCGAGCCGTCGGCTGCCTTTCGGCTGACCGGCACGCACTGACCGGGCACGGACTGACCGGCACGGACTGACCGGCCAGCTCAGCCGCCGAGGAACGGCTGGACTACGGCGAGGAAGTCGGCCGTTCTCTCGATCATCGTCCAGTGTCCGCAGCCGGCCAGGATATGCAGCCGCGAGTCGGGGAGGAGATCGAGTAGCTGGGCTGAGGAATCCCGCCACGGCACCACCCGGTCGTCGCGGCCGTGCACGATCAGGACCGGCGCGCTGATGGCAGCGAGTTCCGCGCCCGGCAGCGCGAGGTCGTCCACCCAGCGCTGCCGAGGCTCGGGGAACATCGCCGCCCAGGAGTTCCGGACCGGCGCATCGAGGCTTGCCCGGTAACGCAGCTCGACCAGCTCGTCGGTGATCAGGTCCCTGTTGTGCGCGAACAACCCGATGACCTGGCGCATCTGCTCTACCCCAGGGGTGTAGCCCCAGACGGCGTTCAGCCCGCCGGGCAGCGCCATCGCCACGCCCATCGACCCCATCAGCACGATCCGCCGGACTGCGCCCGGCCGGGCTGCCGCGATCGACAGCGCGATGGCGCCGCCCATCGAATTGCCGATGATGTCCACTGCGGCGACGTCGAGCGTGTCGAGCAGGGCGAGCGCGTGCTCAGTCCAGGCGGCGCGGCCGTAGGTGCGCTGCTCGCCGGTGGCCGTGCCGCCGAAGCCCAGCTGATCGGGCGCGATGACGCGGCGGCCGGCGGCGAGCGCCGGAATGACGGGACGCCAGTTCGCTGTGGCGGTCACGCCGGGCCCGGAGCCGTGCAGCAGCAGCACGGGCGGCCCAGGCCGCCCGTCCGGCCCAGCCGGCCCGTCCGGCGCTCCGGTGTCAATCACGTCGGTGGCAATACCGCCCACGTCGATCTGGCTGGGAGCGAGGGTCGGGACACTCATGGGGCGGGCACTCCGGCCTTCTTCGGCTGCAGCTGGGCCTGGCTGGAAACGCGCTTGACCGGGCCGAGCCACATGTCGATGGAACCGGCCTCCTCCGGATCGAACGTGCGTGGTGCCCACGCGGCGTCGTCTTCGATGCGGCGCACGCCGAAGGAGTACTCGTAGGTGAACCCCTCCGGGCCGAGGAAGTAAAGGAAGATCGCCGTGGACTGGGGATGCCGGCCTGGCCCCATCTCGATCTCCACGCCGTGCTCCAGCAGGAAGTGCCAGTTGCGGAACAGGTCGTCGATGGATCCCACCTGGAAGTTCATGTGGCACAGCCCCGGGCCGTCACCCTGGAAGACCGCGAGCTTGTGGTGCACAGGATCGATCCGCAGCAGGCAGGCCCGGTCGCCCAGCCAGTCCGAGACACGCGCGTTGAACCGGGTGCTCCAGAACCGGTATGCCTCATGCACATCGGGCGCGTCCAGGCACAGGTGACCGAATTCGGTGATACCCGACGACCGGGCAAGAACGAGCGGCCGGGCGACCGTCTCCTGCTGGCTGACAAGCTCCAGCCGGTTCCCGAACGGGTCGTCAAACGCGATGAACTCCCGGACCCGGCGGGACCGCGCCTCTGCTGCCGAGCCCCGCCGCACGGCCGTGCCGGAGCGCTCGAGCTCCGTCTCGGCGGCGGCCAGCGCGTCGGTGTCCGCGACACTGAAGCCGGACGCGATGACACCGGACGGCCCCTCGACAAGCGCGAGGCAGTGGTGGCGGTGGTCGGCACGCAGCTGGGCGACGCCGATCTCGGTGGGAGCGGCCAGTTCCAGCCCGACGATGCCGGTCGCGAAACGGACAGCAGCTTCCAGGTCAGCCACGCCAGAGCGCACATAGGCAATGTCGGTGAGCGTGATCATCGCGTCAGCTCAGGCGTAGACCGGGGCGACGTCGATGTAGATCTGCCAGTCGCGGACCAGGTCACCGTCATAGATCAGGATGTCGGCGTTCGGCGTAATCACGGTCTTGCCGTCCTTACGGAGGTACTCGACATCGATCTGGACGATGACCGTGTCCTCGAACTCCCAGACGTTCTTGATGTGGTGGGTCAGGCCGTCAATGGTGGAGAAGAAGCCAGCCACAGCCTCCTTCACGGCATCGCGACCGATCGCCGGATCCATGTTGGCGAAGCGGAACCTGGCGTCCGGGGTGAGGTGAGCGACGAACTTGTCGGGGTCAAAGGCATCGATATCGGCGAAGGCCTTCGCTACATCTCGGCTCATGGCGTGCTCCCGTCGTCGGCGGTTCGGGGGATGAGAACCTTCTAAACTGTATGCAGTTACGAGGGGATGCGCAACGGCCCGCTACCACAATCCGGGGCCAGCGGCCTACCGGAGCCGATCCGGCACTGCGACGCGGCGAGCGCACGGGTTGACAGCTGGTAGCGGGCAGTGCGAATACTGGATTGAAGCCCGCAATTTGCCAGTAAGCCGAGTGATCCTGGCGGCAGGACGATGCCTGTGTGAGTAGCGGTAACGGGAATCGGGCTGTCTGGCGACGCTGGAGGTGCGGTGGCTGAGGAGGTCCATCCGGTTTCCGGTGATTTCGCGGCTGGCGCGCAGGTGGCTGGCTACCGGCTGGGGGAGCAGGTCGGCTGGGGCGGCATGGCTGCTGTCTACCGCGCGTACGACATCCGGCTGGGCCGGTGGGTGGCATTGAAAATCCTCGCGCCTGAGATTGCCAGCGATGCCTCGTTCCGCCAGGGGTTTATCAGCGAGTCAAGAGCGGCCGCGGCTGTCGACCATCCGCACATCATCCCGGTCTTCGAGGCCGGGGAGGCCGGCGGAGTCCTTTTCATCGCGATGCGCTACGTCGGCGGGGGCGACGTCCGGATGCTGGTCCGCCGGCACGGCCCGCTGGATGCCGCGCGGGCCGGCAGCATCGTCGGCCAGGTCGCGTCTGCGCTTGATGCGGCGCACGCCGCTGCCCTGGTGCACCGTGACGTGAAGCCTGCCAACATGCTGCTCGCCGCTGCGGCGGGCGGCGGCTACCCCGATCACGTCTACCTTTCTGACTTCGGGCTCAGCAGGCAAGCGCTGTCAGCGGCCGGCCCGGCGCTATCCGGCCAGTTCGCCGGCACGCTGAACTACATGGCTCCCGAGCAGATCAAGGGCAGGCCGGTCGACGGCCGTGCTGACCTCTACGCGCTGGCTTGTGCCGCCTTCGAGATGCTCGCTGGCGAACCCCCGTTCAGGCGAGAAGAGGATCTTGGGCCGCTGGGCGTGCAGCTCGCCGTGCCTCCGCTGCTACTGACCTCGCTGCGCTCGGACTTGCCGCCAGCGATCGACCTGGTGCTGGCTCGGGCGATGGCCGACTCGCCAGATGATCGTTATGAGAGTTGCATCGAGTTCGCGGCGTCGCTGCTGCGGGCGTGCGGGCTCGAGTGGGGGGCGAGCGGGCAGCTGCTGGCTGGTTCGCCGGGAGTTGCCATGGCGCTGGCCGCGCCTTTGCTGACGGCCGGCCCGGCCGCAGCCAAGGACCTCGCGGATGCCCCCGCAGCCAAGGACCTCGCGGATGCCCCCGCGGCCAGGGACCTCGCGGATGCCCCGGCAGCCAACGGCCATGCGGCCGAGCCGGGCTGTTCCCCGGCTCAGCTATTACCGCCGCCGCCGCTGACGAGGACCGCGCGCGTGTCCGTCCGCGCCGGGCCGGCCGCGGTGGCACCGGGGCTGGCGGATCTGGGCATGGCAGCGGACAGGCCAGGCTGGCAAGGTCCGGTCATGGCCGCGGGCAGGCCCGCCTGGCCGCGGCCAGGCGGGCAAGGCCCGGGCTGGCAACGGCCGGGCCCGCCCGTGCCGCGCGGCCGGTCACGCGGGGGGTCACCCGTTATCGCGGTAGCCGTCTTCGTCGTCATCCTCGCCATCGCGGGCGCCGCCTTCCTGGCGTTGCGTGCTGGCGGCGCATCCCCTTCCCGGCATGCCGCCCGCGCTCTGCCATTCGTTGCGGCCGGCCCGAACGGGCACGCCCATCCCGGCAGCCGGGGGAGTGCTGGTGGCCAGGGCAGCCCGAGTGCTGCCAGCAACCCGCGCAGCCGCAGGAGGCCGGCCGCCTCCGCCGGGCCGGCCGCGACAGTCTCGGCGTACATCGCGGCGATCAACAGTCACCACTATGGGCGTGCATGGGAGCTCGGCGGGCGGAACAGCTCGGTGTCCTACCCGACCTTCGTGGAAGGGTTCGGAACCACGGCCAAGGACACGCTGATCATCCTGTCGGTCAGCGGCAACGTCGTGACCGCCGAGCTGGTTGCCCAGCAAACTGACGGCACCGTCAAGACCTACCGGGGCACCTACACAGTCGATGGCGGCGTTATCACCACGACGGATATCGACCAGATCAGCTGAGTTCCGCCGCTGGCCGCGGACATGGCTCAGTGCCGCGGTCCTCATCGATTGCGCGGGCGTGCCACGATGGCGGTTATGCGATATCTGGTCAGGGAAAAGGTTTTTTCCATCGGGGATGATTTCTGGGTTACTGACGCACGCGGCAACAAGGTCTTCCTGGTCGACGGAAAGGCCATGCGGCTCAGGGAGACCTTTGAGCTCAAGGACGCCTCGGGCGCAGTGGTGGCGACCGTCCGCAAGAGGCTGCTGGCCGCTCGCGACAGCATGGACATCGAACGGGACGGCACCGTGATCGCGACGGTGAAGAAGGCGCTCATCTCGCCGTTGCGCCATCGGTCGGTCGTCGAGCTGCGAGACGGCGGCGAGCTGGAGGCCGTCGGCAACGTGCTGGATAAGGAGTTCGAGATCCGTTCCGGCGGGACGGCCCTGGCGCAGATCTCCCGCTCATGGTTCCGGATGCGGGACACCTACGGCGTGGATGTGGCCCCGGACCAGGACGACGCGCTGATCCTGACCGTCGCGGTCTGCCTGGACCGGATCCACCACGAGGAGGAAGAGCGCAGGCCGCGATGAAATCCCGGCGGTGCTCGTTCGCCGGATTTACGGCTCCCGGATGGCGCCTGACGGCAAGATGCGCGCCGCCGTGGCGCCGAAGTCCTGCGCGGAGAGCCCGGCGATGAAGGCGACGGCACCGCCGCCGCGCACGGGCTGGCCCTGGCCGGTGAACTGCACGGGGTAGATGCGAGCGCGCTCGAACCGGCCGGCGGATGACAGCCGCACGTGCAGGATGACGCTCATGTCGAGGTCGCCGTCGGTGGAGAAGTCGCCGTAGCTGGCGAAATCCCCGAGACTGTAGGCGATGAGGTGCCCCTTGTAGAACTGCATGCCCCGCACGACGTGCGGGCCGCTGGCGATCACCAGGCTGGCGCCGGAGTCGATCGCCATGTGGGCGAACTCCTCGGGGTTACCCCGGTCCTCGCCGAGGAAGTATTCCTCCTGGCCGGTCACGTGGTCGTCACCCGAGCCCTCGGCGCCCGCGTGCATGTAGACGACGACAACTCTGGCCTGCCGACCGGCTCGCTTGATCAGTGCCCGGGCCGCGGGCAGATCCAGCAGGCTGGCGTCGTAGCTGTAGGGCGCGAACGCCACCAACGCCACCTTGATCCCGTTCGCCTTGACCAGGGTGATCTCGCCGGGCAGCCCGGTCTGGGCTAGGCCGGCCGCATGGATCGCCCGGACGGTCTGCGCCTGCCCGGCGGCGCCGAAGTCAAAGGAGTGATTGTTGGCGTCGTTCAGGATCGTGAACCCTGCGTCCTTGAAGTACCTCGCATACCGCGGCGGATCCCGGAAGGCGAAGCAGTCCTTGCGCGGACCCTTCAGCGAGCCGCATTTGCTGGTCGTCGCCGTCGTGAGCGTGCCCTCGAGGTTGCCGAAGACGATCTTGGCGTGCGAGTCGAGGACCGGCTTGACCGCATCGAGGTAGGCCGCCGGGTCCGGAGGCAGATCCGGCGTGTTCCCTAGCATCATGTCGCCCACCGCGGCGATGGTCACCGAGGCTGCCGAGCGGGTGACGGCACCAGTGCCCGTCCTCGTCCTCTTCTTCCCTGCCGCAGCCGGGCTCGCCGGGCTGTGCCCCGGCGAAACGCCCCCGAGCGTCGCGGCACCCCCGGCGGGACGAGCAGCCGGCGAACAGGCCGCCAGGCCAAGCGCGACCGCCAGGCCGAGGATGGCGCCAGGCCCCCTCGTCGCCCGGCGCGGCCCTAGCACTGCAGTCCGGAGCGCGGCGCTACCCCCTAGCCCGGTGGCGTCGCGACGATCCCAGATCGCTCGGCGCCGCATGCGGGTCAACCTATCGTGACCGTCTCTCGCGTGGGCGGACCTGGCCGGTGACCGCTGACCTGACCGGTGACCGCTGACCTGGCCGGTTGCGCGCTGGGTCACGCGAGCGTGTCCCGAGCTGATGCCTCCTGCAGAAGGAGCGCTGCTGCCTCCTGCTGGGTGAGCGCGCGGCCGGCCGTGATTTCGGCGTCCCACATCTCGCGTGCGATGGTCGCGAGGGCCGGAGCCAGGAACCGCTCGAGCATGGCCGCGTCGCGTTCTGACACCGGCAGGCCCGCCTGGTGCCTGACTCCTTCCGCGGCGCCGGCCAGCCGAGCCGCCCGCAGGCCGGCTGTGAGCTGCGCGGCTATTGCGGCGGACAGCTCCAGGGTGTTGGCCAGGAATTCGGTGTCGCGGGAGCTGACGACGTAGTCGATGGAGTCAGACAGCAAATCGTGGGCCTCCCGCGCACGGCCGGCGCGGAGGCTGGCCACGGCCAGCGCCTGCTGGTCGATGGCCACGCCCAGCACGTCGCCGTGCGCCCGGTCGAGCGCGAGCGCCTCCTGCAGTACCTCCGTGGCGCGGTCGATGTTGCCCACGGCACTTTCCACGTGGCCCAGGCTCGTGAGCGCGGGGGCGAGCCGGGTGCCGCCGCCGAGGCTGCGGGCGATCGCGATGCTGTCCTCCAGCAGGGATCTCGCGGTGTCCGGGTCGCCGAGATGACTATGGGTGATGCCAAGGCTGTTGAGTTCTCGTGCCATCCGGTCCCGGTCGCCGAGGTCACGCCAGATGGCCAGGCTGCGCTCAAAGACCGGGACAGCCATCTCGTTGCGGCCCTGCTGCTGCAGCAGCGCTCCGAGCCAGTGCGCCACGTGGCCGAGCGGTGCCCCGGCCTCATCGGAGGCCAGCTCGATCGCCTGCTGCAGCCACCGCTGCCCTTCGGCGGCGTGACCGTGCTGAAGCCAGAACAGTGCCAGCGCCTGGACCAGCCGCAAGCCGATCGCCACCCGGTCGCGGCCGGCTGAGTCTGCGTCCTTTGCCGTGCCTGCGTCTCTTGGCGTGCCTGCGTCTCTTGGCGTGCCTGCGTCTCTTGGCGTGCCTGCGCCTGCCTCCTGCGGTTCCAGCGCCCAGCTCAATGCGGCGCGCATGTTGTCATGCTCGGCCTCCAGCCGGTGCAGGGACGCCAGCCGCGCCGGGCCGCCCAGCTGGTCATTCGCCCGCTCGGCAAACGCCGCGTAGTACCCGGCATGCCGCCGCCGGGTGATATCCAGCTCACCGGCCTGCGCCAGGCGCTCGAGCGCAAACTCGCGGATCGTCTCCAGCATGCCCACCCGCGGCTCACCATCAAGATCATCCGTAACCGTGATCAAGCTGACGTCGAGCAATTCGGTGACCTGCTGCAATAGGTCGAACCCGGCTCCGGGACCGTGATCAGCCAAGGCCACCGTCGCGAACGCATCGAAGTCGCAGCCGCCGGCGAACACGCCTGCCCGCCGGAGGTCCTCCTGGAGGTCACCCGTCAGCAAGTCGTAGCTCCAGGCGATGGTATTCCGCAAGGTCTGCTGGCGCGATGGTCGGCTGACGTCCCCCGCGGCCAGGCCCAGGCTCTGCCCCAGCCGGGCCAGCAGAGCTCCCGGTGCCAGCATCCTGGCCCGCGATGCGGCCAGCTCGATGGCCAGCGGCAGCCCGTCCAGACGCCGGCAGATGGCCGCCACGTCCGCGGCGTTGCCGGGGGTGAGGGCGAAGCCCGGCCTGACCATGGCGGCCTGCTGGACGAACAGCTGCGCCGCGGCGCAGGCAGCCACCTCCTCGACGCCCGCCCCGGCGCCCGCCTCCCGAGGCACCTCCAGCGGCAGCACCGGCTGCTCATGCTCGCCCTGCAAGTGCAGCGGTCCCCGCGACGTTGCCAGTACCACCAGGCCCGGGGCAGCCGGCAGCAGCGTGGCCACCACGCCGGCAGCCCCGTCCAGCTGCTCAAGATTGTCCAGCACTAGCAGGGCATGACGGTCACTGAGATGCCCGGTCACCATCTCCGCGGCAGGCCGGTCGCCGACGACATCCAGGCCGTCCGCGAGCGCCTTCCACATCACCCCGGCATCACGCACCGCTGCCAGCGGGATGAAGAACACCCCGTGCGGGAACGCCGTGCCCAGCGATGACGCCACGGCAAGGGCCAGCCGCGTCTTGCCGACACCACCAGTGCCGGTCAGCGTCACCAGCCGAACGCCCGGCTGCCTGAGCACGGCGCCGAGCCGCTGCACCTCACCGTCCCGGCCGACCAGCGGCGTCACCGGCAGCGGGAGACTGGTCTGGGCGCCGAGACTTCGCAACGGCGGGAACCGCCGCTCGAGCCCGTCGGCGACCAGCTGGTAGATGCGCTCGGGCGCCTCGATGTCCTTCAGCCGGTGCCAGCCCAGGTCGTCCACGGACACGCCAGCGGTCAGCTGCGACTCCGCGAGCGCCCGCGTCGCGTCGGACAGCACCACCTGGCCGCCGTTCGCGGTGGCGGCGATCCGCGCGGCGCGATGCAGGTCCATGCCGATGTAGCCGTCCTCATGGCGGGTCAGCTCACCCGAATGCAGGCCCATCCGGACCCGGACAACGACTCCATCGGGCCAGTGGTGGCCGGCCAGCGCGCGCTGCGCCGCCACGCAGCAGCGCACCGCGTCGCCGGCTGACTCGAAGACGACGAAAAAACTGTCGCCCTCGGTCCCGAGTTCGTGACCATGGCAGGCACCGACAGCGCCGCGGATCATGGCACGCTGGGCGGACAGCGCCTCGGCATACCGATCGCCAAGGCGGCTCAGCAGTATCGTCGACCCCTCGATGTCGCTGAAGAGCATCGTCACGGTCCCCGTGGGGAGTTCCGGCATTCAACGATTATCACGCCCGCTGCGGCGCGCCGCTGCCTGTGCCCGCGCTGGGGGCACCTAGTGGCCGGCACCGACCCGCAGGCGCCGGTCCTGCATTTGCCGGCCCAGCGGCCAGTGCCGCTGCCTGCAGGAGTCCCGGAGGTGGCCTGGCGGGCCGGCCTTGACCTCAATCCGCTCGGCGCCGCCGGCGAGGATGACGTGGCCGGGCTCAGCTGCCTGCTCTGGCCTGGCGAGACCGGCCGGGGCCGAACGCCTCGGCGGGCACTGGCGACGGCACGGCGGTGGCCGCCGGCGCTGCACCGCGGCGACCTCCCGGCAGACCTTCCGGACCTGGCCGCTCGCGTTCCCTCCGGCGCAACCCTCGTCGTCTACCACTCCGCCGTCCTGGCGTAGGTGGACGAGCGGAAGCGGCGGGAGTTCGGCGCGGCCGTGCGCCGGCTCGGCGCCGTCTGGCTATCGAACGAAGCCCCCGGCGTGCTCCCCTGGCTCACGGTCCTGCCCGGCGGCCCGTCCTTCGTCCTGGTCCGGGACGGCACCCAGGTCCTGGCCCGCACTGACCCGCACGGGACCTGCACGGGACCTGCACGGGACCTGGCTCGAATGGCTGTCCTGACGCCATCGCGGCGTCCATGACCGATTCCGTTAACACGGAAACTTAGGCGGGTTCTAACCCGTCTTTATTTCCGCCTTAACGGAACGCGCGCCACTGGGCGGCTGCCCGGGTCCGCTCTGACGGGTAAATGCCGGTTCGAAGGCCGGCCCGAACCTTAAATAACGGATTTTCGCGTGCTTATGTCAGGCGCCGCTCGGCCGCCCACTGGGTCAGCTGGTGCCGGGTCGAGAGCTGGAGCTTGCGTAGCACCGAGGAAACGTGACTCTCGACCGTCTTGATGGAGATGTAGAGTTCCCGCGCGATCTCCTTGTAGGTGTAGCCCCGGGCGATCAGGCGGAGAACCTCCCGCTCACGGGGCGTTAGCTGGTCGAGTTCAGGATCGAACGACGGGCGGTCGGCGCTGGCCGGGGAAAGGGCGGCGAAAGCGTCGAGGACGAACCCGGCCAGCCTGGGCGAGAAGACCGAGTCACCGACCGCAACCCGGCGCACCGCATCCACCAGCTCTGCACCGGAGATCGTCTTCGTCACGTAGCCGCGCGCGCCCGCCCGGATGACGGCAATCACGTCCTGGGGCGCATCGGAAGCAGACAGGGCGAGAAAACGCACCTGCGGGTGCGTGGCCTTCATCGCCGTGACCACGGCCTGGCCGCCGCCGCCGGGCAGGTGCACGTCGAGCAGGACGACATCGGGGAGAGACTCGGAGATCAGGGCGATCGCGGGCTCGACGTCGCCGGCCTCGCCCACCACCTCTACCTGGTCGCCGAGCTCTGACCGTACGCCCGTACGAAACAGGCCGTGATCGTCAACGATGAAGACCCGCGGCCTGCCGCCGTCCGGCGCGCGGGCACCTGGCGCGCTCACGCCCGGCTCTGCTGGCGTTCCCCGGCGCCGCGGGGCATCGTCAGGGACACCTCGGTGCCCTCACCCCGGACGGTGCGGACAGTCGCGGAACCGCCGCGGCGGCTCATCCGCGCGTGGACGGATTCGGCCAGCCCTTTCCGGTCAGCGGGCACCGCCTCCGGGTCGAAGCCACGGCCGCGGTCCCGCACGAACAACGACACCTCCATGGGCTCGACCTCGGCAAAGATCGAGACGACCTCGGCGCCGGACCACTTCACTGCATTGACCGTCGCCTCGCGCGCAGCCGCCAGCAGGGCGCTGAGATTATCGTCGAGTTCGCAGTCCCCGACGGTGACGGCCTCGACGGCCACGCCGTGCTGAGCCTCCACCTCCTGCTGGATGAGCCGCACCCCGGCGGCGACAGTCAGGCCCGTCTCGCCCATCGAGCCGGGGGCCACGCCGTCGAACAACCAGGAGCGCAGCTCGCGCTCCTGTGCCCGGGCCAGCTGGATGACCTGCTGGGGCTCGTCCGCGCGGCGCTGGATCAGGGCGAGTGTCTGCAGCACCGAGTCGTGCACCCGGGCGGCCATCTCGGCCCGCTCTTCCGCCCGGACCCGCGCCCGGCGCTCGACGACGAGGTCACGGGCGATGCGCAGCCACCAGGGGCCGAGTACCACCACGATCGCCGCAAGCACGAGTACCACCCCGCCCAGCGGTCGCAGCAAATCGCGGGGGTGCCCGGTCAGCAGGGCGAGCAGGCCGCCGCCCAGCAGCAGGCAGGTAGCCGACACGCGCGCCCCGATCCGGAATCGCCTGTTCTCGCCGGTCAGGCCTGGCAGCGGCCCGGCGAGGCGCCGGATCATCTGCTGCTCGTCCGCAGGGGCGTTTCTCCAGATCAGCACGAGGCCGGCCACGCTGATAGCCAACGGCCAGCCCAGCGTGGAGCCAAGCCAGCCGGCGCCAAGCACGGAGGCGATGATCAGCACCACGATGAGCAGCGCCGCGAGGCCGGCGGCGAGCGCAATGCCGCGCCCGTCGGTCTGTGCCCTGCTCGCGATGCTGGCGTCCGCGCCGTCAGCGGGCACCAGCAGCCAGGCAAGGACATAGGCCGCCGCCACGGTGCCGCCGCTCAGCAGCGTGGCCAGCACGAACACGATCCGCACGGCGGTAACGTCGAAGCCCGTCCGCGCCGCCAGGCCTGCTGCCACCCCGCCGACGAGGCGGTCATCCCGCCCGCGCCGCAGCGGCCCGCTGCTTCCAGGCCCTCGTCCCCACCGGCCGGGTCCCCACCGGCCGGGTCCCCACCGGTCGGGTCCGCTGCGCCGGAAGTGCCGATGGCCCGTCCGGCCGCCCGGCCAGCGTTCCGGCGACTCCACGTCGCCGCTGCCTGGCCAATCCCGCCAGGGACCGTCCGGCGGGCGGGCAGCACGCCAGTGCGACGCGGAGTCGGTTGGTTTCTCCACGTGTCTATCATCGCGCCATATCGCCCGCCCGGCTATCCGGGTAAACCCCGATCCCTGCCGGTGCGGCATCAGGGTCGGATCAGGGGTCTTCCCAATGGCGTGGCCGAGTTCGCGGGCGCCACGCTGGAGTCATGAACGCAACCACCGCGAATCCAGAAGCCAGCGACCACAGTGCTACCGATCAAGAAGCCAGCGACCAGGCCTGGCCGGAGCCGCTTTGCCGCCCCGCCCAGCATCGGATGCTGGCGGGAGTCGCCGCCGGCGTCGCCCGCTACCTCGGCGTCGACGTGACAGTCGTACGGATCGTCCTCGTCGTGCTTGCCTTCGTCGGCGGCGCCGGCGTGCCTATCTACCTCGCCGGCTGGCTGCTGATCCCCGAGGAGGGCGCCGAGCAGTCCATCGCCAGCGGATTCATCCAGTCCCTGCAAGACCGGTCGCACGGGCCAAGCTCGCACTGAACGGGTTCGCACGGAACCCGGTTCGCACGGAACTGACTCGCACGGAACTGACTCGCACTGAACTGGTTCGCACTGACCAACGGAGGTCGTATCAACATGTCAGCGCCGGGCAGGCGGTCATCGGCACCTGGATCGCCGCCCCACCACCGCGCCAGCTATGCCAATCCCGGCATGCTGGTCTCCGACGCCGAACGCGCCGAGGTCGCTGACCGCCTGTCGAAGCATTACAGCGACGGGCGGCTCGACCAGGCTGATTTCAACGAGCGCCTCGATCAGGCGATGAGCGCCAAAACCCAATCGGATCTGGTTGGCTTGTTCACCGACCTGCCGGACAGCGAGTCATCCGACGCGAGGTCCGAGCGCCACGGGCATCCGGAGCGGCACGGGCATCCGGAGCGGCACGAGCACCCAGTGCGGTACGGGTACCTCCAGCGGCACGGAGATCCGCTCCACCGCGTCCTGTTCCTCGCCCTCGTCATCGTGATCACCGCCGTCCTCGGACGAGCGCTGGTGCGGTCATACATCCCCTGGTTCCTGATCGGGCTCCTCGCGGTCCTCTGGTTGCGCTACGGCCCGTGGCAGCACCGCCGGCCCTAGGTAAACCAGTTCCCCCGTTCACCGGCGGATCGCGTCGGCCGCCAGCCGGGCAACGATGCGAGGGCCCGTCCCGCAGGACGGACCCTCGCTACCTACTTATCCCCGGGCGACCGGACCGGATGATTCTTATCCCTGGGCGACCGGACCGGATGAGCCGTTGCACCCATTTGGGGTGTGGCAGCCCTGTCAGCCCCGGCTTGCCGGCGGCCTACCGCGGCACGGCGCAGCGATTTTGTCATGCCGGAGCGGCGAGACGCCGGTTTCGGCCCTTACGCTGGGTCCGTGAGCGAATCGGACCACCCGCTGCCAAGCCTGGGGGCGATTATCCGCAAGCAGCGCGAACTGGCGGCGTTGCCGATGCGTCAGTTCGCGGCGGCGGTGGGGATCTCCAACCCCTACCTCTCGCAGATCGAGCGCGGCCTGCGCGCTCCGTCCGACGCCGTTCTCAACGCGATCGCGGAGTCGCTGAAGACGACGGCAGACTCTCTCTACGCGGAGGCGGGGTTCGTGCAGCCAGGCGACGACGCTTCCCCCGATGCCGGGGTGCTCGACGCGATCGAGGCGGCCGAGGAGCTGACGACCTCGCAGCGCCGGGCTCTCGCGGAGATCTACCGCGCGTTCGTCGATGCCAACGCCGTACGCCGGGCCCGCGGCTAACCCGGCGGCCGAGCGGCGGGCGATGTCGGTGAAGATGGCGGTCCAGGGGCCGCGCAGGGACTCATGGCCCATGAACAGCCCGAGGTGGCCTCCGGATGTCGTCACCTGGGTGATCTCCTTAGCTGGCGTCGACGCGAAATCGGCCAGGGCGAAGACTTGCGGTGGCGGGGTGATGTGATCCTTCGTGCCGGCCAGCAGGTAGAGCGGGCAGCGGATGTCGGCGAGGTCGACGCGCCGCCCGCCCGCCTCGAGTTCCCCTGAGACGAGTTCGTTGCGCATGAAGAGGTGCTCGACGATCCACAGGTAGAAAGTGCCAGGGATGGGCTGGGTGTGCTGGAACCAGTCCTCGAATTTCCGGTACCGCTCGGTGTACCCGGCGTCGCCGATGTGCGCGAGCAGCTGGAGCTGGCGGTCCGTTTCCGCCTCGGGCTGCATGAGCTTGAAGCCGGCGAGCAGGGCGGCACCGGGGAGGACGCCGCCGTTGGCGGCCACCAGCGCCCGGTAGAAATCCAGCTGCCCGGCCGGGGACAGCAGCCGGATCCAGTCGTGGATCAGGGGCTCGCCGGCGTGGAAGTCGACAGGCGCGCCGGCGATCGTCAGCGTGGTCACTGTCTCGGGGTGCAGGGCCGCGTAGATGACGGCGAGCCAGCCGCCCTGGCAGTCGCCGGCCAGGTTGACCCGGCCGCCCGCGTGCTCGACCGACTCGGCGATGACGTCGAGGTAGGCCTCCACGCTGGTGTCCTTCGTCGCCGCGGTCGCCGGACGCCAGTCCAGGGAGAACACCCGCGGGAGCCCGGCATCCAGGGCAGTCTGCAGCTGGGACTGCCCCGGCGCGTGGTCGACGATGCAGGAGTCGTGGCCCGCCTGCGGCGGCAGCAGCAGGAGCGGGTCTGCCCCCGCGCCGGCCGGCGTGCCCGGCGCGCTGAAGTCGCGCAGCCGCGCGATCGGCCACTCGGCGACGATCTCGTGCGGCGTCGTCCAGGTAGGGGGCCTGCGCCCGGCGACGGCCGCCGACCACTCCAGGATGTCGGCCGCGACGTCGAGTGGGGTGGCGGTGCGGGCGAGCAGCGCGCCGTAGTAGTCCGCGGCGCCGCGGACGAACGAGCCGTATATCTCGAAGAGGGACCCGAGGCCGGCGTCGACGATGCCGGGCGGGCAGGTTCCCGCGGACACCCGGGGACGGACCGTCGGCGGGGCCCCCGGTGTCATTATCGCGCCGTCCATCCCTGGTCCATCGGGATCGCGACCCCCGTGAACGACGCGCCGTCCGGTCCGACGAGGAAGGCCGCCATCGCGGCGACCTCCGCAGGCTCGATCAGCCGCTTGACCGCATGCGGGGCGAGGATGATCTCCTCGAGCACGCGGTCCGCTGGCAGGCCGTGCGCCGCGGCCTGCGCGGTGATCTGCGCTTCCACCAGTGGCGTCCGCACGTAGCCCGGGCACAGGGCGGTGGCGGTGATGCCCGCGGCGGCGCCCTCGAGGGCGAGCGTCTTCACCAGGCCGAGCACCCCGTGCTTGGCCGACACGTAGCCCGCCTTGAACGGCGAGGCGACCAGGGCGTGCGCGGACGCTACGGCAATGAACCGGCCGGAGCCGCTTTCGGCGAGCGCGGGCCAGGCGTACTTGGCCAGCAGGAACGGGCTCGTCAGCAGGATCGCGATGAGGGCGTCCCAGCGGTCCTCGGGGAAGTCGGCGATGGGCGAGACATGCTGGAATCCGGCGTTGGCAACGACGACGTCGAGCCGGCCGAAGCGCTCAAGTGCAGCATCGACAGCTGCCCGGTTGCCCTCGCGCGTCGTCAGGTCCGCCTTGAACGCGGTCCCGGGGCCACCCGCTGCCGGCTGCAGGTCGACGGCGAGGACGTCGATGCCGTCAGCTTCCAGCCGGGTCGCGATCGCCGCCCCGATGCCGCTGGCGGCCCCGGTCACGAGGGCCGTGCGCCTGTCCGCTGCCATGTCGTGTCCCTTCCTGTCCCGGCGGAGGGAGCTTGAAGCCGTCCGGCGGTTCCGCCGTCCGGCAGTCCGCGTCGGCTCAGCCGAGCAGGTCGCGCGCTGCCTTCGTGTAGGCGCCGCTGACGTCCTGGACGAACGCCGCGTACGTCGAGGCGAGCGCGGAGACCCAGTCGAGCTGGCTGGCCCCGGCCACCTTCTGCTCGAAGTCTACGAGGCTCTTGAGTGCCTTCTCGTAGGCATCGAGCGTGGTGAGCCCGGCGGCCTTGGAACTCTCGATGAGGCGCTCGTTAAGGTCGCGGATACGCTGAGCGGCCTCCTCGTAGGCGCCGAGGTCGACGCCGAAAGGGGCGTCAGTGGGGGGAGTGGTCTTGGTGGGCATGATGGTCTCCTTACGTCGTGGCGGCTTCAGGTCTGGGCGGGCCGGCCGGAGTATCTCCGAAGGGCACGTTATTTATATTAGCATGTACTCTGCTAATTCAGCTAAATAATGGTAGTGGGCTGCATCACAGCGTGGTGCAGCACGGGCGGCGCGGGCTGCGCCGCCGGGCGGCAGGGCGCCGCGGGCGCGAGGCCGCCCTACATATCGAGGCCGCCGTTGACGCCCCACACCTGGCCGGTGATGTACCCGGCGGCATCGGCGGCAAGGAAGTGGACGACGCGCGCGATCTCCTCCGGCTGGGCGAGACGGCCCATGGGGATCTGGGCCTTGATCTTCTCGAGTATTTTGTCCGGTACCCCCTGGAGCATCTCGGTGGCGACGAAGCCCGGCGTGACCGTGTTGACCGTGACGCCGATGCTGTGATCGCTGAGCTTGCCCGAGCGGGCGAGCTGGAACAGTGCCTCTCGTGCGAGGGTCTTCGTCAGGCCGAAGAGGCCCGACTTCGACGCCGCGTAGTTCGCCTGGCCGATGTTGCCGGTCTCCCCGATGACGGACGAGACATTGATGATGCGGCCGGTGCCCCGCTCGAGCATGTGCGCCAGCGCGGCCTGGGAGAGGTAGAAGGCGCCGGAGAGATTGACGGACAGGACCTTGTTCCAGTCGTCGTCGGTCATCTTGGCGACCGTCTTGTCGATCGTGATGCCCGCGTTGTTGACGAGAATGTCCAGCCGTCCGTGCTGCTCGATGACCTCGGCGACCGCGCGCCGGCAGTCGTCACCGGAGCCGACGTTGCCCCGGTGCAGCGTGACCTTCACGCCGTCGTCGGCGTGCGTGAAGCGGAATTCCTCGGCGAAGGCCTCTGCCCTGGTCACGTTGCCGGCATACCCGGCGGCGATCGCCGCGCCCTGGCGGGCCAGGCTCTGGGAGATCGCGGCGCCGATGCCCCGCGTGCCTCCCGTGACGAAGGCGACCCGGCCGGTGAGCTTGCCCTCGGGGTTCTGGGCCGGTAGTTGGGCGGCGATGGTGTCGGCGATGGTGTCGGTGGTGGTCATCTGCGTGCTCCTGTCCTGAAGCGTGGGAGGGGGTGGGGGAGGGGAGGGCGAGGAGGGGATGTGCCCGGACCGGGACGGTACCGGGCGGAAGGGCGCCGGAGTGGTGCGTCCCAGCCTGGTGCGGCGGCGTCAGGCTGCGGAGCGGCCTGCCATCCAGGCCGCGATGTCCGGCCAGATCTGGGTGCGGGCCTTCGACCCCGCCATCAGGCCGATGTGGCCGCCGGGGCGGTCAAGGTACGTGAGGTCGCCGGTCGTGACCATGTCGAGGAAGGGCAGCAAGAGTGCGGCATCCGCCAGGGGGGCGGCATCCGCCGGAGGTGCAGACCTGGCCTGGAGGCGGCCTTCGAGTTCCTCGATGAACTGCAGCATCCGCTCGAGCTTGTCCTCCGTGCGCGAGCTGGCGGCCCAGGTCCGTGACGTCCGCACGGCCAGCCACCCGCAGTGCCCGTACCCCGCGGTCGATGCCGCCGTTCGCGAGCCGGGCCAGTGCCATCGCGTTCGATGCGGACGTCGCGAGCAGCTCGCCGAAGGCGTTGCTCCCGACGAGGGACTCCAGCGCCGAGGCGGCGCGCGTCTCGGCCCCGACGTAGAGCCGGTGAACCTGGGCCAGCGGGCCCCGCTCGTCAGTCATCGCCGGTGGCCCGCTCGAAGATCGCGGCGATGCCCTGGCCGCCGCCGATGCACATGGTGACGAGCCCGTAGCGCCCGCTGGTGCGGGCGAGCTCGTAGAGCACCTTCACGGTGAGGATCGCCCCGGTCGCGCCGATCGGGTGGCCAAGCCCCACTCCGCTGCCGTTCGGGTTCGTCTTCTCCGCTGGCAGTCCGAGGTCGCGGGCTACGGCCAGTGCCTGGGCGGCGAAGGCCTCGTTGACCTCGAACACGTCGATGTCGGATAGCGCGAGCCCGGCCTTGGCGAGGACCGATTGCACGGCCGGAACCGGCCCGATGCCCATGTACCGCGGCTCGACGCCGACATGGCTGTAGGCGACCAGGCGGCCAAGCGGCGTCAGGCCCCTCGCCCGTGCCGTGGCGCCGTCGGCGAGGACCACCGCGGCGGCAGCGTCGTTGACGCCCGAGGCGTTGCCCGCGGTCACGGTGCCCTCCTCGGCGAACGCGGGGCGCAGCCTGGCGAGATCCGCGAGCGTGATGCCCGCGCGCACGTGCTCGTCCTGCGCGAAAATCGTCGTGCCCTTGCGGCCCTTGATCTCTATCGGCAGGATCTGGTCGGTGAAACGGCCGCCGGAGATCGCCGCCGCCGCGCGGTGGTGGCTCTGCATCGCGAGGGCGTCCTGATCCTCGCGCGAGATTGACCACTTCTCGGCGATATTCTCCGCGGTGACGCCCATATGGCAGTCATCGAATGGGTCGGTCAGCGCGGCGGTCATGGCGTCGATGACGCCGCCGTCGCCCATCCGCTGGCCCCAGCGCATCCCGGGCAGCCAGTACTGCGCCCGGCTCATGGACTCGGCACCGCCGGCCACGGCGACGTCCGCCTCACCGAGCGCGATCGTCTGCGCGGCGGAGATGATCGCCTGCAGCCCGCTGCCGCACAGCCGGTTCACCGTGAGGGCGGGGGTCTCCACCGGCAGCCCGGCGTTGATGGCCGCGGCGCGCGCCAGGTACATGTCGCGCTGCTCGGTGTGGATGACCTGGCCGAAGACGACGTGTCCGACGTCACTAGCGTCGACACCGGACCTGGCGACCGCCTCGCGGGTCACCTGCGCCGCAAGGTCGGCGGGCGGGACGTCCTTGAGACCTCCGCCGTACTTGCCGATGGCGGTCCGGACGCCGGCGAGGACGACGACCTCGCGGGGCCGAGCGGGCGCGGTGGGGGACTGGACTGACATGCGTGCCTCCTGGATTGGCTCCACTCTCCGGCGGCGACCATGTCTTCACTAGGGTCCAAAGTCCCGACGCCAGTACGCAGTAGTCAGGGCTGGCCGTTCAATGCGGCGGAATGTTCGCGTGGGGCTGGTGACCAAGGACGCCTGCCGGGCGGGGGCTCGCAGCGCGCCGGCGGGCAATGCGGCGGCCGCTGCGCCATTGTGTCCTGGAGATTGTTGTGCACACGACCTGGTGGCACTTTCGCCAGCGGCCCTCGCGCTCAGCTTTGACCACAGGAGAACGCATGACCCAGCCACGCACCCTGCTGATGATCCGGCACGGCGAGAAACCCGACCACGGTGCCCAGGGCGTCGATGCCAAGGGCGACGCCAATCCGGATGGGCTCATTCCGCGAGGTTGGGAACGGGCGGGCGCGCTCGTCACGCTCTTCGCGCCGAACGCCGTGACGCTGAGTTCCACGCTGCCCTCGCCGGGCGCCCTTGTCACCCCCAAGTACTCCGATCCGGTGCACCGACCCGACCTCACGCTGCTGCCCCTGTCGCAGCGGCTTGGCCTGACGCTGCTGTCCGAGTACCCCGTCGACGCCCGTCCAGCGAAGATCGTGAAGTCATTGCTCGCGATCCAGGCTGAGGTCGTGCTCATCTGCTGGGAACACGATCACCTGGTGAACATCGCCGACGCGGTGCCCGCCGCCGTGCCGGTCGCCAACCCGGCAGACGTGCCGGCATCCTGGCCTGATGACCGGTTCGATGTGATCTGGCGCTTCGACCTGGACGGGCAGACGGGCATCTGGACGTTCGGCTCATCTGATCAGCAACTGCTCGCCGGGGATCTGTCTCCCGGCGAGCCGGGAACCTGACACTCCTGCTCCGGGACGCCGTGCCGGGCGAGCCATTCCTGCCAGCTCCCGAACCCCGCTGGCGGGGGAGAATGCACCTACCCAAGCGCCAATGCCCAGAAGTCCGCCAGCTTGGCCGGGTCTGCGCAGTCGATCGTCAAACTCCAGCTGGTGGCCATGGATCCTCCTGTGTCAAAAGTCTCATAGGTCACAATTTCATCGGATAATCATGGCAGAATGCCCTGATATCTTCCGCCGGAAGGGCATGGGCGCCGTGTCCCTAAGATCCCCAAGCTGCGCGACGGCCGTGGCCGCCGTGGTTCTCGTCGCGGCACGGCCCGCGGTGCTGATCCGGGTGGCAGCGAGCGCACGCAGCCCCCGGGAGGCGCTGGTCAATGATGGCATCCTGTCCCTCTTGTTGTTCCTGGTGCTGCTGCTGGCGATGTCGCTGTTCGCCGTGATCCGCCTGCCCCGGTGGGATGGCGTCTCGTCCGGAGAAGACGCCCGGCCCGCGCAGCCGCCGGCGCCCGCGCCTGCCCGTCCCATGCCGCAGCCAGCGCCCGCCTGGCCCGTGCCGCCCGCCTGGCCCGTGCCGCCCCCGCCCGCCCGGCAAGCGCCGCCTGTGCCCGCCCGGCAAGCGCCAGCGGGCTCGCGGCCAGCGGGAAGGCATGCCGGGGGCACGCCGACACTGCCAGTCTCCGCCGCCACGGGCCAGTCCGGCCAGCCGGATCCGGCTGCCAGGCCTGCCCGCGGCCCGGTGCCAGCGCAAGGCGCCGTCGGCCGGCCGAAGACATCAGGCAGCCCGCCTTGGGAACCGGCGCCCAAGCCGCCAGGCCAGCTTCCGTAGACCGCCGAGCCCGCCGCCCGGATCAGGAGAGTACGCGCCGCCGGAAGTTGCGCAGCCCGATCGCCAGGAACCCGACGCCGAAGGCGAACATCACCGGGTAGATAACATAAAGGTGCATATGCGGTGCCCCGGTGAACGCAGCCCGCATTCCCTCGTTCACGTAGATGAGCGGGTTGATCAGCACAATGGTCTGCAGCCAGTGCCACCCGCCGACGGTCACCGGCGCGAGCCTGGTCCACGAGTAGTACGTGCCGCCGAGAAAGGTGATCGGCAGGATGATGAAGCCGAACATCAGCCCGATGTTCCGTGGCTCGAAACTGGTGCCGAGGACGAGCCCGAGACCTGCCATCGTGATGCACGCGAGTGGCACGAGCGTCACGATGATCCACCAGTGCAGTGTCAGGTGGGCGTGCACCCCGGGCGCGTGCACGACCGAGGCCATCGGCAGCACGATGATCGCCGAGATCACTCCCTGGGCCGCGCCCGACAGCACCTTGGCGATGGCCACCAGCCAGATGGGGCAGGGCGCCTGGACCCGGTCCTCGATCTCGCGGGTGAAGCCGAACTCCTGGGCCATCGCGAGGGCGATCGACTGCACGCCCTGGAACATGATCGAGATCCCGACCACCCCGGGCACCAGGATGGTCGCGAAGGCGGACTCTTCCGCCGCGCCGTGCCCGCCGATGCCCTGCCCGATCTTCGGGAACACGAAGAGGAAGACGAAGCAGAGCAGGAACGGCTGGATGATCGTGCGCAGCACGAACTCCCAGAGGTGCTTGCGCAGTACCACGAGGTCACGCAGCATGAGCGCGCCCAGCGCGGTCCAGCTCGCGGCGGCCACCGACCGGGTCGGGCCGCCGCCGATCGGCCGGGTCGGCGCCGGTGAAGTCACTGACGTGGCCATCAGTCCCGCAGCTCCTTGCCGGTGAGGTTGATGAATACCGTCTCCAGGCTGGGCTCGGAGATCGACAGGTCGACGAGATCGAACCCGCCGCGTTCCGCGGACAGGACTATCCGCGGGACGAGCCGGTCGTTGCCCTGCATATGCAGTTCGACCCCGCCGTCGACCTTGCGGGTCCTCCGCACGCCTTCCACGTCACTGGTGAGCAGCTCGGCGAGCCGGCCGGCATCCCCGGTGGTCTTCACGGTGACGACGGTGTCGGCGCCGACGCTCTGCTTGAGCGCGGCCGGGGTGTCGAGGGCGAGAATCTTGCCGTGGTCCATGATGGCGACCCGCTCGCAGAGCTGATCGGCCTCTTCCATGTAGTGGGTCGTGAGCAGGATGGTCTGGCCGTCGCGATGCAGCTCGCCGAGGAGATCCCACAATGCGAGCCTGCTCTGCGGGTCGAGCCCCGCTGTCGGCTCGTCCAGGAACAGCACCGAGGGCCGGTGGAAGATGGCCCGCGCCACCATCAGCCGCTGCGCCATCCCGCCGGACAGGGCGTACACCGATGCCCTGGCCCACTTGGACAGCTGGAACTGCTCCAGTAGCTCATCCGCGGTCTGCCGCGATGCCTTCGGCCCGATGCCGAACAGCCGGCCGTGGAAGTAGAGGTTCTCCCAGACGGTGAGCTGGCGGTCGAGGGTGTTCTGCTGGGAGACGATCCCGCTCAGCTGCTTGGCGAGCGCCGGATGCGCCGCGACATCGATCCCGGCCAGGAACGCCCGCCCCGATGTCGGCACCACCCGGGTGGTCAGCATCCCCGCGGTCGTGGTCTTCCCCGCGCCGTTGGGCCCCAGCAAGCCGAAGATCTCGCCTGCCTGGACGTCGAGGTTGAGCTGGTCGACCGCGGCGAAGTCCGCCCCCGGATAGACCTTGCTCAGGTCCTCGGTATGGATGACAGCGCCCGGCTGGCCGCCGGAGAGGCCGGCAGCGGTCGCGTGCGCTTGTGCGGTGCTCATGTCCCGCAATCGTAGCGCCGGCTACCTGCCGCCACGAGGCGCGCCGCCTGGCCGGGCTTGACGGACCCCGGCTGCCCCGTTATAACTACTAGACAGTTGTGCAACCTACAGGTTGTCAAAGGACGGGATCATGATCAGGGACTGGATCGCCGCGGAGCGGCGGGAGCTGGCAGTATTGCTGGACGGGCTCAGCGCGGAGCAGTGGGACGCGCCTTCGCTGTGCGCCGGCTGGACCGTCCGGCACGTGGTGGCGCATCTCACGATGCCGTTCCGGTACTCCACGCCGGTGTTCGTGCTCAAGCTCGCGGCGGCGGGCGGCAGGTTCCAGCGCATGTCCGACGCCGTCGCCCGCCGGGACGCCGCGCTGCCGGCGGCGCAGCTGATCGCGGCGGTGCGGGACAACGCGGAGCACCCGTGGAAGCCGCCGGGCGGGGGCTACCAGGGGGCGCTGACCCATGACGTGATCCACGGCCTCGACATCAGCCGCGCGCTGGGGATCGAGCGTGACATCCCGGCCGAGTCCATCCGGGCGGTGCTCGGCGCGGTCTCCGGCCCGAAGCCGCGGCGGCTCTTCGGGGTGGACGTGGCCGGCGTCGAGCTGCGGGCCACCGACCTTGACTGGTCCTACGGGAGCGGCATGCCGCTGCTCGGGCGGGCGCAGGACCTGGCGCTGCTGCTCACCGGGCGGCCGGCGCCCAGCGGTGCGTTCAGCGGGGAAGGCGCCGGCCCGGATACCGGTAGTACGCGGCCATGACGGTCACTGACGATCGCCTGAGTTTCACTTTCGCGGCGCTGGCCGATCCGACCAGACGGGCCATCCTGGCCCGGCTGGCCGGGGGAGAGGCGACAGTCAGCCAGCTGACCGAGCCCTTCGCCCTCACCCAGCAGGCGATCTCCAAGCACCTCAAAGTCCTCGAGCGGGCCGGCCTGATCTCCCGCTCCCGCACCGCCCAGTCCCGGCCTTGCCGGCTGGAACTCCAGCAGCTGGACACCGCCGCCGAGTGGATCGGCCGCCACCGGCAGGTCTGGGCAGCCCGGTCTGACCGGCTGGATGATCACCTCGCCGCCCTCCGCGGCGGGCAAGCAGAGCAGGAGGGAACGACATGAGCGACCACACCGGGGACACCGGCGAGATGACTCACCGGCGAGTCCATTCAGCGCCCAGGGAGCTGGTCTTCGACTGCATGACGCAGCCGGAGCACCTGACGCACTTCTGGGGCCCCGCCGGGACCAGCACCCCGATCGACAGGATCACCGTCGACCTGCGGCCGGGCGGGGCGTTCGAGACGGCCATGATCAGCGACGACGGCGGCGGCGAGTACACGATGCGCGCCGTCTACGTCGAGGTGGACTGGCCCGGCAGGCTGGTATGGACCGAGGCCGGCGTCGAGGGCGGCATGACCACGACGGTCACGTTCGCCGATCTCGGCGACGGCCGGACCGAGGTCGTCACCCACCAGACGAACGTCCCGGCCATGTTCCGGACGCCGGAAGCCCAGGCAGGATTCACGACCAGCCTCGACCGCTTCGACGCCTACCTGGCCACTCGAGCCGGCCGGTCATGACAGCCGGCGCCTCCGGCGGTGACGATCGCCTCCGGCGGTGTTGGTCAGTCCAGGTCGGCGATGAACTGCTCAAGCAGCCCGGTGAACTCATCCGGTACCTCTTCGTGCGGGGCATGCCCGGCCCCCGCGACGATCTGCACTGCGCCGCGCCAGAGGCTGGGAATGGTCAGCCGCCGCAGGTAGTCCAGGTTGATCAGTTGCTCGCCATCGCCCTGCAGGATAGCCAGCGGCCGGCCGAGCGCGGCGACTATATCCACCTCGTCGGCGAACCTGCCCTCGCCGATGCTCGCGAAGAGGCCCGCACGCGCCGCGCCGTCGGTGCCCAGGATGTCCGCCGTGAACTCGTCCAGCGGCAATGCCGACCCAGGGGCAACGAAACTTGAGGCGAAGGCCAGGGCCTCTGCGGGGCTGATGCTGGCGCTGAAGGCGGCGTTCATCGCGGGATTGGGCAGGAATCCCTGGGCCATCTGCGCTGCCGAGGCCACCGGCGGGGTGCCGAAGACGAGGAATCCGGCCGCCGCGGGCAGGTCCGGCGCTGACTCGATCGCGACGTGGCCGCCCAGGCTCCACCCGACGATCACCGCGTCATCCGCGGCGAGAGCCCTGGCGAACCCGGCCAGCGTGGCGGCGTAGCCGGGCAGGGAGTAGGCCGAGTGATCACTGGCTGCGGCAGACCGCCCGTGCCCTGGAAGGTCGAGCGCCAGGCACCGGAAGCGCTGCCCGAACGGGCCCGCCATCAGCGGACGCCAGGTCCGGGCGGAGGAGGAATTGCCATGCACGAAAATGACCGTGCGCTGGCTGCCCTCGCTCTGCAGGAAGGCGATCTCCTGAGAGCCAATGGTGACCGTCTTGGAATCCACTTGCCGTCCTTCCCTCGCAAGCCAGGGACCACCATCTCACGATGGCCCGGACCGCCGCGCGCCCCGGCTTACGGTTGCCGTCGCGCTGCATCGGCGTATTCCGCCGCGGCGCTGTGCGCCCGCTACCGCCGCGTTTCGCCGCGGCGCTATGCGTCTGCGTTCCGCCGCGGCGCTGTGCGTCTGCTACCGCTGCGTTCCGCCGGGGCGCGGTCTGCTTAGCTTGACCGCAGGGAGGCTGGCGGGTGAAGACGGCGTTCGTGCTCGGCGGCGGCGGTGTGCTCGGCGCTCACGAGGTCGGCATGCTCCGGGCGCTGTCGCAGGCCGGCATCCGGCCCGACGTGATCGTCGGCACGTCGGTGGGCGCGATCAACGGCGCGTTCGTGGCAGCCGACCCGGCGGGCGCGGCGGCGCGGCTGGACCAGCTGTGGCAAGGCGCTGCCTTGCAGGAGGCATTCAGCGAGTCTCTCTTGGGCCGCGCTGCCCGGCTGGCGCGTTCTGGCACGCACCTGCACTCGATCGAGCCGCTGCGCAGCATGCTGGACGACATGCTTCCCGTGCACGACTTCGCCGACCTTGAGCTGCCCTTTCAGTGCGTTGCGGCCAGCATCGAGCACGCCAGCGCGCGCTGGTTCAGCAACGGTCCGATCGTGCCCGCGGTGCTGGCCTCGTGCGCCGTACCCGGGCTGCTGCCGCCTGTTGAAGTCGACGGCGAGCACTACTTCGACGGCGGCCTCGTCGATTCGATTCCGGTCGGGCGGGCCGTCGCCCTGGGTGCCACCACTGTCTATGTCCTGCAGGTAGGCCGGATCGACCGCCCGCTGACCGTACCCCGCCGTCCGTGGCAGGTGGGCCTTGTCGCCTTCGAGATCGCCCGCCGGCATCGGTTCCACGAGGAGATGTCGGCGCTGCCCGCAGACGTGCGCGTACATGTCCTGCCGGCCGGCGGGGATCAGCGGCCGCCAGATCTATCCCAGCTGCGATACCGCGACAAGACTAAGGTCGGAGCGAGTATCGAGCGTGCATACGCGGCGTCCGCGAGCTATCTCGCCGAGTTTGCCGGAAACTGACCCGGCACCGATGACGGGAGGAGCCGGTCATGCTCCCACCCAGGCTGGTGCGCCGTTTCGTGCTGGCGCCCCTCGCGGTCGTCATCGCGGTCGCCGTTGTCGTCCTGTCGCCGCTGCTCGCCGCGGTGACGGTGGTGTTCGGGCTGGTCGGGCATGCGCGCCCCGGCCGCATGCGCGGCACGCGCCTGCTGTACTTCACGCTCATCTGGCTCGCGGCGGAGACGGCGGCACTGTTCATGTGCCTGGGCTTGTGGGTGGCGAGCGGGTTCGGCGGCCGGCTGCGCACCGAGCCGTATCAGAGCCGCCACTACGCGATCATGCGATGGTTCCTGGACCTGCTCTACAACGCGGCCACCAGAACCTTCGGCGTGCGGGTCGAGGTCGATGAGCCGGAACTGACCGCCGAGGAGCGGCTGGCCCGGCTGGCCCGTCCGGTCATCGTGCTCAGCCGGCACGCCGGGCCAGGTGACTCGTTTCTGCTCGTTCGCCAGCTTCTCACCGTCTACGGGCGGCGGCCGCGGGTTGTCATGAAGGCGACGATGCAGCTTGATCCCGGCCTGGACGTGATGGCCAACCGCCTGCCCAACGTCTTCATCTCCCGCCGCCGGACCGGCGAGAAGACCTTCATCGAGCAGATCGAGCGGCTGGCCAGGGGGCTCGATCCGACCGGCGCGCTGGTGATCTTCCCGGAGGGCGGCAACTGGACGCCAGGCCGGTGGCGGCGCGGCATCCAGCGGCTGGAGCGGCTGGGTCGGCGCGACCTGGCCGCGCGCGCACGGGAGATGCCCAACGTGCTCGCGCCGCGGACCGGGGGAGCGCTCGCGGCCATCACCGCCTGCCCTGAAGCCGACGTGATCTTCGTGGCCCATGCCGGGCTGGACAGGCTGGTCAGCGTCGGTGATGTCTGGCGGAGCGTGCCGATGGACCAGGTCGTCCGGGCGAAATGGTGGCGGGTGCCATACGACGAGGTACCGCGCTCTGTCGATCACGAGGCCCAGGTGCAGTGGCTCTATGACTGGTGGGAGCGCATCGACACGTGGATCACGGAGAACCGCCCAGGCGACGCCGCGGCGCCGGCCACGCCGCCGGCCACCCCGTCGGCCACGCCGCCGGACGAGACCACCGCGACCGCAGCACTTGACATGTGACTAAATAGTCACCTAATATTCGGGGCGTGGACGAAGTATTCAAGGCCCTCGCCGACCCGACCCGGCGCAGCCTGCTCGACGAGCTCTTCCGCGAAGACGGGCAGACGCTGAGCGCGCTCGAAGAGCGCTTCTCGATGACCCGCTTCGGCGTGATGAAGCACCTGAAGCAGCTCGAGGAGGCGGGCCTGGTGGTCACCAGGCGGCGCGGCCGCGAGAAGCTCCACTTCCTGAACCCGGTCCCGATCCGCCTCGTCCACGACCGCTGGGTCAGCAAGTACGCCGAGCCATGGACCGCCGGGCTCAGCGACCTCAAGCACAGACTGGAGAATTCGATGGAGAAGGTTTTCGAGATCTACATCCGCACCACCCCGGAGCGCCTCTGGGAGGCGATCACCGACGGCGAGATCAGGGGCAAGTACCAGTTCGGCATGCGGATCAGCTCGGACTGGACGCCCGGCTCGCGCTACGAGATGGGGCACCCGGGCGCCCCCGGGCTGCTGGGGGAGGGGGAGAACCTTGAGGTGGACCCGCCCCGCCGGCTCGTGCAGAGCATGGTTGCCCTCTGGGGCGACGACGTGAAGAGCGAGGGAACCTCCAGGGTCACCTGGGAGATTCAGCCGGTCGGCGACTCCTGCCGCCTGACCGTCACCCACGACCAGCTTCGCGAAGGCGCGAACGACCAGCTCTACGGCGGCTGGCCGATGATCCTCTCCGGCCTGAAGACGTGGCTCGAGACAGGCAAGCTGCTCACCACGCCTGGATCGCTGATGTACAGCTCCCGCTGAGCCGGGCGCCGAGCCGGCCTCACCGCGTGATCCGTGATCACGAAGGATCCGCGCGCCCTGACGCGCCGGATCCTTCGTGATCACGCAACGCGGCGCTTCGCGGCACCGCGCTGGCGGCGGCAGCGCCGTCAGCCGCTTCCCGGTTCGGTGATCCGCCGGTTCGCCAGCGCGTAGGCGATGCGGCGGGCAGGCGCGTGGCCGGTCAGAGCCGCGATGAACGGCGCCTCGTCGAGTGCGTAGAGTTCGGCATCTGTTGCCGCCGTCACGTCGGCGGAGCGCGGCGAGCCAGTGAGCAGCGCGATCTCGCCGAATATGGCGCCGCGCCCCATCGTTACCAGGGGGGCATGGTCCCGGCTGACTCTGACGATTCCGTCCGCGATCACATACAGGCAGTTGCCTGCTTCGCCCTGGCGGAGTATGACGTGGCCGGCCGGGGCATGCACGGGCTGGAGCATCCGGGCGAGGCCCTCGATCTCCGGCGGGGGGAGCGCCGCGAACGCCGGGACCCGGCGCAGCAAGCTGACCTCGACCACGGGCACGGTCGCGCGCTGGTCGGTCCGGCGCAGCCAGGGCAGCATGCTCAGCACCAGGACCGGAAGGATCAGCCCCGTGGCGGCCACGGCGCCGCGGTCTCCGAGCAACCAGATAAGGCCGGGCACCAGCAGCGACCCGAGCGCGAACGCGGCCATCGACGCGCCTTCGAGCAGGCCGAAGATGCAGGCCTGCAGCTCGGCTGGCGCGACCCGCTGCAGCAGGCTTCTCCCGCACACCTCTATTACCGTGCTCATCACCGCGGCCGCGGCCAGCAGCAGGATCGCGGTGAGCATCGCGTGCGCCGTCGCGAGCAGCGCGAAGGCGATACCCCACAGCACAGCCGCGATGATCATAGGAGGAGCAAATCGTGGTCGTCCCACCAGGCGCGCGGTAAGGAGGACACTGAGCACGCTGCCCGCGCCGAATGCAGCATTGAGGTAGCCGACACCGGGCTGGCCGCTCTGCAGCAGCGAGATCGCCAGCACGAGGTACAGCACGTCAAGCGCGCCCAGGACGACGAAGTGCGCGAAGGCGCCGACCAGCAAGACGACGAGACTCGCATTGCGCCGCACCACTCGCAGCGTCTGCCCGAGCGACGCCGCGATCGTCGTCCCGGCCTGCTTCTGCTTCTGCTTCTGCTTCTGCTTCTGCTCCCGCTCCTCGCCTGGCGCGGTCGCCGCTGCCGCTAGGGTCGTGCCGAGCCGGGGAACGAGGAAGCACGATCCGGTCGCGGATACCGCGAAGAAGACCAGTACCCCGGCGCTTCCGGCCGGCCCGATCAGCAGCGCCGTCACCGCTGGGCCGACGATCATGCCCACGCTCTGCATCCACCCGCTCACCACGTTCGCGGCAGTCAGGTCGGTGCCGGAGACGCTGACGGCAGGCAAGGCCACGGCCTGCACCGGCCGGGGAACGGTGAACGGGATCGCGGCCAGCGCCCCGGCGGCATAGACAGCGAAAGGCGGCGCGTGCGCTGCGATGGCGGCTGCGACGATCAGCATCGCGGCGGCCTGGGCGAGATAGGAGAGGCGCAGCAGCCGCTCGGGAGGCATCCGGTCAGCCAGCCCGGCGAGCACCGGTGCCAGCAGCCCGCAGGGGACTAGCTGCACCGCGGCGACCTCCCCGGCAGTTGCCGCCCCGCCACGGGCGTAGGCGTAGACCAGGACCGCGATCCACTCGCCATACTCGGCCGCATTGAACGCAAGGAACGCGAGCGACAGGCGGCGGAGCTGCCGGTTCCGCAGCGCTCGCCGCCAGACCGCCCGCCACTGGCTGGCCTCGGCCTGCGAGGCCGGGCGGCCGCCGTCCGCACCGGCGGCGCGGTGCCCGTGGTCGCTCACGCTGGCAAGCTACTTTCCGGCTCGGGCTCCCGGCCAGGGCGCTAGCACGCCACCCGCAGTAGTGCTGGCTTCGCAACCGTATCGCGTGGACTCCGCCGGAAACCTGGACCGAGAGCCATGCCTGGGTGGCCTCCCAGGTCGCGGTCGCTATCAATGAGGCAGCGGCAGTCACCGGGGTAACGGCGCCAGTGGTGATCGGGAAGTCGCTCGGCAGGTAATGACTGCCGTGGAGCAATTTCTTGATCAGGTGGTGTGGCCGTGATGTTTCGGCTGCGGCTACCGGGTGCCGAGCAGCCGGCGTGCTTCGCGGGCGATCTGCAGGTCTTCCCGCGCGGTGATCACCAGGGTCCGGACGGCCGCGCCGGCGGCCGTGATGTCGCTGTCAACGCTGCTGCCGTCGCCGCCGTCCTGGCCGGCCGTGTCGTTGCGCTGGCCGTCGATGGCCACGCCGAGGAACGCCAGGCGCTCGGCCGCCCGCCGCCGCACCGTGGCGGAGTGCTCGCCCACGCCGCCGGTGAAGGCGAGCACGTCCACGCCCCCGGTTGCCGCGCTCATCGCCGCGATGCCGGCCGCCAGCCGGTGGGTATAGACGTCGATCGCGAGCCGGGCGTCCGGCTCGCCGCGGTCCGCGGCAGCCTCGACCTCGCGCATGTCACCGGTTCCGGCCAGCGCGAGCAGCCCGGAGCGTGATTCCAGGGCGGTGGCGACCTCGTGCGGCGAGAGGTGCTCGTGCTCCTCGAGCCAGAGCACGAGACCGGGATCGACGGTGCCGGACCGGGTAGCCATCACCAGCCCTTCCAGCGGGGTGAAGCCCATCGTGGTGTCGATGCTGCGGCCGTCGAGCACGGCCGCGAGCGACGCGCCCGCGCCGAGATGGCAGGTGACGATCCGCAGCCCCGCCAGCGGCTGGCCGGCCATCTGCGCAGCGCGCCGCGAGCAATACGCGTGCGACAGCCCGTGGAAGCCGTACCGGCGGATCGCGTAGCGCTGCCGCCATTCGCGCGGCACCGCGTAGGTTGCCGCGGCGGCCGGGATGGTCGTGTGGAACGCGGTGTCGAAGCAGGCCACCGCGGCAACCCCGGGCAGCTCCGCGGTGACCGCGTCGAGCGCGGCCAGGGACTTGGGCTGGTGCAGCGGGGCCAGGTCGGTCAGGCCCAGCAGCTGCTCCCGAACGGAGTCGTCGATCAGGGCCGGGCCGGTGAAGGCCGTCCCGCCATGCACAATGCGGTGACCGGCCACGTCGGGCTTGCCCCAGCCGTCCAGGACCCTGGCAAGGCCGGACGTATCTAGCCCGTCCGGCCCGGCGGGCAGGTCCGCGCTCTGCTCGATGGTGTCCTGCGCATCGAGCAGGCGCAGCTTGAGGCTGGAGGACCCGGCGTTGACGACCAGCACCCGCACCGTCAGTCCCGTCCCGGCCAGGTCCAGCCGGAGATCGCCGGGTCGTCCTCGCCATGCTCGCGGGTGTAGGCACGGGCGGCAAGGCGGGCGTCGGACATCTCCTGCCGCAACGTCGCTGCGCGGGTTCCGATGGACGGGACGCGGTCGATGACATCCATCACGAGATGGAATCGGTCAAGATCATTAAGCATAACCATATCGAACGGGGTAGTGGTGGTGCCCTCTTCCTTGTATCCCCGAACATGCAGGTTCCGGTGGTTGTTACGGCGGTAGGTGAGCCGGTGGATGAGCCACGGATAGCCGTGGTAGGCAAAGATCACCGGCTTGTCGGCGGTGAACAGCGAATCGAAGTCAAGGTCGGACAGCCCGTGCGGGTGCTCGGTATCCGGCTCCAGCCGCATGATGTCCACCACGTTGATGACCCGGACCTTCAGCTCGGGCAGATGGGTGCGCAGCAGGTCCGCCGCGGCCAGCGTCTCCAGCGTCGGGATGTCGCCGGCGCAGGCGAGCACGACGTCAGGCTCGCCGTCAGTGGTGCTGGCCCACGGCCAGATCCCCAGCCCGCGGGTGCAGTGCGCGATCGCCTGGTCCATGCTCAGGTAGTTCAGCGCCGGCTGCTTGCCGGCCACGATGACGTTGACGTAGTTCCTGCTGCGCAGGCAGTGATCGGCCACCGACAGCAGGGTGTTGGTATCCGGCGGCAGGTACACCCGGACGATCTCGGCCTTCTTGTTGATCACGTGGTCGATGAAGCCCGGATCCTGGTGGGAGAAGCCGTTGTTGTCCTGGCGCCAGACGTGCGAGGACAGCAGGTAGTTCAGTGACGCGATCGGCGCCCGCCACGGGATGCCCCGCGTCACCTTGAGCCACTTCGCGTGCTGGTTGAACATCGAGTCGATGATGTGGATGAACGCCTCGTAGCAGTTGAACAGGCCGTGCCGCCCGGTCAGCAGGTAGCCCTCCAGCCACCCCTGGCACAGGTGCTCGGACAGCACCTCCATCACCCGCCCGTCCGGCGCCAGGTGATCGTCGCCGGGCAGCGTGATCGCGTCCCAGGCACGGTTGGCCTTCTCGAATACGGCCGTCAGCCGGTTGGACACCGTCTCGTCCGGGCCCATCAGGCGGAACCGGTCGGGGTTGCGGGCGATGATGTCGCGCAGGAACGAGCCCAGCACCCGGGTCGCCTCGCTGAACTCGGTAGCAGGGTGCTCGGCAGGCACGGCGTAGGCGCGGAAGTCCGGCATGGCGAGATCGCGCAGCAGCAGCCCGCCGTTGGCATGCGGGCTGGCGCTCATCCGCCGGGATCCCTGCGGCGCGAGCGCCCGCAGCTGCGGGATCAGCTGCCCGGCCTCGTCGAACAGCTCCTCGGGCCGGTAGCTGCGCATCCACTGTTCCAGCTGCTCGCGGTGCCGGGCATTGGTGCGGGTCTCGGCCAGCGGGACCTGGTGAGCGCGCCAGGTGCCCTCGACCGGGAGGCCGTCGACCACCTTCGGCCCGGTCCAGCCTTTCGGCGTCCGCAGCACGATCATCGGCCATAGCGGGCGGGACGGCGGCGGCCCGGCCCCGCCGGGGCCCGCGCCATCGCCGGCATCGCGGCCATCGCTGGCGTGGCTGGCATCGTGGCGGTTACCTGCGCGGGCGTCGTGCTGGATGGCAGCGATGGAGTCCAGCACCTCATCGAGCGTGGCAGCGAGCTCCTGATGGACCGCGACGGGATCGTCACTGGTGACGAAATGCGGATCGTAGCCGTAACCGCGCATCAGGTCGGCGAGTTCGTCCTCCGGGATGCGGGCCAGCACGGTCGGGTTCGCGATCTTGTAGCCGTTGAGGTGCAGCACCGGCAGCACCGCGCCGTCGGTCACCGGGTTGAGGAACTTGTTCGAGTGCCAGCTGGCGGCCAGCGGGCCGGTCTCCGCCTCGCCGTCGCCGACCACGCACAGCACCATCAGGTCAGGGTTGTCGAATGCGGCGCCGTATGCGTGCACCAGCGCGTAGCCGAGCTCGCCGCCCTCATGGATGGACCCGGGCGTCTCCGGCGCCACGTGGCTGGGGATGCCGCCGGGGAAGGAGAACTGCCGGAACAGCGCCCGGATCCCGTCCTCGTCCTGGCCGATCGAGGAGTAGACCTCGCTGTAGGTGCCCTCCAGGTACGCGTTGGCCACCAGTCCCGGCCCGCCGTGACCGGGGCCCGTGACGTACAGCGCCTCGAGGTCGCGTTCGGAGATGACCCGGTTCATGTGCGCGTACAGCAGGTTGAGCCCGGGCGTCGTGCCCCAGTGCCCGAGCAGCCGGGGCTTGACGTGCTCGGCTTTCAGCGGTTCTCGCAGCAGCGGGTTGTCCATCAGGTAGATCTGGCCCACGGACAGGTAGTTCGCCGCCCGCCAGTAGGCGTGGATCAGCTCCATGTCGTGCTGGCTGTAGGTACGGGCCGGCGTCAGTTCGGTGCGTGGCACGGTCCTGCTCCTCGAAAGGCGGGTGATCGGCGGCGTCGCGTCGGCGTGGCGTCAGGGCACGGACGCGACAGGTCGGAAGGCGGCAAGCGGGGCCGCGAACATGAAGCGCACAGCTGGCGGAACCATTCGCGATCAACTCTGGTACGCCGGAGGCCGTGACACAACATCCGCGGCGGCGCGTGTCGATGACCAGGACAGCACCGCTGAGTGAACAACTGGTGCCCGAGCACTCAGCTTTTCCGGCGCGGCCCGGGCCCCTGACAGCATCCGGCAAACAGGTATCGCTGACCGCGCTTAGCGATACGCGCGGGGATCAGCACGCCAGCGATAACTAGCGCGTTCCTGAATCTAGACTGCTCAGGACGACGGGCCGCCGTGCTTGCGCCCTTGCCTGCCGGCTGTTACGCGGAAGGAGCGTGGTCATGGCCGAGTCCGGGGGGAGGCGGCTGACGGTCATCGGCGGCGGGGTCATGGGACTCATGACGGCCTACTACGCCGCGCCATTCGCTGAAACCGTCACGGTCCTGGAACGGACCCGGGTGGGTGATCCCGAGACCGCGTCGTTCTGCCTCACGCGGTCGGTCCGCAACGACTACCTGGATCCGGAGTACTCGCGGCTTGCTTACGAGTCGCGGCGGCTCTGGCTGGAACTCCAGGCGCTGTCCAGTGAGCCGCTGCTGATCGACTGCGGCTGCCTGAATCTCTTCAAGGACAGCATTACTCCCGATCTTGCCAGTAGCTACGCGGTGCGCAGCTTTGCCATCCTGGCGCAGCTGCAACTGCGCCGGGCGGCCCTCTCGGCAGCGGAACTCCGGCAGCGATTCCCGCAATTCACCGCGGACGCGGGCCGGCTTGATGTTGACGCCGGGTTCGCTGACGTCCCCGCGGTCACCCGCTTCCTGCAGGCGGCACTGCGGGCACGCCGCGTGCATGTGTCGGAAAACGCGACGGTTCGCGGCATTACCCGGTCCGGGGGCAGCTGGCACGTGGCCACCGAATCCGGCGAAGTCGTGTCTGACGCCCTGGTGATTACCGCCGGCCTGGGCACTAACGACGTGCTCGGGCTGCTGCCTGGCTGCTCGGCCCGATTTCCGCTCCGGCCGGACCGCCCCGTGCAGTCCAAGTACTTCATTCCCCCGGCCGGGACGCGAAGCCGCTACACGGCCCGCACGCTGCCGGTGTTCGCGTACCTGGACGTCGGGATCTACGGGCATCCGATCCACGAGGGGAAGACCCCGGGCGTCAAGATCGGGTTCTACAATCCGCCCGATGCGGCTCTGGTGCAGAGCCCGATTGCGAGCGTCGAGGACTTCGTGGCCGAGTGCATGCCAGGGCTGCGCGGCGCGGAGACCGTGGACGTCGCGGACGCCAGCGGCGTCGACGTCTGCGCTTACGACCTGGTCGGGGACGACGACTTCATTCTCGGGCCCGTCCCGGGGATGGACGGCGTCTTCACCGGGGTGGGGTGGCGCGGTACCGGGTACAAGTTCGCGCCCTGGGTGGGACGGGTGCTGGCCCAGCTCGCACTGCAAGGGGGAACCGTGTACGACATTCACCGGTTCGCGCCCGGCCGGTTCGCCGGCGGGCCCGCGGCGGACCTGGTAACGGCCGGAGGCGCGGCACCATGAGCGAGATCATGAGCGGAATCCCGGCGGCGGGAATCGCAGCGGCGGGGATCGTGCAGCGGCTGGAGAGCGGTGCCGTGCTCGGCGCGGGGGGGTACGTCTTCGAGCTGGAACGCCGCGGTTACATCAAGGCGGGCCCGTACGTCCCATGGACCTGCACCCCATGTTCAGGGACGCAATCACGGCACAGGACGCGACATTCCCGCAGGCCTGGAACGCATGAGCGAACGCGCAGGCCGGTGCGCAGCGGCTAGCGCGGCGGGCCGCCGCGGCAAGGCGTCCACGGTGCTGCGACGGGGCGCCTTGCCGGGCTGGCTAGCCAGGTCCTGTCTCAGGGAACGGTGACTCCCTGGATGACGACCGGGCCGAGGGTCGGGTCGAGCTCGGTGGCCTGGGACACCCCCGGTGGCGTGATGACGTCCATCGCCTTCGGCACGGTGCTCGGGTCAACGGCGCAGATCGGGCTGGTGCTGCCTGTCGCGCAGACGCCGAACGTGTAGGCCCCCGGGGTCGGCGTGAACGCGCGGGCCAGGTCCGCCTGGAAGCCGTCCTGGCCGGTCAGCACCACGGCGAAGGACCAGCCCGATCCCGGGGTGCCGAACGTGGCCTGCGGCAGCGCGATCGTGACGGTCCCGCTGGCCTGCGACGTGGCCATGAACGGCGTGCCGAGCGAACCGCCGGAGGCGTTCTGCCACACCGGTGCCGCGAATCCCTGCGCCTCGACCAGCTCGTTCCAGGCATCAGCGGGGGCGATGGTGTAGTTGCGGGTCGGGTACGCGGCCGCTGTCGAGGTGGTCGTCGCGGCGGGATTGTGCACGTACACGTCGAGCAGCTGCGCGCCGAAGGCGGAGCCGAAGGTCGGCGCCAGGTTGGCCAGCGTGGCCTGCAGGTACACGGTCGTTCCGTCGCTGATCACCTTGAAATCGGTCAGGTCGAACGCGCCAGGCTGGAAGTCCGGGGCTGTCGGGTACTGGTAGGTGCCGGGACCGTTGTCATCGCCCGTGGGGTCGGTCACGTTGAGCACCGTCGTCCCGCTGGTCACGTCGCTGGTCACGGTGGTCTGCGCATACCCGGTCTGGTTGCCGGCCGCGGTGGCGGACACGGTCAGCGAACTGTCGCCGAAGCCGACCGGCACAGTAACAGAGAACGAGCCATCGGCCGCCGCTACCGCGGTGCCGACAGTGGAGGGCGCCCCCGTGGTGGTGTCGTCGGACTCCACCACGACGCTCGCGCCCGGCGCTGTCGTCCCGGTCACCGCGGTGGTGGCCGTCGTGATCGCCGTGCCGGGCGCCGGCGCTGTCAGGGTCACGCTGAGGGCACCAGGCGGCGCGTTCGTGACATACCGCTGCGTGGTCACCGACGGGGTCTCCAGCGTGCGCCCGGCCCCGATGTCCAGGATGAGCCGGAGTTCCTGGGCCTGCGCCCAGGTCAGCGGGGAGGCCGAGCCCGCGGCCTTGCCGTCGGTGAAGCCGATCGACGCGGTCGTCGGGTCGGTCCCGTACGGCGAGGCGGCCAGGTCCGGGTCCTCCCACGCCTGCTCGGGCACCAGGCCCACGCCGGAGGAGAACTGCGCCATCGCCTCCAGCAGGGCCGATGCGCCGGTCAGGTTGCCTTCGGCCACGTCGGATTCGGCCCGCTCGCCGGACAGCACGGGCCACAGGTGCCCCGTTCCCGTATCGGTAGTCGGCCATGGCTCGCCCTCGGTGGTGCAGGACGTCTGGCTCGGCTGGTAGCAGTCGCCGTACCCGTCGGCGCTGCCCGCGGCGGCCGAGGTGCCGTACCGGTAGTAGCCGGTCCCGCTCGGCGTGGACACCGAGATCTGCTTGTCCAGCACGCTCAGCGACGCCTGGATGTCGCTGTCGCTGACCGGCAGCTCGCCGAGCCGGACCAGTTCCTGGAACCCGCCGTCGATGACGGAGCGCTGGTCCACGGTCGGGCCGCCGTTGCCGAGGCTGTAGCTGATGGCGGCGTTCGGGTCGCCGGTCTTGGACAGCCGGATGAAGTAGGCCGGGGCGTCCGGGCCGGTGGTGGTCACGTCCCAGTTCTTGATGTTGCGCTGGAAGTCGTCGGCGGTGGCCTGGTACAGCTGCGCCCGCGCGGTGTCGCCGTGGTCGGCGGCGATCACCGACGCCGCGGTGAGCCCGGCGATCTCGGCGGCGATCGTGGAGGGGGAGTAGCCGGTCTGCTCCTCCCAGCGCTCCACCCCGTCCGACGGCCCGTTGGCGACCAGGAAGTCGGCGGCCGGCCGGATGTGCTGCTGCCACAGCGTGGTGTCGGAGGCCAGCCCGGCCTGCAGCGCCATCAGGATCGGGTAGGCAGTCTCGTCCAATTGGGTGCCGCCGGTGTCCGGGGCCGGCTCGCCGTTGATGAGCGAGTTACGCGGCATCTGCCCGTTAGGCAGCTGCTGCTTGTCGAACAGGAACAGCGTGGCGGCCCGGGCGGTAGCGAGATCGCCGTCGGTGAGCAGCCCGGTGAACGCCTCGTACAGGTCGCGCGCGAACACCTCGCGGTAGGAGCCGTAGTACACGGGCTCGCCGTTGACGTCCGTTCCGGCGCTCACCGCCTGGCCCCACGGGCTGGCCAGCGACGCGACGATTGCGCCGGGATAGGTCTTGTCCTCGCTCGACTTGAGCACGTTCGCCGACAGGTAGTAGCGGCGCCGCAGGTCAGTCGCCTGCGCGGCGGACAGGCCGGGGAAGCTGGCTGGGGGCTTGCGCAGGCCGATGTCGTAGCTGGCCCAGCCGGCCAGGTAGCCAAGCTCGGTCAGGGCGAACGGCTTGGCCAGCGACGCGCCGGCGGTGGCGACCGCCTGGGCCTGGCTGCGGCCGAAGCCGAGCGCCAGCGTCACCTCGCCGTTGGCCGCGGGCGTGATCTCCTCCGTCGCCGTGATGTGCCCGTCGGGCGCCGAGTCGTAGCTGGTCAGCGTGTGCGTGGCGTCCAGCTGGGTGAGTCCGTCACTGGCGGTCCCGGCATATCCGACGCTGGCGTCGGGCGACGCGCTGCTGGCCCTCAGCGCCATGTAGGTGGGCACCGCGTAGCTGCGGTTGGCTGCCTCGGTCACGGTGTTGGTGCTGTACACCACGGGCACGGGGGAGCCGGTGGACGTGTCGATGACGCCGGTGTTGCCGCCCGCGTTCTGGGTGCCGCCGCCGCCATCCCCGTTCACGTGCGCGTCCAGCCGCGCGTACAGGTGCAGGTTCCCGATATTGGTGGTCGAGCCCGGCGTGGCCTGGATGCGGGTGTGCATCAGCACCGTGTCTCGTGCCGGGTCGGTGATGTAGGTGGTCACCAGCTGGTAGCCGTGGCTGGCGCTGGTGGCGGTCACGGTGCAGGCCATGCCGGTGGGGTCGGCCGCCACCGTGTAGGTCATGTCGCGGGTCTGCAGGTCGGTGAAGGTGGAGCCGTCGGTGACGATGTACTGCAGGGTTGCCACGTTCGTGTTGTCGATCGTCGGCTCGTACACGTCAGACAGCACGCCATCGGCCACCGTGTACCAGACCTTGGACGTGGTGTTGCGCGCCGTGCCCACGCAGTCCTTGCGGGCGAGGTCGAAGTAGGACATCGTGCCGGGGCCGCCTGGCGCGGTCACGGCGGGCTGCGCCGCGGCGGCGCTGCTGGCACCCGCCGGCCCGGCCGCTGCCAGCGCGAAGGTGAGCAGGCTCACGGCCACCACTGGCGCGGCCAGTCTGCGCAGCCGGTGCCTGCATGCCTGAGCTGAGTTGCCCATGGGAACCTCCGGCTAAGCAAAAATGCGCGAGCAGGCAAGAGCGCCATACAGGCTCGCCAGTTCGCGGAATGGATACGCGTGCCGAAGCTTTCCGTCCCCGGCCGTCCGTGTCAACGGAAACTCCGGAATGGGCCGAAAGGCTGACCGATGTCCCTGGCTAACTTGCGGCGCCTCGGCCCTGCGGGCGGCTAGACCCGGCGTGCGGCCCGGCTTTCCAGCGGGCTCAGGGTCGCTATGGTTACAGGAATGACCTCCTCGCTTGTCCGGCGGGCACATGACGCTACTAACGCCCTGCACGCATTGATTTACTTCGCCCCGGAGACCGAGGAACGGCTGGTAGCCGCCGGGCTCGAGGCCGGGCGGATGTGCTATTTCGCCGGGCGGTCGGCGCCGATGGGGGCGGTCAGCGGCGGCGTGGTCGCCGCCACCTTCTACAACTTCAATCCGGCGCTGGTGGCCCGGTGCATCCCCAGGGCGTGGGAGCTTGCCAGCCCGGCTGCTGTCGTCGCCGCCCGTTTCGAAGCTGCCGACGCCGTCCTGACCCGTCTCCTCGGTCCCGACGTCATCGCCTCAGCCGACATGACGACGATCTCCGGGCTGGTCCGCGAGGCGGCCAGCGGGTGCGCCGTCGAGGGCCGGCCGCTCTACGCCGGCCACGCCGGTCTTGACTGGCCCGATGCCCCGCACCTGGTGCTATGGCACGGCCTGTCGCTGCTGCGCGAGCACCGCGGCGACGGTCACATTGCCGCGCTGGTGGCCGTCGGGCTCAGCGGCATCGACGCGCTGGTTACCCACGTCGCTACCGGCAAGGGATTCCTGCCCGGCTTCGCCCGGGCCAGCCGGGGCTGGAGCGGGCCGGAATGGGACGGCGCCATCGAGGGCCTCGCCGCGCGCGGCCTGCTCAACGGCGACGGTGCACCCACCCCCGAAGGCGGCAGCGCGCTCACCCCGGCCGGGGATGCGTTGCGGGCGCACATCGAGCAGGAGACCGACCGGATGGCGGCACCGCCGTGGCGGCACCTGGGCGACGAGCGCACGGAGGAGGTCATCAGGATCGGCAAGGCGATGACGCGCGCCGTGCTGTCGGCCGGTGCCTTCCCCCGGCAGGGCGTCTTCGCGTCACGTGAGCGCGCGGGCCAGCGGGCCAGCCCCTGAGCGCGGGTCAGCAGGAGACTGCGGACAGTACGGCCAGCGGGCGAGGCGGTCAGTAGGCGACCAGCGTGCGGGCTGCTTTGACAACGCCGTCCACGGTCGGGATCACCAGCTGCTCGAGCGCGTCGGCGAACGGCAGCGGCACGCACGCGGCGGCCACCCGCCGGATCGGGGCATCCAGCAGCTCGAACCCCTCGTCGGCGACGATCGAGGCGACCGTGCCGCCCCAGCCGCCCTGGAACGGGTTCTCCTCCACGATGACCAGCCGGGATGTCCGCCCGACCGACGCGAGTACGGTGGCCATGTCGAGCGGCACCAGGCATCGCAGGTCGATCACTTCTGCCGAGATCCCGTCGGCGGCGAGCAGATCGGCCGCGGCCAGCGCCATCGGCACCGTGGCGGCCAGGGCGACCAGGCTGACGTCGCTGCCCTCCCGCGCCACGGCGGCCTTGCCCAGCTCGACCACATGGCCCTCGGGCGCGGCCGGCCCCTTGCTCGCGAACAGCCCCTTGTGCTCGAAGAACACCACCGGGTCGTCGCTGCGGATTGCCGCGGCCATCAGCCCGACGACATCCGCCGGGTTCGACGGCGCCGCGATCTTCAGGCCAGGAATCGCCAGCGTCCAGTTCTCCACCGCCTGGGAATGCTGGGCGCCGAAGCCGAGCCCGCCGCCATTCGCCGTGCGTACCACCAGCGGCACCGTCACCTGGCCCCCGGTCATGTACCGCATCTTCGGGATCTCGTTGGCCAGGTAGTCCCAGCAGCAGGCGAAAAAGTCGGAGAACATGATCTCGGCGACCGGGCGCATGCCGGTCATCGCCGCGCCCATCGCCACGCCCAGGATGGCCTGCTCGGAGATCGGGGTGTCCCACACCCGCTCCTTGCCGAACTCGGCGAAGAGCCCCGACGTCGTCTTGAACACGCCCCCGGCGGCCCCGATGTCCTCGCCCAGGCATACCACCGACGAGTCACGGCGCAGCTCGCGCGCGAGGCCCTCGGCGACCGCCTCGCGGTAGGTGATCATGTCCGCCATGCCGAGCCTCCGTCTGCCCATACATCGGTGAACGCGTCGTGGGGATCGGGGCCGGGAGCTGCCTTCGCCTCGGCCACCGCCTCGGCGACGATCCGTGCGGCACGCTCGTCGGCTGCCGTCACCGACTCACCGGGCACCCCGTGCACCTGCAGCCGCGCCCTGGCCAGCTCCAGCGGATCACGCTGCATCCAGCGCTCGACCTCCTCGGCCGGCCGGTATGCCCCCGGATCGGTGCGGCTGTGGCCGAAGTGCCGGTAGGTCAGTGCCTCAATGACGGTAGGCCCGCCGCCGGACCTGGCAAGCTCGGCTGCCCTGTGCACGGCATCCTTGACCACCACGACGTCGTTGCCGTCGATGACCTCCGCCGGGATCCCGTAGCCCGGCGCCCGGTCCGCCGCCGGGTTCGCCACCGCTGTTACCTCGCCGATCGGCGTGTACTCCATATAGAGGTTGTTCTCGCAGATGAACAGGACCGGGAGCGCCCACACCGCGGACAGGTTGAGCGCCTCGTGGAAGGCCCCGATGTTGGTCGCGCCATCGCCGAAGAACGCAACGGCGACCTGGCCAGAGCCGCGCAGCCGCGCCGACCAGGCGGCTCCGGCGGCCAGCGGAAGGTGCGCGCCGACGATCGCATAGGACCCGAGCATCCCGGCTGATGCCTTGGTGAGGTGCATCGAGCCGCCCTTGGCCTTGCACAGGCCGGTGCCCTTGCTCATCAGCTCGGCCAGGCACTCCGCCGGCGTGGCGCCGCGCGCCATGGCGTGATGGTGACCCCGGTAGGTGGCGAACACGTAGTCGTCGGGCCGCAGCGCGGCGCTCGCGCCGACAGCGACGGCCTCGTGGCCGGCTGCCAGGTGCGTTGTGCCCTTGACCAGGCCGGCCAGGAAGAGATCATGAGCTGCCTTCTCGGTCCGGCGGATCACCGCCATCTGCTCGTACAGGCCGAGCAGCTCGTCGGCTCCGACGACGGCAGCACCGGAGTCAACGGCGGTCACCTGGCGTCTCCCGCGGTGTCGCCGCGAGTATCCGGCGCGATCGTCATCGCAAGTACCCTGCTTCCGCACACGGACATCAGCGCCTCCTAGCCAGGCCTTCGCAAGCACAAGTGTAAAAGCACTGAACGGGCCAGCCGGGGCCGGTCCCGGCTGCCGGGCGCAGCACACGCCGCAGTGCGATCGGCTGGCAGCGCCGGTCAGGATCGGGCCGGGCGGTCTTTCTTCGGCAACTTGCTGACCACAGTGTCATAGGAGGCGTCGACGGCCTCGAGCAGCTCGTCGTCGGGAATCGCACCCGCGAGCCGCAGGCTGTTCCACCCCGAGCGGCCGATATAGGCCATCACCGACGCATCGTCAGGGTAGCGCAGCAGCCACTCGTCAGCCGCCTCCCGGTTCGGTCCGCATTTGACCCCAACCGCGGCCGCGGACTCCGACCCGAGGAAGGCAAAGATCTTGCTGCCGACCTTCACCACGATGTCGCCCTCCCATGGCTCGTCCTGCCACGCGCCGGGCTTGGCCAGGCAGCGGGCGAGCAGTTCATCCCACGTCATAGCGGCCTCCTCACGTCATCCTCCACTCGTCATCCCCCGGTCGGCGCACCCTGAGATGATGGTGCCTGGTCAGTGGCATCACGCGACGGGTTTTCGTTCCCGTGTCCAGTCTGTAAGGGGCAGAGCTTCACCGGCTGAACGCCAGCAGCACCGGCCGCCAAGAGCTCACCGGCTGAACGCCAGATCCTGGTGGGGAGTGCCTGATGGGGGAGTGCCTGATGAGCCGTGAGCGGCTACTGCATGCCATCGGTGGCTTCGGCCGAACCGCCGGGGTCATCGTGGTGGTTCACGGCGGCCGTTCAATCGGCAGGCAACCGACCTCTCCGGTGCAGCTCAGCGTGCTGAGGATGCTGCCTGTTGCGCGAGCCATCCGGCACGCGCTGCGCGGCATCCAGGTCGTGGTCGACCGGCCGAGGTTCCGGCTTCGCGGCTGGAATGGCGACGACGCCTCTCCGGTAGGTGATCTGACCGCGTTGCTCGACCAGGTCGCCAGGGACTTCGGGCGCATACCCGTCGTGCTGGTGGGGCACTCGATGGGCGCGCGCGCGGCGCTGCGCGTCGCCGGGCATCCGCTGGTGTCGGCAGTTGCGGGCCTGGCGCCCTGGCTGCCGCCGGGGGAGCCAGTCAGCCAGCTGGCCGGGCGCCGGATTCTTCTCGTGCACGGCAGCGCGGACCGTGTCTGCAGTCCGGCGGAGACCTGGGCTTACGCGGGGCGCGCCCGATCCATCGGGCCGGTGGCGACAATCGAGATACGCGATGGCGATCACGCGATGCTCCGCAGGGCACGTCTCTGGCACCGAATCGCCGCCGAGTTCACCCGGCTGTCTCTCGCACTGCCCGCCGACGGCGGCACGGTCGGGATGCCCGCCCGCAGCGACGACGTGGTGCCCGCCCGCAGCGACGCTGTGC
>Ga0302181_10000239_pt1 | contig 48510 bp, 45 predicted proteins | sample I_Palsa_E3_3_FD_198786 | JGI IMG/M metagenome (GOLD analysis project Ga0302181, IMG submission 198786) | Peat permafrost microbial communities from Stordalen Mire near Abisko, Sweden - I_Palsa_E3_3 | ecosystem: Environmental > Terrestrial > Soil > Palsa > Peat permafrost | place: Sweden...
GACGAGCAAGGACTCGTCGGGATCTGGCTCTGCCCTCCTGAGAGATTTCCCTTACGTTTACCCGGAGATCATGCTGATCGTGAGGGTAAGCGCAGGAGTGGAGCCAAGCAATAACACGGTGATATAAAACGGTGAGATAATCAGCATGAGGCTCACAGCCGAGCGGCGGGTTCAACAAGAACCAGGAACGCTCCCCAGTGATCGCGCCACCGCGGGCGGCCTGCAGCTGGCATCGGGGATCACGACCTGGTCTTCACGACCACAGCCAGCTTGTTGTCAGCTTCTTCGGCCGGATGTGTGCGCCGGAGGTTAAGCCACGTAGGTGCCCCGCCCGTGGACGGTAATGATCAGGCTGCGCTCGCGCAGCAACGCCGTGGCCCGCCGTATGGTGTCGTAGGCCACACCGCAGTCACTGGCTAGCTCGCGTTCGGGCGGCAGGCGCGCCCCCGACTTAAGCTCTCCCGACTTGATGCGCGATTCGATCCAGTCGGCGACCCTCACGTACACGGGCGTCGGGCTGTCGACACTGAAGTCGGGCATATCGTCGGCCGCAGCGCGGCAGGCCATCCGTTCGCGGGAGGCATCCCGCCGGCCGGCAGCGCGATCCGGATCCTGACCGGGGCTGCCGTTCCCTCATGGGCCGATACCGTGGCCATGCAGGAAGACTGCGATGTCGTGGACGGCACCGTGGTGACCATGCGCGCCCTGCCAGCCGGGGCGAACATCCGCGAGATCGGGGAAGACGTCAGGGCGGGAGCGGTGGTCCTGTTCTCGGGTGATCGGCTGCGTCCGCAAGACGTGGCCATGGCTGCGTCCGTGGGCCGGGCTCGTATCGAGGTGTACCGGCGGCTCAGGGTGGCGGTCCTGGCCACGGGCGATGAACTGAGGGCACCAGGACACGTCCTGCCGCCCGGATGCATTCACGATTCGAACCGGTACTTCTGTGCGGCCATGCTCAGAGGGCTGGGATTCGAGGTCACCGACTTCGGTGTCGTCCCGGACGATCCCAGGAGGATCAGGGAAAGACTGATCCAGGCTGCCGGGTCGCATGATCTCGTGCTTACTTCCGGCGGGGTGGCCGGCGGCGATGAAGATCACGTCGTGTCCGCCGTCGCGCCGCTCGGCTCAGTCGCTTCCCGGAGTATCGCGATGAAGCCGGGGAAAGGAGTACCGCTTGGCGACATCGGCGGCGTACCCTTCATAGGCCTGCCCGGAAACCCTGCGGCCGCCATGGTCGTGCTGGTCATGGTGGCCCGGCCGCTCGCGCTCCGGCTGGCGGGCGCCAACCGGATCGAACCGCACCGGTTTCAGGTAGCCGCCGGTCAAGTGTTCGCGCGAAGCCCTGATCGCCGGCACTTCCTGCGCGGGCACCTGGAGCACGACAGCTCCGGAGTCCTTACCGTGCGGAAGTTCCGCTCGGACAGTTCCGGGATGCTGAGTTCTCTCACCTGGTCCGATGGTCTTATCGACCTGCGCCCAGGCGACTCGCCAATTCCCGCCTGCGATCCCGTTGACTTCATTCCGTACTCCGAATTCCTGGCCTGAGCGCTGCGGCGCACCGGGATCGCGAGCACGACATAAAGGAGCGTCCTGCGCCAATGACTACGCATGATCGTGACCTGACACATCTGGATCCGCTCGGCCAGGCCCGAATGGTGGATGTCACCACCAAGGAGGCAAGTCACCGGCGCGCTGTGGCTCGATGCAAGGTTCTGATGGAACCGGCGACAGCCGAGCTGGTGGCCCGCCATGCGGTCGCGAAATGCGACGTGCTCGCGGTGGCCCGTATCGCCGGGATACGGGCCGCCAAGAAGACAGCTGACCTGATCCCCTTGTGCCATGCGCTGTCGGTCGGAACCCTGACCGTCGACTTTCTTGTCGGCGATGACCGCATCGAAGTCGAGGCCATCGCCGAGACAATCGACCGTACAGGAGTGGAGATGGAAGCCATGACCGCGTGCGCGGTGGCCGCGCTCACGATCTACGACATGTGCAAGTCCGCCGACCGCTCCATGCTGGTCAGCGAGCTAGCGCTCTGGGAGAAGAGCGGAGGCCGCAGCGGCCTCTGGCTCCGGCCGACTGGCAGTGCCGCTACTCAACGGCAGTGATGTGTAGCTCTATCGTCGCCGTCCGCGCATCACGGATACGGCTGCAAAGCGGGCGCCCAATGACTCGTTGTGGATCCGGTGCGGCCTGCTATCGGATCGCGTGACAGCGACAATGTGGCAGGTTACCCCTGGTCGACCTGAGGGAAGCCGCTGCCGCTGCCGGGGTGCCGGACAACAACCGGCAGGCGCGGCTCAAGGTCTGGATGGACGCGGTCGTCGCTCGCGCGGCAGAGCTCATGCCGATGTCCTGGGACAAGCGCCTCGGAGGAAACGACATCTTCCTCACCGACAACCTCAACGCTGTCGCATGGAGCGTTTTCATCGACTAACGGCACGTTGACTGCGCCTCGGTCAGCGCCGGGAGGTGCAGTCAGGATGCGGATACCCATGCGCCGCCCGAACGACGATCGTGGTCTTGGATCATTCCCTATCACCGTGAAAGGAAATACCGTGGCGACTTCTTACGCAGAACTTCCGAATAAGCTGGTCAGCGCGGCCAATGGTGTCAGCTACGCCTTCCGCGACGCGGGCGAGGGCGAGGTGCCGCTGGTTCTGTTCAACCATTTCCGCGGCAACCTGGACAGCTGGGATCCTGCGCTGGTCGACGCCCTGGCCGCGAACCGGCGGGTCATCACCTTTGACAACGCAGGGGTGGGCGGTTCGGCCGGAGTCACGCCTGACACGATCGGGCAGATGGCGCGTGATGCGATCGCTTTCCTCGCCGCCATGGACCTCGGCCAGGTCGATCTGCTGGGGTTCTCCATCGGCAGCTTCGTCGCCCAAGAGATCGCGCTGATCCGGCCCGCGATCGCCCGGCGCGTGGTGCTGGCGTCCTCGGCGCCACAGGGCGCCGCCGGGATGCACGGCTGGGCCCCAGAAGTCATCGGGGCGGTCGGAAAGCCGCAGACCAGCCCCGGGGAGTACATCGAGGTGTTCTTCGCCCCGTCGCCGTCAAGCCGCGAGGCGGGCAAGGAAACAGTGCAGCGCCAGTACGCCCGGACCGAGGACCGGGACGCGGCCACCACCTGGGCCACCCGGGAAGCGCAGTACGACGCGGTCTGCACCTGGGGAATCCCGGACCACGCCGCCCTGCAGCGGGTGGCCGCGATCGGGCACCCGGTCTTCGTAGCCAATGGCGACAGCGACCCGATGATCCTGCCGCACTACTCCTACCTGCTGGCCGGCCTGATCCCGCAGGCCCGGGTGAAGATCTACCCCGACGCCGCGCACGGGTTCTTGTTCCAGCACCACGCCGAGTTCGCCGCTGACGTCGAGGCCTTCCTCAGCGACCCTCGTTGACCGTAACGGCAGTTCAATGGTCGGCGTGTTTTCGCATCGCCGGGCTGACACAGGAAGAAGAAATGATGACGGATCTGCTTGATCACGTCGTGCAGGCCCATGGCGGCCTCAAGCGCTGGGATGAGCTGGAGAGCGTTTCCGCGCATCTCGCCCAGGGCGGCGTTACGTGGGAGATGGTGGGCCAGAAGGGCGTGCTCGACGACGTTTTCGTCACGGCAAGCCTGCACGAGGAGCGGGTGTCGCACTATCCGTTCGGCGCGGCCGGCGGGCGAAGCGTGTTCACCCCCGAACGCGTCGCGATAGAGAACGACGACGGAACTGTGATCGAGGCACTGGACCAGCCGCGAGCCTCGTTCGCCGGCCACGCCCTGGAGACCCCGTGGACGACCCCTCAGCTGGCCTACTTCGTCGGCACCGCGATGTGGACCTACCTCACGCAGCCCTTCACATTCACCCTGCCCGGATTCGAAACGGCCGAACTGGAGCCGTGGCAGGAAAACGGCGAGCAGTGGCGCCGGCTGCGGGTGGCCTGGCCGGGCAATCTCGCCAGCCTCAACACCGTGCTGACGGTCTACGTGGGTGAGGACGGCCTGATCCGGCGCGAGGACTACGACGTGGCGATCATGGGCGGCAGCGCGGGCGCCCACTACATGTCCGGCTACACGCAGGTCGCCGGGATTATGCTCCCGACCGGGCACCGGATCCTGCCGCGGACACCGGAGGGCCAGGCACTCACCGAGCCGCTGCTGATCTCCATCGACCTGAGCGAGATCACCTTCGCAAAGGACTGACCATGAATTCCTCGGTGGACGGAACGCACATGATCGTCCTGCCAGGCGGCGGGTACGCCGCCCACGCTCCGCACGAAGCCGAGCCAGTGGCCAGGTGGCTCGGCGATACAGGCGTGCAGGCGAGCGTGTTCCGCTATCCGCTCAACGTCCGGCACCCGGCGCCGCTTAACGCGCTGCGCGCCGAGATCGGCCGCCGCCGCGCCGCGGGCGCCCGGCGCATCGGGCTCATCGGGTTCTCCGCCGGAGGTCACCTGGCCGGGCTGGCCGCCCTCGCGCCCGGCGCCGCGCCCGATCAGACGGTGCAGTTCGCCGTCCTTGGTTACGCCATCACCTCGATGGAGACCGAGACCTACCGTCCCGCCCGGCTGATCCTCCTCGGCCAGGACGCCAGCCCGCAGCTGCGCCGGTCGACATCGCTGGATGCGCTCGTCACCTCCGCGTCGCCGCCGTTTTTCATCTGGCACACCGCAGAGGACGCCTACGTCCCCCCCGAACACACCTACCGCCTTGCCTCGGCGCTGGCTGCCAGCGGTGTTCGCCACGCCGTGCACGTATTCGCCCACGGCCCGCATGGCCTCGGCCTGGCCCGGGACGCGGGCCAGACCGCGATCTGGACCACGCTGGCGAACGCCTGGATCCACGAACAGGCGTCACCGCCGGGATGATTCTGCGGAAGGGTCGGTTGTGACGGAACATGCGAAGCCGGTCACAGATGCGGCTGATAATGTGCGGCCCGGACCGGGCACGGGGGAACAGGCCAGGCGCAGGACGCTGCTGAGGGCGGCCGCGTTCTGGATCCTGGCCGGGCTGTTCCTGATCTTGTTCTTCGCATCGTCGGCCGCGTCGCCGTTGTACCGGGTGTATCGGGCCCGGTTTCATTTCTCGGCGGCCACCCTGACCGCGGTGTTCGCGGTGTACGTCCTGGTTCTGCTGGTCACGCTGCTGTTCTTCGGGTCGGTGTCGGACTACCTGGGCCGGCTTCCGGTGATCATCACGGCGCTGGCCTTCAGCGCGGCCGCATGCGCGGTTTTCTTGGCTGCGGACGGGGTCGGGGCACTATATCTGGCCAGGTCCCTGCAGGGCATCGCTACCGGGCTGGCCAGCGGGCCGATCGGCGCCGCGCTGATCGACCTGCAACCACCGGGAACCCAGCGGGCGCCGGTGGTGACGAGCGCCTTCTCAAGTCTGGGCCTGGCTCTGGGCTCGCTGATCACCAGCGCGCTGGTCCAGTACGCCCCGGCACCGACCCGCCTGATCTGGTGGGCGCTGCTAGCCGTATTCGCCGTCAGCATCGTCACCGTGCTGGCCATGGCCGAACCCGGGTCCAGGCGTCCCGGTGTCCTGGCCTCGCTTCGGCCCCGGGTCGCCGTACCGCGCCAGGCTGGGGGAACCTTCGCCGGAGCCGTTCCGTGTTTTGTCGCGGTATGGGCACTCGGCGGCCTGTACCTGTCCGTGGGGCCGTCGCTGGCCGCTGCGGTGACGGCCTCGGCGAACCTGCTGTGGGGCGGGCTGGTGATCTTCCTGCTCTTCGGTACCGGGGCCGCGGCGGCCTTTGCGCTGCGCAGCATCAGCTCCCGGGCGGCGATGCTGGCCGGCTGCCTGTTCTTGCTCGCGGGCATGGCGGTGACGCTAGGCGCGACCGCGACGACCACGTCCGCCGCCTTCCTTACCGGCACCGCGGTAGCAGGCGTCGGCTTCGGTCTGGCGTACCTGGGGCGTTCCGCATGACCACGGCCCTGGCCGCGCCCCACGACCGCGCCGGCCTGCTGGCCGCCATCTTCATCGTGTCCTACCTTGCGTTCAGTGTCCCGGCGCTGATCGCCGGCGTAGCCATCACGAAGTTCGGGCTGCACCGGACCGCCCTGGTCTACTCCGCGTCGCTCGCCACCCTGGCCGCGGCCGCAGCCGGCATCTTGTTGTTCCGCCCTGGCGGCAAGCCCAGCCGGCCAGACCTATATGCCGTTATGCCACCGGGCCCGTGCACTGCTCCGCCATGCCCGCAGGCCACGAACCGAGCGGACGGTTAAACCCGCGGTTAACCCGCCACGACCATCTGAAAGCCAAGTCCGCCCGGTGCCGGAAACGGGAGGTCGGGTGACAGTCACTTTGGAGCTGTCCAGCGTGACTGCGAAACTGGCCTGGGCGATGATCGACTTACCCTTTGTCGCGTGGCAGGGGTTCTAGGCGCGGGGCGGCCCGCGCGGCCAGTCCCGCAGCGACGTCTGGCGGCACCGGCACGTTCGAGCCCTGGAAGCCGCGGAACGGACGGAACGATCCTAGCTGGACGTCCTTGAGCAACTCAGACCTGAGCAGTGGCGGGCGGATGCGGTAGTCGAACCGGATATCGGTCCGCCACCGGAAGTGCGCCGGGTCGGATGGCCGAACGGGGTGCTCGTACGTCTCGGACACGATCGTCGCGGCATAGTAGATGCCAGGGTCTTTCGGCCCCACAACCTGCAGCCAGACCCGGTCGCCGATCGCCATCCGGTCCCGGTAGCGAGGCGTGCCCCACCACTGCTCCCGGGAAGCGGTCACCGAGGCGCCCAGGTCGTAGCGCCGGGGGTTGCCCTGAAAGATCCAGTCGGCCATGACTTCCCAGGCTAGCGATCTGCCACATCGCTGTGCGGAGTGGTGTCCTGTGCCACGCGCCGCGGTCCAGCCGACCGGGGGTCCGTCGATGGCCACCCCGCGGGCGCGTAGCGTCCCTGCAGGGAGGGCTCGCTGGTCACGAGCTACCACCACCCGGATTCGAGGGCGCGGTCGGTGCCGCCGGTCCGATCGAACGCGTCGATTTCGGCCATGTCGTCGGGGGACAAGGGCCAGGAGCGGCCCGTCGGGGGTTAGTTGCATTATTGGACTGAGATGCCTAAAGTCCGTTCCATGACGCTACCCGCCACGCCGGTCCGGTCTCCCGGGCAATGCGGCCTACGGCGACTTCGCTACCGCCTGCGCGGTCATCAAAATGATCCGCCAACCGCGGGCTCGGGCGGCCCACGCCTGTCTCCTCTTGGACTGGGGCGCAGCCAAGGTGTACTCCGCCGACCGGAGACTGTTACCGACCCCCGGCCGCCTGTCAGGTTCGATCTCGCCGACCGGGCTTGCATCAATGCGGGGAGATCCGAGGCTGGAGTTAAAGCCACGTGACATCCGCGGACCAGCCGAGCCGACACCGTCTGGTCGGGCGCGACGCCGAGCTGGCCCGGCTCAGGGCGCTGGTTGATCCTGTCCCGGACAAGAGCAGAGTCCTGGTGGTACTGGGCGAGGCGGGGATGGGCAAGACCGCGCTGGTCGCGGAAGTGGCCAAGTGGGCGAGCGGTGCGGGGGTGCGCGTGTTGTCGGTTACCGGCCGGGAGCCGGAGTCGAACCTCGCGTTCGCGGGTCTGCGTCAATTGCTGCGGCCAGTGCTGGCCCAGATTCCCGGCCTGCCTGTTCGTCAGGCGAGCGCGCTGCTGGGGGCGCTCGGCCTCGCACCTGATCCCGTTGCTCCGGACCGGCTGATGACATGCATGGCCGTGCTTACCCTGCTGTCGGACCTGTCGGCGGCGTCTCCGGTCCTGGTGATCGTCGATGATGCCCACTGGCTGGATCGCGGCTCGCTCGACGCGCTCGCCTTCGCCGGCCACCGGCTGGACACCGAGCCGGTGGTGCTGCTGTTGGGCGTGTGCGGGATCGCACCACCAGCGGGCTTTGACTGGGGCCTTCCCGAACTGCACCTGAAGCCGCTGCCGGCACCGGAGGCCGGCCGGCTGCTCGACCAGCAGCCGCGGCCGCTTCGAGGAAGGGCCCGCAGGCAGGTGCTCGCCCAGGCAGTCGGTAACCCGATGGCGCTGATCGAACTGGCCCGAGCGGTCGCGGCTGACCCGGACGCTGGGCGGCGCTGGGGTACCGGGCCGCTGCCGTTGACCGACCGCCTCACCGACGTCATCGCCGCCCAGCTCGCCACCTTGCCCGCCACCACTCAGCACGCCCTGCTGCTCGCCGCGATAGCAGACAGCGCGGACCTCGCCGCGGCGGCCATTGGCACGTCCGGGCTAGAGCCCGGCGCACTCGTTCCAGCCGAGCGGCTGGGCCTGATCAAGGTCGACACAAGTGGCGTGAGGTTCACTAATCCCCTGGTCTATTCCGCCGTCTATCACAGCACGCCATTCGCCATGCGCGCTGCCGCGCACCGCGAGGTCGCCGCAGCGCTGTACGGCCAGCCAGACCGGCAGGCCTGGCACCTGGCCGCGGCAGCGGTGACTCCGGACGAGAACCTCGCGTCGCTGCTCGCCGCCACGGCGTCCCAGGTGCAGCGCCGATGCGGGGCTTCCACCGCCGCGCAGACGCTGGAGCGCGCGGCCGAGCTGAGCCCCGATCTGGACATGCAGGCCCAGCGACTGGTATCTGCGGCCATGGTCGCGGCACCCACTGGGCAGGCGGAGTGGGTGCACGACCTGGCCATCCGGGCCCTGGTTCTGACCAGGGAACCGGACCTGCGGCTCTTTGCCCGGCAACTGGCAGGCTGGGCGCTGGCCTGGTCAAACCAGCATGCCGACGCGCTGTCGGCCCTGATCCCGGTGGCGCGGGAGGCGGCTGGTTTCGACCCGCTGGGAGCCTGGGACGCGCTGGCGTTCGCGGCCTCAGTGGCTTATAAGTCCGGGGAGCCAGAAGGAGTGCAGGCAGTCCGGGAGACTCTCGCGCTTCTCAACGACTCAGCCCAGCGAGCCCCGGACCGGGCCCAACAGCCTGCGGTGGAGGCACTGCGGCTATGGATACGGACCTCCACTGGCCCATACCGCGACAGAACCGAGATCCTCACCCGGCTCAAGCAGGGCGCCCATGCATCCCTCGGCGAGCACTACCTGTCGCGCGCGGGTGCGACCGCGTGGATCTTGGACCGCTCGGACCTGGCGGTCAGCCTGCTTCAGGCCGCCAGGAGCCTGCTCCAGGAACCCGCCGTGCGGGCCGCCAGCGGCGGGTCAGTGTCTCCGCTCGGCTGGGCCTGCCTGGATGTGGGGCGGTGGGACGACGCCCTGAAAGTTGCCGCCGAGACTGATGATCTTGTCGCAGGCGGCCAGATGGACATCGTCTCGGCCTCCGCTGACCTGATCACCGCTACCATCCTGGCCGTCCGCGGTGAAGGGAACGCGGCCCGGGCCCGTATCAGCAGGGCACTGGCCAGCGACCCGGAAGAGAGCCGGTCGGTCATCGCGCGGGCCCGGCATGCCCTGGGCCTGGCGGCCCTAGCGGACGCCGACTACCCCACGGCCTACGGCCAGCTCCGTCAGCTGTTCACCGACGACGGAGCGGCATGGCACTACCACGTCTCCTACCTCGGCGTGGCTGACCTGGCCGCAGCCGCAGCCCGCGCCGAGCGCAGGATCGAAGCACGGGCTCTCCTCGAGCGGATCCAGGCCAGGATAGACGGGACGCCGTCCCCCAGGCTCGACCAACTCCTCGACCGGGCCTGGGGCCTGCTCGCAGACCCCAGCAGCCTGGACACCTACTTCGAGAAGGCGCTGTCGGACCCGGCTGGCGACCTGTGGCCGTTCGAACGCGCGCAGCTGTACCTTGACTACGGTGAGTGGCTGCGGCGGCACCGTCGCATCAACGACGCCAAGCCCGTCCTGACCGCAGCCCTAGAGGTCTTCCGGCAGCTTCATGCCCGGCCCTGGGTGCAGCGGGCCGAGGCCGAACTGCGCGCCTGCGGGGTAGCGGTCCCAGACGTCCCCACCGCACCGGATGTCCTAGGGCGGCTGACTTCCCGCCAGCGGAAGATCATCTACCTGGCTGCCCAGGGCCATACCAACCGTGAAATCGCCGACCGGCTGTTCTTGTCCCAACGCACCGTCGCCTCGCATCTGTACCGCTCCTACCCCAAGCTCGGCGTATCCGGGCGGCACCAGCTCCACGACCTGATCGCCCGGGCCGGCCAAGGACCTGAGGCCCAGCACGGGGACTGACCGACCGCTTTACTCCGTTCGGGTTATCAGCGCGGGATAACAGGCAGCACCACCCGCGAGGGGTGGACGCGGTCATGCAGGACGGTCTGGTCTGCCGTCCGTAGGGTGGTATCGGTACCGGTCGGGGCGCCTGAGCCAGGGTTGCGGTCCCAGCGCGGGAAGTCGCTGGAGGTGATGTGCAGCCGGATCCGGTGACCGGCGCGTAGCACGTGGCTTACGTTCCAAAGCTGGATCGTGAACTCGTACGGAGTGCCTGGCTGCAGCGGCGATGGATGGCTGAGGGACTCGCGAAATCGGCCGCGCACGATGCCTTCGGTGAGGTTCTGGGCGTATCCGTCGGGTCGGACGTCCGACAATATAGCGACGAAGTCGGTGTCGGCAGCGGTGGTCATGGCATGCAAGTGGACAGTGCACGGCCCGGTGATCTCGATGTCCTCGGCGAGTTCCGGCCCGGTGTAGACCAGCACATCGGCGCGGGACTGGTTCTTCTGCTGGTCAGCCACGCCGCCGCCCACGAACCGGCCGCCCGCCGTCGGTACAGGGTTGCCCGGGTCGGACCGGTAGTGATCCGCGGGCTCGTCTCCGGGTGCCTTGGCGGACAGGATCCCGTCGCCGTTAAGCGTGTTCGCCGAGCCGCCGCTACGCAGATAGTAGGAGGTGTAGTCAGTACGCGCGAGCGGCCACTGCTGTTCGTCACGCCACCGGTTCTCGCCCATGACGAAGATCCGGACAGGGGAACACGGAAGATCGGCGCCTTCCGCCTTGAGGAAGTGGTCGAACCATCGGCGCTCGATACCGACCAGTGAGATCGCGGCTTCGGGACCGAAGTCGATGTCGCCGGTCCCGCCGGACGTGGGCTGGTTAAACGGCAACTGGTGCGCCCACGGCCCCATGATTAGTGCGTGACCGTCACGCGCGTCAAGAGCGCTCGACCGTAGCCCGGTAAAGTAGAGCGGGGTGTCCCGGTTGGCGATGTCGTACCACGAACCGACGTGCAACATCGGAACGTTGATGTTGAACAGCTGGCGACTCAAATCCGTTGCCCACCAGTACGGGCCATCGGTCGAGTGCCAGAGGATGTCGGCCAGAAACGGCGCCCCGCGCCCAAGGCGATCGATCCAATCGCGAAGCGGCAGATGCCGCAGCGCGTCCTCGGTCAGCGCGGAGAATCGCACGGCCGGATCGACCTTCAGCTTCGCGAGCTCCGCGATCGACGCGCGGTCGCCTTCGGCGGCTAGTACGTCCTCCGCCATATTCACGAAATAGCTGAGCAGCCAGCTCAACTCGAGTGCCCCGGCGTTGTACCAGTAGTTCTCGAACGTCAGCTGATAAGCCGACACGGGGATGCAGGTCCTCAGGTGGGGCGGCCGCTGCGTGGCGGCCAGATACTGGGCGATTGCGCCGTAGGACTGGCCGAATGTTCCGACCGCTCCGCTGGATCCGGGCAACGCCGCGGCCCATTCGATCGTGTCGTATCCGTCACGCGCCTCATAGATGAACGGATACCAGGCGCCCTCGGACGTGAATCGCCCGCGGGTGTCCTGAACGACAACCAGGTAGCCATGCGACGCAAAGTAGTGTGCCTCGCTGAAGTCGGCAGCGAGATCGTTCGACCGCTTACCGTAGGGCGTCCTACGCACCAGCACCGGATACGGGCCCGGGGCCTCCGGCCGATACGCATCCGCCCGCAGTACCACCCCGTCCCGGGTGGTCATGGCCAGATCGTCGTCACGCACGACTCGGAACGGACCACGCTGGGATTCCATGGATTCGTAAGACAACGGGACGGTGCTGGTCATTGGCCCTCCTCGGGGTGATGATGTGCCGGTAGTTCAGGGCGCTGCGGTCCTGGGCCGCAGGACTCGGCGAGAAGTCCACGGTCAGCTCGCCTTCCCCAGCATGGCCAGGCCTTCGCCGGCGATACGTTCAACCTCGGCGTCTAGGTCACCGAACTCCTGCCCGGCCATGGATCCTGCGCGCACTCGCGCTGCGATGCCCTGTGCGATGACCGCAAACTTGAAATGGGCCAGGGCGACGTAAGCGGTCAGGTCGCTGAGGTCGGCGCCGGTCCGCTTGGCGTACCGGTCGGCCAGGTAGGAGCGGGGCGGGAAGCCCGGCAGCATGCTCGGCGCGGGCGTCAGCACCGGTTTGGCCTCACCGTTCTGCCGCCAGTAGAACAGCAGCAGGCCGAGATCGGCCAGCGGATCACCCAGCGTGGCGAGTTCCCAGTCGAGCACGGCCGCCACCGACGGCGGCATCTGCGTGGCCATGAGGCAGTTGTCGAGCCGGAAGTCACCGTGCACGATCGCCCCGCCGGGACCGGCCGGCGGGTCCTCGCGCAGCCGGCGGGCGAGCTCGTCGACCGCGAGGACGTCCCGGCTCTTGGAACGCTCCCACTGCTCACTCCAGCGGCGCACCTGCCGCTCCCCCAGGCCGGTCGGTCGGCCAAAATCGGGTAGTCCCACCTCGCCGGGATCAACCGCGTGCAGGTCCGCCAGCATGTCCACCAGGGCATCGGCGATGCCGCGGCGGTCCTCCGCCGACTCCGCCCACCCGGCGGGGAGGGTGTCGCGCACCACATGCCCGTCCACCTTCTCCATCACGTAGAAGGGAACGCCGATCAGCTCGCCCGGGTCCTCGAATACGATCCCCGGCACCGGGACCGAGGTGGTCGCCAGCGCCCGCTGCACCCGGGCCTCCCGGCCCATGTCGTGCGCCCGGGGCAGCAACGGCCCGTCGGGGGGCCTGCGCAGCACCACCGTTCCCGCCTCGCTGGTGAGCTCGAAGGTCAGGTTCGACTTGCCGCCGGGGATGAGCGCGGCCTGTGGTCGCTGCCACCGGGAATCCCCGAGCGCCCGGGCCAGGACGGGACCGACGAGATCAGGCCGGACCAGGTTCTCGTGCACCGGTGCTTCCCGTCAGTGTCCCGACATGCCGCCGTCGACGGCCAGCGTGACGCCCGCGATGTAGGACGACGCCGGGCTGACCAGGAAGACCACGGCCGCGTCGAGCTCGTACTGCTCGCCCATCCGTCCCAGCGTGGAGGTACGGGCGATGAAGTCCCGCAGCTGTCCGGGCGAGACGGCCTCCGTCATCTCGCTGCGGAAGTACCCCGGCGCCACCGCGTTGACCCGGATCCCCCGCCGCCCCGACCACTGCTGGTTCAGGTCGCGGGTCAGCCCGATCAGGCCCGCCTTGCTGGCCGCGTAGGCCGCCTGCGGCACGTACGACTTGACCAGGCCGAGCACGCTGGCGATGTTGACGATGGCCGAGCCGCGCGGCATGAGCTGCGCGGCGGCCTGGGCCATCCAGTACGCGCCGAGCAGGTTGACGTCGATGACCTGGCGGAACTGCTCCGGCGTCTCGCGCAACGCGGGCACGGCGGTGCCCATGCCAGCGTTGTTGACGAGCACGTCCAGATGCCCGAATTCCTCCACCGCCGCCCGGACCGCCGCCTGGCAGGCGGAGGGATCGGTGACATCGGTCTCGACGGCGAGCGCGCCGCGGCCCAGCTTCTCCACCTCGCGGCCGGTGGCCTCCAGCCCGGCGCGGCGGCGGGCCGCCAGCACCACGTCCGCGCCGGCCTGGGCCATGGCGACCGCGAAGCCGGCGCCGAGGCCGCTACTCGCCCCGGTAACCAGCGCGACCCTGCCGGCCAGCGAGAACCGTTCGAGTACGTTCATCGGTTCCCCCATAGCTCAGTGGCCCGGTCGCGCAGGACGGTCTTCTGGATTTTCCCCGTCGACGTCTTGGGCAGCCCGGCGAACTCGAAGCGCTTGGGCACCTTGTACCGGGCCAGGCGCTCCCGCGCGTACTCGACGAGGGCATCCGCGTCGACGTCGTCCTTCCTGAGCGTCACGAAGGCCACGGGCACCTCCCCCCAGCGCTCGTCCGGCATCCCCACCACGGCGCTTTCCACCACCGACGGATGGCTGTCCAGCACCTGCTCGACCTCGACGGAGGCGATGTTCTCTCCCCCGGAGATGATGATGTCCTTGCTCCGGTCGCGGATCTCGACGTAGCCGTCGGGGTGCATCACCGCCAGGTCGCCAGTCAGGAAGCAGCCGCTGCGGGTGACCTCCCGGGTCGCTTCCTCGTCGCGGTAGTAGCCGAGCATGACGTCGTTGCCGCTGACCGCAATCTCACCGATCGTCTCGCCGTCGGGCGGCACGTCCCGGCCGTCGTCGTCGAGGACGCGCAGCGGGCGGGCGATGATGTTGGGCGCTCCCTGGCGGGCGCGCAGCGTGGCCTGCTCGTCGCGTGGGAGCTCGTTCCACTCCGGCTGCCACTCGTTGATCGCGATCGGACCGTAGGTCTCGGTCAGCCCGTACAGGTGGGTCACGGCGAAGTTCATCGCCCCCATCCGGGCCAGCAGCGTCGCCGACGGCGGCGCGCCACCGGTGTCCACGTGCACCTCGTGGTCGAGGGCTCCGGCCGCGGGATCTTCGGCGATCATGGTCAGCACAGTCGGCGCGGCGCTGAAATGGGTGATCCCCTCCTCCCGCAGCAGCCGCCAGATCTCGGATGTGTCCACGGCGCGCAGGCACACGTGCGTGCCGCCGGCCGCGGTCACGGCCCAGGTGAAGCACCATCCGTTGCAGTGGAACATCGGCAGCGTCCACAGGTACCGGGCGCCCGGGCCCAGCCGGGCGTGATAGGCCATCGCGGTGGCCTGCAGGTACGCGCCCCGGTGGTGGTACATCACGCCCTTGGGCTGTCCCGTCGTCCCGCTGGTGTAGTTGATCGCCAGCAGTTGGCGTTCGTCGACCGGCTCCGGGCCCGCCTCGGCGGCTCCGGCGATCCAGTCCTCGTAGGAGTCCTCGGGGCCGCCGGCGAGGAAGCACGGCAGGCCCGCCTTCTCGGCCAGGTGCCGGGCCCGGTCGCCGAACTCGCGGGTCGCGACCAGGACGGAGCAGCCCGAGTGAGCCAGCAGGCCGGCCATCTCGTCGGCCGACAGGCGGGTGTTCAGCGTGACCAGCGCGGCCCCCAGCACTGGCACCGCGTTGTGCAGTTCGAGCATCACGTGGCTGTTGGCGCACAGCGCGGCGACACGGTCCTCGCGTCCCACGCCCTCGCCGGCCAGTGCGCCGGCCAGGCGGCGGCAGCGGCCGGACAGGTCCCGGTAGGTGAACCTGCGCTCGCCGTCTACGATCGCCGTCCGGTCGGCGAAGACCGCAGCCGCGCGGTCAAGGAAGGACGACGGTGTCAGCGGAGCGAAAGTGAACTCGGCCATGTCAATACCGTCCGTGTGTAGTGGTCAGCCCTTCGCCGCGCGGGCGGAGCCCCACAGCGCTCCGCGGTTGACGCGGTCGGGGTAGCGGGCCGTCATCTCGGTGTAGAGCTCGAGGGGGGTCGCGGTGCGCGCCGCGAGGGCTTCGAAGTCGCGGATGTACTGCCGGGTCTCTTCGAGGATCTTCGGGTCGTCGGCGCGCTCGGGTCTCTTGTGACCGGCCACGACGGCACGCGGGGACAGCTTCTCGATGGTGTCGAGGGCGGTGAGCCAGGACCGGCGGCCGCCGGCGTCGGACTCGGCGAGGTAGAGGTGGACGTCGTTGTAGGCGGCGTCGCCGGCCACCACGAGGCCGATCGACGGGACATGCAGCGCGGTGGTGTCGTCGGTGTCGGTGTGTCCGAGATCGACGGCGACAAGTTCCTCGCCTTCCAGCTCGAACCGGTCGCCCTCAAGCTCCTCGACGCCGACGAGGTTTTCCGGGATTTGTCCTGGGAAGCGGCGTTTCCAGAACGTCTCGACGAAGTCGGAGCCGATCTGCGAGGCGATCTTGCGCGCCACGCTCGGGATCGCGACGGCCTTCGCGTCCGGGAACCGCTCGAGGATCATGCCGAGTCCGAACCAATGGTCGCCGTGCCCGTGAGTCACGTAGACCGTGGTCAGGTTTTTGCCGGCGGCCACGATCCAATCGGCGAGCTCGGCGGCCTGGCCGGCGGTCATGACGGCATCGGCGAGTACGGCGTCGCGCTCACCGGTGATGAGGGTCGCCGAGATTGGGGACCAGACGCGGCGATCGAGGTCCGGAGGCAGGTCGGTCACCGTCGTGGGCAGCGATGGCGCGACGTGGACGGCGTAGGACAGCTCAGTCATAGTTACTTCCAGCTCAGTCGGCCGCGTGTCGGGTGGCTTCGATGAAGACCTCTAGCTCGCGCCGGATGTCCGGCCCGGATGGGAGATAGGCGATCTCCGTCACGCCCTGGTCGGCGAGCGCCGACACCGCCTGGCGGATACCGGCGGCGGGGCCGGTCAGGCTCGCCTTGCTCACCAGCGCGGAGCCACCTGCCTCCCAGGCGGCGGTGTCCGCCTCGTTGAGCCAGGCGAGGTGGCCGGTGTGCACAGCGAGGTGCCGGTCGGTCTCGGGGGTCTTTTCGATGACCGCAAGCCACTCCGGTCCCCCGGGGATATCCCGTACACCGTCGGCACCGGCGGCCGTGTAGGGGAAATGGTAGGTGAGTGCCCACATCGGGCCTGCGGCTTCCCGGACACGGGGGCTGTCGGGTGACTCGCCATCGTCGAGTACGGTGCCGCCGGTGCCCAGGGCAGCCCAGCCGAATTCGTCCATCGCCGCGCTGGGCGCTCCGAAAGAGAACAGGCCGTCGGCGCCGATCGCGCGGGCTACCTCCGCGCCTTTGGGGCCCAGGGCAGAGATCAGGATCGGAGGCGGTGCCGGCGGTGTCTGCGGATCCTGCTCGGCCGGGAGCATGCGCATCCGCGCGCCGTCCCACTCGACCACCTCCCCACCCAAGAGCCCTCGGTAAGCAGTGATATAGCGACGCATGTACGTCCAGGTCAGTGGGGGCAAGCCCATGGCGGCCCGGCCGGTGAAGCCCGTGCCGAAGGCGACCGCAACGCGCCCAGGTGCCAAGCCCTGCAGCATCCGGGTGGCGGCGGCGTTGACCATCGGGTGGCGCAGGCTCGGCACCAGGACACCGGGCCCGAGGCCGATGGACTCGGTGCGTTCCGCGGCGAGAGCGAGCACCATCCAGACGTCCGGGCTCTGCTGAGGTGTGTCGAAGAGCCAGGCGCGTTCATAGCCGAGGTCTTCGGCCAGTGCGATGTCATCAGGTGAGCTCGGTGAGGTCGCGAAAGCGACCGAGACGGACGGGTGCGCCATGTCAGCTCCCTGGTCGATGCGGACGGGTCACGCCGGCCCCTCAGGGCCGTCGTAGAAGTAGGCTGCGTCGATGCGTCCGGCCAGGCGGCGCCGCAGTGCGGCGGAAAAGCGCAGCGCCGCGCCGAGCGGCCGGTGGTGGATGGCGACGCGGACGATCCGTTCCTGTTCGTCCTTGGTCAGGACGGTCACGCCCTGCATCTGCGTCCCGCCGAACGCCGTGACCTCCCATTCCAGGTAGGTGCGCCGGCCCTGGGAGCTCTCCTGGGTGAAGGCCAGGGACTCGTAGATGGCGCTGGCCGTGGCCATCACCTGGCTGACTTGCTCGCGGCCCGCCACCGGCCGGGTGAGCACGCTCGCCTCCAGGACGACGTCCTCGGTGAACGCCTGCCCGAACGCGCCGGCGGACTTCTGGGCGAAGGCAGCGGTGTACTGCTGCGGCCCCTCGCCCGCGTGATGCACCCTGGCCACGAACGCGTTCAGCAGGCTGGCGACCGCGGTCGGCTGCTCGATGTGCGCCCAGTGCCCGGCGTCTTGGACCGTGGCCGACTCGATCTGGGGGAAGCGCGGCAGCACTCCCGCGCTCAGCACGTCGTCGGTGACGACTGGATCCTCGGCGCCCCGGATCACCAGCACCGGGCCCGGATAGCGGCTCGGCTTCTCCCCGTCCGGGTGGCCGTTATTCCAGCAGTCCGCCAGGGCGCGCACCACGTCGGGCCGGATCCGCCCGCCGATCACCACCAGCCGGTCGAGGTCGGCCTGGCCGAGACCGGGACCCAGCTGCTGCCGCAAGGATCGCTGCGCCGGCAGGTCGCCGCCAAGCGAGCGGAATGACTCGATGACTTCCTCGGGCAGGTGAGTACCAGCGAGCGGAACGGGGTTCACCAGCACCAGCCCCAGGGTCCGCTCCGGCCGGGCGGCAGCGGCCAGTTCCACGACCGGCCCCGCCATGCTCTGGGCGACGAATACCACCGGCTTGTCCAGGGCGTCCGCCAGGGCCCCGGCTTCGGAGGCGAAGCGGTCGTACGTAAACGGGCCGCGCGCATCGGTCCGCTCGCCCATCCCGGCCAGGTCCAGCTGGACGGTCTCGACGTCCTCACGGCCAAGTTCGGCGATCACGGCGTCCCAGACGTACTTGTCGTCGAGGAACCCGTGGACGAAGACCAGGGCCGCATCACCCGTGCCGTTGCGCCGGAACCTCAGGTCCGTATCCGCGATTCGTTCGGTTCTCATGCGGCTCACTCCTTACCAGGAAGCCGTCGCGGCTCCGGACGGAGACCACTCCGGCGTGTCAATGGGCGACCACCCCGTCTCCCGCCCGTCCAGCCGCGCCATCCGGCGGCCTTCGTACGCCTCGAGCAGGCCAGGGTCAAGGGGGGTGAAGAACACGTTGTTCACCAGGGTGTACTCGGCGGCCAGGCGGCCGACCACCGGCAGCGCCGCGGTGTCGATCCGGCCGCGCTCGAGATACAGGTCGTCTCGCAAATGGAACCGCACCACCTGGCCCCAGACGACGTGGTCGTGCAGGTGCCCGACCGGGATGATGCGGTCCAGCACGCACTCGAAGGAGATCGGCGCCTCCTTGATCCGGGGCGCCCGGACCACCTCGCACGGCGCCTTCTCCAGACCGAGCGCCTCGAACTCATCCACCGTCGGGTCGAACTCGGCCGCCGACCGGTGCACCCGGTCGGCCAGCGGAAGGACCGCGAGGTTCGTCACGAATTCACCGGTGTCCCGGATGTTGACGAAGGTGTCCTTGAGCGTCTGCCCGTCCGACCGCGGTTGCATTGTGAGCGAGACCATCGGCGGCTTGCGGCCCACCGCGGTGAAGAACGAGACCGGCGCGATATTGCCCACCCCGTCCGCGGACACCGTGCTCACCCAGGCGATCGCCCGCGGCAGGATGCTCCCGATCAGGAGCTTGTACGCAGAGGAGGCATCAAGCTCGCTCCCGTCGATGATCATCTGCGGCACTCCATCTCAATGGTCGCGTCGATGGTTTAGGAGGCGCTCCCGAGCAGCGCGACCGCCCCGTACCACACCGGGCCGAGATTCATCCGGTGCGGATAGCGGCGGACCATCGCGTCGTAGTAGTCCTTTGGCTCCGTCGCTGCCGCCAGGACCTGCCTGGCGTCGAGCAGGTACTGGCGGGTCTCCCCGATGATCCTCGGATCGTCGCCGCCACCGGGCGCCTTGTGACCAGCCACTACGGCGCGCGGGTGCAGGGCCTCGATCTTGTCGATGGCCGCCAGCCAGGAATCGAAGCCGCCGTCCGGGGTCTCCAGCACGTACTGGTGCACTCCGTTGTAGATCGAGTCCCCGGCCACAAGCAGCCCGATCGAGGGCACCCACAGACCCGTGGTGTCGTCGGTGTCGGTATGACCCAGCTCCATGGGCTCCAGCCGTTGACCCTCCAGCTCCAGGCCGCCGTCCGGCACGGGCCGCGCGATCACCGGCGAAGGGGGAATCAGACCGGGGAACACCTTGTCCCACAACAGGGCCCGCCCCTCAGTGGCCTGGCTCGCCATCACCCGCAAGGTACCCGGTGTCGCGTACACCACTACCCCGGGGAAGGAGCTGATCAGATCGGCAACTCCGAGCCAGTGATCCCCGTGGCCGTGCGTGATGTACACCGATTCCAGCCGCTTGCCCGAGTCGGCGATCCAGTTGCGGACCCGCTCGACCTGGCCGTAGGTGTACGGCGCGTCAACCAGCACGGCGGTCTCTTCGCCGGCGATCAGCACCACTGACAGCGGAGACGACACGATCGACTCGCCGCTGGGCAACCGCTGCTCGCCCGCCCTCGGCGTGCCGTCCAAGACCAGCACCTCGTAGGTCAGCTCCTGCATCTGCGCTCCTGCGGCGAGACAATGGTCGTCTTCCGCCCACACTGGCTGGCCTCGCGACAGCGCGGTATCCGCATCTTGACTGCACCCGCCGCCCGCGATCAGGTGCAGTCAGGTTGCCGATACCGAAGCCCTGGCGTCGCAGCACACACTGAAACGTCGGTAGTGCGAGCCCGGGCAAGCTTCACTGGAACGCCGAAGGCATGACGGCCGGAGGGAGTTGCGATGTCGGCCCTGGTCCCTGAGGTGTTGTGGCGGCCAGCTCCGCAGCGTGCCGCGGCCACCGGAATCGCCGAGTTCACAAGGTATGTTCGGGACCGGCGCGGTGTTTCTATCGCAGGTGCGGATTATGCGGCATTGCACGCCTGGTCGGTCCGCGACCTGGCCGGGTTCTGGTCGGCGGTGGCGGAGTTCACCGGAGTGCGGTTCCACCAGGCCCCGACCGCGGTGCTCGGCGCGGAGCGCATGCCGGGCGCCGAGTGGTTTCCGGGCTCCACCTTGAACTATGCCGAGCACGTACTCAGCCCGAGCCCGGGGCAGGGTGACGGCGACGTGGCAGTGGTGTTCGCGCGGGAGGACGGGCTGGAGCGCCAGGTCACCCGGGCCGAGTTGCGGGACCTGGTGGGCCGGTGCCGGGCCGGGCTGGTGCGCCTCGGTGTGGACCGCGGCGACCGCGTGGTGGCGTTGGCGCCGAACTGCGTGGAGACACTGGCGGCCTTCCTCGCCACGGCGAGCCTGGGTGCGGTGTGGTCGTCGTGTTCGCCGGACTTCGGCGCCCGCGCGGCGCGAGACCGGTTCGCTCAAATCGAACCGGCGGTGCTGATCGCGGTGGACGGCTACTGCTACGGCGGGAAATCCTTCGACATCCGTTCCACGGTGGAGGAGTTGCGCGGACAGTTGCCGACGCTGCGGGCCACCGTGCTGGTGTCCTACCTCGACCCGGCCGCGGCGTTGACGGGCACAGTCCCGTGGGCGAATCTCACGGTGACGGCCGCCGAACCGGAGTCTGCGGCGGTGCCGTTCGATCATCCGCTGTGGGTGCTGTACTCGTCGGGTACCACCGGGCTCCCCAAGGGAATCGTGCACGGCCACGGTGGCATCCTCGTCGAGCACCTCAAGTCGTTGCGGCTGCATATGGAACTGTGCCCCGGCGAACGGTTCTTCTGGTTCACCACCACCGGGTGGATGATGTGGAATCTGCTGATTTCCGGCCTGCTGGTCGGCGCCACCGTCGTGCTGTTCGACGGCAACCCCGGCTACCCCGACCTGGGCGTGCTGTGGCGGCTCGCCGAGCGGCACCATATCAGCTATTTCGGCACCTCCGCCGCGTTCATCCAGTCCTGCCTCAAGGCCGGCCTGCGTCCTCGCGACGAGTGTGACCTGTCGGCGTTGCGAGCGGTCGGCTCCACCGGCTCGCCGCTGTCGGCCGAAGGCTTCCGGTGGCTCGCCGACGCGGTCGGCCAGCGGGTACAGATCTGCTCGATCTCCGGCGGCACCGACCTGTGCACTCCGTTCTTGTGCGCCGCCTCGACCGTCCCGGTATGGCTGGGTGAGATCTCCTGTGCCGCGCTGGGTGCGGCAGCGGCCGCTTACGACACCCGCGGCCAGGAGGTAATCGACGAAGTCGGTGAACTGGTGCTGACCCGGCCGATGCCCTCCATGCCAGTAGCGTTCTGGAACGACCCCGACGGCACCCGGCTGCGGGAAGCCTACTTCGACACCTACCCGGGCGTGTGGCGGCACGGTGACCGGGTGCGGGTCACCCCGCGGGGCTCATACGTCATCTACGGGCGCAGCGACTCTACCCTCAACCGCGGCGGGGTCAGGATGGGCACCGCCGACTTCTACGCCGTCGTGGAAGGCTTCGACCAGGTCGCTGACTCCCTGGTGATCGACACCACCGAACTAGGTGCCGACCAAGGGCAGCTGCTGTGCTTCCTGGTACTCGCCCCCGGCGTCGCCCTGGCTGACATCGAGCCGCAACTCCGCAGGACGCTGCGCTCTGAGCTGTCCCCCCGGCACGTACCCGACCGGTTCATCGTCATCGACGAGGTGCCGCGCACGCTGAGCGGCAAGAAACTTGAGGTCCCCGTCAAGAAGATCCTCGCTGGTGTCCCCGCCGACCAGGCCGTAAGCAAACAGGCTCTGCAGAACCCAGAAGCACTCGCCCCTTTCCTCGAGATGGCGAGGTCAGGCCGCAACGCCACGAACTAAACCTCGTCGCTGTGGCGCCGGATCCAGTCCGCGATCTGCGGCCGGGCGATCCTGGCCGCCTGCCGGCCGGCGACGAAGCCGATATGGCCAGAGTGAAGGCGCAGCTCGCCTGCGTCCGCGGAGCCCACCAGCCGTGTGAGCGGCTCGGAGGACGCGGCGGGCGTGATCCCGTCGTGCTCGGCGAACGCGTTGAGAAACGGGCAGCGGATGTCCTTCAGGCGCACCTCGGTGCGGCCCAGCGGGATGACACCGGCAACCAGCGCGTTCTGGCGGATAAGCAGGCTCACGGTCTGCCGGAATGCGGCGCCGGGGAACGGCACCTGGTCCCGCGCCCATTGGCTGATGGCCAAAAACCCCTCGACGAACTCATCGTTCCAGAGGTTCTCGAAGAAGTTGACCTGCTGCACGAGCAGCTCGGTCGGCTTGAGCGTCTGGAATCCCTCGTCCAGTGCGCGTGCGGGCACCAAGCCGGTCCGGTCGATGACGTCGTCGGCGTCCAGACGCCCGTCGGCGAACATGTTGCTCATGAACCCCATTTCGCGGTAGTCGCATGGGGTCGCCATCACCATCAAGTTGCGGACAGGCAACTCAGGATGCCCGGCCGCGGCCAAGAGCGTGAGGATACCGCCGAAGCAGTAGCCGATCAGCGTCACCTCTCCCGCGCCGGCGTCTTGCCGGAGGGCGCCGATAGCGGCCGGAATGTAGTCCTCGACGTAGGTCTCGATCGTGTTCTCGGCATCCGCGGGATCGGGCGGCATCCAGTCGAGCAGGAACACGTCGAATCCCTCGCCGACGAGGTAACGCACCAGGCTGGTATTGGGCAGCAGGTCCAGCACGTAGCTCTTGCTGACCAGGCTGTGGACGATCAGCACGGGCGGGCGATAGCGCCGCGGTCCGGAGCGGTAACGCCACAACCGGGCCTTGTCCCGCTTCCAGACCAGGTCGCGGGGAGTCTGCGCCACCGCCGGCCGATACGCGCCGGTGAGGTAGGCGAGGCCGTTGCGGGTTCGGAGCATCTGGCGCGTGACCAAGTCAGGCATTATGCCCCCTGCGGAGGCTGCGGGGCGGGCGGCCCAGGATGCGCAGCGGGCGGGCGGGCATTGCGCAGCTGCAGTTCGCAATCGAGATCACGTACCCGCCGCTCCAGGCTCGCAACCTGATTCATTAGCGTGAACAGGTCGCCGCGGGCGGGCATCCCCCACGCGTGCAGCCATTGCTCGGTCATGCGCTGGCCCGCGGCGGTGAGCCGTCGCTGCATCCTGATGGTCGTGGCAGCAAGATCCATGAACGTCTTGCCCTGTACCCAGGACTCCGCGGCCGCGGCCAGCGGCCGCTCGATCGCGTCGAACTCTTTCCGCCAAAGCGACGTCATTGTTGTTACCTTCCAGGGAGTGTCCGGCCTAGCCGTTCTAGGTGGGTCGCTGTTTCGAGCCGAGCCCGTTCGCGTTTCCTCCGCTCGTGCCCGACGGCTGGCTAGCCATGCTCGAACCGTGCCTCCCACTCCGGTTCCAGCGTGTTCAGCGTGACCGCCTGCGACGCCCGGTCGCTTTCACGCGGTTAGTCACCGCGGAGCCTGGCTGCGGGGTTCGAGGCGCTGATACCGGCGGGGCTCCAGGCCGGCAAGCACGTCGCGGCCGCGTGCGGTGTCCGCGTAGAGGCGTCCGTATACGAGTCGCCCGTCCTTTACCTTGAAGAGGAACAGATGCTCATTGCGCATCCTGATGCCACGGGTGGACAGGGCGTCGGTCTTCACCGGGACGACGACGGTGTCGCCTGCATCGATGATCTCGTGCGCGTCGTAGCGGAAGTACCGCCACTCCTTACCGATCTCCTGCCAGAAGGCGGCGAACTCGTCCGGCCCGACGTAGGTTCCCCCGTAGGGCAGGGAGTCCGACATCTCGAAGGTGAAGTCGTCCGCGAGGAGCGCCGTCAGCGGTCCTCGGTCGTTGCTCTCGTATCCGGTAAAAGCGGTCTTGAGTGCCGCCACGATCTCGGTATTGCTCATGTCTGGCTTCGCTTTCTGTGTGGGAAGCGCGGGAATGCGCGGCCGGTCCGCCTGGGGGCCGGGCGGCGATCGCGGTCAGGCCAGGTGCAGGCGGAACCAGTCGCGAGCCGCCGCGCTGGACTTTCCGAATCTGGACAGGTAGGGGTCGAAGTGCCCGCCGGGGAGTAGCGCCAGCTTCTTCGGCTCCAGCGCATGCTCGTAGGCGACCAGCGCCAGGTCGGTCACGGTGATGGCGTCATGGTCGGCCACCACGAGCAGCAGCGGTGTCGGCGAGACCCTGCTGATCCAGGTGCCCGGCTCGTACATGCGGGCCGCGCGGGTGGACCGGACGGTCACCTGGTTCTCCCAGATGCCGGCGGGCACCGGCTGGAGGTAGAACTCGATCGCGTCCTTGGCCCGGTAGGCGGCCGGCGCGGTAGGGTCGTCACTGACGATTGCCTGCATACGGGGCGGCTCGCCGCGAAACTGGGCGCGCTCGTCCTCGGCGAGTGCCTCCTCCAGGCTGGCGACAGCGTCCGGCGGGACGCGGCGCAGGCCCTGCTCGTACCCGTTGATCGTGGGGACCTGTGCGACGACGCAACGCAGGCGGCGGTCGGTGGCGGCAAGAACGATGGCGTGGCCGCCGGCGTAGCTGGTGCCCCACAGGCCGATCCGTCCGGCGTCGACCTGCGGCCGGCTCTCCAGGAAGGAGACCGCTCGGCGCCAGTCGGCGATCTGCTGCCACGGGTCGACGTCCTGGCGCGGCGTGCCGCCGCTGGCGCCGAACGTCCGGTGGTCGTGCACCAGCACCACGAAGCCATCCGCGGCGAAGGCTTCGGCAAAGCGCTCCAGTCCATGCTCCTTCACACACGCGTAGCCGTGGGCCATAGTGATAGCCGGGTGCGGACCCGGGCCCTCCGGGCGGTACAGCCAGCCGCGCAGGGTGACGCCGCCTTCTGCGGCGAACTCGATGTCAGCGCGCTGCGTCATCGGTCGTTCCCTTCGGGTACGTCGCAGCCGGTCACCGCGAAGCCCCACGTGCTATTGGCGCTGGCGAGCTCGCGGCTGCCAGTTGCGCGGGCGGGTCGCCGCCGAGAAGGGTGATCAGCCGGGCGAGCAGGGCGTCGAGTTCGCGGCCGACGTCGGCGATCTGCGGGTTGTCGTAGCTGGCGAACAGCAGGCTGGGCTGGTCGACGGCGAGTTTCGTGTCGCCGTCGGGGTCGGCATACAGCAGGGTCCGCAGGGGTGCGTGCAGCATGACCGATGGGTCTTGGCGGAACATGCGTTCGGCGATGGTGTGGTTCCCCATCAGGTACTGGGTGGCCTTCCACAAGGACGGCGATCCAGCCATGACGGCGGTGATGTCGAGGCGGTAGTAGCGCATGAACCCGTGCGGGGCGTTGATCCCGGCCAACTCGAGGTTGGCCTGCCAGGATGGCATCTGGAAGAACCGGGCGAGATTGGCCTCCGGGATGAGGGTCTCGTAGTGCTCGCGGGCTTGGTCGTAGGGGCCGGGGAGCGCAACGACGAGCCGGCGGTCGGGGTGATCGGTGGCAGCGCTGTGCTTGGTCATGGCTGGGCCTGTTCGTCGCGGGGGCGGACCAGTTCGACGTCGCAGATGTCGAGAGTGTCTGGCGGGCTGATGGGAGGTGCCGTCGTGAAAGGCGACACGGCGCCTTGGGTGATATGCGTGGCAGCAAATACCGATTCCACTGTGCGCCGCGACGCCATGGCTGCGGTATCGGCAACCTGACTGCACCTGATCGCGGGCGCCGGGTGCAGTCAACATGCGGATACTTCGCGATCGCCGCGTAGGCCACCATGGCGCGAGATGACCTTAACCTCGTACGCGGCCGTCGCGATATAGGGTCTGCCGTGGGCGATACCCGAAAGTAATGGAGAAGAGCCGCCGTATGAATCCCGGGCTGCCCGGTCCATCCGGCCAGACGCCGATCTGGGAAGAGCCGGTTCGCGGGTTCTATACCGATTCCGGGCATTTCGTTACCCTTTCCGGGCTTGACCTGCTTCGCGGCATGCTGGAGAGCGGTCTTGGCCCCCCGATCCGCTACCTGTTCGGGCTCGCGCCCACCTCGGTCGAGCCCGGCAGCGTGACGTTCACCATGCCGGTGACCGGTTGGCTGCTGTTCCCCCAGGGAGTCGTCTCCGGCGCCACCCTCGGCATCCTCGTGGACGCGCCTCTGGGATGTACGGTCCAGACCGCCTTGCCTCCTGCTACTCCGTTCACCACGACCGAGATCTCGTTCAAGTTCCTGCGCACCGTGGTGCCGCACGGCGGAAGGCTAATGGCCAAAGGCCGGCTGATCCACGCCGGCAAGAGTACGGGCGTGTCTCTGGTTGAGGTCACCGACCAAGCGGGCCGCTTGCTTGCGGTCACGAGCACCCGGTGCGCGATCCTGCCGCGGGTCGAGGTTCCGTGGGAGGTTACCGAGCAGGCGCTGAAGCACCCGCCCCGTCTGCCGGAGCCGGACTGGCCGTCGCCCCATCCGTACGAACGGCCGGTGGCAGGCGCGGTGCTGCCGCAGGAGATCTGGGACGGCATGGACGGCCTCGGCGTGCTGCGGTCCCTCATCTCCGGTGACCTGCCGGCACCCCCGCTCGCCCGTTTCTGCGGGATCGCTCCTGTGGACGCAGACGCGGGCGCGACCACGTGGAAGATGCCGGCCAGCGAGTGGCTGTGCGCGCCCATCCAGGGCAGGCTCTACGGCGGCGCCATCGCCATGCTCGCCGGCACGGCCATCGACGGCACGGTGCAGACGACCCTCCCGGCAGGTACCGCTTTCGCTCCCGTGGACCTCAAGGTGTATTTCCTGCGCCCGGTTTCACCCGACGGGCGTGACCTGGTCGCGCGGGGAACGGTGATCCATCGCGGTCGCAGCATCGCGATCGGCACATCGGAGGTGTTCGACGCGGCCGGCAGGAAGGTTGCCGTCGCGACCGGATCAGCCGTGATCCTGCCTGGCCGGCCAGCGACCGTGACAACTGGGCTGACGCTTCCGCAGCTTGACGAGAGCGAGGATGACGAGGAACGTCCATAGCCCGCCTGCGGTGGCGGAGGTCGCCTTGCTGGTGCTGGCCATCGCGCGAGCCGACGTTACGCTGCAGAGAGACCGCCTGACCACCCCTGCCCCCGCCTCCCTTCCCCACGACGCAGGCCTGGATGGTGGCCATCCGCTAAACCAAAACGACTCTGGTCTGGGGCGATATCGTGAAACTACGTTATTGCAGACAGCCGGGTTCGGCCGAAGTCGCCTTCGGAGGCGCCGGGTCCAGGGACGGCGGTGACCGAGCGCGCGTCGAGTGGCTCGCCGCAGTGCGAGCACGTGGGCACCGCCGTGACGATGTGCCCGCAGGCGGTATGCCTGGTCTCCAGGGGCGGTCCGCCGGGGGCGGCCCACCGGTCGCCCCACTGGCGCATGGCCGTCACCACGTGCCACACGTCGCGGCCCTTGGCGGTTAGCCGGTACTCAGAGCGCGGCGGATGGTCCTGGTAGGGGACGCGCTTGAGGATCCCGTTGTCCACCAGGCGGTTCAGCCGCCGGGTGAGGATGTTGCGGGAGATGCCCAGACGCGCCTGGAAATCGTCGAAGCGGGTCACGCCGAGGAAGGCGTCCCTGACGATGAGCAGGCTCCACCATTCGCCTACCACGTCGAGGCACTGGGCGACTGAGCAGGTCATGCCCTCAAAGCTGGTCCGCTGCATGCCACCAAGGATAGAAGGTTGCTTTATGGAACGCACATCGTTAGAGTTAGTTCCATAAGAGAACTGATTGCTAGACAAGGGTAACGCCATGCGTGATGCGGTAATCGTCGATGCGGTCCGGACCCCGATCGGCAAGGGCAAGCCCGCGGGGAGCCTGTCGCCGGTCCATCCGGTGGACTTGCTCGCTCACAGTCTCCGGGCGCTGGCCGGCCGCACGGCTATCGACCTGGCGCTGATCGACGACGTGATCGGCGGCTGCGTCGACCAGGTCGACGAGCAGGCCGCCAACACGACCCGGTGGGCAGTCCTCGCCGCCGGGTTCCCGGAGACCGTGCCGGCCACGACGGTCGACCGCCAGTGCGGGTCCTCCCAGCAAGCCGTCCACTTCGCCGCCCAGGGCATCCTCGCGGGCGCGTACGACATCGTGATCGCCTGCGGCGTGGAAAGCATGAGCCGCGTTCCCATGGGGTCCAACGTGCTGCCCGGCTCTGACCCGTGCGGGCCCGGCGTCGCGGACCGCTATCCCGACGGCCTTGTCCCCCAGGGGATCAGCGCCGAACTGATCGCCGCCAAATGGAACCTAAGCCGCGCCGAGCTTGACGAGTTCTCCGCCGCCAGCCACCATCGCGCCGCGGCCGCCCAGTCCGGCGGCCTGTTCGCGGGCGAGCTGGCGCCCATCACGGTGGTCGGCCAGGGCGGTACGACGAGAGTCGTCGACCGGGATGAGGGCATCCGCCCGGCGACCACAGCCGAGGTGCTCGCCGGTCTCCGCCCGGCCTTCTACGACCCGGCGCTGGCCCGGCGGTTCCCGCAGATCGGCTGGCACGTCACCGCGGGTAACAGCAGCCAGATCAACGACGGCGCCGCGGCCCTGCTGCTGATGAGCGGCGAGCGCGCCCGGGCGCTGGGCCTCACCCCGATGGCGCGCGTGCACTCCTTCGCCGTGGCCGCCGACGACCCGGTCATGATGCTCACCGCCATCATCCCGGCCACAGACAAGGTACTCAGCAAAGCCGGGTTTTCCATAGACGACATCGACCTGTTCGAGGTCAACGAGGCGTTCGCCAGCGTCGTGCTCGCCTGGCAGCGCGAAACTGGCGCCAGCCTGGACAAGGTCAACGTCCACGGCGGCGCTATCGCCATCGGCCATCCTCTCGGGGCCAGCGGAGCCAGGCTGATGACCACCCTGGTCCATGCCATGCACGCACGGGGCGCCCGCCTGGCGCTGCAGACCATGTGCGAGGCCGGCGGTCTGGCCAACGCCACCATCCTGGAACGCCTCTAACCAGGCCCGGCCAGCAGAGGGCGGGCGGAAGCTCAGCCAGAACCACGCCGAGGTGGTGTTCGAGGGCCGCTGACCAGCGGGCCGACGGGCTACCCGCGCGTGACAGGACAGAAACGCCCGGCCAACCGTGTGAATCTCGACCAGAAGGAAAGTGCGATGGACCCTGAGACCGTCACCCCCGCGACCCAGCCCGCGGCTACGCCACGCCTCGAGGTCTCTCTGGAGGATTCCGGCCCGTTCTTGCGCGCCGCTGGCCTCGTCTTCGATGAAATCTCCGCGGCCCGAGTTACCGGCCACCTGGAGCTGGGCTCGGAGCACCATACCCCGTGGGGGGTCGTGCACGGCGGCGTCTACACGGTCGCGGTTGAGACTGCGGCCAGCGTCGGCGCCAGCATCGCGGTCCGCGATGCTGGTCAGGTCGCCCTCGGCCTGACCAACACCACCCACTTCCTGCGCGCGGTCACCGTCGGGCGGGTAAACGTCGAGGCCACCGCCCTCAGCCAGGGCCGCACCCAGCAACTGTGGCGCGTCGATTTCACCGACGAGTCAGGCAGGCTCATTGCCCACGGCGAGCTGCGCCTCCAGAACGTCGCCGGCAAGTCATAGCGAGCGGGCCTCATGGTTATGCCCGCGGTTCGAGCGCGCGCCGAGGACCACAGCCCACCCGGTTGACGCGAGCCGGGTAAGGCGCCACCGGCCCTCATCCTCACCGCCTACTTCCGTGACCCGGACCGGAACCTGATCGAGGTCAGCACTTACCTCTGACGCCGACATCCCGCCGGCAGCGTTTGGTCACTGCCGCCTGGCGCGATCAGGCTGTTCGGCTACCGTGCGGGCTGCACGGTAGTCGCGTGGCGACATTCCGAAGGCGTATTTGAAGCTCCGGGAGAGGTGGCTGGCGTCGGCGAAGCCCCACCGAGCGGCGATGGACGATACTGTTTCGTCGCTGCTGGCGCCGGTCCTGCCGGGCGTGATCCAGACGCCATTGGCGGACAACGGCTCCGAAGGTGTCGCCGTCCTGGCTGAACAGCCGGTAGACAGTGCGCACGGATACCGCGTGCGCCGCGGCAACTGAGTTGGGGCTGAGGTCGCGATCGCGGAGGTGGCGCTCGATCCAGGCGTCCATGGCCGCCCGCAGCGCCGGCGTGGCATGCTGGGTGCCGATGTCGACGTCTGCGCACAGCGCCCCGGCTACCAGCGCGAGGGCCGCATCGCGGGCGGCGGTACGGGCGTGTCCAGACATGGCGGGCAGCGTGCTCAGGTAGCCGTCCAGCAGGATGGTGGCGGGCATCTGGCCGCTGAGTTCGAAGCAGCCACCGGGAACCCTCCGGACGGCTGCGAGAGCTGCCTCTGGGACCACCAGGCATCGCTTCTGGTATTTCACCGGGACGCTGAACCGGAACTCGGCGGTGCTGCTGAGGGCGATTCCGCTCCCTGACCGGAGGTCCACCGTGGTGTGCAGTTGGCTGAGGTACTCATGTCCAGACACGTCGATAAGCACGGCGATGCACTCGTCGTCGCCTGGCGCGATCTGGGCGCGTCCCCGCCGGCCGGTGAACGGATCGGTCCGGCACTCCACGAGCGCGACGTCGTCGAGCCACTGTCGCCGCATCCGTCCCTGGAAGCTGTGCCGGGTCTCCGGGGCCAGCCGCGCGGTCATCGGAAGCAGCATCGCGGACAGGATGTCCTGCCAGGCCTCCTGCTTATCCGCAGCAGTGACGGCATCAACGCTCCGGAACTCGGCCGCAGCATCCCGGCGCACAGGCGTCGTACCCGCTCGTCCGGGCTCGTTTATGCCGACAGGGTGTCGCATCTGCAGCCCCATCGCCGCGTTGGGTGATTCCCACCAGTATCGCCGATAGCACAGAACTGGGCATGAACCTCGCTGCCAGGTTTCTGGAAGCGGCCCGCCAGGGTTACTTGCGGCGCAGGATGGTCCGCACCGTGTCGGTTACGGGCCGATATCTTCGCGCATCATCTGAACCAGTTCAGCGGACAGCTTCGCGTCGTAACCGTCTGTGCCCATACCAGAGCTGGCCTCACGAGTCGGCGGGACGGCCAAGTCGGCGAGCTGGGCTTCGCAGGCCCGGCCCGCCGACCGCGGCTCGCTTGTGCTGGTCAGGCGAGCGGGACATCTAGGCGCGGACGACCCTGGATGGCCACGTCCATCCGCTTGACTCGCTCGGGGCTCCAAGCCGAGCGTTTCGGCCGTGAACACCGACGGCCAGACCTTGCCGTCCACTCCCCAGGCGCCGCTGGGCACCTCATTTATGATCACGAAGACCCGTGCGGCCCCGGTCCCCTCGGTCCCGTCAGCGGCCAGGATCGCCTCGGTGATCTCCGCGACCATTTCTTCGATCCGCTCGTAGTCCATGAAGCCGACCATCACGCTGACGTTGACCTTGTAGATGTTCTGACTCAGCGGCCGACCGCCGGCAGAGATGCTGTCCCTGGGGCGCTCGTCCAGGTAGACCCAGGCAACAGACTGCGAGACGTCGTTGACCTCGATCCCCTCCCAGCGCAGGCAGGTCGCCGAGAGGCTTTCCAGCAGTTTCTTCTTGCCGTCGGCGCTGAACGCGCCTTCTGGGTGGATGACCTCGACTAGTGGCATAATGCCTGTCCCTTCTTGTCGTAGTCCGGAAACCTGGCGGGTCAGTGCAGGAGGTGCTGGGCAAACCAGTCGGACGCGGCGCCGGAGGCCGCCTCAAATCCGCTGACATACGCATCGAAATGGCCGCCGGGCAGGATGACGAGTTTCTTCGGCTCCAAGGCCTTCTCGTAGGCGTCGATGGCCAGGTGCGCCGGGGTCAGGTGGTCTTCCCTGGCAGGGATCAGGAGCAGCGGCGTCGGGCTGATCAGCGGGATGTAGGCGGCCGGCTCGTACTCGGCGAACATCTCGACGCTGCGCAGGGTGACCTCGTTCCTCCATGCCGGAGCACGCAGCTTGGCGGTCTCGGTAAACCAGGTCCAGGAGTCCGGGGTAGGCAGGGCTGCGGCACCGAACAGGTCCTCGGATACAACAGGCAGCAATGCCGGGGCCGCCCCGCCGTACCGCGCCGCACGATCGGCGTCGAAGGATGCACGCAGCCCCGCGATGAGGTCCGCGCGTACCAAGGCGCGCAGGTTCGCGGACCCGCTGATCACCGGAACCTGGCTGACGACCGCCCTCACCCTCCGGTCAGCCGCGGCGACTACGAGCACGTGACCGCCCGAATAGCTACTGCCCCAGATGCCGATCCGCAGCGGATCCACTTCCGGCAGGCCGCACGCCCAGGTGATGGCGTGCCGGTAATCGCGCACTTGCGCAACCGGGTCGATCTCCTGCCGCGGCTCCCCGTCGCTGGCACCGAAGTTCCGGTTGTCAAACACCAGCACGTTCAGCCCGGCAGCTGCGAACACCTCGGCGAAGGAGTCCAGGTACATCTCCTTCACGGCGGAAAAACCGTGAGCCATCACGATCGCCGGAGCAAGCCCCGACCCTCCCTCCGCCGGGTAGAACCAACCGCGCAGCGTAACACCTTCGGCGTCGAACGCGACGTCACGACGAGCCATCTCGCTCCTCCAAAGCTCAAGACGGCGCCCTCGCCGCCTTGCGGGATCTTTCCGTAATGAGGAGTATCCGCCGCAGGCAAAGCACTCAGCATGAACCTCACTGCCCAGGTCATGACACTCTCTGCCACCAAACGTCTGCTTTCCGTGCCGGAGCAGCAACTGCAGCCAGGTTGCCGATACCGCCCGCGCAGGGCTTGCTATGAGGATCGGGCTGGGGCATTCCGGAGAGCATCGGCGACACACGGACTCGCCAGGCGCCGATGTCGGCGACCATGCAGGAAAGGGGCAGTTCGATGTCAGTACCGGGAATCCGTGAACAGCCGATCGGATGCTGGCTGCTCGTCAGCGCGGGTGAAATGGCGAACCACTACGCGTACAGACGTAACCGTCGGAATTCGTTCAGATAACGCCATCACCAGATGCTGACCGCCCACCGTCGGTTCTCGGCGAGGAAGCCAGCCCGCAGAGGACCTTACGTCCCGTAGGCGGCTCGGCTGCGGAAGGGTCCGTCGTTATGAGCTATACGAAGCGGATCAAGGATGCCGCTGACAAGGCGCGACCCGGACCCGGAACTGGGGAACCGTCTGTCGAGACGCGGGACGCTGCCAAGAGCGGCCGCGTTCTGGATCGTTGCCGGGCTGTTCCTAATCTTGTTCTTCGCATCGCCGACCGCGTCGCCGTTGTACGGGGGTATACCAGGTCCAGTTCATTTTCCGGCAGCCGCGCTGGCCGGCCGACAATTTGCGGTTGGCTGACAGAGACCTCTGCCCTCGCGGGTGGTCAGCGGATGAAGTCGAGGAGGGCCTGGTTGACCTCGGCGGCATGGGTCCAGGAGATAGCGTGCGGACCGCCTGCTATGCGGACGTGAAGGCTGCTCCTGAGCAGCGGGGGAAGACGGTCGCCGGTGGCCTCAGGAGGTAGGACACGGTCTTGGTCGCCTTGCAGTAGGAGGACGGGAACGTCGATCTTGGCCAGATCTGCGCGAAAGTCCTCCATGCAAGCCGGAACGCAGGCGAGCGCGGCGGCGGGCGCTGCCCTCATCGCCGAGTAGAAGCTGCTCTGCCAGGCCTGGTCGCTGACGCGGCTGCCGCCGAGGACGTCGATGTTGTAGAAACGGTCGACGATGGTCTTCATGACGGCCGGCCGGTCCGCGGTGATATCGGCCATGAACTCCTCGAAGACACTGTGGTCGATGCCGTGGGGGTTGTCACTTGTCTTGACCAGGAAAGGTGGCACCGGCGCGAGCATCGCCGCGCAGCTGACGCGCCTGGAGCCGTAGGCTGCCAGGTAGCGGGTGACCTCGCCGGTCCCCATGCCGAAACCGGCTAGCATCACGTCCCGCAGGTCGAGCTCGTTGAGCAGGACATTGAGGTCAGCGGCGAAGGTGTCGTAGTCATATCCGACGCTGGGCTGGCTGGAGGCGCCGAAGCCCCGCCGGTCGTAGGCGATCACCCGGCGGCCGGCCGCCAGCAGGGCCGCTGCCTGCTTCTCCCACGAGTCCCCGCTGAGTGGATAGCCGTGGATGAGTACGACGGGAGCGCCGGATCCGTGGTCTTCGTAGTGGATCTGGATGGGACCGGAATTCTCCCGGCCGACGGTGACGAAGGGCATCGTGATCTCTCATTGATCGGCGTTCCCCGGCTGACGTGTCTCTCAGCTAACGTCCGCGTGCCAGCTACTCGGGCACTTCTTGACTATGCCTCGAGGTCGTGCCGGACGGTATCCGCACTCTGACTGCACTTCGGACAGCGCGCGGTCACCCTGGTCGACGGAGGCTCCAGCATGGGCAAGAGCCCCGAGCTCGGCCCAACTGGCCACGACGAGCTACGGGACGTGATCGCCGTTGCTGGAACACGGCGGTGTCAGGCCCAGCCGACCGGAGATTAAAGGCCATGCCGTGAACAGCGCGGCGGCTGCGATCTCGGCATCGGCGGCGGCCGGGGGAGAAGGCCGGCAACGCGGAGATAGCTGCGGATGCAGTCAGGTTACGGATACCCCGTCCGCGGACGGGCGGGAGATGCTGGTCGCCAAAGGACCGCCATTCGGCTATGACGTGTCCGGGGCAGCAGACGAAGGAGCAGTACAATGACAGTCGGCGTAGTTACCGCAGACGGGCGCGCCCGTGTCCTGCCCGACGGGACTCAGATGCCGATGCTAGGGCTGGGGTTGTGGCAGGTACCGGACGGGGCGGCGTGCGTGGAGGCCGTCCGCTGGGCGCTGGAGCTGGGATACCGGCACATCGACACGGCCCAGGGCTACCGTAACGAGGGCAGCGTCGGGACGGCCCTGCGCGACAGCGGCGTGCCGCGCGAAGAGGTCTTCATCACGACGAAGTTCTACCCGGGGCGCAGCGACCCGGTGGCTGAGGCCAGGCAGAGCCTGCGGCGGCTCGGCCTGGACCAGGTCGACCTGTACCTGGTCCACTGGCCCCAGGGCGGCCCGGTCTGGGCGTGGCCAGGGATGGAGCGGGCCCGCGAGCTTGGGCTGGCCCGGTCCATCGGGGTGTCCAACTTCAGCGTCGGCGAGCTGGATGCGGTGATCGCCACGGGAACGACCGGGCCGACCGTTAACCAGGTGCAATTCAGCGCGTTGAGTTACCGGAAAGCGCTGCTGGATGAGTGCCAGCAGCAGAACGTCGCGGCGGAGGCCTACAGCCCCCTGGGCACCGGCCGGAACCTGTCCAATCCGACGGTGGCGCGGGTCACGCAGCAGGCGGGGCGCACGCCGGCCCAGGTGCTGCTGCGCTGGTGCCTGCAGCACGATGTCCCGGTCATCTCCAAGTCGGTCCACCGGGAGCGCCTCCGGGAGAACGCACAGATCTTCGACTTCACCCTGTCAGCCGGGGACATGGCCGAACTCGACGCGCTAGACCAGACCCACGGCACCGACCAGGCTCTCGAACACAAATGGTGGTAAGTACTGCTTAACTTGAGATCAGCCGCCAGCCGGCCTGTTCCAGGTCGCCCTGGAAGCCAGCCGTAGCGGTGACAGCATGCCGGCCCGCCTTCGGCCCGTTGCCTCGCTGTCTGCGGGTCATGCCGTGCTGCCGCCGTCTACAGCGTAGAGCGCGCCGGTTACATAACTGGACCTGGGTGATGCGAGGAAGGCGACCAGAGGGGCGATCTCGTCGGGCCGGGCTGGCCGCCCCAGCACGGTGGTGGAACCGAGGGCGGCGACACGGTCGGACGGTACGGCGCCGGTGCGGACCGGGCCGGGGGCCACGGTGTTGACCCGGACCCCGGCAGGGCTGAACTCAGCCGCCCAGGTGCGGGTCATTGCGGCTAGGGCGGCCTTGGTCGCGCTGTAGGCGGCACCGCCGGCCCGCCCGATCTGCCCGGCCCGGCTTCCGATGTTGATGATGCTGCCGATTCCCTTGGACGCCATCGCCGGCGCGAGGGCCGCGACTAGGAAATAAGGCGCCCTGACGTTCACCGCGAACATCTGGTCGAAGGCGGCGGCACCCAGATCACCGGTTGGCCCGTACCAGGCGAACCCTGCATTGTTGACCAGGATATCGACGACACCGACATCCTCTGCCAGACGGTCGAGCTCGGATATCTCGTTCAGGTCGGCAGCGACGAAACGCGCCTCACCTCCCTCGGCGGTGATCTCGTCGGCTACCGCCTGGCCGCGGGACACGTCCCGCCCGTGCACCACGACCTGGGCGCCCTGCCGCGCGAGTTCCTGCGCCACCGCCTTGCCGATGCCCGAGGTCGCACCGGTAACAAGGGCCGATAGCCCTTGAAGATCCCGCCCTGTCACTGTCGTGTCTCCTTCACAGCCGGGTCGCAGTCACGGTCCGCACCTGTTCCTGCCTGGGGTTACTTAAGCCGGATCTCCTTGCTGGCCAGCAGCCAGGAGTCAGCGGTCTTGGCCAAGGTGTCCGTGTAGGTTCCGACGGCGAGGATCTTGTTGTCTTCCACTTCTAGGAAGTCAGAGACTGCTCTGGCGGTGCCGGCGTCGACCGTGATCACGGTGTTGGACATGAACAGCGTGCCGTGGTATTCCTCCGTCATCGCGCTCTTGAGGTCCCGGATCACATCCACCCTGCCCGTGAACGTCCCCCTTCGGGACGTCACCGACGCGTCTTCGGTAAAGATTTTTCCTAGCTCATCCCACTGTTTCGCGTCGAACAGCCGACAGTAGTTCGCGATTGTCCTGCGGATGCCGTCTTCATCGCTCATCGAGCGCTCCTGTTCTGGTGGCCTGCTCCCGCTTCTGGTGATCCCGGGGGCCGGTCGGCCGAGGCGCGGCTTGCTGAGGCTCGGCTCCGCCCAGCGAAACGGCAGCCCTTCCGCGTCGCCAAGGTCTGCTGCAAAGCCAATGATGCTGGTCCGGCCTGCGCCAGGGGTATCAGCAAGTTGACTGCACTTGAGGTGACCGGTCATATTGGTTTGGTGGGAAGGGCAAGCGCGAAGGCGCAGATCATCGAGGCAGGCATGGCTGAGATGCATGCACGCGGCTACGCTGCCTGCTCCGTTGAGCAGATCACCAGGACAGCTGGCGTGCCGAAAGGCTCGTTTTACAACCATTTCTCCAGCAAGGAAGAGCTAGCTGTCGTGGTGGCGCGCCGCTATTTCGACGTTTGCGGCTGGCCTGTCGGCCTGGAAGGCGGGTCCGCCATCACGCGCCTGCGCGCCAGCTTCGAGGCGTTGCACGGGGTGCTGCGCGGTTACTGGTTCAGCCGCGGCTGCGTGTGGGGCAACCTGGCCAACGAGATCGCCGACCACAGCGACGCGGTCCGCGGGGAGCTCGCGGAGGGCCTGGCCGGATGGTCAGGCATGGTCGCCGTCCTGGTGGCTGAGGCGCAGCAGAACGGGGAGACAGCGACGGCCGGTGACCCGCAGGTGCTCGGCCGCTTCATCGTGAATTCCTGGGAGGGTGCGGTGACCCGCTGCAGGGTCGTCAGGAGCGACCAGCCCATCGACGATTTCTTCGTGACTATCTTCGGTTTCCTGCTGGGCTGAAATAGAGCAGCTTACCAGCCAATTCTGGCATCCCTAGCAAGATGACCGGTCATATTGAATCTTCAGAGGAGTGGAGATTATGAAGGATGACCTTCGGGTGTCCAGAAATGGTGTCCGGCGGCTCAGGGCCTGGTCAGTCCCGCTGTGGAAGTGACCTCGGCGACCCGGGAAGCAGGCGCAGCGCGCCTGATCGGCCGGGAGCGAGCTGGGCCGGCTGCGAGCGCTGGTCGACCCCGTCCCAGCCGGGAGTCGGCTGCTGGTCGTGCGCGGCGATGCAGGCATGGGCAAGACGGCGCTGCTGGCGGACCTGGCTAGCCGGGCTGTCGACGCGGGCATGCGGGTCCTCCCCGTGACGGGGCAGAAATCGGAGGACACCCTGGCGTTCGCCGGGCTGCAGCAGCTGTTGCGGCCGTTGCTGGCCGGCGCATCTCGCCTGCCGGAGCCGCAGGCGACCGCCATCTTGGCGGTACTGGGCCTGACTCCTGATCCAGTGGCTCCGGACCGGCTGCTGACCGGCACCGCGGTGCTCAACTTGCTAGCAGAGCTGTCGGCGCCCTCCGGGCTCCTGGTGGTGGCCGACGACGCGCACTGGCTGGACCGGAGCTCACTTGATGCGCTGGCCTTCGCCAGCCGCCGCCTAGCCGCCGAGCGCATCGCGCTGGTCCTGGGGGTGCGAGGGAACGCGGCGCTGCCCGGCTTTGACCGCGATGTCGAGGAGCTGCGCCTGCGGCCGTTGGCTGCGGCGGACGCCAGCCGGCTGCTCGATCAGCAGCCGTTGCGGCCCCGCGGCCGGGCCCGCCAGCAGGTACTGTCCCAGGCGGCCGGTAATCCCATGGCGTTGATCGAGCTGTCCTCGGCGATCGCGGCCGACCCGGCCGCGAGACAGCGCTGGGACGCCGAACCGCTGCCGCTCACCGACCGGCTGACCGCCGTCATCACCGCCCAGCTCGCGGCTCTCCCCGCGGCGACCCGGCACGCGCTGCTGCTAGCCTCCATCGCCGCCAGCGGGGACGGCGCGGCGGCTACCGTCCTGTCCGGGCTCGAGCCCGGCGCCCTGGTTCCCGCCGAGGAGCTTGGCCTGGTCACGGTGGAAACAGCGGGAGTTAGATTCTCCCATCCCCTGGTCCGCTCAGCGGTCTACCACGGCGCGCCGTTCGCCAGCCGCGGCGCGGCACACCTCGCGGTCGCCGCCACGCTGGGGCACGACCAGCTGGACCAGCGCGCCTGGCACCTGGCGGCGGCGGCGCTGCATCCGGACGAACGGGTCGCGTCGCTGCTCGTGGCCACCGCATCCCAGGCGCAGTGCCGGGGCGGCGCTGGCGCCGCGGCACTGGCATTGGAGCGCGCTGCCGAGCTCAGCCCCGACCCGGAGATGGCTGGCCAGCGGCTGGTGAGTGCCGCTACCACCGCCATTCCGAGCGGCCAGGCAGACTGGATCAGGGACCTCGCCACTAGGGCACTCGCCGTGACCTGCGCCCCGGACCTGCGCATCCGTGCCCGGCGCGCAGTCGGCTGGGCGCTGGCATGGTCGGGCCGACATGCCGCCGCGCTGCCGGAACTGATCTCGGTCGCCGAGGAGGCATCAGCTTCGCTGACCGTGCTTGCGTGGGAGGCGCTCGCGACCGCGGCATCCGTGGCATATCAGTGCGGAGCGCCGACGGCGCTGCGGCGGGTCGAGAAAACTCTCGGCGTCCTCGAACAGGCCGGGCCGCCATCGGGCGATTCGCAGTGCCGAGAGGTCGACGCTTTGCGCCTCTGGATACAGGCCTCCATCGGCGCGTGCGGGGACAGAGGCGAGACCGCTCGACGTCTGGACCTGCTAACAGGCGCGCGCCTGGAAGCGCACTTGCTCTACCGAGCGGGATCGGCCGCGTGGGTCCTCGACCAGCCGCAGGTGGCCATCGAGCTGCTGCGAGCCGCCCGGCGCGGAATCCGGGCCTCTGCAGGCCACGATGCGAACGGCGGGTCGATAGCAGCGCTCGGATGGGCCTACATCGACGCTGGCCGCTGGGACGACGCGCTGTCGTTCGCGGCCGAGGCCGACGCTGCCGCCAGTCGCCAGCCCGGGGTCATCTCAGCGTCCGCCGACTTGATCAGTGGCACCGTCATGGCGGCACGCGGCGACACCGAGGCGGCCCGGACCCGCATCCACAGGGCGCTGGCCCACGATCCGGAACAGAGAGGCCAGGCCCTGCATCACCACGTCTCCTATCTGGGCGTGGCCGACCTTGCGGCCGCCGCCCGTGCCGATCGCACTCTCGAAACACGGCTCCTCCTCGGGCAGGCGGAGGCAGCACTGACCGGGACTCAATCGCCTCGGCTGGCACAGCTCTTCAGCTGGTCCCTGGGTACCCTCGCTGATCCGGAAACTTCCGGGACTTACTTCGACAAGGCGCTATCGGACCCCGCCGGGGATCTGTGGCCTTTCGAGCGCGCCAGACTGAACCTCGACTACGGCGAATGGCTCCGGCGACGCCGACGCATCAACGAGGCGAAACCCCTTCTGGCGGCATCGCTGGAGACGTTCGGGCAGCTCGGTGCTAGGCCCTGGGTACAGCAGGCCAAAGCCGAGCTGAGAGCCTGCGGGGTATCGGTCTCTGGCGCCCCGGACGGATCCGGCGCGCTGTCGGAACTGACCTCGCAGCAACGGGAGATCGTTACCCTTGCGGCCAGCGGCCTCACCAACCGCGAGATCGCCAGCCGGCTGTTTCTGTCCCCCCGCACGGTCGGTTCTCACCTGTATCGGGCGTACCCCAAGCTCGGCATATCAGGGCGACACCAGCTCGGCTCCCTGATCGCTCAGACCGGCCCGCCACCCGGCGAAGGCCGCCGAAGCTGACATATTTCGCCACGCACCACCGGTGAAGCGCGGCCAGCATTCGGAGGGCCCGCCGGGCGACCGGGGGGAGCCGGAGAGATCTGGCACGGACAGTGCAGTCAGGTTACGGATGCCCCTGCTCGGCCCGATCAGAGACGCTGGCAAGCGTCACCTCAAGGCGAGGAATGACCCGGCCTTCAAGACAGACAGGGAGTGGTTACGGGATGCGTGCGTTTGCGGTGCGGGCGTTCGGTGAGTCTCCGGGGATCTGTGATCTGCCGGTCCCGGCTGCGGAGGATTCCGTCTTGGTGCGGGTGAGCTGCGCGGGTGTCAATCCAGTGGACGTCCAGCTCATCGACCAGCTGACGTCAGCCTCGGCATTCCCTTTTGTCCTTGGTGTCGATGTTGCGGGCGTGGTCGAGCGTGTTCCCGCGTCAGTAGCAGATCTTCGCGTCGGGGACCACGTTTTCGGGATGGCGCGGACGCACGGGTCGTACGCCGAGTACACCGCCATCGCGCCCGGGGCGAGGACAGAACCGCTTGCGAGCATCCCCGACGGGGTCGCCGACGAGCAGGCGGCCGTGCTTCCGGTCGCGGCGATCGCGGCCCTCGGCTCGCTTGAGCTCCTCGGCGTCATCGCTGGCCAGCGTCTGGTTGTGATCGGAGCGGCCGGCGCGGTCGGAGGCTACGCGGTTCAGATGGCACTGGCGCGCGGCGCCCATGTAATCGCGGCGGTACGCGGAGACCTCGCAGAGGCACGGCGCCTCGGTGCTGCGGAGGTCTATGACACCGGGGCCCGAGACGTCGCCGACCTGCTGCGGGAGTCTCACCCGGACGGTGTCGACGCCGTCCTCGACATCGTCAACGGCCGGGGTGCGATCAGAGGCGACGTCGAGTTCCTCAGGCCCGGAGGCAGGCTTGTCTCCACCGTCTTCGGGGCAAACGTAGGGTGGTTCGCCGAGCGGCACATCAGGGCATTTAACATCGTGGGCCACACCACTCCCTTCGGAGGGACCCCGAATCCGAAGCAATCGCCGCACGGCCTTACCGAGGTCGCGCAGATGCTGGCAGCCGGGACGATCACCGCGCGCATCGGCTCTGCGGTGGGGCTGGACGCGGTGCCCGGTGGGCTTGAGAAACTCCGCGACGGCGACCTCCACGGGAAAGCCGTCATCCGCCTGCAGTGACATGCACCGCCGGAGCTCCGCCGGACGCAGACAGCCGGTCGCTAGCCAACCCAAGCCAGTGCAGTCAACTTGCGGATACCCTCCGCGCGAGCCGGACCAGCAGCATTGGTAATGGCAGATGCCGTCCGCAGCCGGGGTCAAGGGGAGTAATGAGCAGCCTGCCGGAAACTCTGATCGAGGCCCATGGCGGCGGGCTAGGGCGCTGGAACGAGCTGGATGCCATCTCGGCGCGCCCGATCCAGGTCGGCACCCCATGGGCTCTGAAGCGCCAGCCGGGCGTCCTTGACGACGTTTTCGTCCGGGGCGGACCTGCACCAGGAGCGGATGCCGAGGGAGGACAATGTGACAAACGCACGCGACGTCATCGCCGATGCAATAGTGCAAGCCAAAATCCGGCGAGCGCTCTCGTCGGGCCCGGACTGCATCACGAGCGAGGCAACCGTTGCGGAAATGGATGCTCACGGCACGATGACCGTGTTGCGTCCGGGCGCGAACCAGTGGGTGTGCATCCCCGGCAACGAGAACATCATCGGGCAGGCCGACATGTGCGCGGATCCGATGGGGATGGTGTGGATGCTAGACATCATGGCCGGGAAGCCCAAGCCGACGAATACCGAGCCCGGACTGATCTACATGCTCAACGGGGCTATCCAGCACAGCTACACCGATCCGTTCGACCGCACCAGCCCGCCCATCCCGATCGGCCCGCACTGGATGCTGCTGTGGCCTTTCGACGCTACAGCCGCCGGATTGCCGACGGTCATGCGTGACGCCGGGGCGATGGTGATGTTCGCTGGCACGCCCTACGCGCATCTGCATATCTGCGGCTCACCATGGGACGGCCATGATTATCACCCAGGCGACAGAGGTGTCTGGACAATGACCTACGCCCGGCCATGACGAAGCCAGGCGCTCGGCGAAGTCCAGTCACGCGCCGGATACCGTTCTCCGACGCCGACGTGCACCGTACAAGGGCTGTGGCACGGCGTTCGGTGACAGTACCTGACACACCAGGTCGCGGGTCTCCTGACGGTCATACCCTGGCCCGGGCTCCTGCGTTCTGGACGATAGCGGCCACCACGGCGGCCCTCCTCGCCGCTTCTAGTGCCCCGAGTCCGCTCTATCCCGTGTACCAGTCCGAGTTCGGATTCTCGGCCATCACCCTGACGGTGATCTTCGCGGTGTATGTCTTCGCACTGATGGCGAGCCTGCTCACCGTGGGCAGGTTGTCTGACTATGTGGGAAGGCGTGCCCTAGTCGGAGGCGCTCTCGCCGTTGAGGCGGTCGCGATGACTTTGTTCCTTGGAGCGGACGGAGTCGGGTGGCTGGTGATCGCCCGGATCGTCCAAGGGCTGGCGACTGGTGCCGGCATCGGAGCGCTCGGGGCGTACCTCCTGGATCTGCAACCGAGCGACGGGTCGCGACTGGGCTCGCTGGCCAACACGGCCGCTCCGACATTCGGACTGGGACTTGGCGCGGTAGTGGCGGGGCTGCTGGTGCAGTACGCGCCGCATCCGACGCGGTTGATCTTCGCGATCCTCACGGCGCTTTTCGTCACGCTAGCCCTGCTCACTGTTGCGCTACCGGAAACCGTGCAGCGCGTGCCGGGAGGGCTGGCGGCCTTGCGGCCTCAGGTAGCCGTTCCGGTCCGGGCTAGGCGTGCGTTTGCGGCTGCCGTTCCGGCCATGGTAGCCACCTGGTCGCTAGGTGGCCTGATCCTGTCGGTCGGAAGTTCGCTACTCGGCACCGTGTTCGGCCAAGCCAACCATGCCGTGGTCGGCCTGGTGATCGGCTTGTTCCCGATCTCGGCCGCCACAGCCTCGGTCCTCGGCCGCGACGTGTCGCCCTCATCAATGTCCCGGATCGGCAGCGCAATCCTCGCCGGGGGAACAGGCCTGTTCCTCCTCAGTCTCGGGTGGTCCTCTATTGCGCTGTTTGTTGCCGCGTCAATCATCACCGGCGCAGGCTTTGGATCGGCGTTTCTCGGTGCGTTGCGCTCGGTGAGCCAGCTGGCCGAGCCGCACCAGCGCGCTGCGCTAGTGTCCGCCGTATACGTGGTCAGCTACGTGGCGTTCAGCGTTCCGGCACTGGTGGCGGGCCTGCTTATCACACACATCGGACTCAAGGACACCTCCTTTGGTTACGGCGGCTTCGTGGCGCTGGTCGCCGTGGGGACATTGGTCTTCGAAAGGCTCACCACGCGCACTTGGCCGCCGTCCAGAAGACGCGAGCTTAGCTAGGCCGGGCGGTAACAGAGATAGACAGTGCCGCTGCCGAACCTGCGCTCCTCGGCCAGGGCCAGGTTCAGGCGGACCTGGCCGGCAGGGCGCGGGTGCCGCCGCCCACGACGGCCGGGACGACGAACATCTGGTATTCGTCCACCAGCCCGGCCGCGATGGCCTGCTCACGGGCCTGGAGGACACCTCTTTCCAGCAACTCGGTGGTGCCGTAAGGGCGGGACAGGCGGACAGCGGGCATCGGGAAGCCCCTTGACTGATTAGACCTGTCTGTCTATTATCTTGAACGTACAGACCTGTCTACTCAATGAGAGTGGGTAACCAGACATGACGACGCACTACGGCGCCGGACCGGGAGCAGGCATCGCGCAGTCAGCACCGGCCCCGCACCGGGCCGAGCGGGTCACGAGTGCCCAAGCCCTGCCGGTCCGCCGTCCGGCCAGCGAAACCGCGGCCCTCCCGGCCGACCCGTTCGCCCGCCGGCCTTGGCTGCGCGGGCGGGGCAGTTACCGGCTGAGCGGGCGGCCGGCCGTCTTCGTGCTGGCCTCGCTGATCGTGGCGCTGCTGGCCTCCTCCGCCGCGCCCACCCCGCTGTATGCGATCTACCAGGCCCGATGGCACTTCACCCCGATCACCACCACGGTGGTGTTCGGGGTGTACGCCGTAGCGGTGCTGGCCTCCCTGCTGACCCTGGGCAAGCTGTCGGACCACGTCGGCCGGCGGCCGGTGCTGCTGACCGCGATCGCCGTGCACGCGGGCTCGCTGGTGATCTTCGCCACCGCGACCGGGGTGCCCGAGCTGCTCGCCGCGCGGGTGGTCCAGGGCCTGTCCACCGGCGCGGCCCTGGGCGCGATCGGCGCGGCCATGCTGGACATGGACCGTGAGCTCGGCACGTTCGCCAACGCGGTGGCGCCGGGCCTGGGCAGCGCGACCGGCGCGATCGCCTCCGCGCTGGCGGTCCGTTTCCTGCCCGCCCCCACGCACCTTATCTACCTGGCCCTGATCGGCGTGCTCGCCCTGCAGGCGGTCGCGATCGCGGCCATGCGCGAGACGGTCAGCCGGGCCCCCGGTGCGCTGGCCAGCCTGCGGCCTGAGATCATCCTGCCGCGGGCGTTGCGGGGCCCGGTGCTGACCGCCGTGCCGGTGCTGTTCGCGGTGTGGGCGCTGGCTGGGCTGTACGGCGCGCTCGGCCCGGCACTGGTGCACGCCCTGACCGGGTCGGGCGAGGTGGTGCTGGGCGCCCTGAGCCTGTTCGTTCTGGCCGGCTCGGCGGTTGTCGCGATCATCGCGCTGCGCCGGGCCGCGGCCCGGACGGTCATGGGCGTCGGTGTCCTGGCCCTGATCGCCGGCGTGGCGCTCACCATCACGGCCGTCAGCCTGGGTTCCGTGGCGCTCTTCTTCGCCGGTTCCGTGGTCGCCGGCGTCGGGTTCGGCAGCGGTTTCCAGGGCGGCATCCGCCTGGTGGTGCCGCTGGCCGCGGCGCACCAGCGGGCCGGCGTCGTTTCCCTGCTCTACGTGGTGTCCTACCTCGGGCTGGGCGTGCCCGCCGTGCTGGCCGGGTTCGGCGTGGTGCACGGCGGAGGGCTCATCGACACCACCCGCTACTACGGCGCCGCGGTAATCGCGCTGGCCGCGCTGGCCCTGTTCGGCTTGCTGAAGACCCGGCCCGGACGCGCTGTGCAGCCCGTCGCCGCCCGGATCCCGGGCATACAATAGACAAGCCTGTCTAGGAAGGTGACCGTCACCATGGCTGTCAAGGAAGCGGCCCGGCCGTCGGCGCGTGAGCGGCTGCTGGCCGCGGCGAACGAGCTGTTCTACAACGAGGGCGTGCACACGGTCGGCATCGACCGCATCATCGACCAGGCCGGCGTGGCCAAGGCCTCGCTGTACAACACCTTCGGCAGCAAGGACGAGCTGGTCCGCGCCTACCTGGAGACCCGCCACGCCAGCATCACCCAGCGCATCACGCAGGCGGTAGAACGCTACGACACCCCGCGCGAGCGCCTGCTGGCCGTGTTCGAAGGCCAGGGCGAGCTGTTCGCCCAGCCGGACTACCGCGGCTGCGCGTTCGCCCGGGCCAGCGCGGAATCCCACCCCGGCGACCTGGCCGAGCAGGCCGCCGAGGCCTACCGCCGCTGGGTGCGCGCGCTGCTCACCGAGCTGGCCGCCCGCGCCGGCGTGCCCGAGCCCGAGATCCTGGCCCGCCAGCTGCACCTGCTCTACGACGGCAGCGGGCAGTCCGCGCGGATGGACCACGACCCCGCCGCGGCCGCCGCGGCCCGCGCCGCCGCGGCCACCCTGCTCGACGCCGCCCTGGCCCAGGGGACGACTGCCCGGCTCAAGGGGTGACCTAGGTGGACGGTGAAGCCGGGCTTGCGTTTCCTGGCCAGGACGCCCCCTGCGGCGAGGCTCCGTGAGCGTCATGATGACCGGCAAGAACACGAGCCTGGTCGGCCGGGGGGAGGAACTGTCCCGGCTGACGGAACTGGTGACCCCGCCGCATGAGGAAAGCCGGGTGCTCCTGATCCTCGGCGATCCGGGCATGGGCAAGACCGTCCTGCTGGCCGAGGCCGCGCGGGCGGCCAGGCGGGCGGGGATGCGGGTCCTGGCGGCGGCCGGCCGGGAGTCGGAGCAGGACCTGGCCTTCGCCGGGCTGCATCAGCTGCTGCGCCCGGTGCTGGACCGCGTGGGCGGCTTGCCGGCCCGGCAGGCCGAGGCGCTGCGCGGTGCCTTCGCGATCTCCGAAGATCCCGTGCCGCCCGACGCGCTGCTGACCGGGATCGCCGTGCTCACCCTGCTGTCCGCACTTTCGGACGACGGGCCGCTGCTAGTGGCCGCGGACGACGCGCAGTGGCTGGACCGCGCCTCGCTGGACGCGCTCGCCTTTGCCGCCCGCCGCCTGGAATCAGAGCAGCTCGTGCTGCTGGTCGGCGCCCGCGGAAACGCGCCTCCTGCTGGTTTCGAGCGGGACTTCCCGCAGCTGATGCTGGCCCCGTTGAGCCTGCCAGAGGCCGGCCGGCTCCTTGACGCGCAGCCGCACCCGCCGCACGGCCGGCCCCGCGAACAGGTGCTCGCCCAGGCGGCCGGGAACCCGCTGGCGCTGATCGAGCTCGCGAAGATGATCGCCGCGGACCCGGACGCGGGGCGCCGCTGGGCTGCCGAGCCGCTCCCGCCGACCGGGCAGCTGACCGCGATCATGGCCGCCCGGTACGCCACCCTGCCCGGGACGGCGCGAGCTGCGCTACTGCTCGCCGCGGCCGCCGACAGCCCAGACCTGATCGCCGCGGCGGTACCCGGGCTTTCCGCAGGCGCCCTCGCCCCGGCGGAAGCGGCGGGCCTGATCCGGCTGGAAACGTCGGGCCCGCAGTTTACCCATCCGCTGGTCCGGTCGGCCGTCTACAATGCCGTGCCGTTCGCCGAACGTGCCGCGGCGCACCTGACGGTCGCGGACGCGCTCCGCGACTCACCTGACCGTTACGCCTGGCACCTGGCCGCCGCGGCCCTGGAACCCGACGAGCACGTGGCCTGTTTGCTGGAGGACAGCGCGGCCCAGGCGCAGCGCCGTGGCGGCGCGGCCGCGGCGGCACGCGCCCTGGAACGTGCCGCCGAGCTCAGCCCAGGCGAGCGGGACAAGGCCCGGCGGCTGCTGGCCGCGGCTGACCTCGCCCTCCCTGCCGGCCAGGCCGACTGGGTCCGCGAACTGGCCGGCCAGGTGCTCACGCTGACGTCCGACCCGGACCTGCGCATCGCCGCCCGGCTGGATATTGGCTGGTCGCTGCTGTGGTCGAACCGGAACGCCGACGCGCTCGAAACCCTCATCTCCGTCGCCGCCGAGGCATTGGAGCGGCGGCCGGCCCTCGCGTGGCACGCGACCGGCCTGGCCGCCACGGTCGCCCACCAGACCGGGCTCCCAGAAGCCTGCGCCAAGGCCCGTGCCGCCCTGGGCGCGCTCGACTCCCTGGGCGAGCCGGCGCTGTCGGCGCAGGACTGGCCGGCCAGCAGCGTTGACGAGAACCGGATCTGGATCAGAGCATGCACCGACCCGTTCGGCGCAAGAGCCGAAACCGTCCGCTACCTGCACCGGATAACCGGCGGATCCCTCTGCGACCGGGGCAAGGTAGGTGGGACGGCCTGGATCCTGGACGAGACCGAACTAGCGGTCAGGGTGCTGCGCGAGGCCCTCAGCCAGCTGCGGGCGCCCGGTGTCCGCGGCGCCAGCGGCGCCGTGCTCTCGGTGCTGGAATGGGCCTGCATCGACAGCGGGCGCTGGGACGACGCGCTCGCCGCCGCGCGCGAGGCGAACGACATCGCCGCCGCGTACAAGATGGAAACGGTGGCCGGCTCGGCCGACCTCACCACGGCTACCGTCGCGGCCATGCGGGGTGATCACGACCGGGTAGGACCGCTGCTGGCCCGCGTGCTCGCCGTGGTCGACGTG
>Ga0302181_10000242_pt1 | contig 47897 bp, 47 predicted proteins | sample I_Palsa_E3_3_FD_198786 | JGI IMG/M metagenome (GOLD analysis project Ga0302181, IMG submission 198786) | Peat permafrost microbial communities from Stordalen Mire near Abisko, Sweden - I_Palsa_E3_3 | ecosystem: Environmental > Terrestrial > Soil > Palsa > Peat permafrost | place: Sweden...
CTCGCCGAAGGCGAAGCCCTCCTTGCGCCACTCCTCGCGGGTCATCTCGGCGAACAGTTCTTCAAGCGCTGCGGGGCGCATGACCGCACCGGAGAGGTTGTGCCCGCCGCAGGTCTTGGCCTTCTCCACCACCGCGACCGGCACTTCGCCGAGGCGCTCCATCGTCTCGGGATCATCAGCGAGCAGCTGCAGCAGGCGGTTGGCGCAGGCCAGGCCCGCAGTACCCCCGCCGACGATCACAACACCCACCTCGATCAGCTCGTCCTCGGCGTCCAGGCCGTTCTTGATGAACTCCTCAGGTGAGTGAACCGGGGGCGGGAAGGCCGCGGGCACGACCTTCCCGTTGGCGTGGGACATCGCTCAGCTTCCCTTCTTCGCCTTCACAGCCTCCGTGAGCTTCGGCAGGATCTTGTTCAGGTCTCCGACCACACCCAGGTCGGAGAATTCGAAGATCGGCGCGTTCGCATCCTTGTTGATCGCGACGATGTTCTCGGACCCCTGCATCCCCACCTTGTGTTGGATCGCGCCGGAGATGCCCGCCGCGAGGTACAGCTTCGGCGCGACGGTCTTGCCCGTCTGGCCGATCTGCGCCGCGTAGGGGTACCAGCCGGCATCGACGACCGCGCGGGTTGCCGCGACGGCGCTGTTGCCGCCGAACGCCTTGGCCAGATCTTCGGCCAGCTCAAAGCCCTCGGCCTTGCCGAGCCCCCTGCCGCCCGCGATCAGGATGTCAGCGCCCTCGATGTCCACGTCGGCGCCGCGCTGTTCGCCGCGCGTGAGCATCGTCAGCTGGGAGGCGTGGGGTGAGAGCTCGAAGTCGAGCTTCTCGACCGGAGCATCGCCACCGCCGGACTCCCTGATCTCAAAGGCGTTCAGACGGCCGATGATGATGCCGACGTCAGAGCGGTATTTGATCTCCGAGATCGCCGAGTCACCGAGGATCGGGCGCTCTGCGACGAGCTCGCCGCCCTCGGCGCGAACGGCGGTGACCTCCATCACCACACCCGCTTCCAGTCGTGCGGCCAGGCCGGCACCGATCTCAAAGCCGAGCAGACCGCCTCCGAACAGGGCGTAGGAGTATCCGCCTCCGGAGATCGCCGCCGCCATCGCATCGACGAGCGGCTGCGCGAGACCCTCGGGGCCCTCGGCCACGAGCACCTTCTTGGCGCCGTATTTGCCGAGCGAGGCGGCGAGGTCCTGCGGGACGTTCTCGCCGAGCAGGATCGCGTGCGCCTCGCCGCCGAGTTCGCCCGCGAGCTTTGCACCCTCGGAGACGGCGCCGAGGGAGTTCTTGTTGATCGCGCCGTCGTAGTGCAGCGCGTAGACCAGAATGTTCGCCATTTTCAGTTCAGCTCCTATCTAGATGAGCTTGCGCTCGTCGAGCCAGGCGATGATCTTTTCGACCGTCTCGCCGGTGTCCTCGTCCTCGATGATCTCGCCGGCGGCCTTTGCGGGCGGCGCCTTGGCCGAGACCCATTGGGCGGCTGAGTTATCGCCGCCGACCTTGGCGGCGTCGATGTCGACATCGCTCGCGGTCACGGAGTCGAGTGGCTTCTTCTTGGCGCCCATGATCGCCTTCAGCGATGGATACCGCGGCTCGTTGATCGCGTCGCCCACCGAGATCACCGCCGGCAGCTTGATCTGGACCGTGTCGTAGCCGTACTCGGCCTGGCGCTCGCAGCGCAGGGCGTCAGAGTCGACGTCCATCTTGATCACCTGCGTCAGCGACGGCATGCCCAGATGCTCGGCCACGACCGCGCCGATCGTGTAGCACTCGCCATCGTCTGACTGCTGGCCGAGCAGCACCAGATCGGGGCTCTCGCGCTGAAGCGTCTTGGCCAGCGCGTAGCCCGTCGCCGCCACGTCGGAGCCCGCGACCACTGGGTCTGACAGGTGGACCGAGCGATCGGCGCCAAGCGAAACGGCCTTGTGCAGGGCGCGCACGGCACTGTCCGGGCCCATCGTCACGGCCACGATCTCCTCGACGGGAACCGCACCGCCCTCTTTGATCTGCATTGCCGCCTCGATGGCGTGCGTGTCATACGGGTTGAGGTTCTTCTCCCCGCTGCGGTCCATGCGCCCCGTCGATGGGTCAAGCTTCTTCTCGACGGCGGCGTCCGGGACCTCCTTCACCAGGACGCATATCTTCATTCAGGCAACTCCTTGGGGTCTGTTGGGAGCGATGCTACTTGGTTGGGCGGTTGACTGACTCGTCAATCAGTGTTCGGATTCCCGTCCGCCCGCGCTTTCGCGGATGAAATCAACGATCGCCTGCGTGGGTGCGCCCGGGGTGAAGACCTCGGCCACGCCCAGCGCCTTCAGCTCCGGGATGTCCTCGGCCGGGATCGTGCCGCCGACCGTCACCACCACATCGTCGATGCCCTGAGCGTGCAACAGCTCGACGACGCGCGGAACCAACGTCATGTGCGCCCCTGACAGTATCGACAGTCCGACCGCGTCGGCGTCCTCCTGGATGACCGTCTCCACGATCTGCTCAGGCGTCTGATGCAGACCGGTGTAAATCACCTCCATGCCGGCGTCGCGCAACGCCCGCGCGATGATCTTCGCGCCGCGATCGTGCCCGTCCAGGCCGGGCTTTGCCACGACGACACGGATCTTGTTGTTCGTAGGGCTCACAGACATGCTCGCTCGCCAGCTTATGCCCGCGGCCCGGTGCGCGCTCCCACATGACCCCGGGCGATCCGCCCGGCGGCGCCGAGGACGGCGGCGAGCGCCAGCGCGGCGAGCACCTTCAGCCGCCGGCCGAGGCGATCCAGGTGAAGCACCTCCCAACCCTCCTGAATCGCGATGCGTCTGAGGTCAGGGTCGGGGTTGACGACCACCGCGTGGCGCACGGCGCGGAGCATCGGCAGGTCGGACTCGGAGTCCGAGTACGCGAAGGAGGCCTCGAGATCGATGTGCTCGCGCTCGGCCAGGTCGCGCATCGAGAGCACCTTGCCCTCGCGGTAGTTGAACGGGCCGGCGGGTCTGCCCGTGTAGTGGCCGTCGACGATCTCAGAGCGCGAGCCGAGACCACCGTCGAAGGCGAGCACGTGCGCCAGCAGATCGGCCATCTCCTGGGAGGCGGCGGTGAGGATGTAAACGGGCACGCCGGCGTCCTGGTGGGCGTAGGCGCGAGCCAGCATCTGCGGATACAGCCGCGGCAGCACCCCCGCGAGCACTCGCGGCGACAGGCGCTCGAGGTCGCGAACGCGCACGCCGGCGATCATCTCCCCCACGCGCCTGCGCACGTCGTCTGCGCGATCGTCGGTCGACCCGCGCAGCCGAAAGCGCAGGTTCTCGTAGGCATCGCGGACCAGACGTCCGCGCGAGATCATGCCCGTCTCATACGCCGCGCGGGCGAAGAAGATGCCCGAGGAGCCGGCCATGAGGGTCTTGTCGAGGTCGAAGAACGCCGCCGCGCGCGGCGGGCCTGCGCCGTTGCTGACCTCCACGCCCTCCGCCACTAGCTGTCCGAGCCGGCAGTCGTCCGGGCCATCTGATGCACCGATCGAACCACTAGACCTTGAGGATCACCGCGTCGCCCTGGCCACCGCCCGAGCAGATCGCCGCGCAGCCGAGCCCGCCGCCGCGCCGGCGCAACTCGAACACGAGGCTGCCCAAGATGCGCGCGCCCGAGGCGCCGATCGGGTGGCCGAGGGCCACGGCGCCGCCGTTGACGTTGACCCTGTCCTCATCGATGTTGAGCATGCGGATCGAGTTGAGTGTCACCGACGCGAATGCCTCGTTGATCTCCCACACGTCGATGTCACCGGGCTGAAGACCCGCCTTCTCGAGAGCCTTCTTCGCGGCGCTCGCGGGGGTCGTGGCCAGCACCGCGAAATCGTTGGCGCTCTGCGCGTGGGCGACGATCTCGGCCAGGGCCTCCTTGCCGTTGGCCAGCGCCCACTCGTCAGAGGAGAGGACGAGCGCACCGCCGCCGTCGTTCACACCTGGCGAGTTGCCGGCGGTGTGCGAGCCCTCCTTGCCGACCAGCCCCGGCAACGCGGCGAGCCTCTCAAGCGACGTATCCCGGCGGGGCCCCTCGTCGATCTCGACGACGGTGTCGCCCTTGCGGCCCTTGACGGTCACCGCCACGATCTCTTCGGACATGCGACCGTCGTCGATCGCCTTCAACGCCAGCTCGTGCGAGCGCAGCGCCCAGCGGTCCATGTCCGCGCGGGTCATCTCCAGCTTGTCGCCCGCCTCGGTCGCCTCGACGAACATCTGCTTGCCCGAAAAGGGATTCGTGAGACCGTCGTGGACCATCGCGTCGAGCATCTTGGCGTCGCCCATGCGATAGCCGAAGCGGGCCTCGGGGAGCAGGTAGGGAGCCTTCGACATCGACTCCATGCCTCCACCGACGCCGACCTGCACGTCGCCCGCGCGGATCGCCTGGTCGAGCAGGACCGAGGCCCGTAGCCCGGACGCGCAGACCTTGTTCACCGTCTCGGAGGAGACCTCCTTGGGAATGCCTCCCTTGATCTGGGCCTGGCGAGAGGGGATCTGCCCCTGGCCGGCCTGCAGCACCTGTCCCATCACGACGTGATCGACCTGCTCTGGCTCCACATCGGCGCGCTCGAGCGCCTCGCTGATCGCGAGTCCGCCGAGCTCGGTCGCATCTACCGACGCCAGGCCACCGCCCATCTTGCCGACGGGAGTGCGCGCTGCACCGAGGATCACGGTCTTGGGCATCAGAACAGGGGCCTCCAATGGATGGTTGGGAACGGACGAGAGATCGCCCATGGTAGTGGACTGATTCGCGATCCCACCGAGACGTACCCGTACAGACGGCTTCGCCGCAAGCCGGATATCGTGCCGGGCGATGCAGGTCTCGGCCACCACCCAGCCCGGCGCGAGCACCGACGCGGACACGGTCGCCGTCGGCGTGTTCGACGGGGAGGAGCTCCCGCCGGACGTGCCGCCCGAGCTCGCCGAGCTGCTCGCCTCGGGCGAGGCCCGGCGCTCATTCAGGGCCCTGGCTCTGGGGCACTCAGGCGGCAAGCGCTGGCTGCTCGTCGGCCTGGGTACGCGCGCGGAGCTCACCCCCGAGCGCGCGCGCGTGGCAGCCGCCGTCGCCTGCGAGCGGGCGACAGACATAGCGACCCGCACGCTCTGCTGGCAGGCGCCCAGCGACAGCGATTCGGCGGTTGCGGGGGCGCTCGTCGAGGGCACGATCCTGCGCGACTATCGCTTCGAGCTGCACAAGTCCGCTCCCGCCGAGGACGCAGACGCGGCCGGCGGCGCTCCACCCAAGAGACTCGAGCAGCTGATCATCTCCGCGCCGGCCGAGGCCGAGACCGCGATCACCGGGGCGGCGCTTCTGGCCGCCAGCGTCAACCGCGCGCGAGATCTGCAGAATCGGCCCGGAAACGACCTCACGCCGTCGGCGCTCGCCGAGTATGCGCGAGCGCTCGGTGGTGAGGTGGACGGACTGTCGGTGCAGGTGGAGGGCCGCGAGGGCATCATCGCGCGCGGGATGGGCGCCTTTGCGGCGGTCGCTCAGGGATCCGAGCAGGAGCCGGCACTGATCACGCTGCGCTACGCGGGACCCGGAGCGACCGGTCCCGTGCTGGGCTTCGTGGGCAAGGCGGTGACCTTCGACAGCGGCGGCATCTCGCTGAAGCCGGGGGCGAAAATGGCCGAGATGAAGTTCGACATGTCCGGCGGGGCGGCCGTGCTCGAGGCCGTCGAGGCGATTGCCCGCCTGAAGCTGCCGGTCAGGCTCGTGGCGGTCGTCGGGGCGACCGAGAACCTGCCGAGCGGACGGTCGGTCAAGCCGGGCGACATCGTCACCGCCTCCAACGGCAAGACGATCGAGGTCAACAACACCGACGCGGAGGGCCGGCTGGTGCTCGCCGACTGTCTCTGCCACGCCATCGCGGAGGGCGCCGAGCGGCTGATCGACCTCGCGACGCTCACCGGCGCGGTGATCATCGCGCTCGGGTCCACATACGCCGGACTGATGTGCAACGACGACGAGCTCGCCGAGCGGATCTCAGAAGCCGGGCAGCAGACGGGCGAGATCGTCTGGCGGCTGCCGCTTCACCCCGAGTATCAGGAGCTCGTGAAGGGGACCTACGGCGACCTCGACAATGCCCCGGAAGCCCGCAAGGCGGGCACGATCGTGGGCGCCAGCTTCCTTGCGAACTTCGTCGGGGATGTGCCATGGGCGCATCTCGATATCGCAGGCTCCGCTTGGGATCTCGGTCGCGCGTATGTCGGCAAGGGCGCCTCTGGCTACGGCGTCCGGCTGCTCGTCGAGCTGGCGCGCTCGTACGCTCAGTAGGTCAGCCAGCCGCTTCCAGCCACCGCGTGACCGCCGCCCAGGCGCTCCCGCGAGGATCGATGTGGGTACGGTGGCGACCCGCGTCGCCCTCGATCTCCACGAGCTCGACACTGCCTCCCGCGGCCGAAGCGGCGGCCGCGTAGGCCCGGCTGAGCCTCACGGACACGGTTTCGTCGAGCACCCCGTGGACGAGCAGAACGGGCATTCCCAGCGGGACATTCGCGAGCGGATTGCCGACGGCATACCGATCGGGCAGCTCATCGGGGGAGCCGCCCATCAGCCTCCCGGCCGCCCCGCCGTGCCACATGCGGTAGCCGCCCGCCAGGTCACACACGCCGGCCTGGGCGATGACCCGCTGCAGGCGCACCCGCGGCTCCCCGTCGATCGCGCCCGGAGCATGCGGCGCAAGTTTCTCCCGGCCGGCTGCCCATAGCGCGAGGTGTCCTCCGGCCGAGTGTCCGATCATGCTCACCCGACCTAAATCGAGTTGCGCATCGACCGCGGCGAGGTGATCCACCGCTGCGGCCACGTCTTCGAACGTGCTCGGCCAGCCTCCGCCGTTGCCGAGCCGGCGATACTCGATGTTCCACGTGGCCCAGCCACGACGGACGAGGTCGCCGACGAGCGCTCGCATGACGGTCTTCCCGTAGCGCTTGCTCCAGGAGCCACCGTGGATCAGGATCATCACCTGATGGGGACCGGCCCCTGGGGGGAGACGCAACTCGGCGCGCTGAGAGCGATCGGGCCCATAGCGGTAAACCTGCCCGCGCATGAGAAGATCACGGATCAGGCGCCGGGGGACCACGGCCCGCCATCCTAGGGGCAAACGTCAGCCCACTGAGCCCGACGCGCTTCCTCACACTACGCTTGACCGGCGTGGACTTCGATCTCTCACCCGAGCACCACCTGATCAGGAGCACCGTCCGCGCGTTCGCCGAGGGCGAGGTCGCGCCGCTGGCCGAGGAGCTCGACCACACGAAGTCCTTCCCCTATGCGATCGTGGAGAAGCTCGGGAAGCTCAACCTGATGGGCATACCGTTCCCCGAGGAGTTCGGAGGAGGAGGCGGGGATGCGCTGGCCTACACGATCGCGGTGGAGGAGCTCGCGCGGGTGGACTCCTCGGTCGCGATCACCCTGTGCGCGCACACATCACTGGGTACCCAGCCTGTGTACCTGTTCGGATCGGAGGCGCAGAAGCGCGAGTGGCTGCCGCGGCTGTGCTCGGGAGAGCTGCTCGGAGCCTTCGGCCTCACAGAGCCGGACGCGGGCTCTGACGCCGGTAACACGCGCACGCGTGCGCGCCTCGAGGACGGGGAATGGGTGGTTGATGGGGCCAAGCAGTTCATCACGAACGCCGGCACGGACATCTCCGGAATGGTGTGCATCACGGCAGTCACCGGCGAGGCCGATCCGAATGGCGAACGCGAGGACGCAAGCACGGCGAAGGAGATCTCGAACCTGATCGTCGCGAACGGCACGCCCGGATACACGCAGGGCCAGCCGTATCGCAAGATGGGCTGGAACGCCTCTGACACGCGACCGCTCACGTTCAGCGATTGCCACGTGCCCGAGGAGAACCTGCTGGGCCCGCGTGGCGCCGGGCTCAAGCAGTTCCTCGCGGTGCTCGATATCGGGCGAATCGGCGTGGCGGCGATGGGCGTGGGCCTCGCGCAGGGCGCGCTCGAGCAGGCGCTCTCCTACGCCAAGCAGCGGATCGCGTTCGGCAAGCCGATCTCCAAGTTCGGAGCGATACAGGGAAAGCTCGCAGACATGTCATGCGAGATCGAGTCGGCGCGCCTGCTGGTCTACAAGGCGGCGATGCAGAAGGACGCCGGGCGCGACTTCCGGCTGACCGCCGCGCAGGCCAAGCTGAAGACCGGCCGTCTCGCGGTGCGCTGCGCCGAGGAGGCCGTGCAGATACACGGCGGCTATGGCGTGATCGAGGAGTACCCCGTCTGCAGGTTCTATCGCGACGCGAAGGTCCTCACGATCGGCGAGGGAACAGACGAGATCCAGCAGCTCGTGATCTCGCGCGCGCTCGGCGCCTGAACAGCTACCCGACCGTGCCGGCGCCGCTGACGCCTGAACGCTCGAGCAGCAGGGTCGCTGCGCTGGCCGGGTCAAGGCGCCGCTGGACGACCTCCTCCAGCAGCCGTTGAAACTCGGGGTCCCCGTGCAGCTCCTCCTCCATGCGCCGGCGCATGCGGGCGGTTGCGATCGAGAGCATCTCGTTGCGGAGGTTACGCCTGCGCCGCACGGCCAGCTGGTCCTCGGCGAGGATGTGGGCGCGGTGCCCCTCAAGCGCCTCGACGAGCTCATCCACGCCCTTGCCGTTGGTCGCCTCGGTCTTGACGATCGGCACGCTCCAGCTACGGCGGGCGTCGTCGGTGGATTGGTCGAGATTCGTAAGCGAGAGCACCGCACGGATCTCACGCACGGCGATATTCGTCAGCGGATGGTCGGCCTTGTTGATCACGATCACGTCCGGAATCTCCATGACCCCGGCCTTGAGCGCCTGAATCGAGTCCCCCGACCCCGGCATCAACACGAGGACGACCGTGTCGGCGTGATCGATGATGTCTATCTCCGCCTGCCCGACGCCGACGGTCTCCACGAACACGTCCTGGCGGCCGGCTGCATCGAGCAGCAGCGCGGCCTGCAGGGCCGCCTCGGAAAGCCCACCGAGCGCGCCGCGGTTGGCCATCGAGCGAATGAACACGCCACCGTCGAGAAAATGCTCTGAAAGGCGGATGCGGTCGCCGAGCAGCGCGCCGTGGCTGAACGGCGAGGAGGGGTCGATGGACAGCACGCCGACGGTGCGTCCGGCCTGGCGTCGCGCCCTCGTGAGAGCGCCGATGAGCGTCGACTTGCCAGCGCCCGGCGGGCCGGTGAAGCCGACGATCGCCGCGTTGCCGGTATGCGGGTAGACCTCTTTGACCAGCGCCCAGCCCTCGGGGCGATCGTCCTCGACCAGCGTGATCGCACGCGCCAATGCGCGCTGGTCGCCTTCGAGCAACCGCTTTGCGAGCGTCGAGCCGGACATTCAGGGCAATCATCGCAGGGCGCTCGCCGGGCAATACGATTCGCGGGCAATGGAGCCGCTGCTTGCCGACCCCTCCTCGACGCCGCAGACGCAGGAGCCCGGGGATGCCGTCCGCCGAGCACCGGCTCCGCTGCAGGGCGGTCCGCTCGCGCTGGCGCGGTTCATGAATGCCAATCACATGCTGAGCGTCGCGCACGCTCGGCTGCTCGTCCGCCTGCTGCTGCTGAAGCTGCGTTACCGCGGCCGCCTGAAGATCGACGGCATCTGCTTCATCTGCCCAAAAGTGCATCTGGAGATCGGTCCGAACGCCGAGCTTCGCATCGGTCGCTGGGCGTGGATCGGGCACGGCTCGAAGATTCGCGCGCACGAGGGCAGCGTGAGCATCGGCGCGAAGACGGTGATGGGCCAGGAGTGCACGATCTCCGCCTACCAGCACGTCTCGATCGGGCGTGAGTGCATCATCGCCGACCGGGTGATGCTGATCGACTTCGACCACGGAGCCGTGGAGGTTGACCGCCCGATCAGACTGCAGGGCATCTACAAGCGCGATGTGAGCGTCGGGCACAACGTCTGGATCGGCTACGGCGCGTGCGTGCTGCGAGGGGTGAATGTCGGCGACAACAGCATCATCGGCACGAGCTCGGTCGTCACGAAGGACGTGCCCGAGAACGCCGTCGTCGCCGGTGCGCCAGCCCGAACGATCCGCATGCGCGAGGCTCCTCGCTCGATGCGCTGGCAGTGAGCGCTCAGGGCGAGAGCAGCGCCGAGCGATTGGCGAAGGCGGCGAGGTTGCGCAGCGCCGTCGATCCCCGCTGATCGCCGGAAAGTGCCTGCGCTAGCGCAGCGCGGTGGCCGTCGAACCGCTCGCGCGCGTAGGGGGCGGCCATACCGCGAGAGACCATGAAGGCCCAGTCGCTGGCCTGCAGCGCGAGCAGCTCGCGCACCGCCGCGCTGCTCACACGATTACCGGCTGCGACCACAGAGAGCTCGGCCGCGCGTGTGGCAAACGCCATCTCCGCCACGGCCGGACCCGACCAGGTCGACAGATCGCCGTCCTTGCCCCAGCTGCTGGCCTTGAAGGACTCGCCGTCCTTGACCGGAGCCGGCTCGTGGGTTTCCAGCGCGTCATCCAGCCGTACCAACGCGAGCCCCTGGCGCGAGCACTCCTCGACGACCGCCGCGAGCCAATCGAGGCCCTCATGCCACCAGTGCCCGAGCAGCTCTGTGTCCACCGCGAACACCGCGAGGCCACCTCCCGGCAGGCCGGCGCCGGACTCGCGCAGGCGCGCGATCGTCCGCGAGACGAAGTCGGCGGCGTGTTCGCGCGCGAGCCTCAGCGCTCGTGCATGGTCGTAGACCTCACCGTCGTTGCTCCACGGACGGTGGCGGTGGACTGTGTGGTGGTGGTAGTCGCGGTAGGCGCCGCTCGCCGGGTAGCCATCGTCGCTCCATGCCAGCGAGATCGTGGCGCGGTCGATCGGCACGAGCAACACGCCGGACTCGCTCTGGAGCGGCTGCAGATGCTCGGCGGCGCCCAGCCCGAAGCGGTTGGTCAGCTCGATGCATGTGGCGCTCACACCCGCGTCGGTGAGTGCCCGCTGCAACCAGGGGGCGTAGGCGCACTCGGGCAGCCAGAACCCGCCCCTGAAGCGCTCGGCTCCGAAGCGCGCGCGGTGCGCATCCACCCCGGTCTGCACCTGCGCCCGCACACCCGCGTCGGTGGCGAGCATCGGCAGCACCGCGTGTGTGGCCGATGAGGTCCACTGCGCGTGCGGAGCAAGCGCTCCGAGCAGATCCCCGCCACAAGCGGAAAGGCGATCGAGCGCGCGCTCAACATCAGCCCGCGAGCGCTCGAGCTCCAGGGCCAGCGCCTCGTGGCCACCGGCGCGAAGCCCGGCGACGTCCTCTTCGTGGGTGTGGCGGCTGACCTCAGCCACGAAGCGCTCAAAACGCTCGCGGACGTCTGGCACTTCGAGCTGGTCGCATAGCACCGGCGTCAGCGACAGCGTGAGCGGGGCGCCCTTCTCCAGCAGCTCGAGCAGCTCCAGATAGCAGTCGGTCATCGCCTCCCATAGCCACTCCTCCCCGAACGGCCAGGTGCCAAAGCCCTCGACGTAGGGCATGTGCGTGTGCAGCACGATCGCGAGGGACCCGCGGCGGCCCCCGCGCATCAGCGGCACACCGCGATGAAGTCCAGGGCGCGATCCAGATCGGCCCGCCCTGAGACCCGCAGCGCGAAGTCCGAGGCGGCGATCGCGGGTGTGAAGCGATCATAGAAACGCTCCGTGAGGCCGAGCCGGGGATGCACCGCGTCCCAGCCGATTCGCAGCGCGAGCTCGTGGGCGCGGAGCTTGCGCGCGTGGAACACGCCGAAAACCTGCACGCTGGCGAAGCTCCTGCGACACAGCTGTTCGAACTCCCGCGCGCGATACTCGTGGACATGCCAGGGGTTCTCAGAGCGCGATGCGCCCTTCGGCGCAAGCGTCAGCACATTGGGGGTCGAGATGAACACCGTCCCGCCGTCTCCCACGAGCGTGCGGAAGTGCTCGAGCACCGCGCGCGGATCCTGCAGGTGCTCGATGGTCTGCAGGAACACGACCGCGTCGGCGGGCTCTGAGAACGTTTCGACGAGCTCGCGGGTGAAGCGCAGGTTCGAGCGCCGGTAACGCAGTCGCGCGTGCTCATATGCCTCCGGGTTGGCCTCCACGCCAACGACGCCGGCCGCTGAGCGAGCGAGCACGTCCGAGCCATAGCCCTCTCCGCAGGCCATGTCGATGACCTGCAGGCCCTGCACACGCGCCGCGATCCATTCATATACGACGAGGTGACGGCGAAACCAATAGTTCTCGGCCGGGACGTCGGGGAGCGTTCGCTCGCCCGTCAGCGCCAACGGTGGAACGCCCTCGGGCTGGTCACGCTGCAGGTGGGGATTTCCTGTCAAGACGGGTGGCGGGTCGAGGTGCTCAGGCCGTGAGGCTAGGCGCGGCCACGGCGCGCGAGTATATGGTGCCGCCCCGTGACTCCCACGCTCAGCATCGAACAGATCCACGACGTCAACACGCGCTACCACGACCTCGCGGCCCATCACTATGACTCCAAGTGGGGCATCGACTATGGCGAACTCGGGCGCGAGCAGGTGCTGGCGAAGGTGAGCAAGGCACTCGGGCAAACACCCGGCAGCTACGCCCGTTCGCTTGAGATCGGCGCCGGCACGGGCTACTTCAGCCTGAACATGCTCGCCGCGGGCGTGATCGGCGAGGCCACCTGCAGCGATATCTCCCCGGGCATGCTCTCGACGCTCGAGATCAATGCGCGGCGCTTGGGTCTTGACGTGCACACCGAGGCGGCCGACGCGGAAGACCTGCCGTTCAAAGACGAGACCTTTGACCTCGTGCTCGGTCACGCTGTGCTGCACCACATACCCGATCTTGCGCGCGCATTTGCCGAGTTCGAGCGTGTGCTGGCGCCCGGTGGGACGTTGTTGTTCGCCGGGGAGCCATCGCGCTATGGCGACCGCCTGGCCGGGGTGCCGAAGCGGATGGCGGTCGCGGCCGCGCCGCTGTGGCGCCGTGCGATCGGCGCGCGCGCCGCGCCCCCGCTGCAGAGGGATCACGCAGACGCCGCACTGGAGCGCGTGGTCGACGTGCACGCCTTCGCCCCCGGCGAGCTTTCAGCTCTTGCGCGTGAGGCCGGCCTCATCGACATCCGCGTAACCGGCGAGGAGCTGCTGGCGAACTGGTTCGGCTGGACCAACCGCACGCTCGAGGCGTCAGCCGAGCCCGATGACGTGCCGTTGGCCTGGCGGCGCTACGCACACCGCGGCTACCTGCTGTTGCAGGGCCTGGATCGCAGTCTGCTCGAGCCGCGGCTACCGGCGGCGGTGTTCTACAACCTGATGCTCGCAGCGGACAAGCCGACCTAGACTCTGCACATGCCCGACCAAGTCAAGGGCTTCCCGCTGTTCCCCCTGGGGATCGTGGCGCTGCCCAGCGAGAGTGTGCCCCTGCACATCTTCGAGGACCGCTATCTGCGCATGATCGAGAAGTGCGTGCTGGCCGATCCGGGTTCTGTGGAGCGCCAGTTCGGCATCATCTGGCTGTCTGATGAGGAGCTCAAGCAGGTCGGCTGCGCATGTGAGATCGAAGAGGACCTCGAGCGCCTGGAGGATGGCCGGCTGAACATCCTCGTGCGCGGCACGCGTCCATTTCGCCTACTTGAGCGCCAGGACGATCTGCCCTACCCGGCCGGATTGGTCGAGTTTCTCGACGAGCAGGATGAGCAGCCCGACGAGCAGGCCGCACAGGCCGCGCGCGAGCTCTACAGCGAGCTGGTCGAGCAGGCAACCGACAGGAAACTGACCGAGGATGAGCTTTCAGAGCTCGACGCCTACCGGATGGCGGCCACCGTTGAGTTCGGCACGGAGGCAAAGCAGGAGTTGCTCGAGCTGCGCTCAGAGAACGCGCGCCTGCGCCTGCTTGCGCTGCTTCTCGGAGCCGCGATCAAGCGGCTGGGTGTGATCGAGCGCGCCCAGACCCGTGCGCGCTCGAACGGAAAGGTTCGACTCGCCTAGGGCAATTCGCCGTCACATCGGCAGATGACAGATCTGCTGCGCCGTCTGCAGGACGAACAGCGCGAGATTGCGGAACACCTTGGGCTGTGGAGCCGAGTTATCAGCGAAGCGCACGCTCCCGTTTTCATCGCGCAGGTAGTAGCTCAGAACCGAGCCCGGTCGCGCCGGCAGCGAGGTGTGCTTTGACGCCAGTTCGTCTTCGTGCAGTTCTTCCTGGATCGCCCGTGCCTGCACGAGCGCCTGATCGCTCAGCTTGAGCATCGGCCCGCCGTTGCATTGGACCCCACCCTCTTCGTTGACGAGCAGGGTCAGCCGCGCCCCCGGAACGCTGCCCGTGCGCTGGACGATGAAGATGTCGGACGCTTGGATACCGCCCGCGCAGCCGCTGAAGAGCACCGCGGCGGCGAATGCAACCGCGACCGCTGCGAGCGCACGGCTCACGCGTTCACGGCGACGCCGCCACGTCGCGGGTCGCCCGCGCCCACGAGGCCCCCACCGACGCGCTGAACTGCCTGTACTCCGCCGAAGAACAGGTTCAGCGCTCCGAACTGCACCATCTGCAGGTCCTCGCCCGCGAGCTCGCGCAGGTCGATCCCGGGCTCGGCGTAGAGAACGTCGTTCTCGAAGTGCACGCGTGGAGCAGCCACGGCTTCGCGCGCCTGCATGCCATGGTCGACGACGCCGACGATCGTCTGAAGGAGCGCGGAGCGGATGCGATTTGAACCGGCGCTGCCGAGCACGAGCTCCGCGCGTCCGCCGCGCATCACCACCGAGGGGGCCATCATGCTCGGCATGCGACGCCCGCGCGGATGGCGGTGAAAGCCGAACGGGTTCAGGTCCTCCTCGCCCATCACGTTGTTGAGGTGTATGCCCGTGCCCGGCACCACGACGCCGGAGCCCTCGCCATTGGTGCAGGTGCAGCTGCACGCCAAACCCTCCCGGTCGAGCACCGAGATGTGGGTCGTCGAGCCCAGTCGCGTGGCGAGGAAGCGTTCAAGGAAGCCGTCGTCGCCGAGGCCGTCCAGGAACTCGGGCGTGCGCTCTGACTGAGCGGCCATCATCGCCGCCACCACACCTGCGAGGGTGGGCGGAGAGGGGCCGCTGTTCAGCAATCCGAGCGCATACGCGAGCAGCGTCCCCCCCGCCGAGGGCGGTGGGTTGGTGAGAACCTCGCAGTCGCGGTAGCCGATCCTCGCGGGCTTGCGCGCGATCTCGCGATAACCCGCGAGATCCTCGCCGCCGAGCGCACCGCCGCGGTCCCATACCCAGCTGCTCACCGCGGTCGCAATGTCTCCGCGATAGAAGGGCTCCTCTTCCTCTCTGCCCAGACGCAACAGCGCGTCACCCAGCTCGGGGTTGCGCAGGAGCTCGCCCTCTGCCAGTACGTGTCCGTCGGGCGCCCACAGCCCCGCGCACTCCGGCGTGGACGTCAGCAGATCGCCCAGGATCTCGGCCACGTAGGCCTGCTCGGCATTCAGCACTACGCCCTCGCCGGCAACGCGCGCGGCCGGCGCCACGAGATCCTCGAGCGGGACGGTGCCCCACCGCCTCATCGCGGCGCACACGCCCGCCGGCGCTCCATACACACCGCACGATGCCGGGCCAATGTGGAACATCTGGGCCGCATCGCCGAACGAGACGTCGATCGCATGCAGATCGGCCGCCGACTCCGATTCGGGGCCCGATCGGCGGTCAGTCGGCGCCTGCACGAAGAAATCAAGCACCGTGGGCTCCTGCCCACCCCCGGCAACCATCATGTAGCCACCGGCACCCAGCCCCGTCAGCAGCGACTCGGCGACAAACGACATCAGCATCGCCCCAACCGCGGCATCAACCGCATTGCCGCCCTCCCTGAGCACCCGCGCCCCGGCCTCCGCCGTCAGCGGATGCCCAGCCGCCACAACCCCATGCTCACCCGCACTCATGCCAGAGCGATACCACAGCGGTCGCCGAGAAGGCAGAGTGCCCGGAAAGGCAACTCATCTGTGAGGTCGTCAGTCGAGCAGAACAAGGACGCAGGAAGCGAAGTGTGCCGGACCGGGAGACACTCGCTGTCGCTCGCATCCCCGAACCGGCCAGCACACGAGCGCCCGAGGACGCAGTTATGCGAAGTGCTGACGGCCTTACAGATTGGGGATGAACTCGGGGACTTCTAGCTCATCCAGACCGCCGCCACGACGGCTTGGACGTGCCGGCTTCGGCGCGCCCGCTCGCTGGACTCTGAACTCGCCCGCGGGCTCCCTCATGCGACCAACGCTCTTGCGCACTCCGTCGGCTCCGTAGCCGGTGGCCACGACCGTCACCCAGACCTGATCGTCGAGCTTCTCGTCGACCATCGCTCCGAAGATGATGTTGGCATCGGGGTGCGCGGCCTCGGAGACCGACTTGGCGGCCTCGTTGACCTCCCACAGGGACAGATTCACGCCACCGGTGATCGACAGCAGGATCGAGCGCGCGCCGTCCATCGAGGTCTCGAGCAGCGGCGATGACACGGCCTGGATGGCGGCGTCGGTCGCGCGGTTCTCTCCGACTCCCATGCCGATCCCGAGCAGCGCGTTGCCGGCCTCGCTCATGATCGTGCGCACGTCAGCGAAGTCGAGGTTGATCAGACCCGGCAGCGTGACCAGGTCAGAGATGCCCTGAACGCCCTGACGCAGCACGTCATCGGCCACGCGGAAGGCCTCGACCATCGCCGTCTGCTTGTCCAGTACGGCCAGCAGGCGGTTGTTGGGAACCACGATCAGCGTGTCCACCTCATCCGCGAGCGCGGCCACGCCGTGCTCGGCCTGCTCGGAGCGGCGCGAACCCTCAAAGCCGAAGGGCTTGGTGACGATCGCAACGGTGAGAGCTCCAAGTTCACGTGATATGCGCGCCACCACGGGCGCGGCGCCGGTGCCCGTGCCGCCACCTGCGCCGGCGGTGATGAAGATCATGTCGGAGCCCTTCAGCAGGGCCTTGACCCGGTCGTAGTCCTCCATCGCCGCAGCGCGGCCCACGTTTGCGTCCGAGCCGGAGCCCAGCCCCCTGGTCAGCTCTGCGCCGATGTGCAGGGTGATGTCGGCCGTTGACTGCTGCAGCGACTGCAGGTCGGTGTTGACCGCGAGGAACTCGACTCCCTCGACCTCCGCCTCGACCATCCGGTTGACCGCGTTCACGCCCGCGCCGCCGACGCCGACCACCCGGATCACGGGCTGCTCCACCTGTCCGGGCTCGGTCGACTGGTGCGCGCGCGCGTACCCGTCCATCACGGGGCGCACCGCAGACTGATCCATCACGTCCTCGGGAATCTCTGATGAGAAGGCATGACGCAAACGCTCTCGCGGTGTCGGTACCGGAGCGCTCGTCTCCTGCTGTGCCGGCTCTACCTCGGCGGACGCGCTGAGGGCCGGGTGCGGAAGGCCGGTCTCACGCGGATGGGCCGGCGGTGCCGGCGGCGACGCCGACAGGCCCTGGCCATCCTCGGAGTCTTCATCGGTTTTGCGGAACAGCGCCGCGAGCGGTCCTTCGCGCATGCTCGCGCGTTTAGCGTTTGCCATGGGTGAGAACCTCCTGCGCGAGTTGCCGATAGGACTGAGCCGCGACCCCGTCGGGCTCATACTTGAGCACCGACATGCCCTTCACCGGCGCCTCGGCGAAACGTACCGTCTTGCGGATACGGGAGGCGAACACACGGTCCCCGAAGTTTTCCTCGAGGATCTCGATCGCCTCCTTGGCGTGGATCGTGCGCGAGTCCACCAACGTCGGCAGAATACCCTCGATGTCAACGCCCGGGTTGAGGTTCTCGCGGATCATCGCGAGCGTGTTCTGCAGCTGAATGAGTCCACGCATCGACAGATACTCGCACTGCACGGGGACGATCACCTTGTCGGCGGCTGTGAGCGCGTTGATCGTGAGCAGGCCGAGGCTCGGCGGGGTGTCGATGCAGATGAAATCGTAGTCCTCGAGGATCGGTTCAAACGCCTTCTGCAGTGAGCGCTCGCGGCCGATCATCGTGGACATCGCGATCTCCGCGCCGGCCAGGTCGATCGACGCGCAGGCGATGTCGATCTCGCGCTTGCGGATCACCTCGCGGATCGACACTTTGTGCACGAGCACGTCATACATCGATTTCTCAAGCGTGTCCGGGTCGATTCCCTGGGACATCGTCAGGTTGCCCTGTGGGTCCATATCGACGCACAGCACCCGATGACCCTCCTCCGCGAATGCGGCGGCCAGGTTCAGAGTTGTCGTCGTCTTGGCCACGCCGCCCTTCTGGTTGGCGAACGCGATGACCTTGGCCTTTCCTTCCACGGGGGCTCCGATGCTCGATTGCGGGAAAGCCGTCGGGTTGGGTATTCGCATAGCGGCGGGGGATTCCTGCACGGGAACTACGATCCCGGGATGGCGTCGAGCAAGCGGGCGGGCCTTGAGCGTCGCCTTTCCGGTATGAGTGTCTGCATCTGCCTCGGCAGCGGCGGCGTGGGCAAGACCACCACCTCGGCCGCGCTCGCCCTCGGGCTGGCCGCGCGCGGAGGAAAGGTTGCCGTGATCACCATCGACCCCGCCCGGCGGCTGGCCGGCGCGCTGGGCTTGGACGAGCTCTCCGAGGGCGAGGCAGACGGCGGCCAGCACCTGGTCGACCCGGAGCTGTTCGCGGATCAGGGCGTCGAGATGAAGGGAGAGCTGTGGGCGATGATGCTCGACCCCAAGCGCACGTTCGATGAGATCGTCGAGCGTCTTGAGCCCGATGAGAACGCACGCGCCGAAATCCTCTCCAATCCGATCTACCGCGAGCTCTCGACGGCGGTGGCGGGCTCGCAGGAGCTCAGTGCGATCGCCAAGCTCTACGAGCTGCACAACGAACGCGATTTCGACGTGATCGTGCTGGATACCCCGCCGTCGCGAAACGCCATGGACTTCCTCGACGCGCCCACACGCTTGCTGGGATTTCTCGAAGGACGCGCTCTGAAGGTGTTCATTGCGCCCGGCGGGCTCACGGCCCGCCTGTTTGGCCGCCCGACCGCACTGGTCTTCTCGATCTTCGCGCGCGTCACGGGTGTGGACATGCTCAGCGACCTGTCGAGCTTCTTCCGCTCGGTCTCGGGAGTGATCGAGGGCTTTGGCGAACGGACCCGCGGTGTCGCGTCGTTGTTGCGAGAGCCCTCAACGACGTTTCTGATCGTGACATCGCCCGAGCCCGAGCCGGCGGGCGAGGCGGTATTCCTGGCGGAGAACCTCACGGCAAGGGAGATGTCGCGCGGCGAGCTGATCATCAACCGCGTCCACAGCGATGGCCTCGGCGGCCACTCCGCGGACCAGGTCAAGGCGCTTTTGGAACCGGAGCTCGGTGAACGCCTGGCCGGCCGCGTCGCTCACAACCTGGCCGATTTCGATGTGCTGGTGCAGCGCGACCGTGCGACGATCGCGCAGCTGGCCTGTGAACTTCAGGAGCGCGACCCGATTCTCGTGCCGCACTTCGACCAGGACATCCAGGATCTCGAGGGGCTCGCGCTCGTGGCAGAGCACCTCTTCGCCTGACGGCGGCTCAGAACAGGACGGGCTCGCGCTCGGGCTCGGGCAGGCCCGACTCGGCGGCTGCGTCCTCTTCGAGATGCGTGTCGTTCTCGAGCTCCTCATGCTGCTGGGAGACGAGCAGCTCATCGGCAACGCTGGGAAGCTCCGGGCTGAGGTGTCCACAGATGACGTCTCGCAGTAGTGCCCGGAGATGGTCGGCCACCTCTCTCATCAGCGCCTGGCCGCCGGCCCGCTTCAGCGAGCGCCCGGCGATCACCGCCTGCTCGAGCGCCACGGCCGCGAGTATGCGTTCGGTGAGCTCGAGGCGATGCTCGGGCGTCGCGCACAGCGCTGCCATGCGTCCTGCGAGCAGGCCGCTGGACTGACCCTCGGGCTCGAGTACAGCGCGCAACGCCAGCAGATGGTCCGTCAACGCTTCATAGGGGCTCTCGCGCTCACACCCCAGCTCAAAGCGCCTGAGCGCCCATGCGAGCTGATTGCCGTGGGGAGCGCGGCGAGAAACCAGGTTGCAGAACGCGCGCAGCTCGTCCTCCTGCTCGACGGTCACCACGAGCATGCCGTGCGGCCGTCCGCCCAGCCCGAGGGCAAACGGATCCCAGCCGCTGTCGCCGACCCGCGTCCATGCCAGGGCGCCCAGTGCAACGCGTCCATCTCCGAACAGTCTCAGCGCACGCAGCAGGTCTTTGAGAATCTCCTTTCCCTGCGCGACCGCCTCGCGCAGCTCTGCGTCGGTGATCGTCTCCTGGCCATCGCGCAGCGTGAGTTCTACGACCAGATGGTCCTCGATCCCGTCGTGAGCACCCGACAGAGCCGCACCATCGGGTATCCCCTCCAGGGCATCGGGGTGAGCGATCGTCAGGCCCGCCGTGACCAGGAGCTCCTCTGAGGTGATCGTCAGGCCATGGAGCGTCGCCACCAGCTTCACCGCGTCCGAGCCCGCGGCCTCAGAGCGCGCCAGGCGCTCGAGCGCCGCTCCCAGACGCTCGGGGTGCAACTCGAAGTCGGTCTGCTCGTCGAACACATCCGCCAGCAGCGCCGTGATCGCGCTCAGCGCACGTGCGCGGCCATTCGCGGGCCGCGAGCGGCGGGAGCTCAGGTCCGCGCCGACCGCGGCCAGATAGCGGTCAAGGCCGTCAAAGCCCTCGAGCAGCTTCGCCGACTCCGAATAGCCCGGCAGGCGCGCAAGCTCGGCCTCGTGCTCGGTGATGAAGGCACCCGTGAGCGCGTGGTAGGAGTAGAGCGGCGTGGCGCCGCGACGCCGTCGCCCGGTTTGCGAGCCGAGCTCGAACGGCACCTCTGCGCCGGCGTCGATCTCGGCCTGCAGGTGGACCGCGGCCGATTCGATGAACATCGTGAGCGCTGTCTCCAGCCGGCGCGAATGCATGTTGCGCTGACTTCGCGCTCAGCCGCCGCCCTCCTGCTCGGCGCAGTCCCCGTTGCAGGCGACTATGCGATGAGAAGGGCGTCCGGAGCAGCACGCTCGGCGCACTCGGCGTCGAGCCAATCTTCTCCGTAGGAACGCATGTCATCGATGATCGGCAGGAGCGCCCGGCCCTTTTCGGTGAGCGCGTACTCGACGCGGGGCGGCACCTCGGGGAAGGTCTGGCGCTCGACGATCTCCTGCTCCTCGAGCGCGCGCAACCGCAGCGACAGCGTCCGCGGGCTGATGCCCGCGAGCGAGCGTTCGAGCTCACAGAAGCGCGATGTGCCGTCGGCGAGGTCGCGAACGAGCAGTAGCGTCCACTTGCCGCACACGATCTCCGCGGTTCTGCACACCGGACATGTCTCATCGACGGCCATTTCAACCGTTACTTTACCAACTGAAGTGGCGCCGGTCCGAGGCGATGAGGCCGGCTCAGGACGCGACGGTGAGCGACGGCTTGGCGTCGTCGCGCTGATCCTCGGCGGAGGCGACGTCCTCCATCGTGGTGCCTCTGCGTCCGTCCGCCTGCATAAGGAGCTTGAAGTCGTGGGGGCTCGAGGCGACTTTCATCGCGTCGTCGAACGTAACCCGCCCGGCCTTGACGTGCCCGAACAGGGCCTGGTCAAAGGTCTGCATGCCGTAATAGGCGCCGGAGGTGATGACCTCCACGAGTTTCCCGGTCTGAGCCGGGTCGGTGATCATGTCGCGCACGCGTCCGGTCATGCGCAGGATCTCGCATACGGCCACGCGGCCGCCGTCGGCGCCAGGGACCAGCCGCTGGGAGATCACGCCCTTGATCGTCCCGGCGATCATGCTGCGCGCCTGGGCGTGCTGGTGAGGGGGGAAGAAGTCGAGCAGCCGGTTGATCGACTCGGTCGCGTCAACCGTGTGGATCGTCGAGAGCACGAGGTGTCCGGTCTCGGCTGCTGACAGCGCAGTTTGCACCGTCTCCTCATCACGCATCTCTCCGACGAGGATCACGTCCGGGTCCTGCCTCAGCACCCTTCTCAGCGCACGCTTGAAGGACGCGGTATCCATGCCGACTTCGCGCTGGTTGATCACCGAGCGTTTGTCCGAGTGCACGAACTCGATCGGGTCCTCGATCGTCACGATGTGTTTGGCCGACGTGAAGTTCATGTGGTCGATCATCGCCGCGAGCGTCGTCGACTTGCCTGATCCGGTGGTCCCGGTCAGCAGCACGATTCCCCGCTCCTCTTCGGCCAGTTCCCTGACGACGGGCGGGAGCGAGAGCTCTTCGATCGTGCTGATCTTGGTGGGGATCGCTCGACACGCCAGGGAGGTCAGCCCGCGCTGGCGAAAGGCGTTGATCCTGTAGCGCGCAACGTCGGGAATCTCGAAGGAGAAGTCGACCTCGTGCTCCTCAGCGAATTCCGCGAGCTTGGCCTCATCGGCCAGAATCTCTTTCAGCGCGTTTTCGGTGTCGTCGGCAGTGAGCACGTCGGCGCCCTCGTCAGCCGCAAGACCTCCGTGGACGCGGTAGAGCGGCTTCGAATGCACCTTGATGTGAAGATCCGAGCCTTCTTTGGCTACAAGCTCGCGCAGGGCGTCCCTGATGTCGAACATACCTGCTGATCGGCAGCCACCCCGCAGGGCTTGAGCCCCAATTTGTCCGGCGGACGAACTACGACCTGACGAGCGTATCGGGGCGCCTGACAAGGACGCAGCGAGCGAAGTGTGCTCCGCACACGAGCGAAGCGAGGACGCCGTCAGGGGCGCCGATACGCCGTCAGGCGACGTCGCGGAGCTTTTGGGCCTCTGCCAGGCTCTGCAGCTTCTTCAGCGACTGGTTCTCGATCTGCCGTATGCGCTCGCGCGTCACGTTGAACGTGCGTCCCACCTCGTCGAGCGTGCGGGGATGCTCGCCGCCGAGCCCGTAGCGCAGCTCGAGCACGCGCCGTTCGCGATAGGAGAGGTTCTCAAGCGCCTCCCGCAGCGCCTCCTTGGTCAGAATCTCCGCCGCGCGCTCATACGGGGACTCCGCGCGCTCATCGGCGATGAACTGGCCGAACTCGGACTCCTCCTCGTCGCCGACGGGCTTCTCCAGCGACACCGGCGCCTGCGCGGAGCGCTTGATCGAGTCGACCTCCTCGGGGTCGATGCCCGTCACATCGGCGATCTCATCGGCCGTGGGCTCACGCCCGAGCTCGGTCACGAGCTTGCGCTCGGCGCGACCGATCTTGTTGAGCTTCTCAACGACATGCACCGGGATGCGGATCGTGCGCGCCTTGTCCGCCAGCGCGCGGGCGATCGCCTGGCGAATCCACCAGGTCGCGTAGGTGGAGAACTTGAAGCCCTTGCGGTAGTCGAACTTCTCAGCGGCCCTCACGAGTCCGAGCGTGCCCTCCTGGATCAGGTCCAGGAAGGGAAGCCCCTGGTTGCGATAATTCTTGGCAATCGACACCACCAGGCGCAGGTTCGACTCGACCATCTTCTGCTTGGCGTCGAGATCGCCGCGCTCGATACGCTTGGCCAGGTCGACCTCCTCCTGTGCCGTCAGCAGCCGCACCTTGCCGATGTCCTTCAGAAACAGCTGCAGCGAATCCGTCGTCATGTCGGGCTTCAGGTCAAGCGTGGCTTTCGCTTTGCGCCGGCCGCGTTTGTCGGGCGCGCGCTCGACCTGCGAGGAGGCGGCGGTCGCCGGATCGATGTCCTCGACGAGCTCGATCTCCGATTTCTCGAGGAAACCGTGCAGCTCCTCGACGTCCGACTCGTCCAGATCGAGCTCGGACATCGCCTTCGTGATCTCCGTGTAGGAGAGCACGCCCACCTGCTGGCCCTTGGCCAGCAGTCCCTTGACCTCATCCAGCTCCTGAAGCTCGACTACTGACATGTATTTCCGTTTCTTCCGACTATCGACAACCCGGGGGCGACCACTGGAGCCCGGCCGGATTCCGGCTAAGAACAACCGCTACGGCAAACGTACGGCCGGAGCCTCCCCAACGTTACAACGTGAACGCGAATTTCCTGCTCTCATGTTAACGCCTCTCGGCCCCATTGGATGCGAATCGTCCGATCGTCATCGAAGCGGGCCTTTAAGCAATCATGTCCACCATGAGCGACGCCAAAGGCGACCACCGGTCGAACGGTTCACAGAAGGACGGCGGAGTCCTCGTGAACCTGCCCCACACTCGCCCCCAGCGCGCAAGCGCGCGCCGTGTCGCAGCGCGCGAGACCGCCGCCGCCGCGGCGCCGCGGAGAAAGGCACCGGCTCGCTCCAACGGACGCCCCACCGCGAGGAAACGCGCGGGCAGCGCCGCTCCTCGTCCGAGAGCCTCCACACGCGTACGCGAACCGGCGCCGAGGCAGGGCTTTGAGTCCGAGACCGAAAGCATGAGCGGTTCCGTGCGGCCGCCGGGCGGCGCCGAGTTCGTCGCCTCCGCCGCGGAGATCGTCGGCGAGCTGGCGAAGGCCGGGCTTTCGAGAAGCGAGCGCCTGCTCAAAGACGCGCTCTCACGTATCCCCGGGCCCTGAGCGCGCGCCCAGCAGGCCGCTTCTGCGGGCCGCGCGCCCGCGCATGTGCTCCGGAGCAGTCACGCGGAGAGCTCTCTGTATACTGGCGCCCACGCCGAACTCTCATGGCTCAGGTCACGGGAGGCGGGGGACCCAATGCGGATCGACTCGATCGCTCCGCGGGGGCGAATCGGCCGTCCAGGTCGTAGCGCAGCCGTTCAGAGCGCGAGCCCGTCAGCTCACCCCGTAGGCGTTGCGATCACGATGCGAACAGCGTTCAGTCACCGGATACTCCTTGCCGTACTCGCGGCGCTCGCGTGCACGGGAGTGTGCGCCGTGGGCGCGCTCGCCGACACTGGAGGAGTCGCTGTCCCGAGCTCACCGGCGACTCCCCCCGGCCAGGTGCACAAGAGCGGCATCGCCACCTGGTTCGGCCCCGGCTTCTATGGCAAGCAGACAGCCTGCGGGCAGACCATGACCCCGGCCATCGTGGGCGTGGCAAACCGCACGCTTCCCTGCGGCACGCTCGTGAAGGTGAGCTATCGGGGCCACCTGCTGACCGTGCCCGTAATCGACCGTGGGCCCTACGGCAACAACGCCGACTGGGACCTCACTGCAGAAGCCGCCCGCACGCTCGGCGTCGAAGAGACCGTGCGCATAGGCACGCGCATCGTGGGCAGCACGCCCAACACCCCAACGCTCGGGTCGCCGCCGGAATCTCCCACCGCCCTGCTCACCGGCGGCGCGACCCCCGGCTAGCGCGACGAACTACCCAGACAGGTCGAGGTCCTCGGCGGGCGTCGCCAGAGCGATCGACCGGCCCGCCGAACGCGCGTCGCAGGCGCCGACGTCGGCGTGCGCCGCCAGCGCCGCCGCATCCCGGCCATCCTCCGGGCACACCGCCATGCCGACGGCGAAGGGCAGCGCCATGCCGCGCCGGCGCACCACCCCCCTGAGCGAGCGCACGAGCCGCTCGGCGAACATCTTTGAGGCGAGGCCGTCGGTCTCACGGGCGAGCAGCCAGTAGCGCCCCGCACGCTCGCGCGTGAGCGAACCGCCCGGCTGCCCGGCACCCGACGGCCCACCCGCAGGCCCCGAGCGTGAGTTTGCGTCCGGCCCGTCGGTGATCCGGAGCTCACGGGCGAGCGCTGCCTCGATCTCACCCGTCACGGCTGACAGTTCGTCGGGCAGCGCAACGTGTGACAGACGCTCGAGATCGAACAGATCGACGAGCAGCACCGCAAACGGCAGCCCATCCTGCTTGAACTGCTCGAGCTGGCTGCCAATCGATCCGATCCATGCCGCCGGCCCGTCCTCCCCGCGTTGATCTCTGATTTCGATCTCCGGCTCGGCTCTGACTCGCCGCAAATGATTCCCAGCTCGAGCCGCTGGGCGGTCCCCGCCCGCCGCGGCCGCATCGCCCGGGTAACGGGAGATCGCGGCATCCGCCGTCCAGCTCGGCTCCGGAGAACCGAGCGGAGCCGTCTCCCAGGGAAAGGGCCGTACCTGCGTACGCTCGACATCCGCGTGCTCTGAGGCCTGAGCGGCGCCGGCGGGGCGGACCACCGCCGGCTCGTCGCGCTCGTCGACGATAACCGGTCCGCGCCGGCCGGCAGAGGCCCGGTCAAGCTCGCCCTCCCCTGATGCCGCGCCTGCAAGGGGAGAGTCATTCACGCCGGCAGCCTGCTCGGCTGTCACGGCGGCGATCGTTGCCGTGAGCGCCGTCGCACAGACGTAGGCCAGCCGATCGGCGAGATCGGCCACCTGACGCGAGTGCGGATCGCGCAACTCTTCCAGCAGCGTCTCCCACACCACGCCCCTCAGGGCCTCAACCGCCCGCACCGCCGAGGTGGCATCGGTGGCGCCTGCCAGCGCGCCGAGCTTGCGAGCCGAGGCGGACTCCTCGCGGCTGCCCGCGGCGCCGCTTCCGGCCATCCGCTCGAGCTCGGCGTCGGAGAGCAGGGCGCGGATCACCTGCGCGCACAGCGCCGGAGCCTCGCGGGCGAGATCCTCCAGCGGGAGCTCCCCGATCCGATTCAGCGGACGCGTGAGAATCAGTGCGATCACCCACCGCCGGGCCAGCTCATCGGCGCGGTCAATCAGCGCATCGACGGAGGCCTCGGCCACCGGACGCGGCCTCGAACTGAGCTGAGTTGAGGTGCCGCGACTCACACATGTTGAATAGCAGCAACGGTGGACGCGAGTGCGCAGCGTTAGCCTGAAGGCCGGTGCGACCGTTCGAAGATCGACGCAGCAAGGCGGTCATCGCCAACCTCCACGACTCGACCTCGCTCGACGCGGACACCGGCGCGGTGCGCTCGGTGCAGACTGCCGATCTGCAACTCGATCAGGCAGCGCTGCGGGAGATCTGGTCCCCGGCCTATCTGGAGCGTCTGGCCCGCACCTACTGGCGCTTCCTCACGCGTGTCACGCTCGGGCTGATACGCGTGCGCTACACGCAGGCGGAGCGTTCGGTCGTGCTGCTGGTGAGCCCGCTGAGGATGCTCACGTTCGACGCGCCGGAATACGAGATGGACCGATCACGCGGCCTCGTGCGCTGGCGGATCCTCCGGGGGCTGCTCGTTTCTCATAGCGGCCGTGACGGCACCGGCTATCTGCAGATCGAAGTCCGCCGCTCGCCCGACGTGGGCCCGAGTACGGGCTCCCTGCATGTCGAGATCGCGGTCGCCAACTTCTATCCGTCGATCGCCTCGCGCCTCAGCCGCCGCCTCTACAACGCGACGCAATCGCGTATCCACGTGGTCATAAGCCACGCCTTCCTGCGCTCGCTCGCGCGCATGGACCTCGCCGAATCCCGGGTCGGGCGGTTCGCTGCAGACCCCGGCGAAGACGTCGGGCACGACGCCTGACGGCCGGGTGCGCCGTCAGAACCGCTCGCCGCCGACGGCTCTGAGCTTGGCGCGATCGTGGGTCGCACGGATGCGCCTGATCGTGCCCGACCGCGAACGCGTCACGAGCGATTCGGTCGTCGCTCCCCCCGCGCTCGGGTAGCGCACGCCCTGGAGCATGTCGCCGTCGGTGACGCCGGTCGCTGAGAAGAACACATCCTCGCCTGACACCAGGTCATCGCGCGTGAGGATTCGCTCGAGCACGTAGCCCGCCTCCAGCGCGGCCGCTCGCTCGTCCTCATCGCGCGGCCACAGCCGCCCGAGAAGCTGACCACCCAGGCACTTCACGGCGGCCGCCGAGATGACACCCTCGGGCGTGCCGCCGATGCCCCACAGCAGATCGACCGGCGAGCGTTCGGTCACCGCCAGCAGCGCCGCGGAGACGTCGCCGTGTGAGATCAGCCGCACGCGCGCACCGGCGGCGCGGATCGCCGCGATGCCCTGCTCATGGCGGGGCCGGTCGAGCACCAGCACCATCACGTCGCCGACCGCCGTGCCCTTGCGATCGGCGATCAGCTTCACGGTCTCCCCGAGGGGGCGGTCGAGGTCGAGCAGGTCGGCGATCTCGGGCGAGCCGGCCATCTTCTCCATGTACACGCACGGTCCCGGGTCGAACATCGTGCCTCGAGTCGACAGCGCGATCACCGCCAGCGCGCTTGGCATTCCGTGCGCAGCGAGCGTCGTGCCCTCCAGCGGATCGACCGCGATATCAACCTCTGGAGGCGAGCCGTCGCCGATCTGCTCGCCGTTGTAGAGCATCGGAGCCTCGTCCTTCTCGCCCTCGCCGATCACCACGATTCCGTCCATCTGCACCGATTGGAGCACGTAGCGCATGCCGTCGACCGCGGCCTGATCGGCCGCCTCCTTCTCGCCCATGCCGACGAGCGGAGCCGCGGCCAGCGCGGCCGCCTCAGTCACGCGGACGAGCTCCAGGGCGAGGTTGCGGTCGGGCGGCTGATGGGTTGAATCTGCGGCCAAGGTCGCTCGGGAACCTACAACAGCGGCGCTGTGACTACGATCCTGCCGTGAGCGACGCTCAGGCCCCCGCCGTAGAGACCGAGATCCCGGTGATCCTGGCGCCGGCGGTGCGGGCAAAGCTCGCGCTGGCGGTCAACGACAACGTGGCCGAGCGGGTGCGCCCGAGCTCCGATCGAGCACCCGACCCGACACTGTGGGGACCCGCGGGCACACCGGAGATCTCAAACCGCCTCGGCTGGCTCACGATCGCCGAACGAATGCTCGGTCAGATCGACGATCTCGAGGCATTCGTTGCCTCGGCGCGAGCCGACGGCCTCGACGATGTGGTCCTGCTCGGCATGGGCGGCTCCTCGCTGGCCCCGGAGGTGCTCAGGCGCTGCTTTGACTCAAAGGCCACGGGCGCGAAGCTACACGTGCTCGACTCGACCGACGCGGCCACGATCGCGGCCGTGCAGGCAGCGGTCGACCCGGCGCGCACGCTGTTCATCGTCTCCTCCAAGTCGGGGGGCACGATCGAGCCGCTGTCGCTGTTCGCCCACTTCTTCGCGCTCACCGGCTCGGGGGCCAACTTCGCCGCCATCACAGATCCAGGCTCGGGCCTTGAAAAGCTGGCCCACGAGCATGACTTCAGAGCGGTGTTCCATGGGGACCCTGACATCGGCGGGCGCTACTCGGCCCTGTCCGCCTTCGGCATCGTGCCCGCGGCGCTGATGGGAGTGGACGTGCGCGCGCTGCTCGAGGGCGCCGCCGGCGCCTGGAGAACAGGCATCGAAGGGCTCGAAGCAGAGCCCGAGCCCACAGCCGCCGGCCACGCCAGCGACGAGCTGGGAGCGGGCGTGTGGCTCGGCGCTGCGTTGAGCGCGCTGGCGCAGGAGGGCCGCGACAAGCTCACCTTCATGATCGATCCGTCCCTGCCCGGCCTTGGCCTGTGGCTCGAGCAGCTCGTGGCGGAGTCCACCGGCAAGCATGGAACCGGCATCCTGCCGGTCGCCGAGGAGCCCCCCGGCGAGCCAGGCAGCTATGGCGGCGACCGCGTCTTCATGTTCATCACCGGCCCCTCCGCGGGCGCCGCGCGTGCCAGCGCGGAGACCTACGCGAGGGCGGGACACACCGTGATCACCATCCCCGCCCGCGGTCCCTCCGATCTGGGGCGCCTGTTTCTGCTGTCCGAGCTGGCCGTCGCGGTCGCGGGGTGGGGCCTTCAGATCAACCCGTTCGACCAGCCGAACGTGCAGCAGGCCAAGGACGCGACCAACCGCGTGCTCGCCGAATATGAATCGACGAAGGCGCTCCCCGAGATCGCAGACGCCGACGATCAAGCACTGAAGGCCCTGCTCGGCGACGCCGCCCCGCCGGGATACGTGGCGATCATGGGCTACGTGCAGCCCTCCGAGGGGTTCGACGAGGCCGTGTCCGAGCTGCGCGCGGCGATCCGCGACTCCACGAAAGCCACCACCACCTTCGGATACGGACCGCGCTTTCTGCATTCGACCGGCCAGTTTCACAAGGGCGGGCCAAAGATCGGACGCTTTCTGCAGCTGCTCCACGACGGAGACGTGGATGTGGAGATCCCCGGCCGCAGCTACACGTTCACCACGCTGAAGAACGCGCAGGCGATCGGTGACCTGCAGACGCTGCGTGAGCTTTCACTGCCCGCGGAGCGAGTACGCCTGAGGGGCGATGACCCTGCGAGCGCGCTGCGCGCTCTGACCACGAGAATCAAGGAGATGCTGTGACTCAGATCGGTTTCGTAGGGCTCGGCAAGATGGGCGGAAACATGGTCCACCGCATCCACCGCGATTCCGAGCACGAGGTGGTGGCGTTCGACTTTGACAAGAAGGCCGTCAAGCGGGCGCAGAAGAACGGTGCCGCCGGCGCGGACTCGCTGAAGGACATGGTCAAGCAGCTGAAGGCCCCGCGGATCGTCTGGATCATGGTCCCCGCGGGCGAACCCACGCAGGAGACGGTGGACAAGCTCGCCAAGCTGCTCGATCGGGGCGACACGATCGTGGATGGCGGCAACTCCAAGTGGACCGACGACAAGCGCCGGGCCAAGGCGCTCAAAGGCAAGGGCATCAGCTACATCGATGTCGGCGTATCGGGCGGCGTGTGGGGGCTTGAAGTCGGCTACTGCATGATGGTCGGCGGCCCGCCCAAAGCGGTCAAGCAGCTCGCGCCGATTCTCGACGTGCTCGCTCCCGAGACCAACGCCGAGAGCCGCGCGGCGATCGGCCCCCGCGGCTGGCTTCGCTTCGGCGGCTCCGGCGCCGGGCACTACGTGAAGATGGTCCACAATGGCGTCGAGTACGGCCTGATGCAGGCCTACGCCGAGGGCTTCGACCTGTTCGACAAGTGCGAGTACGAGCTCGATAACGCGCACATCGCGCATCTGTGGGGACAGGGGTCGGTGGTGCGCTCCTGGCTGTGCGAACTGGCCGCCCGCGCATTCGAAGCCGACGGCAACGACCTGCACGCACTGGAGGGCTATACCGCGGATTCGGGCGAGGGCCGCTGGACGATCCAGGACGCCACGGCCCACGACGTGCCCACACCGGTGATCACCGCCTCGCTGTATGCGCGCTTCCGATCGCGCGGCAACGGCGACTATGCCGATCGCGTGCTCGCCGCGCTTCGCAACCAGTTCGGAGGTCACGCGGTCAAGAGCGCCCCCGCTGCGTCGCTGTTCGGGAACGGGCCGATGAAGAAACCCGTCCGCCCGAAGGCCACGGTCGCTGTCGGCAAAACCGGCGTCCGGCGCGGGGGTCGTTGACTGTGGCCGTGCTGGCCGGTCAGCCGACCGACGAGGCAGGCCCTGAGAACCCGCTGACCGAGGGCCTCGAGCGACTGCCGGTGGCACCCACGACGCTTGTCATTTTCGGCGCCAGCGGCGATCTCGCCAAGCGCAAACTTCTGCCCGCGCTCTACAACCTCGCCCACGAGGGGGCGCTGCCCGAGCGCTTCCACCTCGTGGGCATCTCGCGCGCGCACAAATCCAACGAGGAATTCCGCGCCGAGTGCGAGGAGGCGATCCGCCGGTTCTCCCGGCGCAAGCCTGACGAGGACGTACTGAAGGGCCTGCTCGCGGACGTCAAGTACGTACCTGGGGATTTCGACGACGGCTCGGTCTACACCGAGCTCGGCAAGGTGCTCGACGACTTTCAGGCCGACGCCGGCGAACCACTGAATCGCGCCTTCTACCTGTCGACGGCGCCGAGCTTCTTCCCGGTGATCGTCGAGGCGCTCGGTAACTCGAATCTCGCCAGCCACCCCGACGCCGAGGTGCGTGTGATCATCGAGAAGCCCTTCGGCACGACGCTCGCGGAGGCGCGCGAACTGAACAGGCGCGTGCTCGCGATCTTCGAGGAGGCGCAGGTCTTCCGCATCGACCACTACCTGGGCAAGGAGACGGTCCAGAACATGCTGGCGTTCCGCTTCGCCAACGGCATGTTCGAGCCACTGTGGAACCGCAACTACATAGACAGCGTTCAGATCACGGCGGCCGAGGATCTCGGGATCGGCAGCCGCGCGGGCTACTACGACACCTCCGGCGCCCTGCGCGACCTGATCCAGAACCACATGCTGCAGCTGCTCTGCCACGTGGCGATGGAGCCTCCCGTGAACTTCACCGCGGAAGAGACCCGCAACGAGAAGGTCAAGGTCCTGCAGGCGATTCCAACGCCCACCGCATTGGACGTCGAGGCGATGGCGGTGCGCGCACAGTACGCCGCGGGACATGCCGGCGGCGAGGACGTGGTCGGCTATCTGGAAGAGCAGGGCGTGCCCGAGGGGTCGACGACGGAGACCTACGCGGCGCTCCGGCTTGAAGTCGACAACTGGCGCTGGGCCGGCGTCCCCTTCTACCTGCGCACCGGCAAGCGCCTCGCGCGCAAGATCACCGAGATCGCCGTCACGCTGAAGTCCGTCCCGCACCTGGCCTTCAGCCAGGCCGGCTCACTGGGCGTGCAGCCCAACCAGCTGGTCCTGACGCTGCAGCCCAACGAGGGGGTGTCGCTGCGACTGGTGGCGAAGATTCCCGGAACGCGCATGAGCATCCGCCCGGTGAACATGGAGTTCCTCTACGGCACCTCGTTCTTGTCCCAGTCCCCCGAGGCCTACGAGCGTCTGATTACGGACGCGATGCGCGGCGACGCCACGCTGTTCACGCGTAACGACGAGGTCGAGGCGCAGTGGCAGATCTGCGATCCGATCGTCGGAACGTGGGCGCAGACGCCCGGCCCGCTGCCCCAGTATGAAGCCGGCTCGCAGGGCCCCGAGGAGGCCAACGCCCTGCTGCGCGAGGGCCACCACTGGCGCGCGATCTGATGGAAAAGAGCGACGCGGTCTGGAGCGAAGAAGGCACGACGCCCGATGCGATCGAAGCGGCGCTGCGCGGGCTGCTGTTCGAGCGCCATGCGGAAAACGAAGGTTTCCTGCCCGCGCGCGTGCTGAACATGATCGCGTTCGTCGACCGCGAATGGAGCGGTGAGATCGCCAACCGCCTGCGCGGCGTGGGTCGCTACCACGCCTCGCGCATGCTCGTGCTGCAATTCGAGCCCGGGCGCACACGCATGGACGCACACATGAGCATCGCCTCAGAAGGAGATCCCACGCTCGGCGAGCTCGCGCTTCTGCGTGAGACGATCGTCGTGGACATCGGCGAGCGCCATCTCGACGACCTGCTCACGATCGCCGATCCCCTGGTCGTGAGCGATCTGCCAACCCTGCTGTGGTCTCCCCACGGCCATCATGAGGTGATGGATGAGCTGCTGGCGCTGGCCCAGGCCATACTGCTCGACTCGGTCGATGAGCCCGACGCACAGGAGGGCATCGAACGTGCCTGCTCGCTGAGCGACCGCGCCTACGTAGTCGATCTGGCGTGGCTGCGCTCCACGCCCTGGCGCGAGCGTGTCGCGGCGTCCTTTGATCCGCCCCGCCTGCGCCCGGAGCTGCGGGCAATCGAGAGCCTCACGATCAGGCACCATCCCGACTCGACGGTTGCCGCGATGCTGTTCGTCGGCTGGCTGGCCTCGCGCCTGGAATGGGAGACCGGCCCGCTCGAGGCCGATGGCGGAGCCTCACTCATCGGCGAGGCCCGCGACGCGCACAGCAACGGCGTTGCGGTGCGCCTGGAGGCCGCTCCCCAGCTGCAGGTCAGAGGGCTTGAGGGCCTGACGCTGAGGACCGCCCTCGGGCATGAGTTGAGCCTTGACCGCGGGCCCGGCGGACTGCACGCCAAGGACCGCAACGCGCAGGGAGAGGAGCGCGAGTGGACGATCCCCGGCGCCTCACGCGGGGAGACGGGCATCCTCGGCGAGGGCATCCGCCAGGCGCTGCTGCGCGATCCGACGTACGTGCCCGCGCTGAAGGCGGCCGAAGGCCTGCTGGCGTGAGCGTGCCGTGACGCACCTGACCACATGCGTGGACGCCGAGACGGTCGCGCGGCGTGCGGCCTCCGCGATCGCCCGTCAGCTGGAGTCCACACGGGCCGAGCGCGGCGTCGCGCACCTCGCGCTCAGCGGAGGCAGCACGCCGACGCGCACATTTGAACTGCTCGCGGTCGAGCCCGTCGACTGGAGCGGCGTCGAGGTGTGGTTCGCCGACGAGCGCTGCGTGGCGCCCGAGGACGCGGAGAGCAACTACCGGCTGGCCTCAGAGACGCTGCTCGTCCCGGCCGCGATCGGATCCGCGCGGGTCCATCGCATGGAGGGAGAGCTCGGCCCCGAGGAGGCCGCCCGGCGCTACGCGCTGGCGCTCGCAGAGGACGTCGCCCTGCGCGACGGTGAGCTCCCGGTGCTCGATCTCATCGTCCTGGGCATCGGCCCGGACGGGCACGTCGCCTCACTGTTTCCCGGCGCGGCAACGCTGAACGCCCCGCAGCAGGAGCTGTGCCTGGGCGTGCACGACTCCCCCAAGCCGCCGCCCGAGCGGGTCACGCTGAGCCTCGCGGTGCTTCGCGCCGCCAGACGCTGCCTGCTGTTGGCAACCGGCGCCGGCAAGGCCGACGCGGTCAGCGCGATGCTCGGCCAGCCAAGCCATCATGTGCCGGCGAGCCTGTTGAGACGCGAGCGGCTGACCGTGATCGCCGACGACGCCGCCCTGCCTGGCCCGATCGACGGCTGAGGAGACCAGCGTCTCACAGCGCATCTCACGAAAAATTTCACACCAGCGTTAATCCGAGGCGTAACGGAATTCGTACAGTAGGAGACCGTAAAGTCATGGCCACCACAACCGCCACCACCGCGGTTCGCTCGGACGTCCCGCCGAATCCGGTGCAGACTCTCGCTGAGCTCCAAGAGGCTCGCCGCGGCACGCTGGCGCTCGTGGCTCCTCTCAGCGAGCAGGATTTGGAGCGCGTCCACTCGCCGATCATGAGCCCGCTCGCCTGGGACCTCGGCCATATCGCAGCCTACGAGGATCTGTGGCTGGCACACCGCCACGGGGGTAAGCCCCTACTGCGCCCCGATCTGGCTGATCTGTATGACGCCTTTGAGACCCCCCGCGCCGTCCGCGGCGAGATCGACGCGCTCGGGCCAGATGACGCGCGGGCCTACCTTCAGGAGGTGCGCGCGCGCACCGTCGAGGTGATCGCCCACGCGGGCGTCGGCGACGGATTCATCGCCGAGATGGTGTTGCGCCACGAGCTCCAGCATTCGGAGACTATGCGCCAGACGATGGCGCTCGCAGGCCTGCTCTCGGATGAGGATCAAGCGGCGGTCGACCGCCCGCTCGGTGGGCTTCCCGACCAGGAGTGGGTCGAGGTCCCTGCGGGCGAGTTCGAGATGGGCGCCGGGGCCGAGGCATTCGCCTACGACAACGAGCGCCCGCGCCATGCCGTCGATACGGAGGGCTTTCGGATCGCGCGCAACCCGGTGAGCTGTGAGAGCTGGATGCGCTTCTCAGACGGCGGCGGCTACGAGCAGCGTGAGTGGTGGTCGGTGGAGGGCTGGGCCTGGAAGCAGGAGCATCGCATCGGCCCCGATCCCGCCCTCACGGCGATCGATCCCAAGGCGCCCGCCTGCCACATCAGCTGGTTCGAGGCCGATGCCTTCGCCAGGGCTCACGGCGCGCGGCTGCCGAGCGAGGAGGAGTGGGAGAAGGCCGCGAGCGCAACCGATGCGCTCGCCGCGCTCGGCCGGGTCTGGGAGTGGACTCAGACCCCATTCCACGGCTATCCAGGCTTCGTGGCCTACCCCTACCGCGAGTACTCCGAGGTCTTCTTCGGCGACGGCTACCGTGTTCTGCGAGGCGGCTCCTGGGCGACCAGCCCTCGCGTCGCGAGCCTCACCTTCCGCAACTGGGATCTGCCCCTGCGGCGCCAGATCTTCGCCGGGCTGCGTCTCGTGAGCGACGCGGCATGATCGCAGGCCCGCGGATCGGACCAGAAGTGCCTGATAAACGGTGACGCGACGGGCACCCCGAGATCGCGCTAGCGTGGGGCCCTACCGGGAACGACTGATGAAGCCGCTCACGCCACCGGAGACCGTCGTCGAGGCGGACATCCGCATCGACTCGCATCTGGGGGGAGCGCACGAACGTTCGCTCGCCGAGGATGTTCTCGACGGCCTCACCCGCCCGTTCAAGGAACTGCCGCCCAAGCACTTCTACGACGCCCGCGGCGCGGAGCTGTTCGACCAGATCTGCGAGCAGCCCGAGTACTACCCGACGCGCGCCGAGCGCTCGATCCTCGAGGCTGCCGCCACCGATCTGGCGACGCTGACCAAAGCCGCGGAGCTCGTGGAGCTCGGTTCGGGCACGGCGGCCAAGACGCGCGTGCTGCTCGACGCGATGTACGCGGCGGGCACGCTCAAGCGCTACATCCCCGTGGACGTCACCGAGAGCATGGTGCGCGACTGCGCCGAGGAGCTCACCGGCGAGTACCCGGGACTGCAGGTGCACGGAGTGATCGGCGACTTCGAGCGTCATCTCGCTCAGGTACCTGCAGCCGTTGGGCCGCGGATCGTCGCGTTCCTGGGGGGCACCATCGGTAACTTCCCACCGGGCAGCCGCCGGCGCGTGCTGCGCGAGATCGCCAGCCTGCTTGGGCCCGAGGACCATCTGCTGATGGGCACCGACCTCGTCAAGGACCCGGACGTGCTGGAGGCCGCCTACGACGATGCGCAGGGCGTGACCGCCGACTTCAACCGCAACGTGCTGCGGGTGCTCAACCGGGAGCTCGACGCGGACTTCGACCTCGACGACTTCGACCACGTCGCGCTGTTCGACCGCGAGCATGAGTGGATCGAGATGCGCCTGCGCGCACGGCGGGGACACACCACGCTGGTGCGCGCGCTGGACCTCTCGGTGCACTTCGACGACGGCGAGGAGATGCGCACGGAGATCAGCGCCAAGTTCACGCCAGAGCGCCTGGGAGCCGACCTGTCGGCCGCCGGCCTCGAGCTCGTGCGCTGGCTGACCGACCCCGAAGAACTGTTCGCGCTGACGCTGTCCAAACGCAGCGCTAGCTAAGCTCCCCGGCCATGCAGATCGACGGCTCCTCAGCGATCGTGTTCGGCGGCGCATCGGGACTGGGTGAGGCGACCGCGCGCTCCCTGCACGCCAAGGGCGCCGCCGTGACGATCGCCGATATCAACGCCGAGAAAGGCGCAGCCCTCGGCTCCGAGCTCGGGATCGAGTACGCCTCCTGCGACGTCCGCGACGAGGGGCAGGTACAGGCGGCCGTCGAGGCTGCAGCTGGTGGCGATGGCGGGTTGCGCATCGCCGTCTGCTGCGCGGGCACCGGGTGGGCGCAGAAGGTCGCCGGCTCCAAGGGCCCGCATGATCTGATGCCGTTCGAGACGATCATTCAGATCAACCTGATCGGCACGTTCAATGCCCTGCGCTTCGCCTCCTACGCGATGATCGCCAACGAGCCTCTCGAGGACTCAGAACGTGGCGTCTGCGTGACCACCGCCTCGATCGCCGCCTACGACGGGCAGGTGGGCCAGATCGCGTACTCCGCCTCCAAGGGCGGCGTGGTGGGCATGACGCTGCCTGCCGCGCGCGACCTCTCCCAGTACGGCATCAGGGTCAACACGATCGCGCCGGGCCTGTTCGACACGCCGCTGCTGGCCGCGCTGCCCGAGGAGGCCCGGGCGAAACTCGGTGCCGGCGTCCCCTTCCCCCAGCGCCTCGGCCAGCCGGCCGAGTATGCCCAGCTGGCCTGCCAGATCATCGAGAATCGCATGCTCAACGGCGAGACCATCCGCTTGGACGGCTCGCTGCGGATGCCTCCCCGCTAGTCGGTTAGAGGCGTTCGACCAGCATCGCCATGCCCTGCCCGCCCGCCGCGCACATCGACTCGATGCCGTAGGTCTTATCGAGCGTCTCGAGGTCGTTGAGCAGCGTCGTCATGATGCGCGCGCCGGTCATCCCGAACGGGTGCCCGAGCGCGATCGCCCCGCCGAAGGGGTTCAGCTTGTCATCGTCGATCCCGAGCTCCTCCTTGCAGGGCACGATCTGCGCCGCGAACGCCTCGTTGATCTCGACCACATCGATGTCGCCGATCGACATGCCGGTCGCCTTCAGCAGTTTTTCGATCGCGGGGATCGGCCCCAGGCCCATGATCTCCGGACGCAGACCCGCGACCGAGGAGGCGATGATGCGCGCGCGTGGTTTCAGGCCCAGCTCGGCCGCCTTCTCATCGCTCATCACCAGCAGCGCGGCCGCGCCGTCGTTCAGCGGGCAGGCGTTACCGGCCGTCACCGAGCCGCCCTCCTTGAACACCGGCTTGAGCGCGGCGAGCCCCTCCATCGTCGTGCCCGGCCGGGGACCGTCGTCCTTGGTGACGATCGTCTCTCCCAGCTCGATCTCGTTGCCCTCCTTGTCGGTCTCCGTGTGCGCAGGCACGGTCACTGGAGTGATCTCCGCGTCGAAGTGACCGCTCTCTACCGCCGCCACCGCGCGGGTCTGTGAGATCAGCGCCCACTCGTCCTGCTGCTCGCGCGTCACGCCGCAGCGATCGTTCACGTTCTCAGCGGTCATGCCCATCGGGATGTAGACGTCATATGGAGCCCCCGGCGAGCCGTCGACCTTGTGGTTCAGCTCCGGCGGCGTGCTGCGCCCGACCCGGCTGACCGACTCCACGCCCGCGGAGATGTAGGTGTCGCCCTCGCCGGCCTTGATCGCGTGGAAGGCGTTGCGCGTGGTCTGAAGCGAAGAGGCACAGAAGCGGTTGATGGTGGCCGCCGGCACGTGGTGGTCGATGCCGGCCAGCAGCGAGGCGACTCGGCCGACGTTGTAACCGGACTCGCCCGCCCCATACGCGCATCCCATCAGCACGTCGACGACGGTTTTGAAGTCAACCTCGGGGTTGCGCTCCATCAGCGCGACCAGCGGAATCGCGGCCAGGTCGTCGGGACGCACGGACCTCAGCGATCCCTTGACAGCCCGTCCGATCGGTGTACGTATCGCGTCGACGATCACTGCTTCGGGCATCTGGCGCTCTTCTCCTTGGGTTGATTCCCGAGCCGCGCGGTATTGCGGTCAGCTCGCGTGCGCTTGCGCGCAATTGACAGTCCTATCATGAAATCCTATACCGATCCGCCGCGCTCACATGTGCGGATCGTCACACATCTGGCGTGCGCCGTTACAGATCGAGGCGGCTTACGCCCAGCTCATCGAAGCCAACGTGATGGGCGAGCTCGTGTCGCACCGTGCGTGTGACCTGATCGCGGAGCAGGTCCGGGTCGTGACCGAAGTCGCGGCGGAGCGTGTCGCGGAAGATGACGATCCGGTCGTGGTAGTTGTCGCGAGTGGCCCCGTCTCCCTCATAGAGGCCGTAGGCGCCTCTGCGACGACCACCGTCGGAGATCACCACGGCGACGTGCGCGAGCGCATTGCGCAGCAGATCCGGCAGGTCGTCGAGCGCGTCGCGTACGAGCTCCTCGAAATCGCGATCGTTGAGCGGGTCGAGTTCCATGAACTCGTTTTCCTCCGGATCGACGGCCAGCCCTTCGCGCGCGAGGAGCTCGGTGTTGCGGACGATCTCTTCGAACTCCATCTCGGACTCCGGGTCACGCCAGCCCGCCATGTGCACGGCGATGAACGCCGCGCCGCCCATCAGGACCGCCGCGACGATCACGCCGAGCGCGATGTCCTCGAGTGCCCTCACGGCGCCGATCGAGCTGAAGCCCTGGCCGACGACGATCACGACGAGGCCGACCGACAGGGCGACGAGCGCGGCGACGCCGATGTGGCGCAGCTGACCGGAGGGGCTCTGTGGGGGCGAGGCTCGCATCTGCTGACCTATCTGAGCGTGCGGCCGATCACGAGCCGCTGGATCTCGTTCGTGCCCTCGTAGATCTGGGTTATCTTCGCGTCCCTCATCATGCGCTCCACGGGATACTCCTTCACGTAACCGTAGCCGCCCAGCACCTGAATCGCGTCAACGGTCACCGACATCGCGGTGTCTGAACAGAAGACCTTCGCCATCGAGGAATACTTCCCGCGCTGCGGATGCTGTTGCTCGGCCATCGCACACGCCTTGTAGAGCAGCTCACGGCCCGCGGCAGTCTGAATTTCCATATCCGCCAGCTTGAACTGGATCGCCTGGAACTCGTTGATCGCCTTCCCAAACTGCCGGCGCTCGCGCGCGTAGGCCACCGCATAGTCGGTCGCACCCTGGGCGATCCCGATCGCCTGCGCGGCGGCGCCGAGGCGCGTGCGCTCGAGCGTGCCGAGTGCCACCGATAGACCCTCGCCGACCTCGCCGATCACATTCTCCGAGGGAACCCGCACGTCGTCAAAGATCGGCTGGCCCGTCGGCGATCCGCGAATCCCGAGCTTGTGCTCGAGCTTGCCGACGCTGAAGCCCGGGCGGTCGGCCTCCACGACGAAGGCGGTGATCCTGCGCGTCTCGCGATCGGTGACGGCGAAGCAGATGTAGAAGTCGGCGACGCCCAGGTTCGTGATCCAGTTCTTCGTTCCGTTGATGACCCAGTCATCGCCGTCGCGGACCGCCGTGGTCTTCATTCCCGAGGGATCCGAGCCCGCCTCGGGCTCTGACAGGGCAAACGCCGGCGACCACTCGCCCGTGGCGCATCTGGGCAGGAAGCGACCCTTCAGCTCCTCAGAGCCGAACAGCTGGATCGGCAGCGTGCCGAGATCCTGGACCATCAGGATCAGCGAGCAGGCGGCATCCACCTTGGCGATCTCCTCGACCGCCATGTTCAGCATCAGCGTGCCGGTTCCCGTGCCCCCGTAGTCGGCCGGAAACGGCAATCCGAGGATGTCCTGCTCGCCGAGCAGCTTGCGAATGTCCCACGGATACTCCGCGCTCTCATCGATCTCAGCTGAGCGCGGCGCGATCTTCTCCCTCGCGAGCTGGGCGATCATCGCGCAGAAATCGAGGTTCTCCTGGGGAATCGTGTACAGCTCGCTCACCGCCTCCATAGGCTTGATCCTAGTGATGAACACATCCCCGCGGTGTCCTCTCCAGCGCTAGGCTGATCGGCATGGGCGCCACCGATGAGGCCGCGGAGATCGATGTCGATCCCGAGCGCGTCGCCGAGTGGCTCGCCGAGGACCCGACGCTGCAGGTGATCGACGTGCGTGAGCCCTACGAGTGGGAGGCCGGCCACATCGAGGGCACTCGCCACATCGCCCTCGCCGAGCTCTCCGGCCTGGCGAGCACGTTTCAGCACGACCGCCCGGTGATCTTCTACTGCCGCCTCGGCTCCCGCTCGGACATGGCCGCCCAGGCGTTTCGCGCCTCAGGCTATGAGGCCTATTCCATGCGTGGCGGCCTCGTGCGCTGGGCGCAGGAGGACAGGCCACTGTCACCGCAGGACGGGCACGTGGCCGATCACTGAACCGGGGGCAGTGCTCTTTTGCGGCGAACGTGCGCCATGGTTATACGCGGCCGTGTGAGGAAACAGACATCGACGACAGGAGACAAGAGCAATGGAGGCTTCGACCGAATATCAGAAGGTAAGCAGGGGCGAGGGCTATGCGGTCGGTCATCTCGACGACCTCGGCGACGGCCCCGGCTTCCGCAAGGTCCGCAAGGGCCTTGAAGTAACCGCCTTTGGCGTCAACGCGATCGTGATGCCGCCCGGAATCGAAACGGGCTTCCACTACCACGACGTTCAGGAGGAGCTCTACTTCATCCACCGCGGCGTGATCGAGATGGAGTTCGGCGACGGCTCGATCGAGCGCCTGCAGGAGGGGGCGTTCGCACGTGTGGACGCGGCCACGCCGCGCAAGCTCCGCAACGTCGGAGACACCGACGCGGTGTACCTGTGCGCGGGCGGCAAGGGCGGATACGTCGGGCGCGACGGGCGTGCGCCCGATCACGAACAGCGAGTGGGACCGGCGGGCTCGAGCACGGGCTCGACCGAGGGCGGCCGCGACTCCGGGTGAGCGCAGCCGAGGGACGCCCCCAGCGGGGCCTGCGCATCAACCGTCAGCTGGTGATCCCGCCGGCTGAGATCACGGTGCGCGTGAGCCGCTCCTCGGGGCCGGGAGGACAGCACGCCAACGTGACCGCCTCGCGCGTTGAAGCGAGCTTCGACGTGCTCGCCTCAACGGCGTTGAGCGATGCCCAGCGCCGGCGAGTACTGGCGCGCACAGGTCCGCGGCTAGTGGCGATCGCCCAGGACGAGCGCTCGCAGGCACGCAATCGCGAGCTGGCGCTCGAACGCCTGGGAGAGCGCCTGACGCAGGCCCTGGCCGTCCCGAAGCGCAGGCGCCCCACCCGTCCAACGGCCGCCTCGCGCGAGCGGCGCCTGCAGGCCAAGCGCCGCGGGACCGAACGCAAGCGCGAGCGGCGCCCGCCCGAGGAGTAGGCGAACGCAGGCGCGACGGGCCCAGCGGTTCTAGTTCAAGAGCTCCTTGACGGCACGCTGGTTCAGCCGCCCCAGGCGGGTCTTTTCCGGATGGAAGTCGAGCGCGTTCCACAGCGTCCCCGAGGCGGGCGACCAGGCGATGATCATGTAGGCGCTGAGCACGAGCGCGACCGTTCGCAGCCTGCGCGATTTGGACAGCGCCGCCATCGGCAGCACCCACAGCACATACCAGGGCAGCACCCAGCTGAGCGTGACCAGCAGCGTCACTCCCGCCCAGCCGGAGGCGGTGATCGACGAGCGCCGGCGCCACGCCTGCACGCAGCAGAGCAAGACCGATACCACCAGCACGCCGCTCAGCACGTGGTGGAGCGTTTCGCTCTCACCCCCGCTGCCGATCGCGAGGCCGAGGAGATTGGGCCAGCTGACGTTGGTGACGAGCTTGCTCTGGGATGAGAGCTGGGGGATGTTGGGACCGAAGGCAATCAGGCTCACGGCGGCCACCACGATTGTGGCGAGGGCCATTCCCAGCAGCACCTGGGCCAAGCGCCGCGGTGTTCTGAGCAGGCCTGCGAGCACGACCGGGATCAGGATCGCTCCCGAGGCCTTGATCGCGGTGGCGGTCACGAACGCCGCACCGGCGCCAATCTCAAACGCCGAGAGCGGGAGCAGCCAGCCACGCAGGCGCTCGGCGACACCGGCCCCACTCCACGAGCCGTCGCCTTCCGCCGCCTGCGATCCACCACTGCGCGCTCTCGCTCTGAGCAGCAGATAGAAGCCCAGCACGAGGAACAGCACCATCAGGAAGTCGTTGTGGTCGCCCCCCAGGCCCCACACCAGCACGACCGGGTTCAGACCGACGAGCACGATCGCCGTGACCGGATCGCGGCCGAGCAGCCGCGCGCACTTCCAAACGAGGAAGATCGTCAGGAGGCTCGCTGCCGCCAGGAGACCCTTGAGCACCCAGAACGACGCGACCACGCCGATCGGGACCACCGCGAACGTGAGGATCGTGAACAGCGGCCCATATGGGCTCAGCAGCTGGTGCCAGTTGCTGAGCGTGTAGCTGGGATCGTTGTGGGGCTCGAGGATCGGGATCGTCGTGTAGGGGTTGAGGTGGTGGACGATCTCCATGCGCCCGTAGTTGATGTAGTTGAAGACGTCCGTCAGCGCCAGCGGCGGGGCGAGGAAGAAGATCACGTGCACAGCCAGGATCGCCCCGATCGCCCAGCGGGCGCGCAGTCGTGGCACGTATGACAGGCCCACGACGTAGGCCACATACATGACCACGATCGCGCCCGTGAAGAGGAATTTCAGGGCGGTCACGTTGCGCGTGAGGCTCGGCCAGATTCCGCCGAGCGGACCGGCCATCCAATGCGGAAAGAAGCCCACGTGCGTCGTCGGCGAGAGCCCGCTCGGGCGCTCGGCCGCCAGCACCACCACGAGGATGCTGCAGAGCACGATCACCAGCAGGGTGAGCGCGGCGACCCGTTCCTCGGCGCTTGTACGGCTGAGTACGCTGGTGCGCTCGCCGGAGAGGCGACGTGCGCCCGCCCCCGCGCCGCCGATCGGCGCGTCCTTGAGGGGGAGTGTGCTCGCGTCGCCCGCCATGCGTGAGGGCCCGCCGAAGCGAGCCCTCAAAAGACTAAACCTGTATCCCTAGAAAAGACGAAATCGTCTCCCTACGGCTATATGGCCTGGACGTTGACGGCCTTGGGGCCCTTGTCGCCCTGCTCAGGGTCGTAGGACACCTTGGCGCCCTCCTGCAACGAACGGTAACCCTCGCCGTTGATGCCGGTGTGATGGACAAACAGGTCCTTGTCGCCGTCATCGGGGGTGATGAAACCAAACCCCTTGTCGTCGCTGAACCACTTAACTGTGCCAGTAGGCATGTGGGAACTCCTCCACGGTATGTGCTTGCTACTACGCGGAGGATGCTGCTTAGAGCTTCGACCTGCGAGCGCTTGCACTACTTTCGCCGGTCTAATGTGCCGGCCAGACAACCCGACCGTAGCAGGTCCCAGTTGCCAAGTGTTATTCATCTGTTGCAGGCGCGCTGGCGCGCACCCTCCAGTCCCGAGCGCCGCCTGAAGGCTAGGGTGCCAGCGGATGGGCACGCAAGCGGACCCGAGCCTTCAGCCCGCGGAGGAGAAGACACCCGTGTTCAGGCGCCTGCTGCCGCCTGGCGACCCCGCCACAGTCGATGAGATCATCGAGGACCTCGTGGTGCGCGAACGGGGTGCGCGTGCGCGCGGGCGCCCGTACGTGATGCTCAACATGGTGAGCACCGCCGACGGCCGCGTGAGCATCGCCGGTCGCTCGGGGTCGCTCGGAAACCGCGCCGACAGCCTGCTGTTCCACGGGCTGCGCGGGGTCGTGGACGCGGTCATGGTCGGCGCGGGAACGGTCAAGGCCGAGCGCTACGGGCGAATCGTGCCCCAGGAGTCCCGGCGCCGCGAGCGCCGCGAGCGCGGCCTGAGCGACGAGCCGCTGGCGTGCATCGTCTCCGGGCGCCTGTCGCTGCCCGCGGACATCCCGCTGCTGACCGAGCCGGAGTCCCGCGTGGTGCTGGTGACCGACTCCGAGGCGAGCCTGCCGGCGAGCGGCGCACAGATCGAGTACGTGCGCTGCGAGCGCGATGGCATGATCGACCTGCCGGCCGCGCTCTCGGAGCTGCACGGTCGCTTCGCCATCCGCACGCTGCTGTGCGAGGGCGGGCCCCATCTGAACTCGCAGCTGCTGGCGGCCGGTCTGGTGGACGAGCTGTTCCTGTCGCTGTCACCCAAATTGGCCGGCGATCAGGCGGATGGCCTGCCACCGCTGCGAGTCATCGCGGGCGCCGACTTCGACCCCCCGATCGAGCTCGAGCTGCTGGGCGCGCGCGAGAGCGGCTCCCAGCTGTTCCTGAGCTACGGGGTGCGTGCCTCCGCCGCCGAGCGCGTCTCGTGAGAGACGATGCTGAGGAGCTCGGAGGCGAGGTGTCGTCCTTCTGAGGCCACGCGCGGGGTGGCCGAGATGCGGACCACCACCTCCTCCCCATCGAGCTCCTCGAGGGTGATGCGCGGTACGTCGCGCAGAGGCGTCTCCAGCGACTTCTCGAGCAGCTCCTGCAGGTCGACCGGTGTCATTCCGGGGCGCAGGCGCGCGCGCAGATTCACCGCCTCGGGCTCGCGCACGGGCAGCACGGCGACGTTCAGCACCACGCTGTTGGGGACCATGATCGAGTCCTCTCCGCGCGCGAACGTGGTGTAGAGCAGGCCCAGCGAGCTGACCGTCCCCTCCAGCTGCCCGGCCAGCGGACCGCCCTGCAGGCGCACGCGATCGCCGACGCGAAAGGGCTGGGCGCTCAGCAGCACGGTGCCGGCGATCACATTGCCCAGGGTCTGCTGCGCCGCCAGACCGAAGATCACAGCCGTGAACGCGCCGCCGACGAGCAGTGTCCGCGCTTCCACGCCCGCGACGTCCAGCGCCACGAGCAGGGCGAGCGCGACGGTGACGAGGCGGATCAGGAAACCCACGGTCCCGGCGGTCGCCGGATCAAGGCGGCGGAACAGCGGCGGGCCGAGGCCGCGGCCGACGTCGCGCGCGAACGCCCAGCCGAGGATCAGCAGCAGGACGACGGTCACCACGCGTATCGGCGTTTCCCATCCTTCTTCGAGCGTGGCCGGATGGCCGTGCTTGCCGGCCGTGCCGATCAGGCTCAGGCGATTGTCATACAGGACCACGACGCCCACGAACAGCGCCGCCACGACGAACGCCTCGAGCCGGGCTCGCTTGACGACCTTGGGGTCGATCTGGCGCAGCAGGCCCACTTCCTTCCAGGCCTGGCTGCGGGTCTCGAACATCTTCGGAGGGGTTCTCGGGACGGGCATGGTCTCGAATGATGGTCGCAGGTGGCGGTTGGCGTTCCTGCAGGAATCCCGACAGCCGGCGGGTGCGGCGCGGGCTCAGGTGGCCGTGTAGATGACCATCGCGAAGCCGAACACGAGGCAGTAGATGGCGAACGGGACGAGCGTTTTCGTCTTGAACCAGTTGACCAGGAAGCGGACCGTGAACACGGCGGTGATGGCCGCCGCCGCGGCCCCGACGAGCGCCTGGCCGCGGACTCCGTTGCCGAGATGGCCAACCAGGTCGGGGAGCTTGACAAGGCCCGCGGCGAGGATGATCGGCGTCGCGAGCAGGAAGGCAAAGCGCGCGGAATCACTGTGATCCATGCCACGTGCCAGACCGGCCCCCATGGTGACGCCGTCACGGCTGATTCCGGCCACGAGCGCTGTCGACTGCGCGGCGCCGATGACGAACGCCTCGCGGTACTCGAGCGTGTCGAGTTCGCGCGCGCCGTCGGGCTTCGCGCCCTCGCGAATTGCGAGTTCGCGCACCTGCGCACGGCGGCGGAACAGCTCGGCTCCGAACAGCAGGCAGCCGTTGACCATCAGGAAGATCGCCGCCACCTCGGGCTTGGCCGTGAGCGTGCGCAGCTGATGCTCGAACACCAGACCGATGATCCCGGCGGGGATGCTCGCCGTGATGATCAGCCAGGCCAGGCGCTCGTTGCTCGTGCTCACTCGGCGCGCGGACAGCGTGTGGAAGAACGCCCCCACGATTTCGACCCAATCGCGGCGGTAGAAATAGAGCAGGCCGAGCGCGCTTCCAACGTGCAGCATCACCACGAACGCCAGCCAGAAGGACTCCGCTTCGGACTGCGCGTCGACGAGGCGGTTCCACCCGAACAACGTCGGGAACAGGACCGTGTGCCCGAGGCTCGAGATCGGGAAGAGCTCGGTCACACCCTGCAGCACGCCGAGCACGATTGCCTGGAAGTACGTAATGGCCGAGGTCGCGGTGATCACAAAGTGGCTCAGCATCAGGCCGGGACACTATTGCCTTCGCCCGCGGTATCGGCCGGCTTTCGGTGAGAAAGCGCATACCCTGCGGCCCATGCACGCGGACGACCCCGAGGTCGAGGTCTCGTTCGCCGACATATTCAGACAGTGGGGGCGGATCGGCTGCATCGGCTTCGGCGGCCCGCCGGCGCACATCGCGCTGTTTCGCGAGCTCTGCGTGGAGCGGCGCGCGTGGCTGAGCGATGTTCAGTTCGAGCGGGCGGTGGCAGCCACCAACCTGCTGCCCGGCCCCGCGTCAACCCAGCTCGCGATCTACTCCGCCTGGCGACTGCGCGGCGCCCGAGGGGCGCTGCTGGGCGGGCTGTGCTTCATCCTGCCCGGCCTGATCGCGATGCTCGCGCTCTCCGCGCTGTTCCTGTCGGGGTCGCCGCCTGCGTGGCTGCGCGGCGCGGGAATGGGGGCGGGCGCGGCCGTCGCCGCCGTCGCGGTGCGCGCCGGGCTGGGAGTGTGGGCGCCGATCTGGCGTCGCGCGGCGGACGGCCACCGCCCGGGCGTGGTCCTATACGCGCTCGCCGGAGGGCTCGCGGCGGCCCTTGCAGGCGAGTGGCTGGTGCTGGTGCTGCTCGGCTGCGGTGCGATCGAGCTGGCCCGGCGGCGGCTTGCGGGCGGCCCGCAGGGGCTGCACGGTTTCGCGGCGGCCGCACTGTTGGGCGTCGCTCGCGCCGGGAATACGCTGTTCGACCGCACGCTCTTCTCCTGGCCGCTGCTCACGAGCGCCGCCGAACCGGGTGGCACGGGTGCGCTCGCGTGGACGGCCCTGAAGGTGGGTGCGCTGGCCTTCGGCGGTGGCTTCGTGATCGTCCCGCTGATGGAATCCGACGCGGTCAACACCTACCACTGGATGACCCACGGCCAGTTTCTGAACGCCGTCGCGCTCGGCCAGGTGACCCCGGGACCGCTCACGCAGACGGTGGCCGCGGTCGGCTACTCGGCCGCGGGGCTTCCGGGTGGGCTGCTCGCAGCGGCGGTGGCGTTCGCGCCCTCGTTCTCCTTCATCCTGTTCGGGGCCGCGCGC
>Ga0302181_10000243_pt1 | contig 47879 bp, 46 predicted proteins | sample I_Palsa_E3_3_FD_198786 | JGI IMG/M metagenome (GOLD analysis project Ga0302181, IMG submission 198786) | Peat permafrost microbial communities from Stordalen Mire near Abisko, Sweden - I_Palsa_E3_3 | ecosystem: Environmental > Terrestrial > Soil > Palsa > Peat permafrost | place: Sweden...
CGACCCGGCGCTGATCTACCACTACTTCGGGTCCAAGGAGGCCCTGCTCGACGCGGCCACCACCCCGCCACCGCGGTTCCTCGAACGCGTCGCCGCTACCTGGACCGTGCCCACCTCCGAGCTCGGCCGCCACCTGCTCCAGCAGGTCATGCTCAACTGGGAAGATGACGAAACCGGCCCGGTCCTCAAAGCCATCCTGCAGACCGCGGCCCACGAACCCACCACCCGCGACAAGCTGCGCAAGCTCATCGAGCAGGGACTCATGGGGCCCGCCACGGTCGGCGCCGGCGACTCCGACCGGCTCGTGCGCGCCAGCCTGATCGCCTCCCAGCTGATCGGCTTCGGCTTCATGCGCTACGTCTGGCACATCGAGCCGATCGCCTCCATGAGCGAGGAAGAAATCCTGGCCGCCATGACGCCGAACCTCCAGCGCTACATCGACGGAGACATCTCACCCCAGCTACGCCTGCATCGTGCAGCGCCGAGCCCGCGGCCGGATTGAGCAAGGCCGGGGCCCGCTCACGCCGGGGACAGGCGCTTTGGCGCTGGACCGGCAAGGCCGCGAGGTCGAGCAGTTCGGCCAGAGCCGCCCGAAGCTCCTACAGCCGGCAACCGCCAGGCCATCGCCGCACGCGAGGCGCGGGTAGCCCCCGGCTGCACACCGTCGAACGCGCCTACCGGATCGCGAACGAGCGCGACCCCGTGTGTACAGGCACCCCGAGCCCACCAGAACGCTCTGCTCTCCCGAGCATGGGGCGATAGGAGATCGAGCTGGACTAAAGCGCCCAGCCAATCCGCACCAGACCACCACGGATAGCGCCGACTACCTGGTGTCACCACTGCGGTCGACACCCAAGTCGCGGGTATAACAGACCGCTTAATATTCGCCGAGCTGACTTCATGTTCCGCGTTCTCTGGGGGTCCCCGGGCTGGTGCATGACGTTGCGGAACGCCCGCTTCGGAGAGCTTCTGCAACACATCTCTGGGAGTGTCGTGCTTGTCGTCGCTGCTGCTTTGACGCGAGTTTTCGCGGTCCAAGTCGGCTTATGCGACACCTATAGCGTGATCATGGCCGAATTTCGGGCGCTCTGAGCTGCGCAAATGTACAAGACACTTGCCATGTCCGTTTTGCACCCCAAGAGAATACCCGCCACTCTTTCTGAGTACGTAGAAGCGCGTTGGCGTTGTTCGCCGTGAGCGCGCCGGTCCTGTCCGGCGGTGACTGTCCGAGTTCCAGCGCGGCGACACCGCGAGCACCGGGCGGTTCGCTGGCCACCAGGCTGCCGCCGCGCGGTGCTGGGGTCAGCGCTGCTCGCCGTTGACTGTGGTGGCGAATGCTCGCAGCAGGCCGGGGTGTGACTGGCCGGAGGCCGCGAGCGTGTCGTCGAGTGACTGCGCGATGGTCACCTGGGCGAGGGCCGCGTTCGCCGCTGCCTCGGCGGCCTGGTACACGCCGGTGAGCGTGGGGCCGATGCTGTAACCGATCGGGCACTTCGCTGAGGGAGGTGTCGCGTGCAATGCGAACAGCGGCCCGTCGTCCAGTGCGGTGCGCACATCGAGCAGGGTGATCTGCTCCGCGGTCCGGGCCAGTGACCAGCCTGCGGGCGTGCCGCGGTGGGAGTTGACGAGCCCGGCGTCCCGCAGCGCGCCCAGCACGCGCCGGATGACGACCGGGTTGGTCTGCACGCTGCGCGCGATGGCCTCCGAGGTCGCCGGCCCGCCGCCCAGCCGGGCATGGAGTTCGATCCATTCCAGTGCGTGCGTGGCGATGGTCAGCCTGCTGTTCGCACTCACGAGCGTGTTCCTCCAGTATCGGTACGGTCCCCGGGCCGGCGTGGTCCTCGGCGGCCTTGACGAGCTTGGCTTCACCCCACAGCGATCCGGGATTCGCGCGGCGGGGGTGCTTGCGCAGGACGTCCTCGTACAGCTCTGCCGCGGTGGCGGCGCGGGCCTCGGCGTCGTTGAAGTCGGCCAGGTAGCGGATCGACTCCTCGATGTTCACCGGGTCGTCGTCGCCGCCGGGCTGCTTGTGCCCGGCGGCGACGTAGCGGGGATCTAGGTCCTTGAGCCTGGCAAGGGACGCGATCCACTCCTGGCGCGAGATCCTGGTGGTCTCCGCCAGGTACATGTGCGTGTGGTTGTAGACCACGTCGCCCGCCACGATCAGCCGCAGGTCCGGGCACCACAGCACCGTCGTCCCGGTGGTGTCGGTGTGCCCCGCCTCGATGACGCGCAGCTCGTGTCCCTCGAGCCCGATGGTGTCGCCGGCCAGTTCGCCGGGAATCACCGGCGGCGGGATCTGGCCGGGGAACAGGCGACCCCAGAATCCGTCCCGGTACTGCTCGCTGGCCTGCAGCCGCGCCTCGGCAACCGTTCCCGCGGTCGCCACCGCCTGGGCGCCGGGGAAAGCCTGCAGCAGCTGCCCGGTGCCGTAGACGTGGTCGCCGTGGCCGTGCGTCAGGTAGATGCGTCAGGTCGCGCCCGCGGACCTTGACCCAGTCGATCAGGCGCTCGTTCTGCTCGATGGTGGTGAATGTGTCGACCAGCACGGCGTCGTGGTCGCCGGAGATCAAGGTCGCTGAGTTCGCCACCCAGCGCAGGTCCTCGTTGTCGCCCGCGGGCAGGTCCCGCGTCAGGCCCTCCCTGCGGACGAGGAGGGTCTCGTAGTGGAGTTCAGACATTGCTGGGTCCTTTCGTAGCCGCGCGCCTTTCAATGTAACTAAAATTGTTACATCAAACAAGGCCGTCTTTGCGGTCTGGTGCCTGCCGGTTCCGGCGACCTGGGAAGGTGGCCCTGCCGGACCAGCGCGGCGTTCTGCCCAGGGCCATCGAAGGTCACCGCATTCCAGCCGCGGCCCAGCGCATCGGCGACGCCCTGCACCCACGCGCCGGTCACCGGCCCGTCACTGCCGGCCCGCGGTCGCCGTCCACTCACTGACCCAGGACCGCGCATTTGCCGCTGCGGATCCGCTCCACCGTGGACAGCACCTCCCCCACGTCGGCTGCCTGGTCATACGTCGCCCCGAGCGCGATCTCGGTCAGGAAATTGATCCCTCATCCTTAAAAAACGGCCGCATAACCACCACTCCTGTTCCCGGCCTGCCAGCGGCGTGGCGTCGCGGTGCTCGCCGCGGGCGTCTTCAACAGCGGGATACTCGCCGACCCCCACCCCGGTGCGAGCTATGACTACGCCCCCGCGCCCGCCGGCCTGCTGGATCGAGCGCAGCGCATCCGCATCGTGTGCGCACGTTATGACGTGCCGATCGGCGCTGCTGCCATCCGGTTCGTGCTCCGCCACCCAGACGTTACCGCTGTCGTTGTCGGCGCGCGATGCAGCGGAGGTCATCGAGGATGTGACCTACCTGACACGGCCGTGCCGGCGGCGTTGTTCGACGAACTGGCCGCCGAGCACCTGATATCGATGGCGGTGGACCGGTCATGATCGTCGACGCGCGCCAGCACCTCTAGGACACGACAGCCCGGCTGCACGCGTGGCCGCACCATTGACCACAGATCCGCCACCCGTTTCTTGCTAGCCGCAGGTAAGGCATGCCGTGATGGTAGGCCGTAGCGGGTCTGCGCCGCCCGCCCGAGGATTAGGGAGTCTCCCTAGGGTGCTGCGGCCGGGACGGGCACACCATCAGGGCATGGAAATTCTCGTTGAGATTTCTAAGGTTCGGAAGTCTGGATCTCCCAAACACACTCAGACACACCGCGAGACCCCAGGCAACCCCGACAGAGAAGGCACCGACATGATGATCAGCCCAAGCGTGACAAAGGCCGCCTCCGCGCCCGAGCCCGCCACCTCCGCGCCCGAGCCCGCACGGCAGCACAACAGGAGCCTGCTTCTCGGGCTGCTGCCGTTCATCGGCGTGATCCTGTTCGCCGTCAGTGCCGCTCAGATCGTGACGGGAGGCCGACCCGCCGATTGGCAGCACCAGCTGGCGCTGGCGGCGGTCGTGTACCTGATCGGCTGGTCGGCGCTGGGTGCCGGGATCTCTCACATCTTCTTCGGAAAGGCGATTTCCCGGTCGATCGGATTCGCCCGGAGCCCCTACGAGCTCGAAGTGGGCTTCGCTAATCTCGGCTTCGGTGTCGCAGCGCTGATGACAGGCTCGTTCCAGAAGGAGTACTGGCTCGCGATCATTGTCGCGAACTCCATCTTCGTGGTGGGATGCGGCGCCGGTCACATCAAGCAGATCATCATGGACCGCAACTTCGCCATCAACAACACCGCCATCTTGTTCCTCAACTTCGTTGTTCCCGCGTTCCTGGTATTCACCTACCTCGCCTGGGCCTAACCGGCCGGCCTGTCCCGAGCAGCTTCCGCCGCAGTCGGCTGCGCATCGTAAGGGATCACCCACAGCCGAGGGTCCTTGCTGCGGAACCAATTAAAACTAGTGATAGTCGGCTACTGCCACAGTCCCAGCGGACTGCAAATTGGCAGTGTGAAATGAAGGAGTCAGCCATGACCTCGCCTGCCTCGCCTGCCTCGCCTGCCTCGCCTGCCTCGCCTGCCTCGGCGGCACCCCGTGATAACCGGGGAGGTGCGGCCGCCCCGCCGCTCCGTATACCTCGGCCAGCCAGGGGCACCCCGGGCGCTCAGCCCCGCCGCGCCCCAGAAGCCAGCGCCGACCACGCGGACGCGGTGGGCGACAGCCCAGTCCCGTTCGTAACGCCGTACCTCGTGCAGGCTAGCTGTGAGCTGAGCGAGGACTACTTCCTGACCAGCCAGGTCCTCATGAACACCGGCGATGTGGTATGCCCGTTCGCGCGTGCTGACGGCACGGTCGAGGCCCTGGTGGTATCTGGCGGCGTGCTGTCGCACCTGAGCCGCAGCGCCACCGAGACGTCCGGATGGGCTTACACCGCCCTGCCCGGGACCGATGAGGCTCCGATGACAGGCATCGTCGACGTGGCAGTCAATACCGGGTCCGACGGCACCGTCTGGGCGCTCGCGCTGAGGGTCCTGGACTCGTTGTATTACTACACCTGGGCCGTGCTGGGCACGTCCGGGGCCTGGGAATACCCCGGCCAGATGTTTATTGCGGCCGGCCTGGACAAGCTGCAGTCCGGCCTTGATCCCGCCGGGAACGTCTACTTCTACGCGTTCTTCACAACCTCGACATCCCAGGAGCATCCCAACGGCAGTTTCGCCTTGTGGCAGCCGCATGGTACTGCTGTCATCGCCTCGTTCAACACCTCGCTCGCCGCCCTGGATATTACCGACGCGAGGCTCTTGTGGAATCCCGGGTATTCTGCGTCCTCGCAGGTCGGCGGCGTGATGACCCTGACGTCGAGGAATACAGCAGAATGGCATCCGCAGACGTCGGATACCGGTTTCGACGTACACGCCGCTGTCATCTTCGAGAGTCCGGTGGCTGCGCTGCTGTGGGTCTCCTGGTCGGCTGACCCGGCCGCCACCCACCCGGCTTGCGTGATTCAGGCCGGCGACGGCACGGTGTATTACGCCGACGAGCAGTCCTATAAGGTTCCCCTTGCCGTCTTTCCGTCGGTGACCGCGGATCAGGTCGCGGTCTGGTTCAGGGACGATCTTGCCTCCTACGCCATGCTGACCAGAGGGACGCTGAACATCATGGCCCAGTACGGTAATCCCGCCGCCCCCCCCGTCCAGTTCACGCCGCCGATTCCCATCGCCGGGAACATCCTCGCCGTGTCCGGGCTGCCGACGGATCCGGATCAGGCGACGCTGTTCGTAACCTACGAGGACGCGTCGCTGTCGGTGCTGACCAAGAGCACGGTCGTCGATGCCGCCACCGGCGTGACGGCCGATGCATGGACGAACGTCCCGGTGCAGCAGCCGAGCGCCGCCCTGCAGCGGCTGAGCACCTGGCGGGTCCAGGTCAGCGTCCAGGACGCCAACGGCACCAAGGTTCCCGGCACTGGGGTCACCGTCACCGGGGACCGGGAGATCGGCGTCTGGCAGGCCTCCGGCAGCACGTTCATCGGCCCGGCCGCCCCGGTGACCCTGACCACCGACGTGCGCGGCAACGTCACCTTCGCCGTCCCGGCCGTGGAGCTGGACACCGCGATCCTGACCGTCCAGGCCCTGGACAGCGCCGGCGCGCCGAGCGGGCCGCCGTTCACCGTCAACCCGGACACCGACGTCCACCAGTTCCTGGCCGGGAACGCCCCGCTGGCCGACATCGGCCCCCTGACCGGTAACGCGATGGGCGCGGCCACCAACCCCGGCAACACCCCTGTCTTCCCAGTGCTAGCCGACCTGCCCGCCACAAGCCAGGCAAGCGGCTCCGCGGCGATGGCCGCGGCCATCAACCACATGATGCAGGCCGGGCTCGGCGCCCAGCCAGGCCCCAGCGACCCCAAGTCCGTCCAGCTGGACATGACCGGGACGGCGCCGACGTTCCAGACGTCCCCGGATCCCGCCGCGTTCACCATGCTGGCGTCCTCGGACTGGTGGGACAAGGCCAAGAACGATGCCGAATCGGCTTACCACGGGCTGCGGCACGGGGTCATCAAGATGGAGAAATCCACCACCCAGTGGGTGCAGAAAGAAAGCTCGGATGCCTACCACTGGGTGGTCAGCCTGGCCATCACCATCGGCGACGACATCGCCGATGTCATGACCATCGCTATCGACGACATCAAATCGGCGATCCACGCCATCAGCAGCTTCTTCCAGGCCCTCGGCGCGGACATCGAAGCCGGGCTGAACTGGCTCAAGCACAACATCCTCGCGCTGATCAAGGAAGCCGAGCAGAACGCCAAGGTAATCGAGGGCTTCCTGGGCCAGCTGCCCGCCAAAGCCAACGCCCAGCTCACCGCCTATGAGAACCTGGCCGACGGCTACTTCACCGGCCTCAAGACCCAGGCGCACGCCGCCATCCAGAAACTGGCCAGCCAGATGGAGACGGCCGCCTTCGGCACCTCAGCGCCGATCCCCCCGCCCACCACCAACACCGGCAGCAACGACGCGGTCATTGCCGTGGGCGACATCGCGATGTTCATGAGGCACGTCTCCCACAACTGGCTGCTGGACAAGATCATGTCCTGGTTCGAAGGTGACAGCGACCTGGCCGCCAACCCGGCCGTCAGCGCCGTCGTCAAGGACCTCATCACCGCCCTTACCGACGCTGAGGACCTGGTCACGGACATGACCAGGCTGGTCTGGGACGGGTGCAGCGTTCTTTTCGCGAATCAGGACGCCTACAACGTGGCCACCTTCGGGCAGCTGTTCGCCGTGCTCGACAGCGTCGTCGACGACCTGCTGTCGCTCGCCGACGCGATCGTCGACCTGGTCCTGGACCTGGTCAAGGCGATCATGGACGCCCTGGCCGGCGTGCTGGCGCACGAGATCGAGCTGATCCCGCTGCTGGGCGCGCTGCTGGAACTCTGCGGCATCGACACCAGCATGAGCGTCGGCCACCTGGTCAGCCTGATCCTGATGTACCCGGCCACCCTCTACAACGACATCAAGCACAAGGGCACCCCCCTGTTCCCGCCCCCCGCTATCTCAGGGGCACCCAGCGCAGCCGACGCCGCGGACGACGACTGGTTTAGCGGGCTCAATGGCGCCGCCGCTCTCACCCAGGGCATTTGGGGAGGAGCCGACTTCGACGCGGACCTGGTCAGGCCCGGCGGGAAAGAGGAACCGCCTAACTTCCTATCCTGGGTCGACATCATTTCGCCGTTCGTCATCGGCATCCTGCTATGGCCAGGAGCCACCAGGACCGACGGGACCACCCCCCCGCCCTTCACCACCGAAATCCCCTACACCGGCCCGGTGGACGCGCTGATCCCTATTACCTGGCTGCTGGGACTGGTGCCCCCCACGGCCCTGCTCTCAGCCAAGATCTACGCCAGCGGCCGAGTGGTTGAGCCCAGCGACGCGGCGCAGATTCAGGACTACGTTTCCGCTGCGGTAATGAGCACGGCGATCGCCGCGACCGAAACCGGCACTGTCTACAACTTCATCGCTGACGCGAACCAGCTACTCAAAGCCGGCACGATCCTGGGCAACGTCTCCAACATCATCTCACCCTTCTCCACGAAAGACCTGGCCGACTCCACCGAAGAAATCTCAGTCGTCATCAAGCTGATGGTCGACCTGATCGGCAACATGGGAGCAGCCACATGCATGCTTGAATACGGTGACACCGGCCCATGACCGCTACGGGGACCACCATCCGGCTGTACCTACCCCCTGCCTCGCTCGCCGGCCGTCCCACGTAGGGCCGGTCCCCCGGGCCGGCGCCGGAGCTGGCCATTCATCTCTGACGCGGCGAGCGGGGCCTCGGCCGGGTCGCCATCCCTGCTGATCCAGGGTGAGCCGCCCGGGAGGGTGAGGTGACGATGGCCGTCGGCCATGCCAGGGACGATCCTCGTACCCCCGGCAGCTGCGATCTCGCAGCTGACCCCGGTCACTCCTGGCCGACCGGCCATATCCGGCCAGTCCGGCCGGTCCCGGCCAGCATGGCGACCCCCGGGCCGCAGTCGCGGGGACCGGCCATCAGCCAGTGCTGCGTCCCAGCAGATAACTTTCACCAGATCGCCTGCCGTCTCACCCAGTGCCTTGACAGCCTCGCGGAGTGAACGGAAGTCCGCCAGGACAGTGAAGTCAAAGCCGGGATCATCCAGCTCCAGGCCGAGCAGGAACTTCCAGTCCATCCGGGCCCGCACCTGGTCGGCGGCCTGCCGGTCAGACAGCCCCTCCGCGTACTGCGGTACGGACACCAGCGCCAGCGCACCCGGCCAGACCGCGGGGCGGCCCCGGCCGGGAAGGCCGCAGCGAAGTCTTCGTCCGCGAACAGCGGCTCGAGTGCTTCCCGGATCCGGATGGCCAGGGTGCTGTTGGGGAACGCGGCCCGCACCACCCGAGCCGTCAGCTCCGGCACCCCGTCATCCGATCGCGGTTCCAAGGACATCTCGCCCTACCCTTCCGCCAGCGATCAGGCACTCAGGAAGACCAACGATGAAGATCTGCCCGGAAAATGAATTCACCAACGGAGTCCTAAGAGGCCGGCGGCACGCAGCCGGATCGACTGATACTCAAACGAGTCGTCGGCCACTCCGACGATGTGCTGGGTTTCAGCTGCGGTATGCTACGGCCTGCCGTCAGGAACTTCTTACCGTTGCGTTGCCGACGGCTCTACTCCAGCTCGATTTCCCTGTCGGCCACATGATCAGGAGACCGGCATGTTCTGCTGGGCTCAAGCGGCCGGGAACAGTACGGCGTCGCGATCGGTCGCTATCCGGTAGGCGCGTTCGACGGCTCGGTGCCGGGCGGCTACCCGTGTTCGCGGGCGGCGATGGCCTGGCGGTTGCGTCGGCTGTAGGAGCTTCTTCAGGCAGGCTCCCGCCGTACCGCTGGACCTCGCGGACGCCGGTGAACTTGGTATCGCGGTCCCGGATCAGGAAGCCCAAAGAGCCGGTCCGGTCGCCGAGGTCCATGATCACGTTGCGGACCTGCTGGGCGGTCCAGGAGCCGTCCGGGTGGGTGGTCACGCCGAGGACGTCCCCCGGCCCGCTCAGCCGCTGCCCGTTGATGTTCAAATGGGGTCAGAGCACGGAGGCCAGCCAGTCGTGCTCCACGCTGGCGACGTGCACGGTGGCCCACGACCTTGCCACATCGGGATCCCGCGAGATGAGCGCATCCAGGATGGCACGGTGCTCGGCCAGCCTGCGTTCCGTGCCGCCCCCCTGGACCACGCTGCGGCAGAGCCTGGCGCGGGTGGCCGGCCCGGACAGCGAGTCCAGCAGCGAGCACAGCGCTGAGTTCCCCGAGTGGGCCGAAATCCGCCGATGGAACTCCAGGTCTGGGCGACCAGCGCGTCCACGTCGGGATGCGGCCCGAGGCGGTCGAGCAGCTCGCGCAGCCCCTGCACCTTCTCGTCGGTAATCAGCTCGGCGGCCATGGCCGCGGCTGCGGGCTCGAGAATCCGCCGCACTCGCAGGAATTCGAGCACCGAGGTATCACGCTGGAAATCGACGGCGAAGCTCAGCGCCGCGAACAGCACCGTAGGTTCCAGGCTGGTCACGTACGTGCCGTCGCCTCGGCGGACGTCGAGGATGTTGACCAGCGATAGCGCCTTGACCGCCTCGCGGAGTGAGCTGCGCGACAGGCCCAGGTGAGCGGCGAGGTCCGGTTCCCTGGGCAGCCTGTCCCCTGCGCTCAGCTCACCGGAGAGGATCATTACCTTGATCTTCTCGATGGCCTCGTCGGTAAGCGCCACGACGACCGGCGTGAGTTCACCGGATCACCCGCGCGGACCGGCCTGCGGCGAGCCTGCGCACTTCGGCGAGCGTGGCCATCGACGTGTCCCCGGGCGTGGTCATGGCCAGCGCTCCGTGAGCGATGCCGAAGGCCAGAGCGGTGTCGACGTCGGAACCCTCGAGAAGCCCGTACGTTAGCCCGGAGACGAAGGAATCACCACCGCCGATCCGGTCGAAGACTTCGAGTCCCGCCATCGGCGGGCCTTGGTGGAAGGACGTGCGAGTGCGGCATACGCCGCTCCAGTCGTTGACCGAAGCTGTCCGGACCTGGCGGAGCGTTGCGGCGGCGATGGCCAGTGCCGGGAAGTCCGCGAGGACTTGCTCGAGCATCCTGGAGTAGATCGCGGCGTCGAGATCGAGGAGGTCGGAATTGACGCCCTCAAGCACGTACCCCAGGGCTTCGGAGTAGTCCTCTTCGTTGCCGATGACGACATCGGCGTGCTGGACGAGCCGTCGGTTGACATCGGCCGCAGGCACTTCAGCGTGCTGCCACAGTGATGGCCGGAAGTTGAGGTCATACGAGACGACGGTCCTGTGCCGTCGGGCGGCCTGCATCGCCTGAGCCGCAAGCTCTCGGGTCCCGGGTGAAAGGGCACTGAACACGCCACCGGTATGGAACCAGCGGGCCCCGTCGACGCCGAAGATCCGATCCCAGTCGACGTCTCCCGGCTTCATCTGTGACGCCGCTGAGTGCCCGCGGTCGGAGCAGCCGAGTGCTCCCCTTACGCCGAAACCGCGCTCGGTGAAGTTGAGCGGGTTGCGGACGGCTCGGCCGATACCGTCATATTCTCGCCAGTCGAGGTGTGCCTGCTCGACGCCGCCTTGATAGATCAGGTCCTCGATGAGGTGACCGACCGGGTTGTCGGCCAGCGCGGAGATGAGCCCGGTTCGCATGCCGAAACACCGCTTCAAGCCGCGTGCGACGTTGTACTCTCCGCCTCCTTCCGAAACGGAAAAGGTCCGTGTGGTCGCCACCCGGCCGTTTCCTGGATCCAGGCGAAGCATTACCTCACCCAGGGCAACAAGGTCGTACCGGCACTCCTGCGCGGACCGGAACTCCAGGCCGCTCATCGCAGGGCGGCCAGCGTCGTCTCGGAGCGGCGCCTGATCTCGCCGAACTGCCCGGCGGCGACTAGGTCTTGGGCACAGAGCCAACTGGCGCCGCAGGCGAGCACGGAGGGGAGTTCGAGGTACTGGCCGACGGTGCTGTCGTTGATCCCTCCCGTCGGGATGAACCGCATGTCCGGATATGGTGCGGCGACGGAGCGCACGAAGGCCGGCCCGCCGAGCGACGACGCCGGGAAAACCTTGACCACCCGGCATCCCAGGCTTCTGGCGCGATCGATCTCCGAGGGTGTCGCTGCGCCGGGGAAGAAAGGCAGGCCGATCTCGTGCGCAGCGGCCACGACGGGTTCGCTGAGGCCCGGCGCGACCGCGAAACGGGCGCCGGCCTGCGCTGCGGCCCCGGCTTGTCCGGCGTGGACCACGGTTCCGGCCCCTACCATCAGCCCGGGAATCTGGCTCGCCCGCACGATGGCCTCATCTGCACATGCCGTCCGGTAGGTGATCTCGACGCAGGAAACGCCTCCGTCAGCGAGGGCGCGGCAGGTTGCTTCCACCGTCCCGACGTCGAAGACGGTCAGGACCGGCAGCACCTTCACGCGGGCCAGCCATTCCACGACCTCGCGCTCTGCGTCCCCTGCGGGCTCTGTCACCGGCGTCACCGGGCCAGCCATCCGCCGTCGACCGGCAGGACCGAGCCGTGCACGTAGTCAGCGGCGCTCGAGCACAGGAAGATGATGGCACCGACGACATCGTCCGGGGTGCCCCAGCGCCGGGCCGGGATCCGGGCCAGGATACCGGCGGACCGGTCGGGGTCGTCCTGGAGCGCGCGGGTGTTGTCGGTCTTGATGTAGCCGGGTGCGACGGCGTTCACGTTGATTCCCTGACCAGCCCACTCGTTGGCCAGTGCCCTCGTCAGCCCGACCAGCCCGCTTTTGCTCGCGGTATAACCGGGAACGTTGATGCCGCCCTGGAAGGACAGCACCGAAGCCACGAACACCACCTTCCCGGCGCCGCGATGGAGCATTCCGCGGCCCACCTCGCGGGTGAGGACGAACTGCGCCGTCAGGTTCACCTCGAGCACGCGGTCCCAGAGGTCGTCGGAGTGCTCGGCGGCAGGCCTTCGGGCGATCGTGCCCGCGTTGTTGACGAGGATGTCGAACGGCGGGGCCAGCCCGCCCAGATCTGCCAGCAGCCGGTACACCGAGTCGCGATCGGACAGGTCGCAGCGGAAGCCGGTAAATATCCGGCCGCAGGCGCGAACGTCCTCGCCGACGTCGCCGCCACCCTCCTCGAGGGCGGCGCTGACGCCGACGACGTCGGCGCCCGACGCGGCCAGTCCCACCGCGGCGGCCCGGCCGATGCCCCGCCGGCATCCGGTCACCAGCGCCGTCTTGCCGGCCAGGTCGAACTGAGCACCCAGGTCGCGGATGCTCATGCCTGGCAGTCCACGAGGATCTTCATGGCCGAGGGGTTGCGCTCGAGCTGCTCCAATGCTGCTGGCAGGTGCTCGAGCGGCTCGACGGACGTGATCAGGTCCGCCAGCGGCAGGCGCCCGCCGGTGATGAGACCGATCGCGCTCTCATAGTCCTCGGGCTCGTAAACCCGCGTACCGAGCAACTCGAGCTCTTTCCAGAAGACATCGAACAGGTTGACCGCCGGCGGCGCGGAGAAGATCGCCACCACGACGATCCGGCCGCGCAGGCCGGCCAGCTTGGTCATCGCCATGGCGCCGCTGGCTGAGCCCGAGACTTCGAAGACGACGTCGGCGCCGGCTCCTTTGGTGGCGTCCTGTACCGCCTGGGCTATGTCAATTTCGCTGGGATCGAGGGCCGTAAGCCCGAGTTGCCGCACGAAGGCGAGCCGGCTGGGGTTGACTTCGCTGACGATCACCCGGGCGCCTCGCGAGCGGGCCACCAGGCTGATCATGACCCCGATCGGTCCGCCGCCGATCACCACGACGGTCTCCCCGGAGGCCACCCGGCCGCGGCGCACGTCGTGGCACGCGACGGCGAGGGGTTCGGTGAGCGCGGCGAGTTTGAGGTCGACGTCCGGCGGCAGCCGGTGGATCGTAAAGGCGGGGACGGTCCACGAACCCTGGAAAGCCCCTGGAGTGTCGATCCCGAGAAATTTCAGGTTCCTGCAGATGTGGCTGAGGCCTTTGTCCGCCGCGGTTTCGCCGCGGCTGTCCAGCGGACGGACGACGACCTTGTCACCCGGGCCGAGGTTCTGCACCCCGGTTCCGACCTCGGCCACCGTCCCGGCCATCTCGTGCCCGATGACCTGCGGCGGTCGCACGCGATGATCCATGTATCCGTGCGCGATGTGCAGGTCCGTCCCGCACAGCCCACAATAAGCGACGTCAAGACGAACCTCGCCCTTTCCCGGCGGGCAGACCTCGCCGCGTCCGACGGTGAATCGTCCGGATCCTTGGTAATAGACGGCTTTCACGACGGGCTCCCGCCGGGACGGTTCCTGGGTAGCCGAACGTCGCGGGCGTCATGCGGCCGGCTCAGCTCGCCGCTGGCCAGCATCATCTCCAGCCAGCGCTCGTTTTCGGCCAGGTGGATCAGGTCGGCCGCGCTTGCGCGCCCGGCGTCTCCGGCCCGCAATGCGAGGTAAATATCGCGATGACGCTGCCTGGTGATGTCCGCGGCGTCTTGCTCGGTCGCGGTCCGCCACAGCCGGGCCCGCATCATTCCTCCGGCCAGGTTGTGGATGAGCGACGCCAGCGTCGCGTTGCCCGCCGCGCTGTTGATGACGCGGTGGAAGTCGTTGTCGGCATCGACGAAGGCCTGCGTCCTGTCCGCCTGCTCCATTCGCTCCAGGATGTCTTCGAGCTCGGCGAAATCCTTCTCACTAAGCCTGGTGGCGGCCAGGCCCGTGGCGAAGGGTTCCAGGATCCGCCGCACCTGATGCGCTTCCAGGAGGGTCTTGCTGTCGAGTAGCTCTCCGACGAAGCCCATGCCCGTCAAGAGCAGATCGGCATCGAGGCTGGTCACGTAGGTTCCGTCACCCACCCGCGTGTCGAGCACCCCGATGAGGGCCAGGGCCCGGACCGCTTCGCGCAGCGAGTTGCGTGAAAGTCCGAGCTTGGCCGCCAGGTCTCGCTCGGGGGGCAGCTTCGAGCCGGCCCGGAACTCGCCGGTCACGATCAGGTCCTTGATCTTGACGATCGCTTGATCGGTAAGCGCCGGGGCCGGGGCCGGGGCTTCGTCGTTGGCCTTGTCGTCGTCACGCTGCACGGGTGGGCACCTCCAGGCGATAGATACGGTGGGCGTTCGGGTAGGGTCTTCGCACTGGCCAGCGCGGCGGGCCCGGCCGCCCAGCGGTGGCGTCCCACACCCGGCCGTGGTCCCCGCTCAGCAGCGCCACCGGCCACCTGCTCACCTCGCCGCCGGAAGTGTGACAGCCGGCGGCGTCGCGCCCCGCCAGGCGGGACCATTCGGGAACTCGTAGGTGTCCAGCGATTCGGGGAGTATCTCGATGCTGTAACCCGGCGCCGTTGGTGCCAGGTACCGCCCAGAGCGGACGACGGCCGGGTCGCGGAAGTGCTCATGCAGGTTGTCCACCCATTCGACGATGCGGTCGTCGAAGGAGGTGCTGACGCCGATGTAGTCGAACATGGCCAGGTGCTGCACGTACTCGCACAGTCCGACGCCGCCTGCATGGGGGCACACGGGCACGCCGAACTTCGCGGCGAGCAGGAGGACCGCCAGGACCTCGTTGACTCCCCCGAGGCGGCAGGCGTCGATCTGGCAGACGTCGATGGCGCCGGCCTGGAAGAGCTGCTTGAAGATGATGCGATTCTGCACGTGCTCTCCGGTCGCGACCCGGACCGGGGTGATCTCGCGCCGGATCCGCGCGTGCCCCAGGATGTCGTCGGGACTCGTGGGTTCCTCGATCCACCAGGGATCGTAGGCGCTCAGCTGCTTCATCGCCGCGATGGCCTCCTCCACGCCCCAGTACTGATTGGCGTCCATCATGAGCACGCCCGCGGCGCCGATCGCGTCCCTGATCAGCCCGGCCCGCCTGGAATCGGCGGTGAGATCCCGGCCGACCTTCATCTTGACGTGCGTGAAACCAGCGGCGGCCGCCTCCCTCGCCAGCCGTGAGACCTTGCCGTCGTCATAGCCGAGCCAGCCGGCCGAGGTGGTGTAGGCGGGGTATCCGGATTGCAGGATCGTGGCCAGGCGATCGTCCCGGCCGGCCCGGGCCCGCTGGAGGATGCCGAGGGCCTCGGCCGGGGAAAGCGCATCCTCGATGTAGCGGAAGTCGATCGCCGCGATGATCTGCTCGGGCTCCAGGTCGACGAGGAGCCGGTACAGCGGCTTGCCTTCGCTCTTGGCCCACAGGTCCCACACGGCGTTGACCACCGCGGCGGTCGCCAGGTGCATGACGCCTTTCTCCGGCCCGAGCCAGCGCAGCTGGTCTTCAGAGGTCAGGCTCCGCCAGAAGTCGCGCATGCTCGAGGTGATCTCCTCCAGGCTTTTGCCCACGACGAGGTGCTCCAGGGCGCGGACGGCGGCGACGACCACCTCCGTGCCGTTGCCGTTGGTGAAGGTCAGCCCGCATCCTCGCAGCTGCGCGTCGGAGTCGGTGCCCAGCGTGACGTAGGCGCAGGAGTAGTCGGGCGCCCGGTGCATCGCGTCGGAGCCGTCGAGCCACTGGGAGGTGGGGAACCGGATGTCCCGCACCTGGAGTGACGTGATCCTCACTCCGGCACGCTCCGTCCCGCGGTGGTACCGGGCCTGCTGGTCATCTTCTCTTCCCCTCGACGAACCTGGCCAGTATGAGGGCGGCAAGGATGATCGCCCCGTCCGCGGCGCTGATCCAGAAGGTATCGACCTGGGATAGAACCAGCAGGTTCTGAACGAGGCCCAGCAGCACCACGCCGGTGAACGCGCCCAGGATGCGGCCGCGTCCGCCCTCGAGCGAAATGCCGCCGATCACCGCGGCCGCGAACACGGTGAAGATCAGGTTGTTGCCCTGATTGGCGGTCACGGCGTCGACATGCCCGGCTGTCATGAGGCCCGCCACGGAGGCGAGGACTCCGGCGGCCGCGAAGACGCCGATCCTGACCCGGTCGACCCTGATACCGGCGGCACGGGCTGCTTCGACGTTTCCGCCAATGGCGTAGATCGCCCGGCCCGTTCGGTGGTAGCGGAGGAAGAGGCCGCCCGCCAGGAAGATGAGGCCGCTCACCCAGGCGGCGACGGGAATACCCAGCCATGCCGCAGACCCGAGGTACACGAAGGAGGCCGGCATGTCATAGATCGTGTTACCGCTCACGATTCCTTGCTGGATTCCGGCCAGCAGGATGAGCATCGCCAGCGTGAAGATGAACGAGTTGAAGTGGCCTTTGACGATCATGACGCCGTTGAACAAGCCGATGCCCAGACCGACCGCCAGCAGGATCAATATTCCGAGCGCCGGCGATAGGTCGCTGCCGAGGCCCACCTCGGACTTAGGGACGATCAACCACGCCCCCACCATGGGCGCGAGCCCGTAGACGGACTGCAGCGACAAGTCCAGGTCTCCGACCAGCAGCACCAGCGACTCCGCCACGACAACAGCGCCGAGGGCCGCAGAAAATTGCGCGATATCGATGAAATTGCCGGTGGTCAGGAACGCCGAGTTGAGGATCGACCCGGCAATAATGACCCCTGCGATCGCGGGCAGCAAGGTGAGCTCGCGCAGCGATTCCAGCGGGATCCGGCGCCGCGGCGCGGACGCAGCGGGAGGCTTGCCCTCTGTCTGCTTGACGACTGACTGACTCATCCAACCAACCCTTCGGCAGCAGCGATCGCGTCGCTCTCGTTCCAGGGACGTTCGCGGAACTCCCGGACCACCTGGCCGCGCACCATCACCATCAGCCGGGTGGCGATGCGCAGCTCTTCAATGTCGTCGGAGACGAGCAGCACAGCCATCCCGTCCCGGCGGGCATCATCGATCACCCCGAGCAGGACCGCCTTGGAAGCCACGTCGACCCCGGTCGTCGGGCTGACGATGACCAGCACCGACGGCTTGCTGGCCAGGGCGCGTCCGACCACGACCTTCTGCTGGTTACCTCCGCTGAGCTCGCCGACCGGCTGACGCCCGGTGCTCGAGACGATGCTTAGCTGTTCCCTCAGGTCTCGCGCGATGGATTCGCGCCTTCGCGAGGAGATGATGCCGAGGCGGCTGAGGGAGGTCAGGATGGGAAGTGTCAGGTTCTCATCAACCCCCATCAGGCTGACGAATCCCCGCGCGTGGCGGTCCTCGGGGACGTACCCGACCCCGCGGGTGCACGATGAGTCGACATCACTCACCCGCGGTGCGGCGCCATCGATAAGCACCGCGCCGGCGTCTGGCTTGATCAGGCCGGCCACGACGTCGGCCACCGTGGCGTTGCCAGAGCCGCGCAGGCCGACCAGCCCCAGGCACTCGCCTGCCCGCAGGCTCAGGCTCACCCGCTCCACCGAGCCGCCCGGCGACCGGACCGACAACTCCTGGACCTGGAGCCGGACCGGGGCATCGGTGCTGGCCTCGGCGTCAGGCTCGGCTACCGGGACGACCGCACCTCCCACCATCGCGTCGACGATGGCGGCCTGGTCCAGTGCGGCCACGGAGTCCGTGACAATGTGGCGGCCGTCACGCAGCACGGTCACGCGATGACAGATCTTGTAGATCTCCTCAAGATGGTGGGAAATGTACAGGACGCCGATTCCTGTGCTGGTCAGGCGGCGGATGTGGCCGAACAAACGCTCGGTCGCCCGCGCCTCCAGCGACGCCGTCGGTTCGTCGAGAATGAGGAACCGGGATCCGATCGAAAGCGCGCGAGCGATCTCCACGATCTGCCGCTGCTCGACGGACAGATTCTCGGCCAGCAGGCCGACGTCGAGGTCGAAGCCCCACTCGTCGACCACCTGCCGCGCTGCGGCGCGCAGGCGGCGCCAGGAGATCACTCGCCGGTCGAAGCGGTTGAGGAACAGGTTCTCCGCGACGGTGAGCATCGGGACGACCTTGGAGTGCTGGTAGACGCAGGCGACGCGCTCCTGCCAGGCGGCCCGGTCGCCCGGGGCAGGTGCTGGCCGTCCCTGCAGGCGGACCTCGCCCTGGTCGGGCCTCACCAGACCGGTCAGAACGGAGACCAGCGTCGACTTGCCGGCTCCGTTCCGTCCGACCAGGGCGTGGCACTCGCCCGCGCGGACGTCGACCGAGACGTCATAGAGCGCTCTCGTCGATCCGAAGGACTTCGAGATCCGCTCCGCCTCGGCGACGGCCGCTCCGCTGCTTATCGGGCCACCTGGCACGCGTGGGTTCAACGGTCTTTCTCGTTTCCTCAGCTGGCCTTGTAGGTGTTGCCCCACAAGGCAGTATCGTCCACGTTGGCCTTCGTGACGAAGATGGACGGCAAGGCATCTTCCGGGCTGCCGTTGAGGTTGACGATGGCGCTCCCGTGGCTGGTCGTGGTGCCTACCACCGGGGCGGGCGTGCCCTCAATGGCGTCCTTGGCGTAGGTCAGGCCCCATAGGGCGTAGCCGTTGACCGGTTGCGACACCGTAGCGGCCAACTGGCCGGAGCGGATCAGCATCAGTTCGGCGGGCACTCCGTCGGTCTCCACCAGGACGACCCGGTTCTGGGCTCCGTCTGAGTGGATCGCTGCAAGGATGCCCTGGTCGGGGCCGCTGAACGAGGAGTAAATACCCTTCAGGTTCGGATATGCCCTGATCGCCGTCTGGGCGTCGTTGACGGCAGTAGCCGAGTCCCAGAGGGTCGCGTACTTGAGAACCTGCATCTTCGGGAAGTTCTGCTTCATGCAGTCAATGAACCCGTTGGCGCGGTCCAAACCGTTGATCGAAGCGAGATCGCCCTCAAGGACCGCGGCGGTCCCGGTTCCGCCTGCCTGCTTGCCGATGTACTGGCACGCCTCCTGGCCGATCTGCACGTTGTTGGCCCGGACAACCGCGTAGATGTGGCCAGTGGTCGGGCCGACGTCCATCATGACCACCGGGATGTGCGCCTTAGCAGCCAGCGCATCGCTAGTGGAGATGGCGGCACTGTCGACCGGGTTCACTAGGAGCGCGTTGACGTGCTGGTTGATCATGGTCTGGATCTGCGAGGCCTGGGTGGCGGCGTCCCCGTTCGCGGAGATGGGCCCGTCGAGCGTCAGTCCGAGCTGCTTCGCATACGTCGCCTCGTACTGGACGTACGCCGCCCAGAAATCGGTGCTGTAGCCAGCGAGAGAGACGCCGACCACCATCTTCTTTGAAGCGGCGGTGCTTGCCGATGTACTGCTAGTAGGACCGCTGGCACTGCTGCTGCTACTGCTGCACCCGGCCAGCACAGCCAACCCGAGCAGGCCTGCCGCCGTCATTGCCGTAGCCAAACGTCGGTTCATCTGATGTGTAACCCCATTTCGATTGATGACGCCACGCCGTCGGGCGACCGGCGCAGGCTGCTTCGCCTGAGCCCAGCGGCGCCGAGCCCGTAGAGAGGCCGAGCCGCCGAACCAACCGTCCAGCGCTGCTCACAGTAACGATTGACCCGACCAATATCAAGGTATTGCGCGTAGAATTGGTGATCTGTAACCTTCAGGGGAGAGATGACCCGATCTTTACTCCTGAGGAGACCTGATGGCCGGGTTCTCGTTCCCGTCCGGCATCACCCGGCTCACTTACCGGCCTGCGACATGACGGCCCAGGACATGACGACAGAGAGCCGGACGATTCTCCCGCGCCGCGAACTGGGCCGCAGCGGGCTGACGGTCACCCGGCTGATGCTCGGCGGCGGCCCTATCGGCGGCCTCTTCGCGCCGGTCGACAGTGCTACGGCGCAGGCCACGCTGCGGGCCGCCTGGTCCGCCGGCATCCGGGCTTTCGACACGGCACCGCATTACGGCGCGGGACTGTCCGAGCTTCGCCTCGGCGAGTTTCTCGCCACCCGGCCACCCAGCGAGTACCTCCTGTCCACGAAGGTCGGCCGGGTGCTTGTCCCCTCGGACAGCCCGGTGGACACCGAAGGCTTCTACGGCGCGCCGCGCATGGCGCGCGTCAGGGACTACTCGCCGGACGGTGTCCGGTCCTCCCTGGAAGCCAGCATGCGGCGACTACGCCTCGACCGCATCGATCTGGCGCTCATCCATGACCCAGATGACCACGCCCGCACGGTGCTCGACGGTGCCTACCCGGCGCTAGCGCAGCTCAGGTCGGAGGGCGTCATCCAGGCCATCGGCATCGGCATGAACCAGACGGAACTGCTCGAGTGGTTCCTGCCCAGGACCGACCTGGACTGCGTCCTCATCGCAGGTAGGTACACGCTGCTCGACACCACCGCCGGCGCCAGGCTGCTGCCCGAATGCCAGCGCCGGGGGATCGCGGTCCTGGCCGCAGGCGTGTTCAACAGCGGCATCCTGGCTGACCCGCGCCCCGGCGCGAGGTATGAGTACCAGCCCGCCACCGCCGAGATGATCGGGCGGGCCCAGCAGATCGGGCGGGTGTGCGCGCGGCACGCGCTGCCGATCGGCGCCGTTGCCCTTCAGTTCACGCTGCGGCACCCCGCCGTCACCGCGGCGGTCGTCGGCGCGCGGAGCCCCGCCGAGATCGGCGAGGACGTCCGCTACCTCGGCATCAGTGTGCCCGACTCGGTATTCGGTGAGCTCGCGGACGAGGGGCTCATCCCGGCCGCCGCGGCAGGCACGCCATGATCATCGACGCGCATCACCACGTGTGGGATCCGCGAACCGCACGCCATGCCTGGCTGGACGAGCTCCCGCAGCTGAACCGGCCCTTTGGCCTCGCGGACTTCGAACATGCCAGTGCGCCGGAAGGGGTCACGGCCAGTGTCCTGGTCCAGGTGCTCCCCAGCGCCGCGGAGACGGCGGACTTCCTCGCCCTGGCTGACGGCGCATCGGGCCGGATCACCGGTGTCGTCGGCTGGGCCGACCTGACCAGCGAAGGCCTCGCCGACGAGCTGGCCAGGCTCCGGTCACTGCCAGGAAGGCGACCGGCTCGTCGGCATCCGGCACCTGGTCCAGGACGAGCCGGACCCCGACTGGCTGCGACAGCCCGCAGTACGCCGCGGCCTGCAGGCCGTCGGCGCGGCCGGGCTCAGCTACGACCTGCTTATCCGGCCCGCCCAGCTGCCCGCGGCGCTGCACGTGACCCAGCTCGACGGCGTGAGGTTCGTGCTCGATCACGGCGCCAAGCCGGACATCGCATCCGGTCGCCTCGAGCCATGGGCGAAGCTGATGACCCAGCTCGCGCGCCGCCCTAACGTGGTCTGCAAGCTATCCGGCATGGTCACCGAGGCCGGGGCGGCGTGGACGGCGGCGCAGCTCAGGCCCTATGCCGACCATCTACTTGACTGCTTCGGGGCGCAGCGGCTGATGTTCGGCTCCGACTGGCCAGTCTGCACCCTCGCAGCCAGCTACCGCGACGTGGTCGCCGTCGCCCGGAAGATGACCAGCCAGCTGGACCAAGCTGAGCTGGAAGCCGTATTCTCCGGCAACGCGGTGACGGCCTACGGTCTGCGGCTGGCAGGCCGCTAAGCCGAAGTTACATCGGCTTGCCTGGTGCGCGCCGCCGCAGGCCTCATGCTGGGCAATCACCCGCTTCACGGTCTTCGGGTCGTGCCGCAGATCGCGGCCCCCCCGGAAAGTGCCTACCTCACGGTCATAGACAAGGTGTTCTCTTTCCAGCCAGAGAAAGCAATGTAATTACCCGTACTAAACACGGCCAGGTCAGCCGTTCCTGGCGGCGGGGACCCGGATGATGAGGGCGTCGCCTTGGCCGCCGCCGCCGCAGAGGGCGGCCGCTCCGGTGCCGCCGCCGCGCCGCAGCAGCTCGTGCGCGAGGGTGAGGGCGATGCGGGTTCCCGACATGCCGACGGGGTGACCGAACGCGATGGCGCCGCCGTTGACGTTGAGCTGGTCGGTGCTGATACCAAGTTCGCGGGCGGAGTGGATGCAGACGGCGGCGAACGCCTCGTTGATCTCGAAGAGGTCGATGTCGCTGACCGAGATGCCCTCCTTCGCCGCGGCGACCTTGATGGCGTTGGCGGGCTGTGACTGGAGGGTGGAATCCGGCCCCGCGACCTGACCGGAGGCGCCAATCTCGGCGAGCCACGGCAGGCCGAGCTGCTCGGCCTTAGCCCGGCTCATGACGACCACAGCGGCGGCGCCGTCGGAGATCTGCGAGGATGAGCCAGCGGTGATGGTGCCGTCCTTAGAGAACGCCGGGCGAAGTGCCGCGAGTGCCTCGGCCGTGGTCTCGGGGCGCACTCCTTCGTCGGCGCTCACCTCGGTCTCGCTGTTGCGGGTGCGCACGGTCACCGGCACGATCTCGTGGTCGAACAGGCCGTTCTTCATGGCGGCCGCGGCACGCTGGTGGCTGCGGGCGGCGAAGGCGTCCTGCTCCTCGCGGGTCAGCCCGTCGGACAGCCGGTTGCGTTCCTCGGTGAGCATTCCCATGGCCTGATGGGTGAACTGGTCATAGAGGGCGTCGTGCTCCATCGAGTCGACCAGGGCGGCCTTGCCGTACTTGAAGCCCGCCCGCGACCCGGGGAGCAGGTGAGGCGCGTTGGTCATTGACTCCATGCCGCCGGCGACCACGATCTCGTGCTCGCCGGCCCGGATCAGCTGGCTGGCGAGAGCGATGGCGTTGATGCCGGACAGGCACACCTTGTTGATGGTGATGGAGGGGACGGTCATCGGGATGCCGCCCTTGACGGCTGCCTGGCGGGCGGTGATCTGCCCGGTGCCGGCCTGGATGACCTGTCCCATGATCACGTAGCCGACCTGCTCACCGGAGATGCCCGCCCGGGACAGGGCACCCTTGATGGCGATCCCGCCGAGATCGGCGGCGGACAGGTCCTTAAGGCTGCCGAGCAGGCGGCCGATCGGGGTCCTAGTCCCCGCGACGATGACCGACTGGGAACGGCTGGTGGTGTAACTCATGGTCTCGCTCACTTTTGTCACTTGGGCTGACGGCTGGATTTAGTCCGGGGCGTGCCGACGATGCCCGGGTGTAGTCGGCCATCACCTCAGGCTCGATGCTCGCACCTTCCCCCAGTAGCAGGACGACCTCACCCTCGTCAGGTCTTGAGGTCGAGCAGCTGGCTGATCCGTTCGCGTTGCATGACCGGGTCTCCCAGCCACAGCTCGGAAGACTTGGCGCGCTTGAAGTAGAGATGGGCCGGGTGCTCCCACGTGAAGCCGATGCCGCCGTGGATCTGGATGTTGTCGGCCGCGGCCCGGAAGTAGGCCTCGGAACACGTCGCTTTCGCCATGCTGGCGGCAAGAGGCAGCGAGCCGGGTTCGTCCTGCGCGCACCAGAGCGCATACCCTGACGCCGCGCGACCGGACTCGATTAGCATCAATATGTCCGCGCACTTGTGCTTGATGGCCTGAAAGGATCCGATCGGGCGGCCGAACTGGAGGCGGGTCTTCGCATAGTCGACGGCCATGTCGAGACACCGCTGGGCACCCCCGATCTGCTCGGCGGCAAGCACGGTCAGCGCGATGTCCCTGAGCCGGGGCAGGAGGGTGCCGGCATCGAGCTCGATCGGCTCGGCCGGGACATCATGCAGCTCGATGGTGGCGAAGCGCCGGGTCTGATCCATGGTCGGCTGGGCCTCCGCCGAGAAGCCGGGGGCATCCCGCTCCACGGCGAACAGCCCGATGCCGTCATCCGTCCGCGCGGCGACAAGAATGAGGTCGGCGCGATGCCCGTCGACAACGAACGTCTTGCGGCCGGACAGCCGCCAACCGCCGGAATCGGTCGCGGTAACACCGGTAACAGCGAGGTCCCAGTCGCCGCTTCCCGGCGCGACCGCGACCGTGGCGATGCAGGTGCCATCGACAATCTGCGGCAGCCAGCGCTGCTTGCTCTTGTCGTCGGTGGACAGGAGCAAGGCGTGCGTGGCGAGAACCGATGTCGAGAAAAACGGCACGCAGGCGAGCGCACCCCCGAGTTCCTCCGCCGCGATACCGAGCTCGACTATTCCCATGCCCGCACCCCCGTACTCCTCAGGAACGCTGACGCCCTGCAGGCCGAGCTGCTGCGCCATGCTGAGCCACAGCTGCTCGTCGATCCCGGAATCACTCGCCATCACCCGGCGGACATCGGCCTCAGCCGACAATGCGGCGAGAAAGCTCCGGACCACGGCCCGGAACTCGTCCTGCTCATCGGTGTAGGTGAAGTCCATCCCACGCTCCTCCCGCTCACGGGGACCAAGCCGGTCCGGGTCAGGGCCGGCCGGCGGCGAACCATGGCTGAGCGAAAGACCACAGTTGCCGCTCCAGTTCGATCTCGATGCTCTCCTCGTGCGTTGCCGCCACCCCGGCGTCGTCGAGCGTCGCCTTGATGCGCTGCGACAGGGACCTCGGTGCTCTGGCGGCCCGGCGCGCGAGCACGATGGCTTCCTCGAGGGTGGCGCTGTCGTCCACGCAGCGCCAGGCCAGGCCGATGCGCTCAGCGGTCGCGCCGTCGATGACCTCGTCGAACAACAGGGCCGCGCTGGCAACTGATCGTCCGAGCGCGCCCCGGAGCATCCACGAGGCGCCGCCGCCGGGATGCAGGCCCAATCGCACGAACCGGCTTTCGAAACGGGCGGAGTGGCCGGTGATCCGAAGATCGCACGCCATCGCAAGGTTGAATCCGGCTCCGACCGCGGGACCACGTACGGCGGCGACAGTGGGCAGGCTGGACGCGCGTACCCGCAGGAACGCGCTGTAGATCGTGCGCAGGATGGCCTCGTTCGCCTGATCGAGCTGACCGAGGTCGGCACCAGCGCAGAATGCTGATCCGCTGCCGGTGACAACGGCGGCGCGGACGTCGTCATCGGCCTCGATCAGCTCGAACGCTTCGGTAAGGTTGCCGGCCAGCGAAGGGGTCAGCGCATTGCGCCGCTGGGGGGCATCCAAGGTGACGACCGCGACGTTCCCGTCCGCCATGGCGAGGGTGACCTCGCCGATCCGCTTGGCAGCAAGCTTGGCGGTCATTTCCAGTTCGCCATCATGAAATCCATCTCCTCAGACGGCGAGCTGGGGATGATGAAACCTTCGGTCGAGCGAACCTCGTCCCAGTGGTCGCGCACTTCCTCGGCGGTGAGGTCCCGGCCGAAGTAGCCCGGCGTCAGCCCGATGAAATAGCGGGCGACGCGTCCGGCCCCGGCCGAGATGAACTCGCCGGTGGTCTGGCAGTCCTCGTGGGCCAGCCAGGCCACGGCGGGCGCGACGTAGGCCGGGTCGAGCGCGGCCGCCGTCTCGCTGTCGATCACGGATTCGGTCATTCGTGTCCGTGCCGCGGGCGCGATCGCGTTGACGTGGATGCCGTTGCGCTGGCCTTCGATCGCCAGAACACGCGTCAGGCCGATGATGCCCATCTTCGCGGCGCCGTAGTTGCTCTGGCCGAAGTTGCCGATGAGCCCGGAATTCGACGATGTGTTGACAATCCGGCCGTACTTCTTCTCGCGCATGATCCGGTAGGCCGGCCGGGTGACGAAGAACGTGCCGCGAAGGTGCACGTCAAGGACGGCGTCGATGTTCTCGGTGGTGAGATTGTGGAAGCTCTGGTCGCGCAGGATCCCGGCGTTGTTGATGAGGATGTCGACCGTTCCGTAGGCATTGACGGCCGCCTGCACGATCGATTGCGCGCTCTGCGGGGTGGACACCGAGTCGGTGTTCGCAATCGCACTACCGCCGGCGGCCTGGATCTCCCGGACGACCGTTTCGGCCGCGCCGACGGTCGGCGCGTCGCCGCTCACGGACGCGCCCAGGTCGTTGACGACCACATGCGCACCCCGGGCGGCGAGCAGGAGCGCGTACTCGCGCCCGAGGCCGCCGCCAGCGCCGGTCACGATCGCGACGCGGCCGTCGAATCTCAATTCTGAGGTCATCGTGCTCCTAGTTACCGGTGAACTTCGGTGATCGTTTCTCCGAGAAGGCGATGAGGCCTTCGGCCGCGTCGTGCGAGGTGAGGTTGTACCGCGCGGCCCGCTCAAGCTCCAGGCGCATGGTCGCGGCCACGCCGAGACCATTCTCGATGCTGTCGTTGATCACGAACTTCACGTTAGCCACCGCGAGCGGGCTCATCTCAGCGACGTAGGTCGCGAACTCCAGGCCGGCCGGAAGGAGCTCGTCATCCGGGACCACCCGGTTGACGATGTTCCACTCAAGCGCGTCGGCGGCGGACAGGATTCGGCCCGAGAAGATCAGCTCGCGGGCGCGGGGCGCTCCGATCGCCCGCGGGATGAGGGTGAGGGCTCCCCCCCCGCCCATCTGACCGAATCGAAGATGACCGTCGCCGATGCGGGCAGACTCGGCCGCGTAAGCGAAGTCGGAGCAGACGATGATTTCCAGACCGCCGGCGACGGCGACGCCGTTGACGAGTGAGACGACGGGCTTGGGGCCCATCCGCATCTCGAGGAAGGTTTTGTGGGCCTCTTCGAGGAAGTAAGACCAGCCGACCGGATCCTTCTGCATGGCAATGTACTTCTTGAGATCGCCGCCGGCCGAGAAGGCCTTTCCGGCGCCGGTGATCAGGATCGCGTGCACGCTGTCGTCGTCGGCGCATTCCCGCAGGCGCTCGCGGAGGCACTGCAACATCTCCAGGTCGAGCGGATTCAGCGACTCCGGCCGGTTCAGGGTCAGCACCGCGGCGTAGGCACCCGCGTCTCCCACGGGTTGCTTGTCGTACAGAACCGAGCTTTCTGATTCCGAATCAGGAGCCGTCATGCCGGTCAGTCCTCTCAGTGTTCATGGTCACCTGGTGCGTTCACGCGTCAGTTTCGCGGGATCTTGTTCCACGGCACTCCCTTGTCGACGCGGACGTCACCCGGAAGGCCGAGCAACCGCTCGGCCAGGACATTCTTCATGACCTCGCTGGTGCCGCCCTCGATTGAGTTGGCCCAGCTGCGCAGGAAGGCCTTCTGCGGGGTCGTATACTCCATCGCGATTTCCGGCCGGACCTTGTCATAGGTTCCGTACAGCATTCCTTCGGACCCGAGCAGATCGAGCAGCTCGGCGTAGATGTCCTGGTTGAGCTGAGCGGTGAGGATCTTTCCGATCGACCCTTCGGGGCCCGGGTCGCCTGGTTCCCGCCGTTGGCTCAGCCTGATGTTGGACAAGCGCAGGACTTCGGCGCGCAGCCACAGGGCGACGACACGGTGGCGGTACAACTCGGCCCGCAGCGGCTGGCTGGCACGCAGCTCGTCATACGCGGCCATCAAATGAGATACGGCGCCTGCCCCGCGCGGCGGGATGACGCCGCCGATCGAGACTCGTTCGTTCATCAACGTCGTGAGCGCGACGCTCCATCCCTGGCCGACAGATCCGAGCAGGCAGGCGCTCGGGACCCGGACATCGTCGAAAAATACCTCGTTGAACTCGGCCTCGCCGGTCATCTGATAGAGCGGCCGGACATCCACTCCGGGTGCGTGCATATCGAGCACGAACGCGCTCAGCCCGGCGTGCTTCGCGACGTCCGGATCGGTCCGGGCGATGAGCAGGCCCCAGGTCGCCCGGTGCGCCATCGTCGTCCATAGCTTCTGCCCGTTGATGACAAAGTCAGCTCCATCGGCGGCGGCCCGGGTCGCGAGGCCGGCGAAGTCACTGCCGGCGGACGGCTCGCTGAAAAGCTGGCACCAGATCTCCTCGCCGGCGAACAGGGGACGCAGCAGCCGCTCGCGCTGGCTGGGGGTGCCCCAGGCGACGATCGTCGGTGCGCACATCCCGTGACCGATGGGGTTGACCGCGGACGCATCCGGGGCACCCGCACCGTGCAAGACATGGTCGACGGCTGCCTGCAGCCGGACATCCGCCCCGAGACCACCATGGCCTACGGGAAAGTGCACCCAGGCCAGACCTCGGTCGAACTGGGCGCCGAGAAACTCATCAGCCGGGCAGGAACCAGGCGGATGATCGGCGAGCAGCTGCCGCGCCCTGCCGACGATCTCGGTCTCGTCAATCCGGTGTCCGTCCCCGGTCATGGTGAGATGACCTCGATCGCCGATTGCGTCAGCACGGCCACCGGGACCTTGTAGGTACCGCCAGGAAGGTCCCGCATCTCGATCGTCACTGGCGCTCCGACGTCGACCTGATCCGGGTCGCAATCGACGACACGCACGACGATGCGCGGGCCTTCGATAGCGCCGACTTCGACGACCGCGACGACGTACGGCGGGTCATACAACGGTACGGAGCTGTGATACATCGTTGTGTAGCTGTAGATCACGCCCGCCATCGGCGCCACTTCCGGGTGCAGCGTGACGCCGCAGACCCGGCAGGCCGTGAGCGGCGGATGCTGCCAGCGCCGGCACCGCGGGCAGCGGCTGAGCACGAGGCGGCCTTCCGCGGCGCCGCGCCAGAACGGCTCGGTCAGTCCGTCGGGTACCGGTTGAAAAGCCCGCAGCGCAGCGTCAGTCCCAGCCATGGTCACGCCGCCTCGTACAGCAGGGCCCCGCCGTAAGGCCCGCCGCCCGCGGTGACGACCGCGGTGCGCGCCCCCGGCACCTGACGCTGGCCGGCCTGCCCGCGCAGCTGCTCGACGGCTTCGACGTGATGGTTGAATCCATGGATATAGCCCTCGGACAGCAGTCCGCCGTGCGGGTTGACGACCACGTCCCCGCCGTAGGTGGCGCGGCCTTCGCGGAAGAAGTCACCGCCCGCGCCCTTGTCGTAGAACCCAAGGCCCTCCAGCGAAACCAGCAAGGTGTAGGTGAAGCAGTCGTAGATGCAGGCGACGTCGATATCTGCGGGCCGGATACCAAAGCGGTTCCAGAACCGCTTCGCCACCTTGGCCGTGTACATCTCGGTGAAGTCCGGCCAGTTGTTCCACGAGCCGCCCGAGTTCCAGGTGAATTCACCGCCGCGCAGGTACACCGGCGGCTGAGCGAGGTCACGGGCGCGCTCCGCCGTCGTCAGCACGATCGCGCACGCGCCGTCGACTTCGAGCGAGCAGTCGTAGACCCGCAGCGGAGCGCTGATCATCCGCCCTTGCAGGTACTGGTCGAGCGTCAGCTCGCTGCGCATAACGGCGTGCGGATTGCGCGCCGCATGCGCCCGCTCAGCGACGGCGATCGCGCCGAGATCCTCGGCCGTCGTGCCGTACTCAGCCTGATGGCGCCGGGCCCACATGGCGAACCACTGCGGCGGTATCGCATACCCGGACGCGAAGTCGAACTGCTGGTCGCCATGAGTGAGCAGACTGGCCATGCCCTCGGCGTCGCCGTAGCGCAGGCCCGACCGTCCGCACAGCGAGCGGAACACGACCGCGTAGCTGCACGCTCCGGATGATAGCGCCATCGCCGCCGAGTGGACCGAGGTGTACGAACCGGTTCCGCCGCCGTACACATCAAGGTTCCAGGTGAGCTCGTCCACGCCTATCGCGTACGGCACCTGCCCGAAGGTCGCGCTGTCGTTCATCGCGTAGGACGCGCACCCGTCGATATCGGCTGGGGTGAGACCGGCGTCGGCAATCGCGTTGCGGGCCGCCTCGGCGCCGAGGGTCAGCGGCGTCCGGGCCGCGTTCAGGTCCCGCGTGTACGCGGTGCGGCCGATCCCGACGACGGCGACATCAGTCGTCTGCCCACTATCCATCCAGCCCGCTCCTGTGTCTGCGCGGCGCAGCAGCCGCTCGGTCATAATAGTACACTGTCTGCTCAGTATATTCTTGCTCCGCGGCAGAGTTGCTCACCGTGACTTCCAGACAGGGGCGCGCTTCTCGGCAAATGCCATGGCGCCCTCTTTCGCGTCCTCGGTCTGCATGATGGTGTCTGCGTACTTCTCCCTGAAGTGGACGGCGTATTCGAGAGGCACGTTGACGCCGACCTTCACAATTCGCTTGACATCCTGCACTGCGAGCGGCGGATTTTTCGCGATCGCGGCCGCGATCTTGTCGGCCTTCTCGAATAGTTCGTCCCGGTCTTCGGCCAGCTCTTGAATAAGCCCGATCTCGTACGCGCGCTGAGCTGTAATCGGCTCGCCGGTCATCGTCATCAGCAGGGCTTCGCCCAGCGGAATCATCCGCGGCAGGTGCGTGGTGCCGACGCCCGCGATGATACTGCGCTTTACTTCGGGGATCGCGAACTGCGAGGTGCGGGTGGCGATGCGGATGTCGCATATCATGGCCAGCTCGCAGCCGCCGGCGAAGGCATACCCGTCCACCGCGGCAATCAGTGGCTTGCGGCAATTTTCCATCTTCAGCAGCATCTGCGGTTCGCGCCTAGAGCCGGTACGGCGCGGATCACGGTCAGTGCCGGCGAACGACGCCACCTCTTTCAGGTCCGCGCCTGCAGAGAACGCCCGGCCGCCTTCGCCGGTAATGACGGCGACCAGCAGTGACGTGTCGGCCTCGTACTCCTCGATCGCCATGGGCAGGGCATGCTGCAGCTCGAGGTTCAGCGCATTCATCGCCTGGGGCCTGTTAAGCGTGATGTAGCAGGTACTTCCCCGGACTTCGTATTTAAGCGAGTCCGGCGGGCTGAACGACATCACGTGCCTCCGTTTCTAGCACTGCCTGGCCATCAGTTCCCCGGCCGGCTGCGCGGCAGGCCAAGCTTTCGCTCGGCGATGATCTCGCGCATGATCTCGCTCGTTCCGCCGTAGATGGTGCCGACGACGGCTTTGCGATGCGCGGCTTCGACCGCTCGCACGAAGTCGTCGCCTTCCTCGCCCTGCAGCACGGCATCTTCGCCGATGAGGTCGAGCAGCGATGACAGATTCCGCTGATCGCCTTCGGTCGTATACAGCTTGGCTAGCGCCCCTTCGACGGCCGGCATGCCGCCGGTTCGCACCATCCAGGTGACCCGGTCTGCCATCAGTCGCGCGACCTCGGTCTCGATGGCGATATGCGCCAGCCGGTCACGCACGACCGGATCGTCGAGCAGAGGGGCGCCGCCGTCCGCCTGCTTGACCGAGCGGGCCCAGGCCGCGCCGCGGTCCGCCCAGGTCGCCCCGGTCGGAGGCGCGCTCACGACTCGCTCGTAGACGAGGGCAACGCGCATGACTCCCCACCCGCCGTCCACCTCGCCGACCCGGTAGGTGTCGGGTATCCGCACATCGCTGTAGAACGTCGCGTTCGTGCGCTGGCCGCCCAGCGTGTGCATCGGCTGAATCTCCACCCCGGGCGCATCGAGCGGCACGAGGAACATCGTCAGCCCGCGGTGCTTGGGTACGTCGAGATTGGTGCGGCACAGCAGAAAGACATGCGTGCTGGCATCCGCCGTGCTGGTGAACATCTTGCTGCCGTTGATGACCCATTCATCGCCGTCCCGTACGGCGCGGGCTTTCGCCGCGGCGACATCCGAACCGGACCCCGGCTCGGTGTAGCCGAGTACCACCGTCATCTCGCCCCGCGCCGCCGCGGAGAGCCAGTCCTTCTTCTGCTGCTCGGTACCGACATGCAGCACGGTATTGAGCACCATCGACGTCGTGTTCCAGGCCGAGGTATGCGCGCCGGCGCCGGCGATCTCCTGGAAAACCGCCGTGGCCAGCGCGGGATCCGCTCCTGACCCGCCGTATTCAGCCGGCCAGCTCGCACCGAGAAAACCGTCCGCGGCCAGGCGCCGGTGCAGCTCTGGCGTCTGGTGGGTCCCGGTGCTCTCCTGCTCCTCCACCCACTTCGGGTCGAGGTTCCGCGCCACCCAGGCCCTGGCCGCGGCGCGGTGCTCGAGATAGGCGTCCTCTGGCTTGAATTCCATCTCAGACCTCCGCCCCGGGGCCGAACGCGCCGGCCGTGCGCAGCTTGTCGTAGTCCTCGCCCGCGATACCGAGCCGCTCGGCCATGAGCTCCTCGCTGTGCTCGTCTATCCGCGGGATCGCGTACGCCGGCTGCCGCCATCCGTTGGGGTTGGCGGGAACGCGGATGACCCGGCCGAGCCCGTCATCGACTTCTTCCAGGAAGCCCAGTTCGGCGATCGCCTCGCTGGAGAGAATGTCGCGCGGGGTCGCGACGAGCCCGCCAGGAACACCGAACCGCGATATCGTCTCGACGACTTCCGCGGCCGGCCGGCCCGACGACCACTCGGTGATCGCGGCGGTGACGGCGTCGATGTTCTGGTCGCGCTCGACGTAATGCGCGTACCGCGGATCGGTGGCCATCCAGTCCTGGCCTATGGCCAGGGCCAGCCGGCCCCACAGGCGGTCGGTGTTGACCGCGATGGTGACGTAGCCATCCGCGGCCGGGAAGATGCCGTACCCGGCCGTGCGCAGCGAGCGCAGCTCGACACCCAGACCCTCGATGATCTGCTCGCCGGTGACGTTGATCGAGTTGAGCGCCAGCAGGGTCTTGACCATCGAGATGTCGACGTGCTGCCCGACGCCGGTACGCTCCCGGACCAGCAGGGCGGTGACGATGGCGCCGTAGGCGGCCATGCCCGACCCCATGTCGCCCAGCGGGAAGCCCAGTTTCAGCGGCGAGCCGTCCTTGTAGCGCTGCATGCCGGCGACGCTGCTCTCCGATTCCGCGACGATGGAGAGTCCGCCGCGCTTGGCCAGGTCCCCGGCGGTGTCGAACCCGCCGAACAGGCTGATCGAGCAGGTGACGAGCTCAGGGCGAGCCTCGCGCAGCTTGGAGAACCCGAGTCCAAGCCGGTCGAAAACGCCGGGTGTGAAGTTCTCGATGACAACGTCGGCCTGCCGGACGAGCTGCTCGGCGATCCGGAGCCCTTCCGGGTTCTTCAGGTCGAGGCAGATGCTCCGCTTGCCGCGGTTGACGGCAGCGGAGTACGAACTGATGATCTGTCCCTTGTCATTCACGCGCTTCGGACCGCGGGTGCGGGAGAATTCGCCACCGGGCGGCTCGACCTTGATGACGGTCGCGCCCGCGTCCGCGAACATCTGCGTACAGAACGGGCCGGCCAGAATTTGTGTGAAGTCCAGCACCACATAGCCGGACAGCGGCCCTGCCGTAGCGGTCAACGTATCCTCCTGTGCACTCAGCGGCACAACATGCCGGTCAGGCGGTTGCTTTCTTGCCGCCGCCGGGCCGGTTGCGGGGCAGCCCGAGCCTGCGCTCGGCGATCACCTCGCGCATGACCTCACTGGACCCCGCGCCGATGGTGCTCACGATGCTCCTGCGGTGCGCGATGTCGACGGCCCGGACGAAATCGCTCGCGTCGTCGCCCTGCAGCACTGACTCCTCGCCGATCAGGTCGCGCAGCGACGACAACTGGCGCTGCCCTGTTTCAGTGGAATACAGCTTGCTCGCCGCGGCTTCATCACCTGGCATCCCGCCCGTCTGCACCATCCAGGCGACGCGGGCGGCCAGCAGGCCGGAGATCTCGTTTTCGATCGCGATGCGCGCCAGGTGATCCCGCACGACCAGGTCCCCCAGCAGCGTTCCGCCCTCTGGGCGCCGTACGCCGCGGGCCCACTGCGCGCCCTGGTCGGCCCAGGACCCGGTGTAAGCCTCGGAGAGGATGCCCCGCTCCAGCATGAGGGCCGTCCGTATCACGCCCCAGCCGCCATCCAGGTCGCCGACCCGGTTCGCGTCGGCCACGCGCACGTCGGTGTAGAAGGTCGCAGTGGTGATCTTGCCCAGCGTATGAACCGCGCGGATCTCGACCCCGGGCGAATCGAGCGGAACGATCAACATCGACAGTCCGTGATGCTTGGGCACGTCCGGGTTGGTGCGGCACAGCAGGAAGACATGCGTGCACACCTCCGCGTTGCTGGTGAACATCTTGCTGCCGTTGATGACCCACTCATCACCGTCCTTAATGGCGCGGGTCTTCGCCGCGGCGGCGTCCGAGCCCGACCCGGGCTCGGTGTACCCGAGCGCCACGAGCATCTCGCCCCGCGCCGCGGCCGGCAGCCAGGTACGCTTCTGCTGCTCAGTCCCCACCTGCAGCACGGTGCTGAGCACCATCAACGTGGACGACCAGGCGTCGAGGAGCATCCCGGCCTTGCTGATCTCCTGGAACACGGCGACCGCCAGGCCCTGATCGACCCCGGATCCGCCGTACTCCTTGGGCCAGGCCGCCCCGAGAAAGCCGTCGGCCGCCAGGCGGCGGTGCAGCTCCCACGTGTGGGCGCTGCCGGTGAGCTCCTGCTCGCGCCGCCACTGGGGATCGACATTCGCCGCCACCCACGCCTTGGCGGCGGCGCGGTAGTCGCGATAGGCATCCACCTGCTTGAATTCCATCTCAGGCCTCCGTGCCATCGTCACTGGCCGTCTTGTCCCACAGCTGCGCCGCGAGGATCTGGTACTCCCGCGGGCTGGATCCGATAGCCAGCGGCCAGGCCTTGGCGCGGCGCCAGTACAGCTGGATGTCGTACTCCAGGGTGTACCCGTAGCCGCCGTGGAACTGGAGCGCCTCGCGGCAGGTGCGGAAGGCGATGTCCGCGGCCGCCAGGAAGGCCATCGTGGCCAGTGCGTCCGCGTGCACGGGATCTTCGTCTCGCGCCCATCCCGCCTTGTAGACCAGCAGTTCGGTCCCGTCACCGGCGGTCGTGACATCGGCCAGGCGATGCTGGATCGTCTGGAAGCTGCCGATCGTGACGCCGAAGGCCTGCCGGTTCTTGACGTAGTTCACTCCGATGTCGAGCGCCTGCGCAGCCAGTCCGGTCAGCGCGGCGCCGGTGAGCAGCCGCCACAACGACACGACCCGGCCATGCAGCCGCTGCGCCTCTGCCCCGGCAGCGAGCACGACTCGCTCCTGGCTATCGGCTCGCAAGTCCCAGTCCGCGATCGGCGAGTCGGCCAGGTTGCGTGGCGAAGCAGCGTAAGGCTTACTACCCGATCGGGTCACGACGACCAGCTCGCTGCCGTCGAGCGCGACGATCAGGTCAGCGACGGCGCCCGCGGGTGCTAGCCGCGCGACTCCGCCGATGGCCGGCCGCAGGGCCACAGTCGGCAGGATCTGACCTTCGGCGATCCCGGCAATGAAGCGGTGACCGGCCTCGGCTGCCGCGAGCACGTCGACCGCGGCGGTAGCTTCGACATAAGGGATCGGCGCGAGATGACGTCCGAATTCCCTGGTGACGAGCACCAGATCGAGGCTCGAGGCATCGCCGCCGCCGAGGGATTCGGGAACACCCATGGTGATGGCACCTGTCTGCACGGCGGAGTGCCACAGATCACTATCGAACCCGAGCGGCTCCGCCGCACGCAGCCGCGTGAGAGGCGCCTCCTTGGCGAAGAAGTCGGCGAACGCCTCGCGTACCGACTCCTGCTCCTGCGTCCATGCAAGATCCACCAGTTTTGTCCCTACTCTACGTGTCTGATCAAGGGAGGGCATGCGTACCGCCGTCAGCCGACGGCCACGACGAAGGCGCTGACCACCGTATGTATACTACACGTCAGGTATACTACGTCAAGACTAGGTCACCTGCGCGGGCCCGGTGTTCGCTGGGCTAGCGCTTCGGCGGCACGTGCCGCTGTCCGATCGAGTGAACTCTTGACAGCGGCATTTTAGTTCGATAGTTGTATAATTGAAAAACACTATTCCGCTTGAGCGCGGTTTTCGCTGAAGTGTCGAGAGGCTACTGCCATGCCTGAGAGCTACATTACCGATGCCATGCGCGGCGCAATCGGCACCGAGACGGAACGGCGAGTCTCATACCCGGTCTCGGCGTCCGATATCCGCCGATGGGCGCTAGCGGTCTACTATCCGGAGCTGCCGCCGCGTGAATACATTGATGAGGACTATGCGGCCCAGCAGCCCAGTGGCGGAATAATAGCCCCGCAGGAGTTCAATCCTTTCGCCTGGCTGGTCGCCAAGCGGATCTGGCCCGAAGTTCTGCCCGACCGCCTCAATCTTGACCGCATCGAAATCATACTCGGCGTGCCCGGCCCAGGCCTGAAATCTGGGTTTAACGGTAGCAACGAGGCCGAATACGGCGTGCCGATGCGGCCGGGCGATGTGATAACAGGCGTGGCCCGGCTGGCGGGTTACTCGGAGCGGTCGGGCCGGTTCGGACTCATGCTGTTCACCACAATTGAAGATACCTGGACCAATCAGAACAACGAGACTGTCAAGCGCTACAGAAATACGCTGATCCGTTACTAGCGAGCAACCAGACCCACGGGACAGATGATGACTCAGACCGAAACCGCGCGCACCGCCAAGGTCGGCGACACCTTGCCGACATTCCAGCGCACGACCGGCTTTCACAACTGGAACCGCTACGCCGCGGTCAACGACGAATTCGTGCCGCTTCATATGGATGATGAGGCCGGCCGCGCCGCGGGATTTCCCACCGCATTCGGAATGGGCAATCTCCAGTTTGCCTACATGCACAACATGATTCGCAACTGGACCGGCGCGGAAGGCTGGATCACCAGAATCGGCTGCCAGTTCCGCTCCGTCAATACCAGGGGGATGACGGTGACCACACGCGGTGTGGTCACCGCCATTCGCGAGGGGGACGGCACCAAGACCATCGACCTCGATGTCTGGACCGAAGACGACGACGGCAACAAGCTCGCCCCTGGAACGGCTACGGTCACGGTCCGGACTTGATCGAGAGCACCTTGGCGGTCACCCGGGCAACCGGGTGACCGCGACTTGTCAGGTCAGGTGAGGTATTACCTGGCGGCCTATATCGTCGTACATTCTGTCCGACTGCTCAGCGCCAGTCTCCCTACCGGGGGGCATTATCCACAGTCGCGTGATACCAAGTTCCACCAGCGCGGAGATCCGCTCGATGCAGTAAGATGCCGGCCCGATGATCGCGAACAGGTCGAGAAACTCGTCGGAGAGGGTCTGGGCGTACTCCGATGTGCCGAGAGCGTGATCCTGCGTCCGGTACGCACCGCTGAGCCGCGTTGCCGTCTCACGTTCATTTTCTGACAGGTCCGCGAGGGGCTTGGCCGTGTTCATCGCGGTGAAGCGGTGAGCGAGGGCGGCGAGACCGCGCACCAGATCACGCCCGTAAGATATGTCGTCGGTGACGACCATGTGCACATAGGCGCCCATCGCCAGTGAATCCGGATCTTTACCGCTATCGCGGCACGCCGCCTTCGCCTGCTCGATCGCCCAGGCAATACGCACCGGGTCGGCACTGACCGTGAATGATACCCGCTCCGCGTGGCGCGCACCGATGGCAATCACTTTCGGTCCGGTAGCCGCAAGGTCCATGGGGGGCTTGGCCATATCCACGTCGGCGGCCCACAGTCCCACCGGTGATCCGTCGGTATCTCGCCCTGGCGTCCCTCCGCTGAGGTATTCCTGTATTTGCGTCACGCGCAGCTCGAATTCTTCGAGAGCGACCGGCTTCCGGCCTATCTTGTGGACCGATGAGTCGCCACGGCCCAACCCGAGCACAAACCGTCCGCCGGAGTAGAAGTACGCCGCCGCCGCGGCCGATGCGGTGACTGACACGTCCCGCGTAGCGGGATTGGTCACCCCGACAGCCAGGCTCAGCGTGGATGAGCCCTCGATGGCTTGCCCCAGTGAAACCCAGGTCTCGGGGCTGAAGTGCTGGCTGTCGGACAGAAAGCCGCCGTACCATCCCGTCTCCTCTGCCTGGCGGGCCAGCTCAGCCGGTCCTCGCTTGACAGCGAAAGGACGCATCCTCAGGTGCTTGTACAACTCCACCGTCATAGGGGCCTCCTTATCCCTTGGCTCTTTTCACCTAGTCACGAGGGTCGTTCGGAACCGACCAGGACGTGAATCGGAAGAGCGCGCCGTGCGTGGTTTCCGGGTCGATCAGGATCGTCTGGTCGTCGCGATGGGTTACGCGAAGATCCTTGCTGGTGAGGTACTTCTCGGCTTGCGCGAGGTCAGCGACCTTCCATGCGGCCGCGTGATGTATTTCGCCGTTTGCTTCGAGGTCACGGCTCGCGTAGGTGTCTTGCTGAGTGGGCTGAGCCAGCTCGACTATGGTCTCGCCCAGGGCAACGTACGCGTTTTTGGTACCGGTCAGCTCCGACTCGTTCTCGTGCAGCAGAGTCCCGCCGAGCACGTCCACGTAGATGTGCTTCGCGCGATCGAGGTCGCGGGTGACCGAGGTGGTGTAGGAAAGCCGCTCAAGGGTCGTCGGGTGGTGGTCACGCCAGTAGTTGACATCGAAGTCCGGCCTTTCGCGAGGGTCGGTCTCGTGGATGGGCCTGTCTATCCCGGCGAATTCGAGCTGGCCGACGGTGTCTTTCGGATGGGTCATGATCGGCAAATGCGGGGGCTCGTTTGCGGCGAAGCCGCCGTTAACGAAGGTGCGAATGCCGGCGTCGTGGCACGCCTGCCAGATAGGGTCGACGTCCTCACAGAACACGGCGATGGAATGCCAGCGCGAGCCGAAGCGTGTGTAGAACTTGCCGAGCGACGCTTTCTCCCAGCCCTCGACCCGGAACGCGGGGGCCAGCGGCTCGATGACGCAGTCCCCTAGGATAACCAGGGACGCGTCGCGGATCTCGGCTTCCATGTAGAGACCGTCGTACCATCCTCGCTTGACGTCGAAAACGTCGTCGTACCATGCTTCCAGCGCCGGGAGATCCCCCGTCATGTGGATCAGGTGAAAGACCTTGAGATATTTCATGGCATGCCCCAATCAGGCGTAGGTACGGTCACCATCTCTTGGTACACTGACTGTACCGGATACGGAGGCCTGAGTGAAGCTCAATGTTCTCGTCGACGAGTGCGGCTACCTCGAGTCCCCCCGGTGGCACGACGATGCGCTTTGGCTCTCGGATTTCGACGCCCGCCAGGTCTTGGCCGTACGGGAGGGCGGGGACGTACGGATCGTCGCTGAGATCGAGGGCGTACCGTCAGGGCTCGCGTTCGTCGAGACAGGCCTTCTCGTCGCGTCGATGCGGGACCATAAAATCGTGCACGTGGACGCGGCTGGCTCCGTGTCGGCATGGGCTGATCTGTCTGCGGTAGCCGTCGGCCAGCTCAACGACATGGTCATAGACAGCTTCGGCAACCTCTACGTCGGATGCTTCGGCTACGAGCTGGGGGAAAAGCCCAGGCCTGGCCCGCTGCTCCATGTCGACTCGCAAGCCCGGGTGGGCGTCGCCTGCCGGGACCTCATGTTCGCCAACGGAATGGCCATCGCGGGCGACGGGGCGACTCTCGTCGTCGCGGAGTCGGCGGCGCGCCGCATCACGACTTTCCGGATCGGACCTCGAGGCGACCTCCATGACCGTGAGGTCATCGCTGAGCTGGGAAGACGTCAGCCGGACGGTCTGTGCATCGACGCAGAGTCCGGGATCTGGATCGCATCGCCTTTCACCGAGGAGTTCGTGCGGCTAGCCGAAGACGGCACCGTTACGCACGTCGTTCCCACGCCCGGCCGCTGGGCCGTCGCGTGCGCCCTCGGCGGAGCCGACGGCTCGACGCTCTTCGCCGTGACCGCGGAGACCGATCTCGCACGATTCGCCCGCGGGGAGTCGCGCGGTCGCGTCGAGACAGCCACGGCACCGGTACCCGCCCGCATCAACTCAGTGAGGTACTGATGGACTTCTCCTGGTCGCCGGAGCAGCGCGTTCTCCACGAGAACGCGCGCGGAGTAGCACGTGATGCCGTCTCCCGCTACGGAGCCAGCACTGACGCGTGGATGAACGGGTTCGCAAAGGAGTTCGCGCGCGAGCTCGCCGCGCACGGCTGGATCGGGATGAGCTGGCCGGCCAGTCATGGCGGCAGTGGCGGCAGCCCCCTCGACCGTTTCATCGTCGGCGAGGTCATGATCGCGGAGGGTGCGCCGATAGCTGCCTCGTGGTTCGCCGACCGTCAGGTCGGTCCGGCGATCATCGGCTACGGTACCGAGGATCAGCAGCGACGCTTCCTGCCAGGCATCCTCGCGGGCGAGATGACGTGGTGCATCGGCATGAGCGAGCCCGGTGCAGGCAGTGACGTTGCCGCACTGCGCACCTCGGCCCGGCGCGATGGCCGGCACTGGGTCATCAACGGACAGAAAATCTGGACAAGCTTCGCCGCGGTGGCCGACTACTGCTACCTCATCTGCCGGACATCGACCGAGGCGAGGCCTCATCTCGGAATCAGCGAGATCGTGGTGCCGATGGATGCGCCAGGCATCACCGTCCGCCCGATCGCTGACATGGCCGGCGGACACCACTTCTGCGAGGTGTTCTTCGATGATGTCCGCGTCCGGGCCGACAATCTCATCGGCCAGGAGGGGGCGGCGTTCAGCCAGACGATGCGGCAGCTTGAGCACGAACGTGGCGGCATCGACCGGCTAGTGTCCAACCGGCTCATCTATCTCCTCGCCAGGACTCGCGCGGACCTGACCAGGGCCTCGGTACGGCAGGAGGTTGCGGCCCTCGAAACCGCCTATCACGCAGGCCGGCTACTGGTGATACGGGAAAGCCTGCGGCAGGGCCCTGCCGGGTTCTCCGCGGTCTCGAAGAGGTTCTGCACCGTCCACGAGCAGCGCGTCGCGCAGTTCGCCTGGTCGACGCTCGGTATGGACGCGACGGGCTGGGACCTCATCGGACGGGCACTTTGCTACTCCCCGAGCTACACGATTATGGGCGGCACCCACGAGATCCTCGGTAACATCATCGGAGAGCGCGTGCTGGCCCTGCCGCGCTGACCGGCCAGGGCGCACCGCCCCTACGGCACTGCACTCGGGCAGCCAGCTAGCCCGGCGAGCTCCCTGCCGTACACGTGCCGCTGGCCGTTGCCCCTATTGTTCTGTGAGCGTAAGCTCAAGGTGCAATTGTCCTAGTCGCCTGGGCGCACTTATCGTGGCAGCCCGGGGAGCGTCGCTCCAGACCTTGGTGACGTAGTCGAGTCACCAAGAATGGATTGATGAGCATCCCTGAATTGGCGAGAGGAAATGCCAACTGGCTAGCGGGCCGGCTCCCAGGCGGGCGGATGTCGCCGCGTCGCGGGACGGCTTCGGCTGGCTCCTCGCCAACGGTGAATCGGCAAGGCCGACGGACCTCCGGAGGATACGCGCGGCTGGCTGATGTTCCCGGACGCCTGGCATCGGGCGGGCGCGGCCCCACGGGTCGGATCGGCCGAACGCAGGTGCTTCATGCCGCATCCGGGCAGAGAAGCTGCTGGCGCCGCTGCTCATGCGGGGACAAGAGCGCCGTTTCGGCTCCGGCCTCGTTCGCTGACCTCGCGCCGTCGTCGCGCTGGTCGCCAGCGCTCCCCGCAGCGGCGTTGACCGAGAAGACCCTGGCCGGCCGCGAAGATGCCCGCCGCCATGCGCCAGATCCCAAGGATTGAGAGAACACCATGACCGCCACCGATCTCGACCTCGGCCAGCTCACTCTCCGCGTCGGACCAGGGAATCGCGGCCGCGAGGTCTGCCTCCTGGAGGCCGCAGCATGGCTCGCCGGAGAACCTCACTCTGACCATCCGCGGTGTGTCTCCCTGGTCCTGGGGACGTTCGGCCGCCGTCTGAACGACGTCCTGCCCGACCGCAAGCGCCAGCATCTCAAGCCCTGCATCCCGGGGCTGCTGAACACCGCGGGAGACGGCCGGGACGAGACCCGCTGCTACATGGCCCTGGACTGGCTGATCCGCACCTGGACACCGCAATGGCTCGACCTGGCCGGCCGCACAGACCAGGCCGCCGCACTGCGGGAAATGCACAGGATCACCGACCTATTCGCCGCGCAAGCGGCCAGAACGATGCTCCGCGACGCGTGCGGTAACGCGGACGCCGCCAGGGCCGCGCCTGAGTCCGCGGCGTGGGACGTGGCGTGCGACGCAGCGTGGGCCGCCGTCCGGGACTCCGCCGGGCCCGCCGCCGGGGACGCTGCCGGGACCGCGGCTGTGACCGCAACCAGGGCCGCAATCAGGGCCGCAATCAGGGCCGCAATCAGGGTCGCAGTCGGGGCCGCAGCCGGGGCCGCAGCCGGGGCCGCAGCCAGGGATGCCGCCGGAGATGCCGCCTGGGCGGCGACCAGGGCCGCAGCTGGGGCCAAGCTCGCCCCTACAGTCGCGCGGCTGCAGGACTCCGCCATCGCTCTCTACGCCGACCTGATATCGAACAAAGACGATATGTCGCAAAGGAATAGGGGTACCCAGAGCGGTGCAGTAGCCTGTGATCGTGCTGGAGCGGCCGGAGGTGGGCGAAAACTACTCAGGCTCGGCTACGCCGACGGCAGCCAGGAACCCCGGAATATCCTGATAGAAAACCTGGATCTCGGCCAGCTTGCCGTCCTTGAAAGTGAAGAACTCTGCTAGCGGAGTTGTATACGAGCGTCCAGTCGCACGACTGACGGCAGTGATGACATTGAGCTTGACCACCTTGCCGGCATGCTCGGCGTACCAGATCGGGCCATCCGACCACGACTTCCACGTAGCACCGAAGGTTCGGCGGAACTGGTCAAACCCTTCGAGCCCGCGGAACTCGCCCCCGTACGGAATGGAAGCTGGCTCGTGGATGACTACGTCGCTGGATACCATCGAACGGGCCTCGTCATAGCGCCCTGACATCATGAGGCCCACGAAGGTCTGCAGCCGTTCGGTATCGGTGGTCATGTCCGTGGTCATGTCATCAGATCCCTTAACGTCAAGCCGCTGCTGAACGCACCCGGCAATGATACTTTATGATCAGTATACTTAGCCGAGACGCATCGTGGTTGCGGTCCTCCTCCAGGATGGTGATTTCCGGCTCACGGTAGCGCAGGGAGAAAGGCGGACAATCCCCGATGCCACAGCTGGGCGATGAGAAGAGTCCGACCGTCATCGTGGTCGGCGGCGGCAAGATGGGAAGCGGCATCGCACAGCGATTCCTCCAGGCCGCCTATCAGGTGAGCTGCGTGGATGTCGACGACGACGCAGGCGCGCGGGTGACGGAGACGGTCACCCGAGGCTTGTCCCGATGGGCCGCCAAGACCGGGCAGCCGGAGCAACGCGACCAGGCGCTCGCACGATTCACTGTGCACGCCGACGGTCCTCCCGACGTCGATCCCGCTCTCATCGTCGAGACAGTCCCTGAGGTGGCGGCGGTTAAGCATTCCGTGCTCGCCCAGTACTCCGCGCGGTATCCAGCCACGGTACTGGCCAGCAATACGAGCGCACTGTCGATTGACGTCCTGGCCAGCTCGGTGGACGATGCGGGGCGCTTCCTCGGCATGCACTTCTTCAACCCCGTGCCCCGATCGGCACTGCTTGAGATCGTCCGCGGCGGCAGTACGCGCCCCGACGTGCTGAGGTCGGCTCACGACCACGCGCGGCGGCTCGGTCTGACCCCGGTCGAGGTACGCGACTCACCGGGATTCGCAACGAGCCGGCTCGGCATCGCCGTCGGCCTCGAGGCCATCCGCATGGTCGAGGAGGAGGTTGCCTCGCCCGCGGACATCGACATCGCGATGGTGCTTGGCTATCGCTTCCCTGTCGGACCGCTCGAGCTCAGCGACCTCGTAGGACTCGACGTTCGCCTGGCTATCGCCGAGCATCTGCACGCGTGCCTGGGCGAACGCTTCAAGCCGCCCGGCCTGCTGCGGGCGATGGTCCGGGCAGGACTGCTGGGCGCCAAGTCCGGCGCGGGTTTCTATGTCTGGGACGGTACCACGAAGGGGGCAAGCAGTCCGCTACGCGATCTGATCGCTAGATAACCACTTCAACGCAAAGGAGTCGCCAGATGGCCCACGAATCTCAGGAGCTGACCGGCCGGGTTGCCATCGTGACGGGTGCCAGCCGCGGCATCGGACGATCGATCGCCATGGAGCTAGCGTCGCACGGGGCTCGTGTCGTACTGGCTGCCCGGACGCTCACATCGGGATCGGGACCTCTCGAGGGCGGGATCATAGACGCCGCGGGGCAGATTGAGGCTGCCGGAGGACAGGCCCTAGCCATCGCCACCGACCTGGCCGACATCAACTCCCGTGAGCAGCTCATCGGCCGCACCCTCGAAGAGGCAGGACCGGTCGATATCCTGGTCAACAACGCGGCGGTCACCTACTTCATGCCGTTGGCGGACATCCCGCTCCGCCGGTTCGACCTGATGTTCGAGATTCAGGTTCGCGCGCCATTCCATCTGATGCAACTGGTGATTCCGGGGATGAAAGCCCGGCGGCAAGGCTGGATCCTCAACATCTCCTCGATCGTGTCCGGCCATCCGGCCGTGCCACCTGAAGCATGGCACGAGGACATCAACGGCACCGTCTACGGGATGTGCAAAGCGGCGCTGGAACGGATCTCGACCGGAGCCGCGGCTGAACTCTACGACTACGACGTTACGGTGAACTCGCTGGCTCCGAACCGGGTCGTTCCCACCCCGGGCACTGTGTTTCACCAGCTAACCTCGGCCGACGACCCCGAAGCGGAAAGCATCGACGTGATCACGCGGGCCGCGCTGGCCTTGCGATCCGCTCAGATCCTCACGGCGCCGTGCATTGTGCGGATGCTGTCCCGTGTCAATGTACTTTCTTTTTTGTCAATGAATCTTGCTCGTCTGGCATCTTCTGTCACCAAAGTTTCCTCACGCGTGGCGTGGTCTGCGCCGGAGCGTGGGCTGTGATGCAGTCTGAGGCGGCTGGGGGCGCCGGTGCGGGGTTTGAGCTGTGTTTTCTCGAGACGGCGGGGGCTGAGCGCGGCGAGTTCCCTGTTTCGTGGCCGGGACTCCGGCCGGAGGGGTTTCTTCCTGTCCGCGAGTTCCGGTGGTCCAGTGGCAAGGGGCATCTGCCGGGGTTGTGGTGGTCGGCGACGGTTGGCGCTCACGTGGGGTATGAGTCCTGGCTCGAGCGGGTCACGTGATGCTGCTGGACTTCGACCCGGAGGTCGCCGCGATCGCGGGGCATCCGTTCTGGCTGCGCTGGCGTGACGATGCCGGACGGTCCCGGCGTCACGCGCCGGACTTGTCCGCCCGGATGGCTGACGGTTCCGCCATGATCATCGATGTGCGTCCTGATGACCGGATCGAGCCGAGGGACGCGGGGGCCTTCGATGCCACCAGGAAGGCATGCGAGCTGGCCGGATGGGGTTTTAGGCGGGTAGGCGTCCCGGATCCGGTGCGGGTGGCGAACGTTGCGTGGCTGGCGCGTTACCGGCAGCGGCGATGCGGTTCGCCGGACGTGGCCCGCCTGCTGGTGAAGGCAGTCGCCGAGCCGGTCCCGCTGATGGCCGGAGCGGCTGCGGCGGGCGATCCGCTGGCGATCCTGCCGGTCCTGTTCCACCTGATGTGGCAGCATGCGCTGGTCGCGGACCTGGCCGTCAGGCTGACCGCGGAAACCTTCGTCAGGGTCGGCACGGTTCCGGGCGGCACCTGGTGACCGGTTCCGGGCGGCCCGGCGGGCTCAGCATCGGGGACCGGGTCCGGTTCGATGGCCGGGACCAGACGGTGATCGGCGTGTCCGGGCCGGTTGTCCGCCTGGCCGACACCGGGGGCGGGGTCGTCACCGTCAGCGTGTCCGGCCTGCTGGCGGCGGAGGACTTCGCCGTGCTGGATGCCCGGCCGCGCCCGGGGGTGCCGCCGTTCTCGGTGCTTGACGGCCTGCCCGGGGAGGCAGTGCAGGAGGCCCTGTGGTGGCAGCGGCATATCGTCGAGGTGCTGCGGGGGGTTCCGCCGGACGCGGTAGAAGGAACGGTTCCGCGGCCGGAGTACGACCCGGCGGTGTTCGCGCTAACCCGCCGGGAGCAGGCCAAGGCGGCCGAGCTGACGGCCGCCGGGCGCCCGGTGACCGCGAGCGCGATCGCCAAGCGGCGGCGCCGTTACCAGGAGCAGGGCCTGCCCGGCATGGTCGATCACCGGGTCGTCAAGCGGATGCCCCCGCACGGCCGGGCCGATGCAGCCCTGGTCGCGGCCATGCGCCAGGCGATCGGCGAGGCGGCGGACGAGTCGACGCGGACGGCGGCGTTCGTGTTCCGGCGGACGAGGCAGATCCTCGCCGAGTCAGGCGGGGCGGAGACGGGGAAGCTTCCGACGGAACGGACTCTTTACCGTCTGTTCGACCGCCTCGAGGCGGGTCGGTATACAACCGGGTCGGCAAAGACCCGCCGGTCGCTGGCCGCCCGCCCGGAGGGGCCGTTCGGGCAGGTCCCGGTGACCGCGCCCGGTGACCTGATGCAGATCGACTCGACGCCGCTGGATGTCCTGGTCCGCCTTGATAACGGGATCCCCGACCGGGTGGACCTGACCGGGATCATCGACATCGCGACCAGGACGGTGACCGCGGCGGTGCTGCGGCCCACGACCAGGTCGGTGGATGCCAGCGTGCTGCTGGCCCGGACCGTCACCCCGGAGCCGATGCGCCCCGGCTGGCCGGAGGCCATGAAGATGTCCGCGTCTGCCCTGCCGTTCCGGCGGATGCTCAGCATCGATGAGCGCCTGAAGCACGCAGCGGCCCGGCCGGTCATCATCCCCCAGGCGATCGTCGTGAACCACGGCAAGGTGTTCCTCTCGGCGTCCTTCAAGGCGTCCTGCGCGTTCCTCGGCATCAGCTTCCAGCCCGCCCGCAAGGCCACCGGGACTGAAAAGCCGCACATCGAGCGGATGCTCGGCTCGGTCGCGACGATGTTCGCCCAGTATGTGTCCGGCTATACCGGCCGGAGCGCGGAATACCGCGGCCGCGGCACCGAGAAGAACGCGGTGTGGTCGCTGCCCGAGCTGCAGGACCTGCTCGACCAGTGGATCATCGCGGAATGGCAGAACCGGCCCCACGACGGGCTCCGGGACCCGCTGCACCCGGGCCGGGCGTTCACCCCGAACGAGAAGTACGCCGCCCTGACCGAGACCGCCGGCTACGTGCCGCTGGCCCTGTCGCCCGACGACTATGTCGAGCTGCTTCCCGCGACCTGGCGGGCGGTGAATGCCTACGGCATCAAGATCAGCCGCCGGGTCTACGACGGCGCGGAGCTGAACGCGCTGCGGATGCAGCATTCCGGGGTCACCGCCCGCAAGGGACTGTGGGAGATCCACTATGACCCTTACGACATTTCCCGGGTCTGGGTCCGCGACCACTGGAACGGCGGGTGGATCACTGTGTTCTGGACTCAGCTGCACCGGGTCACGGCCCCGTTCGGGTAGCTGGCCTGGGATCACGCCCGCAAGCTGGTGCCCGGCGCCACCGAGGCCGAGCTCGCCGGCGCGGCCGAAAACCTGCTCACCCGTGCCGGCCAGGGACCTGGTGGCATCTGGCTGTCCGGACCGGGAACGCCGCAATTCAGCGTCAGCGGCTGCCCCGACACCCTGGCCGCCGAGCGCCGGGCACGCCGGCTCCTCCGCCGCTGCACCGCCGAGCTGCTGACCTACGCCAGAGTCTAGGCACCCGCAGGACAGACCGGATCCGAACGCGCGTGGAAACGCCGGACGATGGCCCTCATCGAGTCCAACCCCCGATCGATCGCCGAATCGAGCCAGCAGGCACTGTTCCTCGCCGCGGCCTACCCGGAAGCCAGCCGCAAAAATCGATTCTGAGCAATCTTCATTGACAAGAACAAGTCCCGGCCGCTACCAGAAATAGACAAAACAGGCATCGTGGTCACCCATAGGTTGACAATAAAGATTCCTCACCGCAGGTCAGAAGACTAGGTCGAGCAATCTTCGTTGTCACGGAACCGATGCGTTAAGTAGAATGTCCACTGGACGGGAAGTGTCGATAAGGATGAGAGCCCAGATGACAGCAGCAGTTCGGCCGTCTGCCAACCGGATACCCCCGGAGCAGCGACGTGACGAGATCGTGAGCTGTGCGACTGATCTCTTCGCCAGCAAGGGCTTC
>Ga0302181_10000244_pt1 | contig 47878 bp, 41 predicted proteins | sample I_Palsa_E3_3_FD_198786 | JGI IMG/M metagenome (GOLD analysis project Ga0302181, IMG submission 198786) | Peat permafrost microbial communities from Stordalen Mire near Abisko, Sweden - I_Palsa_E3_3 | ecosystem: Environmental > Terrestrial > Soil > Palsa > Peat permafrost | place: Sweden...
TCAGCTTGAGCTCCATGTTTAGCCAGCGTTCCTCGCCCTTCTCCCCCTGCTCGGCGAACGCGGGTGCCCGGCGCCGATTCGACAGGAACCGTGCGTTGCCCCGCCCGCCCTGGCCTCCCTCGGCGATCAGGTAGCGGTCGCCGTCCACCGACAGATCACACTGGACGACGCCCCCGCCGTCGCGCACCACGGTCCCGACCGGGACGGGCACCACGATGTCCTTGCCGCGGGCGCCGTGCCTCTTCTGCCCCGAACCGTGCCCCCCGTCGGTGGCCCGGCGAAAGGGGTGGTCGCGGAAGGCCAGCAACGACGACTGGTTGACCGAAGCCACCAACCAGACGTCGCCCCCGTGGCCACCGTCCCCACCGTCGGGACCCCCACGATCGACATGGGCCTCCCTTCGCCACGACACCGCCCCCGCACCCCCGTCACCGGCGCGCGCGTGCAGTTGGGCCTCATCGACGAATCCCGGCATATCTGTCCAGCTTAAGGGGCAAAAAGGCGACGGGCCCGCTCCCCCACCTCTAACCGGGCCCGCTCCCCGTCAATGTGCACGCAGCGGCCGTCGGCCACCACCACGGCCCCGCCGACCCAGACGTCGGTCACCAGGTACCCGGCACCGGCCCAGACCAGATGGCCGAGGAGCTCGGCCTCGTTGATCGCCGGCACGAACCGCGCGTCGTCGGTGCGCAGGCGGATGATGTCGGCCGGGCGACCGGCCTCGAGGGCACCCACGGCGAGGCCCAGGGCCTCGCCCCCTCCCCGGGTGGCCAGCCGGAGCGCAGCGGCGGAGCTCACGATCGCCGGATCCCTGGCGGTGGCCCGGGCCAGCATGGCGGCCAGGCGCATCTCGTCCCACAGGTGGAGGTCGTCGTTCGACGCCGGCCCGTCGGTGCCGAGGCCGACCCGGATCCCGCGTGCGAGCAGCTCGGGCAGCCGGGCCACCCCGGCACCGAGTTTCCCGTTGCTGCCCGGGCAGTGGGCCACGGCCACGTCGTGGTCGGCCAGCAGGGCGATGTCGGCGTCGTCCAGCCAGACGCAGTGGGCCGCCAGCACCGGACCGTCGAACAGGCCCGCATCGGCCAGCAGCGCCGGTGCCCGCATGCCGTACCGCTCCTCCACCAGCTGCCCCTCGGCCTCGGTCTCGGCCAGGTGGATCTGGACCAGGGCGCCCCGCCGTTGCGCCTCGTGCGCCACCGCCGCCAGTCCCTCGGGAGGCAGGCTGTAGGCGGCGTGCGGACCGAAGCCGATGTGCAGGCGATCCTCGAGCCCGTCCATCTGGTCGAAGACCCGGCACGCCTCGGCCAGGTGTGCCGGCCAGGTGCCCTCGGGATCGATATCGGGCACGTCGAAGACCCCGGGCGTGAGTACGCAGCGGATGCCCGACGCCAAGGCGGCCTCGGCCACCGCGCCGGGGTGCAGGTACTGCTCACAGGTGGTGGTGATGCCGTTGCACAGCAGTTCGTGGGCGCCCAGCGTCATCCCCCAGAAGACGTCCTCGTCGCCGTGGAGCGCCTCCCGGGGCCACACCGCCTCGCTGAGCCAGCGGTCGAGGGGGAGCCCGTCCCCCGCGCTGCGCACCAAGGTCATCGGCGAGTGGCCGTGACAGTTGACCAAGCCGGGCATGAGCAGCCCGCCGAGCTCTTGCACGTCGGTGCAGGCCCCGGGCGGGGTCCGGCGGGGATCCCCCACCCAGGTGATCAGCCCCCCTTCGATCTCCACCGCCCCCGGGGACCAGACGGCGTCGGCGGCATCGACGGTGAAGACGGTGTCGGCCACCAACCGGGTGGTCGCCTCACCGGTCATGGCACGGCCCTTCGGACGGTCGACCGTCGGTGGCGGGCCCCCCGGGGACGGTCCGCGGCGGCACGTCGAGTGCGGGATTGCGGTCGAAGAAGCCGAACGGGACCAGGGAGAACCCGGTGTACTCGACGGGCATGACGGGCCAGTCCTCGGGCCGCGGGATGTGGGTGAGACCGAACGAATGCCACAACACCAGGTCGGTGTCGACGACGGGGCGGTTCCGGGCCGTCCAGGCCGGTAGGCCGGCCCCCCCGGCGTGCTGGTTCGGGTAGTCGCCGGCGGCGTGGCGCTCGTCTTCGGCAAACGGCGTCACCCACAGGTTGTAGGCGGCGAATGCCGCCCGCCGTCCGACGCTCGAGGAGGGGTCGGCCAGGAGGGTGGGCACCGGGCCCGGCACGAGCTTGTAGGCGGTGGGCTGGCCCAGGGCGTTCGACATGGCCCGGTTGACGATCCTCCAGGAGCGGCTGCGGGAGGGATCGACCGTGCGCCGGGCCGCCAGCTCGCTCTCCAACAGGGTGGCCGTCGGCGCAAAGGCGTTGCCCCAGGGGTTGGCCGCGCCGGCGGGGGCGGGCGCGGTGTCCACCTCGAACACGCAGTTGTCGGCGCCGTCGATCTCGACGTTCAGGCGGACGTTGAAGAGGTGTTGATGGAAGGGCGCCGCCAGACCGGGCGCCACCATGCTGGCGTGCGCCGGGGCACCCCCCGCGCCGACGGCCATCGTCGAGAGGATGCCGGACAGCTTGACCTCGAGCTGCACGGTGCCGTCGAGGTAGAAGTACCAGTAGAAGCCGTACTCGTAGTTGCCCACCGTGGCGGTGGAGCTGACCACCAGGCGGCGCGACCGGCGCACCTCGGTCCGCCCCGACGCCAGGTCGACATGCTTCCAGAGGATCCCGTAGTCCTCTTCATGCAGGCAGATGGCGTTGGGCCGGGTGCGCGGCCTGCCGCGCTCGTCGGCGTAGACGTCGTCGAAGTAGGTGATCTCGCCGATGCAGTCGCAGTCCACCATGAGCGAGTTGGCCATCCGCCCCAGACCCCACTCGCCGGCATCGAACGCGCTCTTCCAGGCGTGCATCGGTCCCGGGTCGCCGTAGGGCACCACCATCTCGCTCACCGCAGCGCGAAAGAGCACCGGCCGCACCCGGCCGCCGTCCTCATACCCCACCGTGTAGAGGACCAACCCCTCGATCGGATCCATGCCGATCCGCAGCGACCACTTCTGCCAGCGCACCAGATTGCCCTCGACGTGAAAGCTGGGGCCCTCGGGCTGGCTGATGTCGAGCGGCCGCAGATCGCGGCGTAGCGGGCCGTTGTCCTCGGGGTAGTAGCTCCCTGACCGCTCCGGGATCGGCACCACGCCCAGATCGACGACTTCGAGCACCGTGCCGCGCCCCATGTCGACGTAGGCCATGAGGCCCTCGAGCGGGCGGGCGTACCCGTTGTCGGCGGGCGACGCACGCAGGTAGGCCAGGGCGCGGGCGATGCGCCTGTTCCTCTCGTGACCCAGCCCGAAATGGCCCGCCGGCCACGGGTCGACCTGGACCAACGATGTGTCGACGATTCCCCGTCGCTCCAGGGCGGCGTTCCACTCGGGATCGGCCTGGAGAGCGCCCAGCACGGCCATGGCCTCTTCGATCTGCAGCGCCGGGCGGACGTCGGCCACCTCGACCCACTCAACCACGGTGGCACGGCTCAGCGACAGCGTGGCCTCGACCACGTCGGCCTCCGGTCCCTGCACGAGCACCACGCGCACGCGTCGGTCGATGGCCACCGCCTCGCCCCGGTCGTGGGCGTGCACCAGCGCCTTGGGCGGGTCCCAGAGCCCCACATAGGCGAAGCGGACGTCGCCGGGCGGGACCGCCACCCGCCCACTGTCGAGCACGATCTGGCGGGCCGCCCGTATCTCTTCGCCGTCGAGGGGGCTCAGCGGGTGGCGGGTGGCGGGGTCCATTCCCGCCCGATGATACGCAGGCCCGCGCCTGCGACCTCCTAGCCTTCCCCTATGACTGAAACTTCGGACAACGCGTCCCGCACGGCCCGGGAACTGGCGAGGCGCATCGGCGTCGAGCACCACGACGTCCTGGTGATCCTGGGCACCGGGCTGTCCACCGTGGCCGAGCGACTGGGTGCCTCGGGACCCTCCATACCGTTGGCCACCCTCCCCTTCTTCCCCCGCTACACGGCCACCGGGCACCACGCCCAGGGGTGGTCCGTCCGCCTCGGCGACAAGACGGTGCTGGTCTTCGCCGGCCGCTGCCATGCCTACGAAGGCATCGGGCTGGAGGAGGTGGTCCATCCCCTCCGGACGGGGATCGCCGCCGGGTGCTCGACCGTGGTGCTCACGGCCGCCGTGGGCGGGATCAGGGAGGGCCTGGCCGCCGGTTCGATCGTGGCCATCTCCGACCACCTGAACCTGACCGGACGCTCACCGCTCAGTGGACCGGAGTTCGTCGACATGGTGGACGCCTACTCCTCCGAGCTGCGCGCCCTGGCGCTGTCCGCCCCCCACGTCGGGGAACTGGCCACCGGCACCTACGCCCACGTTCCCGGCCCGCAGTTCGAGACACCCGCCGAGGTGCGGATGCTGCGCGCCCTGGGGGCGGACGTGGTGGGGATGTCGATGGCGTTCGAAACGATCGCCGCCCGGCAGGCCGGAGCGGCCGTCCTCGGTCTGGCCGTCGTCACCAACGATGCCGCCGGCGCCACCACCGACATCGCCGCCACCGGCGCCGCGGCGGCACCGGCGGTCGCCGAGATCATCCGGCACGTCGTAGTCTCGCTGCCATGACGGTGACCCCGACCGGGCTCCACCACGTTTCCATCAACGTCCCCGACGTGCCCGCCGGGATTGCGTTCTACTCCGACCTCCTCGGGTTGGAGCAGGACCACCGGCGTCCCGCCTTCGGCTTCGGTGGTGCCTGGCTCGACGCCGGGGACCAGCAGGTTCACCTCATCGAAGGTGCGACGCCCCCCAACATGGGCCAGCATTTCGCCCTGCTCTACGAGGACCTCGACGCTGTGATCGATGCCCTGCGGGCCCGGGGGCTCGAGGTGGGCGACCCGGTGCCGAGCGGCCCCGACCACCGCCAGGCCTTCGTCACGGACCCGTGGGGGAACGTGATCGAGCTGCACCAGTATCCCGCCCCAGGTTCCGCCCAACATCGCGCGTAACCGCCGCGGGCGCCCCGCCCCCACCCCCGCGATCGGGGGCGCTATCCGGTCAGGACGTCTACGTGCTTGCGTCCCCGGCGGACGCCGAACTTCACCACACCGTCGGCGGTGGCGAACAGCGTGTCGTCGCCACCGCGGCCCACGTTCTGGCCGGGGTAGAACTTCGTCCCGCGCTGGCGCACGATGATGGAGCCGGCCACCACCGTGGTGCCGTCGAACTCCTTTACCCCGAGCCGTTGGGCCCGTGAGTCGCGGCCGTTGCGGGTCGAGCCGCCGCCTTTGGTCTTTGACATGGTGCGCTCCCTCGGTCCGGCGCCGTCAGCCGGCCGCCGTGATGGCGGTGATCTCCAGCGTGGCGTAGTGCTGGCGGTGGCCCCAGCGGCGACGCTGGTTCGACTTGTTCTTGTAGGTCATGGCGTTGATTTTGGGGCCCTTCTCCTCGCCGACGACCTTGGCGGTGACCGCCGCACCCGCCAGCTGTTCCGGGGTGGCCAGAACGGTGGCGCCGTCGACGACGAGCACCGGCTGCAACGACACCTCGGTCCCCACTGGTTGGCCCAGCAACTCGACCCGGAGCCGCTGGCCCTCGGCCACTCGCTCCTGCTTGCCACCGGACTTGATCACCGCGTACATAAGGCGGCAACCCTAGCGCAGAACCGAATCGTCCAAGGTCACGCCCCGGCCTCCGCAGACGGCGCATTCGGTGGAGAGCGTCTCGAGAAGCCCCTCTGAGATCCGCTTGCGGGTCATCTCCACCAGCCCGAGCTCGGAGATGTCGAAGACCTGGGTACGCGTCTTGTCCCTGGCCAGGGCGTTGCGCAAGGCGGCCGCCACCTTGTCGCGGTTCTCCCGGATCTCCATGTCGATGAAGTCGATGACGATGATGCCGCCGATGTCCCGCAGCCGGAGCTGGCGGGCCACCTCCTCGGCCGCCTCCAGATTGTTGCGGTAGACGGTCTCCTCGAGGTTGGTCTTGCCGACGTTCTTGCCCGTGTTGACGTCAATCACCGTGAGCGCCTCGGTCCGTTCGATGATGAGCGATCCGCCCGAGGGTAGCCAGACCTTGCGGTCGAGGGCCTTGTGGAGCTGCTCGTGCACGTGGTAGCGCTCGAAGATCGGCAGGCCCTCCTCCACCGGGTCGTAGTACTCGACGCGGTCCGAGAGCTCGGGGCTCACAGCCCGCACATAGTCACGGACCTGCTCGAAGAGCGCCCGGTCGTCAATGACGACACCCCGGTACTCCGAGTTGAGCTCTTCGCGCAGGATGCGCACCGACAGCTCGGGCTCCCGGTAGAGCAGCCCCGGGCCGTCCGACCTCTTCGAGGCCACCTCTATGGCGTTCCACTGTTCGAGCAGTGTCTCGACGTCCCGTTGCAGCTCGTCGGCGGACACGCCCTCGGCTGCGGTCCGCACGATCATGCCGTGCCCGGCGGGCTTGACCTCGTCGATGATCCTCCGGAGCCGCCGCCGTTCGTTGTCGCCCAGGCGCTTGGAGATTCCGAACGCGCTGCTGTTGGGCACGAGTACGGCAAACCGTCCCGGAAGGGATACCTCCTGGGTCAGGCGCGCCCCTTTGGCGCCGATCGGGTTCTTGGTCACCTGGCACAGGATGGTCTGGCCCGCCTTGAGCACGTCCTCGATCCGGGGCTGGGCCGACGAGGCCCCACCCTCTATGTCGTCCCGGTCGTAGCGGACGTCTCCCCGGTAGAGGACGGCGTTCTTGGGGATGCCGATGTCGACGAAGGCGGCCTCCATGCCCGGGAGGACGTTCTGCACCCGGCCCCGGTAGACGTTGCCGTCAATCTGATTGGTGTCATCGGCCGCCCGCGAGACGTAGTGCTCGACGAGCGATCGCCCCTCCAACATGGCGATCTGGGTCATCGCCGGCTGCACGTGCACGCAGACCAGGTACCGCCCGACCTGCTTGCCCTTGCGATCTCGTCCCGAACGCCGGCGGCCGCGCGAGCGCCGCCCGCCCGACGGTCCGGCGTCGTCCCCCGCCCCATCGGACTCGTCATGGACGTCGGGGACCGCCGGCGTCACGGAACGTGACCCGGTCGGTGCGGCGGGCACGAGGGGCACCACCGGAGCGAGGGGCGTGGCCGGCGTGGGCCGTGCCGGCCTGGTGTCCCCGATCTGCGGCCGGGGCGGCATTCGTTGCTGGGGTGCTGCGGGAACCGGGGGCGGGCTATCGGCCCCCGGCGTCTCGGTCATCGGAACCTCTTGGGCCTGGCCGATCTCCGACTCGGACATGAGGGAGAGCCCTCCTTGCGTCGTTCATGAGGCACGCCGTCCGGCGTGTTCCACGACGGGGTCGGTCACGAGTCCACCTACCGAGAGCGGCTCGAACCGTGCGCCGTCGCGCTCGATCCATTGATGCGTTCTACAAGCTCGCGCCAGCACCGCACCGGTGCCGAGCGCCGAAATCAGGTCGCCGGGCCGTACGCCACGCGGGTGCGTGGCCAGTTCGGCCCGGAAGCGGCCAATCGGGGGTCCTCCCTGCTCCGACCCATCGCTGGGGGCCATGGCCAGGGTCAGAATGGCGGGGCGGATGTCGTCTTCGGTCTGACGACCCTTCCGCTCGCGCTGGACAGTGAGGCTCGGAGCGGCGAGCACCAGCTCCATCCGCTCCCTCAGATCCTCACCCACTAGTCCGTACACCTCCAACTCCCAATCACACGATGCTACCTCCTGCTGCAGCGACCCCTCCGCCATGCCGATGCCGGCGGCGGCCTGGACGGCCATCCCCTCCGGCAGCAGTGGGGTCAAAAGGGCAGGCAGCTCGGCGTAGACGAGGTCCCCGGGCCCCGCCTCGTCGAGACGGACATCGAGGTACTCGCCCTTGGACTCGCACCCCGTCGGGAGCGCCAGCCCGAAACTCAGGAGGGGGTGGGGCGAGAACCCCTGCGAGAGCGCCACCGGCAACTGACTCCGCCGCAACGCCCGTTCCCACATCCGGGCCACGTCCCGGTGACTGGTGAAGCGCACCTTGCCGGTCTTGGTGAACCGGAAGCGGACCCGCTGCGGCTCGGCCACTCAGCCCGCCCCGGCGCCCGGACGCGCGCCGCTCAAGAGGCGGACGGGAATGCGACCGCCCACCCGCAGGTCCTGGCCCGTCCCCTGGCTGCCACCGGCCGGGGGGACCGACGAGGCCACCACATGTTCCAGAGCGAAGCCCGTGCAGGCCCCGCAGTCGTAGCAGGGCGTCCAGCGGCAGTCCTCGACGGCCGCCTCGGCCAGAGCGTCCTGCCAATCGGACCAGAGGAAGTCGCGGTGCAACCCGGCGGAGATGTGATCCCACGGCAGCGGCTCGTGCTGGTCACGGTGGCGGTAGGCGACGTCGTCCAGTCCGAGCCCCTCGGCGGCCAGCGCGTCCTCCCACAGGGCGAGGTCGAAGCGCTCGGACCACTCCTGGAAGGTGCCTCCGGCCCGCCATACCCGCTCGATGACGGCGCCCATACGGCGATCGCCCCGGCTGGCCAGCCCCTCGGCCGCCGAGGCGGCCGGCTCGTGCCAGCGCACGGTCAGACCCCTGGTCGTCCGGGCCTCCTCGCGCAGCAGGTTGACCTTGCGCTGGAGCTCGGCGACCGTGTTCTGGCCGAACCACTGGAACGGCGTGTGCGGCTTGGGCACGAACCCGCCGACCGAGGCGACCACCGTCACCGACTTGGAGTGACGACGACCGATCTCGACGCAGTGGCGCCCCAGCTCGGCGATGCCGATCACGTCCTCGTCCCGCTCGGTCGGCAGGCCGATGAGGAAGTAGAGCTTCACCCGCCTCCACCCCTGGCTGAAGGCGGCATCGACGGCGCTGTAGAGGTCCTCCTCGGTGATCAGCTTGTTGATCACCTGGCGCATCCGCCACGTCCCTCCCTCGGGGGCGAAGGTCAACCCGGTCCGACGTACCTTTTGGATCTGGGCCGCCGTTCCCACGGTGAAGGCGTCCACCCGCAGTGAGGGAAGGCTCACCGAGACCCGCCCCCCGTGCGCCGGGTCGTCGATGATGTCGCGCACGGTGTCCTCGATGCCCGAGAAGTCGGCCGTCGAGAGCGACGTGAGGGTCACCTCGTCGTGGCCGCTCCAGGCCAGTCCCTTGCGCACCATGTCGGAGACCTGCTCGGCCGGGCGCTCGCGGACCGGGCGGGTGATCATGCCGGCCTGGCAGAACCGGCAGCCGCGGGTGCAACCCCGGAAGACCTCGACGTTCAGCCGGTCGTGCACGACCTCGGTCAGGGGTACCAAGGGGCGGGTCGGATAGGGCCACTCGGCCAGGTCGGCCACCGTCCGCTTGGCCACCTCGGCGGGCACGCCCGGCCTGTTGGGCACGGTGGAGACGAGTCGGCCGTCGCGGTAGGTCGAACGGTAGAGCGCCGGGACGTACACCCCTTCGATCTGTGCCAGGTCGAATCGGAGCTGCTCGCGGTCGCGCTCGGCCTCGGCTCCGCCCCCGGCCACCCAACCGGCCAGGACCTCGTTGATCTCCCCCACCACCTCTTCGCCGTCGCCCAGGACGAAGGCGTCGATGAAGTCGGCCAACGGTTCAGGGTTGAAGGCGCAGTGCCCTCCGGCGACGACCCACGGGTCCTCGGGACCCCGTTCGGCGGCGTGCAGCGGCACCCCGGCCAGGTCGAGGAGGTTGAGGACGTTGGTGTAGACCAGCTCGGCGGAGAGGTTGAAGGCCATCACGTCGAAGTGCCGGGCGGCGACGTGCTGCTCCACGCTGAAGAGCGGCACGCCGGCCGACCGCATCGCCGCCTCCATGTCGACCCAGGGCGCATAGGCCCGTTCGGCCACGGCGTCCGGCCGCTCGTTGAGGATCTCGTAGAGGATCTGCAAACCCTGGTTGGGCAGGCCGATCTCGTAGGTGTCGGGATACAGGAGCATCCAGGCCACCGTGCCCGGACGGTGCTCGGGGTACTGCGCCCCCTGCTCGCCCCCGATGTAGCGCGCCGGCTTGGCGACGCCGAGGAGCAGTCGTTCGATCTGTGGCCAAAGGGACTCCATCGACCACCAACCCTACGGGACGGCTACCCGCCCGGCTGCGTGGCGGTCGTGGTCGTGGTGGTCGCCGTGGGTGTCCCGGCGGGGAGATTGGTCGGCGGGGACGTGGCGGTCGGCGAGGCGACCGCCGTGGGGAGCTGCACCGGCTGGAGCGGGTTGGTGTAGAGGTAGTTGTAGATCTGCGCCACTGCCGGCGCGGCGGCCTGCGCACCGTAGCCCCCGTGGTCGATCACGACGACCACCACGTACTCGGGCTGGTCGGCTGCGTGGTTGGTGGGCCCGAAGCCCACGAACCACGAGTTCGGCTCCTTGTTCGGACCCACGTCGGCCGTTCCCGTCTTGCCGGCGATCGGGTAGGTGCTCATGGGGAACTTGGCGTACTGCTGGAACGACCCGTAGGCCGTGCCGGCCGGGTTCGCCACCACACCCTCGAATCCGGCCAACATGGGCCCGTAGGTGGACGCGGGAAGGGGGACGTGCCCGGTGACCTTGGGGGCGAACTGGGTGACGACCTTGCCCGACGGGCTCACGACGGCGGCGGCCACCTCGGGCTGGTAGCGCGTACCCCCGTTGGCGAAGGTGGCATAGGCCACTGCCTGCTGGATCGGCGTGACCAGCGTCTCGCCCTGGCCGAAGGCCGTCTCGATGTTGTCACCCACGAAGTAGCTGGGGTAGGGGAAGGCCGTCGGGTTCTCCCGGTGTTGGGTCGCCCGCAGGGTGGCGCTGTCGACCTGCCCGTCGTAGGCCCCCGGGAGGTCGACACCGGTCGGCTCGCCGAGGCCGTAGTCGGCCGCCATCTGCTGGATCCCGTCCGGGTCCGACGAGTAGTAGAACAGGTCGCCCAGGTTGTAGAAGTAGTAGTCGTCCGACTTGGTGAGGGCCTCCTGCAGGTCGACCTCGCCGGCATCCGACGCCTCGTCGTCGTCGAAGGTGCAGCCCTCGGTGCACTTCTGGGGAACGTGGTAGACGCCGGTGTCGTTGACGTAGGTGCCGGCGTTGATGATGTTGTCGTCCAATGCCGCCGTGGCCGTGTTGAGCTTGAAGGTCGATCCGGGGGTGTAGCCGCCGTCGATGGCGTAGTTGAAGAGGGGGCACCCGGTGGTGACCGAGACCAGGTTGCCGCAGTTGGCCGAGAGCGACTGGTAGTTGGCCTCGGAGATCCCACCCACCCACTCGCTCAGGCTGTAGGTGGGCGACGAGGCCATGGCCAGGACCGCCCCGGTCTGGGCGTCGAGCACCACGGCGGCCCCGTCGTTAGCGGTCGGTAACTTGCCGGTCGTGGTGTCCACCGTGTGCTTGTCGGCGTTGATGGTGTTCTGCAGCACGCCCTGCACGTACTCCTGGAGGCCGAGGTCGATGTTGGTCACCACGGTGTCGCCCTGGACGGGGTCGGTCTCGTGGAGGACACCGACCACCTGCCCCTGCGCGTCGACGGACAGCGACTGCTGACCGGCGGTACCCCGCAGGTACTTCTCGTACTCGCTCTCCAGGCCCGACTGGCCGAACTGGCTGGCCTGGGTGTAGCCCTCGTTCGGGCTGTCCTTGAGCTCGGACTGGGAGATCGGGCTCACGTAGCCCAGCACGGGGGTGGCCACCGCGTCGCCGCTGTCCTGCTCCTGGGGGTAGCTGCGCTGGGTCACCGTTTGGACCGTGACCCCGGGGTACTCAGACGGGTGCTCCTGGAGGTACTCGACGATGGAGGTCGGGGCGTCGTTGAGGACGGGGACCGGCTCGTACTGGCTGTACTGGGAGTCGGCGATGGCCGCCTCGACCTCCTTGGGGGTCTCCCCCACCAGGGCCGCCACCTGCCCGACGATGGGCGGGTCCTGGGCGGCCGTCGAGCGCGAGAGCAGGATCTCCTGTTCGGACACGTCACCGGCCAGTGTGGTGTCGTTGCGGTCGACGATCTCGCCGCGTGGCGCCGCCACGCTGACCACGCGGACCTGGTTACGGGTCACCGCAGCGGCGTACGTCTTGCCGTCCACGACCTGCAGGGTCCACAGCCGGAGGGCGAGGACGAGGAAGAGCGCCAGGACGACGCCTCCGACGACTCGCATGCGGACGTTGGGTCGGGACGGCTCGTCCTCGGGGGATCCCACCAGCGAGGCGACATTGACGCTCTTGCGCGGTCGCATGCGCGGCTGGCGGGCCTCGGCTCTCCACGCCGGCCTGGGTTTCAGCCGTGTCGAGGGCTTCGGGTGGAGGCGGTCGCCCCGGATGGGGTGGCGAAGCGTGCGCTTCACCAGCGCCCGCCCTCGGGCGAGTGGGCCGACACTAGCGCGCGACGGTCCCCCTCGGTCTGCAGCGCCCAGCGCATCAACCGGCTGACCGGGAACACCAGGATCACGCTGGAGACGGCGACGACCACGAAGAGGGAGAGGAAGTCGACCTGCACCATCTGCTGCTGTCCGAAGATTGCGCCGAGCACGGCGAAGAGCATGTCAGCACCGACGCACCCGATGAGCGCGGCCACCGGCTTGAGCCATGCCGCCCTCCTGTCCACCGCAGCGGTGCTCATGCCGACCGCGTAGCCCAGCAGGCAACCGACCAGGGCGCCGAGACCCAGCGGTGTCGGGAGCACGAGATCAAACGCCAGTCCCGACCCGAATCCGACCAGCGCCCCCGTCTCGGGGCCGTCCAGCAGGGCCGCCGTGATGGGGAGGAGCCACACGATGTCCGGATGCAGTCCGTGGAAGCGGATCCACAGGATCACCGTCGTCTGGGCCAGCAGCAGCAGAAGCGTCACCAGCGCGACCCGCAGTGCGGCGCGGGTGCTCATGCCGGAGGCTCCCATATGACGACATCGACGTAGGCCAGCTGGGTGAGATTGGCTATCGGCGTGACGGTGACCGTTTCTTGGGTCGCGCCGGCGGCGGCGTGGAACTCCTTGACCCGTGCCACCGGGATGCCCCGTGGGAACGCGGCGCCGTCGAGGCTGCTCGTGTACATGGGCTCGCCCTTGTGCAACGGCGTGTGGGTGGGGACGAGATCGGCCGTCATGGGGGAACCGGGGCCCTGGCCGTCGACCGTTCCCGTCAGGTCGTCGGCCGGGCCGAAGGTGACGCCCACCTTGGACTGCCCGTCGGTGATCAATCGCACGACCGCCGTGTGGTGGAACGACTGGATGATCTGTCCGACCAGCCCACCGGCACCGACCACCGCCATGCCGACGTCGACCCCGTCGGCTCTTCCCTTGTCGATGGTGATGGTGAGCGTGAAGTTCGAGGCGTTGATCTCCTGCGTCTCGGCGGTGACGGTGGGCAGGGCGTCGAGAAAGCGGAGGTTCTGCAGCGCCATGAGGTTCCGGAGCTCAACGTTCTCGAACTGCTTCTCGTCGGCCTTCTCCCGCAACTGCCCGACGATCGCCTGCAACTGCTGGTTCTCGCTCTGCAGCGATCGATAGTGCACCGCCCCGGCGAAGAAGTCGCCGATCGGGCTGAGGACGTCGACGACGGTGTTGCGCAACGGCGAGTACACCCCGTTCGCCACCGACTTGACCCCTGAGGTGATGCTGTGCGTTCGCCCGTTGAGATCGAGCGAAATGATGGAGAGCGACAGCACGACCAGAACGACCAGCGTCAACGTGCGGCGTGACCGCCGAGACCTCGGCATCCCGGGGCGACCGGACGATCCGTCAGCGAGTGGACGTGGTGATCAGCACCCGCTTGAGCGCTTCGAACTCCTCGAGGCACTGACCACTTCCTATGGCCACGCAGTTGAGCGGATCGCGGGCGACCACGATGGGCATCCCGGTCTCATGCTGGAGTCGTGCCTCCAAACCGTGCAGCAATGCTCCCCCTCCGGTCAGGACAATTCCTTGCTCCATGATGTCGGCCGCCAGTTCGGGCGGCGTGCGATCGAGTGTGACCTTGACGGCGTCGACAATGGCGGAGACCGGCTCCTCAATGGCGCGGCGGATCTCCTCGGTGGAGACCACAATCGTCTTGGGGAGGCCGCTCACCAGGTCCCGCCCGCGGATCTCGGCGTGCAGCTCCTGCTCCAATTCGTACGCCGACCCGAGGGTGATCTTGATCTCCTCTGCGGTCCGCTCCCCCAGCGCCAGGCTGAACTCCTTCTTCACGAACGCCACGATCGCCTCGTCGAGCTCGTCGCCCCCGATACGCACCGACTGGCTGGTGACGATGCCGCCCAGGGAGATGACCGCGACCTCGGTGGTGCCACCACCGATGTCCACCACCATGTTGCCCGTCGGCTCGTGCACCGGCAGACCGGCCCCGATGGCCGCGGCCATCGGCTCTTCGATGATGTAGGCCCGGCGCGCCCCGGCGTACTCGGCGGCTTCCATGACGGCGCGGCGCTCGACCCCGGTAATGCCCGAGGGGACACAGATGACCATGCGCGGCTTGGCGAACCGTCGCTGATGCACCCGGTGGATGAAGTACCGCAACATCTTCTCGCAGATCTCGAAGTCGGCGATCACTCCGTCCTTGAGGGGACGGATCGCCTGAATGTTTGACGGCGTACGGCCGATCATCCTCTTGGCTTCGGCTCCCACGGCGAGCGGCCGCCCGTCTTTGACGTCCACCGCCACGACGGAGGGCTCGTTCAACACGATGCCACGACCGCGCACGTAGACGAGCGTGTTGGCGGTGCCCAGATCTACGGCCATGTCACGGCCGAGGAGGGAGAGGCGATTGTCAGCCATAAAGGGCTTTCTTCCGGTGTGGGCGGGACGGGCACCAGACCAGTGTCGGGTACCTGTAGTTGAGGTCTTAGGTTAGGGGACGGCAGGGATTACCACAAGGGCGACCGGGCCGGCGCTGATGCCGCCCTGGCGACGCGCCTAGACGAGGTCGGGGAAGAAGAGCGCTATTTCCCGGGCGGCCGACTCGGGCGAATCCGATCCGTGCACCAGATTCTCCGTCGTGGCGATGGCCAGGTCGCCCCGAATGGTCCCGGGGTCGGCCTGCGCCGGATTGGTGGCCCCCATCATGGTGCGCACCAGGGCGTAGGTGTCCTTCGGACCCTCCATTACCAGGAGCAGGACGGGCGAACGGGTGAAGAACTCCACCAGGGCGGCGAAGAAGGGCTGCGCCTCGTGCTCGGCGTAGTGGGACCGCGCCAGTTCCGGCGTGATCGTTCGCAGTTCGGCGGCCACCATGCGCAGGCCCTTACGCTCGAGGCGACCCACGATCTCTCCGACCAACCCACGCTCGACGGCATCGGGCTTCACGATGACAAGGGTGCGATCCACGAGCCGAGGAGAGTAGCAGCCGGACGGCTCCGTGGGCCCAGCGACGCGACCATCTTCACGGTCGCCAACACCCAACGTCTTGTTGAGCCTTAGGGTTAGGCCCGAACCATAACCCTAGACTCTCACCGTTAACTAACCGTTGAGAGTGGGTCCGAACGACCGATCCTCCCCGGCCCCGCACCGGTCAACGGCCGGCATCCTCCCAGCTCACGGCGCCGGCAAGGATCTCACCCCGAGCTGCGCCCACGGTGTAGAGCGAACCGGCCACCAGGACAAGTCCGTCGGCGCTGACCAACGCCCGGGCCAGCGCGAGGGCGCGCGGCACGGAGGGCTCGACGTGCACGGTCATCCCCAGCGCCCGGCCGGCATCGGCGAGGTCGGTCGCAGGGAGCGCCCGGGGGGAGTCCGGCTGGCACGCCACCAGCGTGGTGATGCCCGAGGGGGCCAGCGCAGCCAGCATGGCCGACGGGTCCCGGCCCGAGAGCATGCCCACCACCGCCACGCCGAGGCCGTCCGTAGCGAACTCCTCGGCCAGCGCGACGCCGAGCGCGGTCATCCCCGCCACATTGTGCGCCCCGTCCAACAGCAGGAGCGGGCGGCGGCCCAAGACCTCCAGACGACCGGGGACCCGCACGGCGCCGAATCCCTCCTGCACCACGCCGGCGTCGAGGGGTCGTCCGAAGAACGCCTCGGCGGCGGCCAGCGCGCAGGCGGCGTTCGACCCCTGATGGGCGCCGTGCAGGGGCAGGAGCACGTCCTCGTACCGGCCGCCCGGAGTCCACAGCGTGACCAGGCGGCCACCCACCGCGACGCGGTTCTCCTCGCAGCCAAAGTCCCGTCCGGCCACCCACACCGCCGCGGCACCGACCGCCTCGGCGCGCGTCTGTACGATCGCCACCAGGTCGGGGTTCGTTTCGCCCACCACGACGACGCTGCCCGGTTCAATGATCCCCGACTTGTCCTCGGCGATCCCCTCCAGCGTGGGCCCGAGCACATCGGTGTGGTCGTAACTGAAGTTGGTCAGCACGGCCACATCGCCGTGCACCACGTTGGTGGAGTCCCAGCTGCCACCCAGCCCCACCTCGACCACCATGGCGTCGACCGCCTCATCGGCGAACCAGGAGAATGCGGCCGCCGTGAGCAGCTCGAACCGGGTAGGCCGTTGGTCCAGCATCGGCTCGAGCGATGCCAGTTCGGAGAGCACCCCGAGAAGGGAGGCGTCGTCAATCGGCTCGGCGTTGCGCGCCAGCCGCTCGGCGACCCGGTGCAGGTTGGGGCTGGAGTAGGTGCCGACGCTGAGGCCCTGCGCCATCATCAGGGCGGTCACCATGGCCGAGGTCGAACCCTTGCCGTTCGTGCCCGTCACGTGCACCGAGGGAATCGAATCCTGGGGATCTCCCAGCAGGCCCATCAGGGCGTGCATCCGCTCCAACGTGGGGAGGGAGCGCCGGGTCGGCATGTTGGACTCGAAGTCGATATGACTGTCCAGCCACTCCAGGGCGCCGGTCACCCCCTCGATCGGCGCACCAATTGCCCTCACCGCAGGGAGCTCGGTACCGCCGCTGCGCTCCCCCACCGCCCTACCGCGGCCGGATCAGGAAGCGGCGCGCCGGGTGCGGGTGGACTTGACCGGAGCGCCACCCACCGGGACGAGCGTCGGCGCCACCCGGTCCAGGACCACCGCCCGGTCGACCACGCACTTCCCGACGTCGGAACGGCTCGGCAGGTCGTACATCACGTCCAACAAGACCTCTTCGAGGATGGCGCGAAGGCCACGGGCCCCCGTGCCGCGCAGCATGGCCTGCTCGGCCACGGCCTCCAACGCGTCGGGGGTGAACTCGAGCTCCACGTTGTCGAGGGCAAAGACTCGCTCGTACTGGCGGGAGAGCGCGTTCTTGGGCTCGACGAGGATCTGGACGAGGGCGTCTTTGAACAAGGGCGAGACGGCGCTGACCACGGGCAACCGCCCGATGAACTCCGGGATCAGTCCGAACTTGATCAGGTCTTCGGGCAACACGTGACGCAGGATCTCCCCGTCGTCCCTCTCCCGCCGATGCACCTCGGCCCGAAAGCCGATCCCTCGCTTGCCGATCCGGCCCTCGATCAGCTTGTCCAGACCGGCGAACGCCCCTCCGCAGATGAAGAGGATGTTCGTCGTGTCGATCTGGATGAACTCCTGGTGGGGGTGCTTTCGCCCTCCCTGGGGAGGCACCGATGCGGTCGTGCCCTCCAGGATCTTGAGCAGGGCCTGCTGCACGCCCTCGCCCGATACGTCGCGGGTGATCGACGGGTTCTCGCTCTTACGGGCGATCTTGTCGATCTCGTCGATGTAGATGATGCCCGTCTCGGCCCGCTTCACGTCGTAGTCGGCGGCCTGTATCAATTTCAAGAGGATGTTCTCGACGTCCTCGCCGACGTAGCCGGCCTCGGTCAGCGCCGTCGCGTCGGCGATGGCGAAGGGAACGTTGAGCATGCGGGCCAAGGTCTGCGCCAGCAGTGTCTTGCCACAACCCGTCGGCCCCAAGAGCAAGATGTTCGACTTGGCCAGCTCGACTCCGTCCTCTTGTACCGGGCCGGCCTGCACGCGCTTGTAGTGGTTGTAGACAGCGACCGAGAGGATCTTCTTGGCGTACTCCTGCCCGACGACGTAGTCGTTGAGGAAGGTGAAGATCTCCTTGGGCTTGGGAAGGTCCTCGAAACTCAGCTCCGTGCTCTCGTCGCGCTCCTCGGCGATGATGTCGTTGCACAGGTCGATGCACTCGTCGCAGATGTACACGCCCGGACCGGCGATCAGCTTCTTGACCTGCTTCTGGGTCTTGCCGCAGAAGCTGCACTTGACCAGATCCCCACCCTCGCCGAACTTCGCCACCGATAACCCCTCTTCTCGTGTGCTCTCGGACGCCTACGCTGCGCCGATGGCTTCAAGGGGGACGTGCGTACGGGAGGTGATGATCTCGTCGATCACCCCGTAGGTCACCGCCTCCTCCGCCGTCATGATGAAGTCCCGATCCGTGTCCTTGGTCACCTTCTCATGAGTCTGTCCCGTGTCCTCGGCCAGCATGCTGGTCAACAGATCGCGCATGCGCAGGATCTCCTTGGCCTGGAGCTCGATGTCACTGGCCTGACCCTCGACGCCACCCCACGGCTGGTGCAGCAGGATGCGGGCGTGGGGAAGAGCGAACCGCTTGCCCGGCGCTCCGGCCGCCAGGAGCACCGCCGCGGCCGAGGCGGCCTGGCCGTAGCAGAAGGTGGACACGTCGGGCTTGATGAACTTCAACGTGTCGTAAATGGCGAACAGCGCCGTGATGTCGCCCCCGGGCGAGTTGATGTAGAGGTGGATCTCCTTGTCCGGCTCCTCTGACTCCAAGAAGAGCATCTGGGCGCAGACCAGGTTGGCCACCGTGTCGTCGACCGGGGTCCCGAGAAAGATGATGCGCTCGCGCAAGAGACGGGAGTAGAGGTCGTAGGCCCGCTCGCCGCGATTGGACGACTCAATGACAGTGGGGACGAGGTAGCTGTTCGCCCGGTACCGATCACCTGCACTCTGCATCTTCACTCGCTCTCCTCGCTCTCCTGGGCGGCGTCGGCCGTCAGGTCGTCCCGTGACATCGGGTTCCCCTCTTCGTCGAAGAGCTCCACATGGTCAAGCAGCCACTGCAACGCCTTGCCCTTTCGCAGTTCCGAGCGTACCGCGCCCGTCCGACCGGCCGTGTCGAGTCGGCGACGGAGCTCGGAGGTCGTCGTCTCCATGCGCTCGGCCATGGTGGCAATTTCGGCGTCGAGCTCCTCGTCGCTCACCGTGAGCTCCTCGGCCTCGGCCAGGGCGCGAAGCGCCAGGTCAGCCTTGACGGCCCGTTGCGCGTCGACCCGCACCCCGGCCAGGAGCTCGTCGGGCGTGCGCCCGGTGGCCTGGAGATACTCCGCCAAGCCGAGCTTGCGCTCCTCCAACCGGTGTTGCAGGTCGTGCAGGCGCTCGTTGACCTCGGCGTCGACCAGCACCTCGGGGACCTCGTCGTCGGTGACCAGATTGGCGACCGCCTCGACCGTCTTCTCCCGGAGGGCGATCTGGCTCTGCATCAGCTTCACCCGGGCGACCCGCTCGGAGATGTCGGCCCGCAGCTCGGCCACCGTGGCGAACTCGGAGCTCTCGGCCGCCCACTCGTCGGTGGGCTCGGGCAACCTCTTGACCTTGACCTCCTTGACGAGGACCCGGAACGAGACGACCTCGTCACCATCGCCCGGGGCGGGCGAGGTGAAGGCGACGATGTCGCCGCTCTTGGCCCCGCGCAGCTCCTCGTCGAGCTCGCGGGTCACCGTTGCCGAGCCCACCTCGTAGAGGTAGTCGTCGATTCCCACCACCTCTGCCCCACTGTCGTCGTTCCCGTGCAGATCGATCGTGACCAGGTCGCCGTCGATGGCGGGCCGGCCCACCACCTCGAGCTCGGCATCGTTCTCCCGCAACCGGTCGACCTGGCGATCCACGTCCTCATCGCTGACGCCGATGCCGGGCAGGGTCACCTGCAGGCCCACGTACCCGGGTATGGCGACCAGCGGTCGCACCTGGACCACGGCGTCGAAGCTGACGGCGCCGCCGTCCTCCCCCGAGGTGATGTCGATCTCGGGGGAGGCGATGGGGTCGATCTCGGCGTCCACGACGGCCTGGGCATAGAAGTCGGGCAGAGACTCGCGTAGGGCCTCCGCCCGTAACGCGCCCGCACCACCCATACGCGCCTCGAGCACCTTGCGGGGCACCTTGCCGGGTCGGAACCCGGGCACGCGGACCTGCGAGGCCAGGTTCTTGACGACACCCACCAGAGCCTTGTCGAACTCCGGCTCGTCGATCTCCACGCTCAGGCGGACGAGGTTTCCCTCCAGCGGTTCAGTGGTGGCACGCATCACGAACCGCCCACTCTACTGGCCGTGCCCGACCCCCCCGCACCGGAGGATCTCCGAGCCCCTTCTGAACAGGAAGTTCACCGTTCCGGGACGGGACGTGCCACCGGCCCGGGCCTCACGCCGGCCCACCCGGGCCGGCGTGAGCATCCCCCCCTTCGCCAAACCCCCCCGCTAGCTTTCGGGGCAATCCGGGGGCTCACCGATCAGAGGAGTTGTCATGGCAAACTACGAGGGTTACTGCGTCAAGTGTCGCGAAAAGCGAGAGTTCGATGGGCAGGAGGTCGAGTTGGCCAACGGCCGCCGGGCTGCCCAGGGCCTGTGCCCGACCTGTGGCACCAAGATGAACCGCATCCTCGGTAAGAAGGTGGACTGAGCGACACCAGACGGGGGTCGTGGCTACGCTGGTGGACCGTTCCCGAACTGGCCCGGATCTGAGGATTGCATGGCCTGTGGCAGGCTGAGAGAGGCTCCGGTGCCGCGGTAACGGGCTGTAGCGCAGCTTGGCAGCGCGCCTGCTTTGGGAGCAGGAGGTCCCGGGTTCAAATCCCGGCAGCCCGACTCGAAAATCAGGTGGACATCCGGCGTCAGCTCGACGAGCATCCCTAAAGGGAGCAACGGTCTGAGATACGCCGCGCAGCGACGATCCCCCAAAATTTCTGGGGATTCATACCGCTTTGAGTTGAGGGTCCCGCAAGAGCCTTGCTGGCTTCGACCGGGTCGCCACCAGCGCGGGGCCGATGGCGAGAAGATTCGCCACCACGATGACACCCGCCACCAGCACTCCCACGAGCCAGATCGGCACGACCGAGACCGGGACAGCGCCGAGGTTATTGGCAAACGCCTTCCATATCGCCTGACCGACCACCACCCCCAGAGGGACACCGATGATGATCCCAATGAGGGCCAGCGTCGTGGCTTGCCAGGCTACGGCCGAGGCAACCTGGCGATTGACGAACCCCAGCACCTTGAGAAGTCCGATCTCTCGTCGGCGGCGCGCCACACTCACCACGAGGAGATGCGCGAGCGTCGCCGCACCAACCACGGCCAACATTGCACCGAAGATCAGCGGGAAGTTGACCGCCTCGCCGAAGTTGATGAGGGAAGTCGGGGTAATAGCAAGGGCAGTCGTTGATCGGTACGAATCGAAGTAGTGGTTGATCGCTGTCGTCCCATGGGGTCCGGGCACGAAGCGAACAAGCATTCCACCGCCATTGGTAGTCGCCAATGCCGCCTCTATGCACGCTGCCCGACCCGAACTACGAGGGCACGCGGTGTCTTCGTAGCCGGCGGTCGTGAGCACCGCGCCGGAGCCAAGGCTCACGGTCCCTCCGAGCACTGGGAGGGACACCTGAGAGACCACCTGGAACGTCGCGGTTCGTCTTTCACCCGAAGGCGACGACACGGTGACGTGGACGAGCGAGCCCACATGGGTGCCCACCTGACGCATGGTCGTCTCGCCGAGGCCGATCTGGTGATCGTTGATCGGAAGGTGCCCGTTGACCGTCGAGAGGAGGAGCTGGCCACGGATGGCCGTTCCTGCGATAGCCCCCACTGCTACTTTGTTCACGGAGATCTCAGCGGCGATGCCCTCAGTGATTCCAGTGACGGCTTTGTTGTGTTCAAGGTTTCTCAAGAGCACGGGGTCCGGTCTCCCGCCGGTTGGGTCAGTGAAATTGAGCTGGAACGTATCGCCGTACAGCCGGGGAGTGGCCGTCAGGTGCGAAAGACTGGCGCCGAACACCGCAGTCCCACAGAGCGCCATGACTGCAAATATCGTTCCTAGAAGGGCGCTCCCCACCGGAACAGCGGCCCCACCGGTCCTTCGCTCCAGGGCGTTCCTGACGCCGATCACCGCGCTCGGAGGTGCACCCGTCGCCGCTAGGCGAGCCACCACCGCGGAGGGGCGCGTCGTAACCGCCCGGCCGTCGGTCCGCACGGCGGCCGCTGCCCGCAGGGCGGGCCACATGCCAAGAACGAGCACCACCACCACCATGGCGAGTGCCCCGAGCAAGAGGACCGGCGTGTCAAAGGCGATACCGTTGGAGCTCTCGGCAACCCGAGCCTCGCCGAGGGGGGCGATCGGCGAGAGCACGGTGGCCACCGCCACGGCGCCTGCGGTGCCGACGAGACCGACCACCAGGATCTGCGCCATGCTCAGCGCCACCAGCTGGCGGCGATCCGCGCCAAGGGCGGCCAGCGTGGGGTAGTCCTCGCTCTCGACGATGCTCTGGCGGGCCAGTGCCTGGCCCACCACCGCCAGCCCGACTAAAGCGGCGAGCGCAGCCAGGATCCACCACCCGATGGCTTGGGGATGAATTGAGGTTTCGACCGATACGGCTGCCCCGTCTTCGTTTGCGTCACCCTCCGCGCCAGCCGCACGCAATGAGGTGAGGGCAGCGTCGAATCGGGAAAGACCAGCCGCACCGCCATGCAAGTTGACCAAGTACAAATAGTCTGCCGCCGTCCGTGGGACCACCGTTCGCGCAAAGGCTGAGGTGGTGTAGAGGTCGTACGTAGGAGTCGACCCGGTCGGAAACTCGAATTCGGTAGCTTCGAACCCCACGACGTGAAAATCGATGGTCGGACCCTTGGGCTTGGGTGGTGCGCCAGTGGCGTTGTTGTAGGCCGAAGCCTGAGACAACGCGTAGAACGGTACGCGGATCACACTCCCCAGATGCACTCCTTTGTCCTGTTGAAGAGTGAACGAGGCCAGTACCTGGTCGGCGGCCGACGGATCAGGCAAACGGCCTGAGACGAGCTTGAAGGGCGATCTACCTCTAGTCGGCGCGAGGACGACGCTGAAGTCCGTCGGGTTGATCGGGTGGGTGCAGTCGCACGTCGGCTGACCATTGACGGGGCTGACCAGTTCGGTGGCGGACGCGACTCCAGGAAGCTTGGCCACCTTCGCCACCGGTTGGGTGGCGTACGCCTCGGCGTCAAATCCATGTGCGGCGACAAACTGCGGGAATGCCGCCTCCGTACGGCGACCAGCGGCCACGGCCGCGAGCACGAGCCCCCCAACGACGGCGATGAGGACCGCAATGGCCAGCCAGGAACGCCATCGGTGGCGTAGTTTGGCGCGAAACGCCATCCCGACGGCTCCCAATACGCTCTCCTCGCGTCAACGTGTGCGCCTCATTGTCTCCCTGAGTGGGTGGGCCGCCAAGGTGGCTAACCCCCAAGGGCATGCTCGTGCTGATACCACTCGCGTGTCGGAGTCGCTTTCCTATTCATTGATGGCAACTGCTGCCCGTCGTCTCCCGGTGTAGCTACCAACTGCAGCGGCGAGCCCGACCAGGGCCGACGGAATCCAACCAAGTCCGACCAAGTGAACTGGTGTCGTTCGGCTAGCCCGAACAGCTCCGACCAACCAGGACCAGTCACCTACATCCCTATTTCTGCTTTGGGAGCAGGAGGTCCCGGGTTCAAATCCCGGCAGCCCGACGTAATGTGGTTGACCCCGTTGGGTGGACCGGATCAGGTGATGCCGAAGAGCAGGCGGACGGCGGTGAGGAGGGCGCCCTCGGTGAGACCGCCCGGGTGCAGGTCGATGATCCTCCCGTGGGAGATGAAGTAGGTGGCGGGGGTCCCATTCGTGTCGAACTCCTCATCCACTGCGCCGCTGGCGTCAAACCCGCTCGGGTAGGTGACCCCGACACGGCGGAGAAGAGCGATCGCTGCGTGTCGGGTGTCCTGCACGTCGATTCCCACGAAGGTCACCTTCCGCCCCAGCTCCCGGTGCGCCGCCTGGAGGGCGGGCATCTCCGCCTGACACGGCGGACACCACGAGCCCCAGAAATTCAGCACGACCGCCGACCCGTCGCTCAGTCCGACCGAGGAGACCCTCGGACCTCCGGGCACCAGGCTGGACAGGCTGAACCGGGGAAGCGGGAGATTCAAGAACGCGACGTTGGGCGTGCCCGCCGAGGTGGTCAGCGCGGTGGCGACCGAGGCGCCGACGACCGCGCACAACGTGAGGGCCAGCCCGAGCCGGAGTGCTCTCGATCGTCTGTGCCTGGCCCACCACGACGACCGCCCGCCCCCGTGCCGTGGAAAGGCTGGGCCGGGGAAACCGGCGATCTGCGGACCGTCCCCTCCAGCCACACGAGCCCCCTTGATCAGCGGTGCGATTCCGTCACGGCCTGTCCACGGCAACGCTACCCGCCGTTCGATCGGGGCCGAGAGACCGGCGATCCGGCGCGTTGGCCCCCACCAAAGCAGCTGGATTACCGTGCCACCGTGTTCACCGTCACCGGCACTGCGCAGAAGGACGCCTGGGATCGCAACGTGCTGCCACCGGTGGAGAAGGTGCGACCCGGAATGTGGTCGGTCCCGGTGCCGATACCGAACAACCCTCTGCGCTACGTCTCGGTGTACGTGCTCGAGCTGGACAACGGGGTGGCGCTCGTCGATGCCGGATGGCCCACCGACGACGCCTGGGCCGCCCTGAATGCCGGGTTGACGGAGGCCGGCGGCTCAATCAGCGATGTGCGGGCCGTGGTCGTGACGCACATCCACCCCGACCACTACGGCCTGGCCAGCCGGGTGCGCGACGCCTCGGGCGCATGGGTCGGGCTGCACCCGGCCGATGCCAACCTTCTGGAGGCTCGCTACCAAGAGCCGAATGAGCTCGTGGCGCGCATGCGGGAGCTCATGCTCATGTCGGGCGTGCCCCCGGACAAGCTGGGCGACCTCGCCCTGGCCTCCATGGCCGTGTCGTCCGCTATCAGCGTGGCGCCGCCCGACGTCCTCATTGACGACGACCAGCACATCGACCTCCCCGGTTGGGACTTCCGGGCGGTGTGGACGCCGGGCCACTCGCCGGGCCACATCTGCCTCTACTCCGATCGCCAGCGGCTCCTGCTCTCCGGAGACCACGTCCTTCCCCGCATCACGCCCAACATCTCGTTGCACTCCCAACAGCTGGGCAATCCATTGGGCGACTACCTCGAATCGCTGGCCAAGGTTCGGGTGTTGGAGACCGACGAGGTCCTCCCGGCGCACGAGTACCGATTCTCCGGGCTCGAGGATCGGGTCGACGCGCTCCTGCAACACCACTCCGATCGCCTGGACGAAATTGAGGGCGTTCTCGAGAAGAACCCCGGGATCTCCTGTTGGAACGTCACGCTCTCCCTGACGTGGTCCCGCCCCATTGACGAGATCCACGACTACATGCAACGGGCCGCCAACGGCGAGACGCTCGCCCACCTCGTCCTGCTCGAGCGGCGAGGTCGGGTGCGACGGGAGCCGAGCGTCCCGGCGAAGTTCTACCTGGCCGACTAGCGCCGTTCGGGTCCGGAGCGGTCCCGGGCTGCTGCGGCCCGCTCGAACCGTTCAGGCGCGTCGCAGGGAGACGCTGCACCAGGCGCGTCTGCGACACGACGGGCAGGTCATGCGCCGATCGAAGCGACCCCGAGGGATCCAGACCCCAACGGGGAACTGGAGGATGAGGAGCTCCAACAGCCCCACACGCGAGACCCGCTGGCAACGCTGGCATCGCACGGTGAACGCGCCCCGCGTTCCGTCCCCCTCGGTGGGAGCGTCGGAGTACAACGCGCGCTTCCCGGCGGGTGGCCCGGCCGCCGGGGGATCCTCCGCCGGCGACTCCCCGCCCCGGTCGCCCACGGGTGAGGGCCGCCCGTACAGCGCGCGCTTGCCCAATGGATCGGGAGGCCGGCCGTCTTTCGGGGTGGCCACCTCAGCGCGCCTGTAGGGAGTCGAAGACCTCCACGGCCAACGCCCGGTAGGCGACGGCGCCCGGCGAGGAGGGCGCATGCTGCAAGATCGACCGACCGACCTCGGGGGCCTCGGCGAACCGGACGGACTTGGGCACCGGGGGATCGAAGACCCGGAGTCCGTAGCTCTCCTCCACCTGGCCCAGGACTTTGCGAGCGTGCGTCGTACGGCCGTCGTACATGGTGGGGATCACCCCCAGGACGCTGAGCTTCTCGTTGGCAAACTGCCGCACGTCCTCGACGGTTTCCAGCAGCTGCCCGACACCGCGATGACTGAGCGCCTCGCACTGCAGGGGCACCAGGACCACTTCGGCCGCGGTCAGCCCGTTAATGGTCAGCACGCCCAGTGAAGGCGGGCAGTCGATCATGACGACGTCGTAGTCGTCGACGATCGGCTCCAGGGCCCGCGCCAGGACGTGCTCGCGAGCGGTGCGCCCGAGCAGGTGCACCTCGGCCCCGGCCAGGTCGATGGTGGCCGGGATCACGCTCAGGCCGTCCACTCCCGGTACGGGACGGCGGACGTCGGCTGCCATCGCCCGTCGAACGAGTACGTCGTGCAACGAGGGACCGGGGTCGTCGGGGTCGAATCCGAGCGAAAAGGTCAGGCATGCTTGGGGATCGAGGTCGACCACCAGGACCCGTTTCCCCTTCTGGGCCAGCGCGACACCGAGCGAATGGACGGTGGTGGTCTTGGCCACGCCGCCCTTTTGATTCGCGACGGCTATCACCTTGACCACGGACCGCAGTCTACGACGGCAACCGTCGACGCTCCTCGCCCGAGCACCGGGCCGACGCGGGATGCGCGGGCGCGTGAAACCGGGCGCTCACCCTCGATAGGCCGCTTCCTGACGGGCCACAGCCAGGACCAGGTTGCCCAGGGCCAGGTTCACGTCGTCTTCGTGGTAACCCCAGTCGGGACCGAGCGACGCGCTGACCGTCGGCCGGGGGTCCCCCTTGGCCGGGGTCGCCGAGACCTGGAGCCAGGTGGCGCCGCCCCGGCTCTTGCACTGCGCCGTGTACAGACCCGGATAGGCGACCCAGGGGGTGGTGACGTCCACCCCGGGCACGAGGGAGGTCGCGCTCGGAAAATACGGTACGAGTGCAGCCGGCCGTGACGAGAAGTCCGCCGGATTGACGCACGCCACCTGTTGGCCCGATGAGGTGGTCTGCCCCGACTGCAGGCTGACCCCCTGGCCCGGCCGGCCGAACAGTGCCGACGCCGGCGGAGGGGACCCGAAGGTCGAGTAGGCGATCACGCATCCGGTCTGTCCGGCCGATCCGCAGGTCGGAATGTGCCGGAAGGAGCCTCCGACGTCCTTGCCCACCGGGACCTGGACGTTGCCGCCGACGATGATGGCGGACACCATGCGCGCCCGCAGGGCCCGATTGGGGTCGATCACGTTGTGCAGGAGACGGATCAACATGGCCGCACCCTGGGAGTGCCCGATGAAGATGATCGGGCGGCCACCGTTGTCGTGGGCGATGTAGTCGTCCCACCCCGACAGGAGGCTCTCGTAGGCCACCTGGTCTGCGGCGGGATCGCTCCCCAGTCCCCGCGCCTCCGACGTCGAGGTGCGCTGTCGGTACATCGGGGCCCACACCCGGCAGACCTGGGAGAACCGCGATGCCTGGGCCACGGCGGCGTCGATCTCGCCCGCATGGACGACCAGGTTGGCGTTGTTCGCCGACGCCTTGGAGACCGTCGGGTACACGTAGAAACAGTCGAACTCCGTGGAGGCGGCCGGCGCGACGTCCTCGACCTTCGTCGAACCGTCGGACATCACTTCGGTGGTGTTCAGGTCCGCCGTACACGGGTCATCGGCCTGACCGGGCCGGCACAGCCAGACCGTGCCCGAGGGCGCCGGAGCAGGTTGAGGGGCGGCGCTCGTGCTGGTCAGGCCGACGGTGCTCCCCGACACGACCAGCATCGCCAGGACCACCGGGACCAGCGTGCGGAGGCCAGGGACCCCCCTTGGTCGAGCACTCACCCCCCGCCTCCCCTCTCACGTCCGACGCTCGGCGCGCTCCGCCCCCAGCCGCCGGTCCGTGCCGTAGCGCATGTGTAGTCGATTCCACGGGAGCGGCGAGGACACGGCGCACGAGGTCGGGCGCATAGGGTCGTGGCCGGCGGCGTCGCAGTCCGGCTCGGGGGCTGCGGGGGCCCGCCCGAGGACCACAGGTTAGGAACGTCACATCGTGCCCGCAGTCACCATGAGCCAGAAGGTCGCGGTCGGCGTGGTCTTCGTCTCGGCGATGTTCATGAACATCATGGACATCACGATCGTCAACGTGGCCCTCCCCACCATCGGGCGCGACTTCGGCATCTCCCCCACCGCAGTGGACGGGATCGTGATCGCCTACCTGGTCAGCTTGGCCGTCTTCATCCCGGCGTCGGGGTGGCTGGGTGACCGGTTCGGTGGCAAGAGGGTCCTGATGACCGCCATCGTCGTGTTCACCCTCGGCTCGGCGTTGTGCGGCTTGGCCCAGAGCCTCCCCGAACTGGTGTTCTTCCGGGTGATCCAGGGCGCCGGGGGCGGGATGTTGGCTCCGGTGGGCATGGCCATGCTCTACCGCGTCTTCCCGCCGGCGGAGCGCATCCGCGCCGCCAGCATCCTGACCATCGGGACCACCCTGGCTCCCGCCATCGGGCCCGTACTCGGCGGCCTCCTGGTCACCAGCCTCACGTGGCGTTGGGTGTTCTTCGTCAACGTCCCGATCGGAATTGCCGCGCTCACGTTCGGCGCCCTGTGCCTGGAGCGTTCCGCGCCACAGGACGCCGGGGTCTTCGACGCCCCCGGATTCCTGCTCGCGGGTGCTGGCCTCGGCCTCCTGATGTACGGCGTCTCGGAAGGGCCGCTCCAGGGTTGGTCTTCACCCGACGTCCTCGGCGCCTGTGGCGCCGGTGCTCTCCTGCTCGGCCTGCTGGTCGCCTGGGAGCTGCGCAGCTCCCATCCCATGGTGGATCTCCGCCTCCTCTCGGGACGCGCCTTCCGGGCGTCGAGCGGGACCATCTTCATGACGTCCGGCGCGTTCCTCGGGGCCCTCTACCTGATTCCCCTCTACTTCCAGGACGCGCGTGGCCTGAGCGCCCTGCAGTCGGGACTCTCCACGTTTCCCGAGGCCTTCGGGGTGATGCTCGGCGCGCAAGTGGCCAGCCGGGTGATCTACCCCAGACTCGGGCCACGCCGGCACATGACCTTCGGTCTCCTCGGACTGGCGGCGGTCCTGCTCGTCCTGACGCAGATCACCCTGACCACGAGCCTGTGGGTCATGCGGGGGATCTTGTTCATGCTGGGGCTGGTCATCGCCCAGATCTTCATCCCGGGCCAGACGAGCGCCTTTGCCCAGATCTCCCCCGCCGCCACCGGCCGCGCCTCCACGCTCTTCAACATGGGACGCCAGGTAGGGAGTGCCCTCGGCGTGGCCGTCCTCTCGACGGTGCTCGTGGGTGTGGGGTCGACCCAGGCGGCCGGCGGTGTCACCAGCCCGAGCCTGACCGCCTACCACTGGGCGTTCGCCACCGCCGCACTCTTCGCCCTGGCCGGGACCGGATTCTCCCTCACCATGCACGACAGCGACGCCGCCGAGACCATGGTGCGGCGTGGCCGCGCCGCGGCACGCCAGACCGAACAGAGCCAGCCCCTCTCGGAGAACGTGGCCTGACCGCCCGCGGCGCACAGGCCTGTTTGCGTCCTCCTCCGGCGATCGGAAGACTGCCGACGTGCCGACCCCGAGCAACGTGTCCGTGTTCTGCGGCTCGCACCTCGGTGATCGGCCCTCCTACGCCGAGGCGGCGGCCACACTCGGCACCGTGCTAGCCGGTCGGGGGGTGGGACTGGTGTACGGGGGCGCCTCCGTCGGGCTCATGGGGGTCGTGGCGGACGCCGCGCTGGCCGCCGGCGGGCGGGTCGTCGGCGTCATCACCGAGTCGTTGGCCGACCACGAGATCGCCCACGGCGGCCTCCATCGCCTCGAGGTGACCCGCACCATGCACGAGCGCAAGGCCCGTATGGCCGAGCTGTCCGATGCGGTCATCATGTTGCCCGGCGGCTTCGGCACCTGCGAGGAGTTCATGGAGTCCGTCACCTGGGGACACCTGGGCATCCACACCAAGCGGTCCGGGATCGTCAACGTCGACGGTTTCTTCGACCTCTTCCTGCGCTTCATGGCCCACGGTGTCGAGCGGGGCTTCATACGCCCCGATCTGGTCGACGACATCGCCGTGTCCGACGATCCCGCGGGGCTGCTCGATGCCCTGGCCACCGCCGGGGATCCGGCGATCGGTTGACCGGCGACGCCACGAAGCCACCTGCCTGGGCTCGGTGAGACCGGTGAGGCATACCTTGTCACTCGATTGCATGCGCTTGACAAAGTTGATGTTCTTAGTCAAGAATCCTCCCCGCCCGCCAGGGCGGCGCCGGGGCAGCGCCAGAGGCGATCGAACGACCTTCGCCCCGCGCCGCCCGTTCACAAGAGGAATGAGGACAGATCACCTTGCAGACCATCACCGAATCCGATCCATCGGGCGGGAGTCGGGGCCATCGTCGCGTCCTCGGGTTGGTCAAGGTCGCGGCGGTCCTCGCCGCTGCGGCCCTGATCACCGCGGCGTGCGGATCGTCCAGCCCATCGGCGACGAAGAAGAGCTCCAACAAGAACGCATCGGCGAGCACCACGACGACCACGAGCGCCGCGGCGTCCACGACGACAAGCACGACCGCCACGACGGCCAAGCCAGCCACCGCGACCGTGAAGGCCGCCACCGCGACGACCACCACCGCGAAGCCCGCGACGCCGACGAACGCCGCGGCGTCCACCCCGGGCGGCTCGCTCTCGACCGGCCTCACCTCCACCCCTTCGGCGGCACTGACCGGGATCGGATCGAGCTCGATCGTGCCCTTCTACGGCAAGGCCCTCTACGAGTACCACGCCGCCAATTCCGCCGTCACCGTCAACTACTCGGGATCCGGGAGTGGTCCCGGCGTGACCGCCATTGAGCAGAACACGGCCAGCTTCGGCCAGAGCGAGACCCCGATGACGGCCGCACAGCTTGCCGCCTCCAAGGGCCCGGTCCTCCAGGTCCCGGTGGATCTCGGGGGCGTCTCGCTCTCGTATCACCTCAGCGGCGTCGCGGGTGGCCTCAAGCTGAACGGACCTGTGCTGGCCCAGATCTACCTGCGCCAGATCACCACCTGGAACGACCCGGCCATCGCGGCGCTCAACCCGGGGGTGAACCTGCCGAACGAGAACATCATCCCGGTGTTCCGGACCGACACGTCGGGCCCCGGCTACGACGTCGACCAGTACCTGATCGACACGAGTACGGCTTGGACCTCCGCCATCGGCACCACCTCCCCGTCCACCACCTGGCCCACCGCCGGGAGGGCGAGCGGCGACACCGGTGAGGACCTCAACGCCGGCGTGGCCACCTACATTCAGGAGACCGAGGGGGCTATCGGCTACGTGGAGTACTCCTACGCCCTGCAAGCGAACTTCACCAACGCGGCGGTCGCGAACCCGGCCGGCGCGTACGTCACGCCGTCTGTCGGCACCATCGCCAACGCAGGGGCCCAGGCCGCTTCCCTGAGCGCCACCAACTTCAACATCATTAATGCGGCCGGGGCCCAGGCCTATCCCCTGGCCAACTTCAGCTGGGCCCTCGTCTACCAGAAGCAGGCGAGCACCAACACCGGGATCGTGCTGGGCAAGCTCTTCCAGTGGATCATCACCACGGCGCAGGGCTACTCGTCTGGTCTGGGGTATGCGCCACTGCCCGCCAACGCCGTGGCAGTCGCCCACCAGACGCTTCTCGGACTGGAGACCTCGAGCGGATCGCCGATCTTCACCAATTGAGCCGCGGCACGGGAATGGTCCATAGTGTCGGGATCGTGACCAGTGGGGGGCCGGGCGCCGAATCTGAGGCCGGTACGCGGCCGGCGGGGTCCACCTCGTTCGAGCGACGTGGGCACGTCGCCGCGCTGATCGCCCACCGCCATCGCCGCCCGGGCGGGCGGGTCTACACGGCTCTGCGCTGGGGGGGTGTGCTGATCTTCGTGGCCGTGGTGGTCTCACTGGTGGTGAGCCTGGTGTGGCAGGCCGCCCCGGCCTTCCGCCATTCGGGCTTCAGCTTCATCTTCAGCGGGACGTGGGATCCCGACACCGAGAAGTTCGGGGCGGGCGTCTTCATCGTCGACACGCTGCTCACCACCGGGCTTGGTCTTCTCATGGCCATCCCGGTGGGCATCGCCACCGCCGTCGCCCTGTCGGAGTTCCTGCCGCGCCGCCTGGCCGGGCCGCTGTCGACCGCCATCGACCTCCTCGCCGCCGTGCCCAGCATCGTGGTCGGGCTCTGGGCGCTGCTCATCCTCGTCCCCGTCTTCGAACGCGACGTGGAGCCCTTCCTGCAGAAGATCCCGCTGGTACGGCACCTCTTCACCGGTGAGGATCTCGGGACGGGCATCCTCTTGGCCTCGGTGGTGCTGGCCGTCATGATGCTGCCGACCATGGTGGCGCTGACCCGCGTCGCCCTGCGGGGGGTGTCGGTCGCCGACCGGGAAGCAGCGCTCGCCCTGGGCGGCACGCAGTGGCAGGTGGTACGCCGGGCGGTCATCCCCGGGGCCCGATCCGGGATCGAAGCGGCGATCACCCTGGCCATGGGCCGGGCGCTCGGCGAGGCCATCGCCGTCTCCCTGGTGATCGGCGGTGGGGTGAGCCTCCCCCACTCGCTGCTGGACACCGGCACCACATTGGGCTCGGCGGTCGTCAACTTCTTCTCCGAGTCCTCGGGGATACAGCGGAGCGCGGTCATCGGGCTGGTGGTCGTCCTCCTCGCCTTCACCGCCGTCGCCAACATCGGGGGGCAGCTGCTCATCCGGCCGCGCCGCTCCCGGGGGTACGAGCGGGCCGAGCCCGAGGAGGTCGCCCCAACCGGCGAAGGAGCACCGGCGTGACGCTCACCTCGGAGCCGTCCACCCACGACCCGTCGGAGCTCCTCTCCCCGGCGTCCGTCGAGCGCCGGCGCGACGTGGTGCGCCAAGCCTCCCGTTCGTCCCTGCGCCGGCGACGGTTGCTTGGCAACGCCACGCGGGCCGTCTGCTACGTGGCCCTGTGCATCGCGCTCGTCCCCCTGGCGGCCCTGGTCGGCTACACCGTCGACCGGGGAGTCCAGGGCCTGTCCTGGGGCTTCTTCACCCAGGTCCCCGCTCCATACGGGGTTCCCGGGGGCGGCATCGCCAACGCCATCGTGGGCACACTGATCATCGTCGGGCTGGCCGCCGTCATGGCGATCCCAGTGGGCCTGGCAGTGGCGCTCTTCCTGGTCGAGAGGCGGGGCCGGGTTGCGGCGGCCATCCGGTTCGTCGCCGACGTGATGTCCGGCATCCCCTCCATCGCCATCGGCATTTACGCCTACGCACTCATCGTCGTGCCGCTCGGGCCGTCGGGCTATGCGGGCATCACGGGAAGCTTCGCCCTGGCTGTCCTGATGGTGCCCATCATCGTGCGCGCCGACGAGGTGGCGATGCGCGCCGTGCCCGACGACCTGTGGGACGCCGCGCTGGCCCTGGGCGCACGGCGCTCCCGCGTCGCCCGATCGGTGGTGCTGCGCAACGCCCTGCCCGGCATCGTGACGGGCAACCTGTTGGGGGTGGCCCGAGCGGTCGGGGAGACGGCCCCCCTCCTCTTTACGATCTTCGGGAGCCAGTTTCTCGAGACCAACCCGTTCAAGCCGATGCAGGCCATGCCGCTCACCATCTACACCGACGGCACCCAGGCTGATGCACACCTGCAGTCGGTCGCCTGGGCCACCGCACTGGTTCTCCTGGTCTTCGTCCTCGTCTTGAGCATCGGCGCCCGGACCATCGCCTCCTACGCCACCCGCCATGCTCGATAGTCCGCTCACGAGGACCACCGGTTCCGACGGGGGGGAGATCGCCGTCACCCTGGAGCACGTCACGGTGACCTACGGGAGGCAGGAGAACGCCAAGCAGGTCGCCGTGCGGGACGTGAACCTCGAGCTCCCCAGAAACCAGGTCACCGCCCTGCTCGGCCCGTCCGGATGCGGCAAGACCACGATCCTGCGGTCGATCAACCGCATGCACGACCACACGACGGGGCGAGTGAGCGGGGTGATCCGTGTCGGCGACCTCGACATCTATGCCCGCGACACACAACCCGAGCTGGTCCGCACCAGGGTGGGCATGGTGTTCCAACGGCCCAACCTGTTCCCGACCTTGAGCATTTTCGACAACGTCGTCGCCGGCCTCCGGCTGAACCACGTGAAGAAACGGGCATTCCTACTCGAAGCCGCCGAGGCCGCGCTGCGCCAGGCGGCACTGTGGGACTCGGTCAAGGACCGGCTAGGGCTGCCGGCGGTACGGCTCTCCGGCGGCCAGCAACAGCGCCTCTGTATCGCCCGCGCCCTGGCGGTCGAGCCCGAGGTGCTGCTGCTGGACGAGCCGTGCTCGGCCCTCGACCCCATGGCGTCGGCCCACATTGAGGAGCTGATCGTCCAGCTGTCCTCCCATCTCACCATCGCGTTGGTGACCCACAATCTCTTCCAGGCGACGAGGATCTCGGACCGCACCGCCGTGTTCCTGCTCGGCGACGAGAACGTCGGGAAGCTGGTGGAGACCGGGCCGACCACCGAGATCTTCGCCAGCCCGAAGGACCCCCGAACGGAGGCCTACGTCAGCGGCCACATCGGCTGATCTGGTCGGCCGGGGGCGGCGCGCGCCGCATGGCCGCCCCCGGGAGCAACGCCGACACGGCGAGCCAGCCACATGGCAGAGTGTCCACCATGCGACGGCTCGTGGTCGGTGTGGACGCCGCGGGGCGCTCGTGCGTCGTCGAGGAGACGACCTTTCCGGCCCCGGCCGACGCTCCGTCAACTGAGCTCATCCACCAGACCACGAGCTCCCCTCTCCCGGTCCGACCGCCGGGCAACGCCGCCACTGTGGACCTGGAGATCGCGCCGGGAATGGCGCGGTGGACGCTCGTCCAGTTCCAACCGGGACAGCGGACCCTCATGCACCACACCGACACCATCGATTTCGACACGATCGTCTCCGGCGGCGTGGACATCCTCCTGGATGACGGCCCGCATCATCTCGGACCCGGTGACTGCGTCGTCGTGGGAGGGGTCGATCACGCGTGGTTGGCCGGCCCGGAGGGCTGCACCTCCTCCGTCGTGGTGATCGGCACGCCGCCACCCGGGTGACCCTGCCGTGACCTGGTACGTCGCGCACCCGGCACGTCGCGCCCCCGGCACGATTCGAACGCGCAACCTGATGGGTAGAAACCACCTGCTCTATCCAGTTGAGCTACAGGGGCAGTGCAGTCCAGCCTGGCATAGAACGTGGCCGGCCCGGCGCCCGCCGGCCGGTACGGGGCCTGCGACGGGCCGCCCGGTCGTGAGGGGCGGTGCCGTGTGCCACACTTGTGCCCCTTGGTGGGCGTAGCTCAGTTGGTTAGAGCGCCAGGTTGTGGTCCTGGAGGTCGGGGGTTCGAGACCCCTCGCTCACCCCGAGAAGCGCCCGACGGCTTTTCCACACACGGGGGTGGGCCTCAGTGGGCATAGGGGGTCAGCGCACCATCCTCGTCACCGGGGCCTCATCGGGCATCGGTGCGGCCGTGGCGCGGTTGCTGGCACGGCGGGGCGACGTCATCGCCCTCGTGGCGCGGCGGGCGGATCGTCTCGACGCGGTCTTGGCCGACTGTCGGATGACGTCGCCCGAGTCCGAGCGATGGGTCGCCGACCTCTCGGATCCTCCGGTCGCGGCCGCCCTGGCGTCGACCGTCTGGGAGCACTTCGGCGGAATCGATGTGGTGATCAACAATGCGGGGGTGCCGATGCGCCGCCACGCCAGCCGATTGACCATGGACGAGGTGCAACGGACCATGACCACCAACTACTTCTCCCCCGTCGCCATCACACTGGCCGTACTGCCTCGGATGCTGTCGCGCCGCTCGGGCACGATCGTCAACATCTCGAGCCTCGGGGGCAGGCTGGGCATCGCCGCCGAGGCGGCCTACTGCGGATCGAAGTTCGCGCTCGCGGGCTGGAGCGAAGCCCTGGCCGTCGATCTGGACGGCTCCGGGGTGCGCGTGAAGTTGATCCTTCCCGGCGCCATCGACACGGAGATCTGGGACCAACCCGGTAACGACCCCGCCCTGTACGACGGGCCCAGGATCCCCCCGTCGGATATCTCCCAAGGGATCGCCGACGCCATCGACAGCGACGCCTTCGAGCACTACCTACCCGACATGAAGGCCGTGGTGGAAATGAAGACGTCGGGCATCGACGACTTCATGGCCGCGATGCGCACCATGAGCCACGGAGCGACCACGCGAGACACGCCGTGAAAGCCCTCCTGTTCGGCTCCCCGCCCGATCCCGGCGAGATCCGACCAACGCCCGGCGACGAGTTGGAGACCATGCTGGCCGGGCTCCCCTTCGGGCTGCACACCGTCGAGGACGCCCAGCTGGTGCGACCGGACTGGGTGATCACGCGCCCGATCTTGGCGGGTATCTGCGGCTCTGACGCCAAGTTGGTGCTCGGCGACTTCAGCACGGGTGACATCGACAATCCCATGGCGGCGTTCTCCTCCCTCCCCCACGTCCCGGGTCACGAGGTGGTGGCCGAGGTGGTGGCGCTCGGTCCCGAGGCCACCGGGCTCGAGGTCGGTCAGCGCGTCGTCCTCAACCCGTGGCTCACGTGCGCTCCACGAGGAATCGACCCCCTCTGCCCGCCGTGCACCGCCGGAGACCTCAGCCGGTGCTGGAGTTTCACCATGGGCGATCTCGGCCCGGGTGTCCATGTCGGCGTGACCACCCGGGCTCCGGGGGCGTGGGCCGAGCTCCTGGCCGCGCACGACTCCATGCTCATTCCCATCCCCGACGGGATCTCGAATGAGGCGGCGGTGTTGGCCGATCCCTTCTCGGTGTCGCTCCACGCCATCGTGCGCAACCCACCCCCGATCGATGGGCGGGTGGTGGTCTTTGGCGCGGGGGCATTGGGCCTCACCAGCGTGGCCATCCTGCGGATGCTCTACCCCGGCGTGGAGGTCGGCGTGGTGGCGCGCTTCGAGGCACAGCGCGACATGGCCCTCCGATTCGGTGCCAGCAGGGTATTCGACCACGAGCCCCATCTGGCACTGGTCGAGGCGCTGGCGGAGTGGTCGGGGGCGGTTCTCCACGCGCCGGTAGGCGGGCTACCCATGACCCACCCCGGGCACATCGATGTGGTCTACGACACCATCGCCAAGGCCGAGACCCTCGAGATCGGCGTCCGGGTACTTGCGGACCGAGGGCGCCTCGTCTACACGGGAGTCTCGACGCCGCAACGGTGGGAGTGGACGCCCATCTACTTCAAGGAGCTCATCGTCACCGGCTCCAATGCCTTCGGCGTCGAGGAGTTGGACGGGGTACGCCGGCATGCCATTGCCCACTACCTCGCGCTGCTCTCCGATGGGCGGCTGGACATCACCCCGATGTTGACCCATCGCTTCGCGCTGACCGAGTGGTGGCACGCGCTCAAGGTCATCGCCCGGCAGGGTGAGAGCGGAGCGCTCAAGGTGGCCTTTACGCCCAACGGCGTATGACCGCCTACGGGCCGGCGCCCAGTTCGCAGAATCGACGGTAGCGGGAGTCGGTGGCGCGGACCCAGGCCGGATCGGGTCCGATCCGGCGACCCACCCGGGCCCACCGCCTCGAGTCGTTGAGCGACCGCTCCAGGCCCGCCGCCAGGCGGGCGAAGAAGGCGGCACCGAGCGCCGCTCCGTCGGGGACGGCCACCGCATCGACCGGCAGCCCGGTGGCGTCGGCCACCGCTGCCATCCACGCGGTGGTCATTGAGCCGCCGCCACTGGCGACGATCCGCCCCGGAGCGACGCCCGACAGGTCAATGATGCGGCGAATGACGAAGCCGCTGGCCTCGAATGCCGCTCGCTCGAGCGCCTCTGGACCCGAGGAGATGTCGAGCCCGTGCAGGCCGGCACGCAGGGTGTGATCGTCGAACGGCGTGCGCTCGCCGCGCAGGTAGGGCAGCCACACCGGCACGCGGTCCGGCACCCCGAGGCGCGGCGCGAGGCGTTCGCGGTCCGGGCCGGGGCGAGGGACGCCGCGAATCAGCCCGCGGGCCCAGTCGACGAAGAGCGCGCCGGCATTGCTCGGCCCCCCGATGAGGTACCGCTCCGGGGTGGTATGGGGATAGCTGATCAGGCCCGGCACCTCCGTCCATTCCCCGCTGACCACCCAGACGATCAGCGTGGCGCCGAAGATGACGTGGACGTCGCCCGGCATGTCGGCGCCGGCAACCACCTGATCGCAGAGCGCGTCGATGGACCCACCGGCGAACACTGTGTCGGTGCCGGGCAGGGTGCCCCCGGCCTGGCCCATCGGGACGACCAGGGGAAGTTGCGGGCGCTCCACTCCGATCGCATGGAGGAGTTCGTCGTTCCAGCCGCCGCCCGAGTGCACGGGCCCCATGGAGGCTGTCACGCCGGTGTCGACGGCGGGAACGCCGGCCAGCGCGTGGGTCGCGACGGCCTGGCACGGCCAGTAGCCCGCCGCGTCGGGCGCGGCGGCGTGCGCCCACCGCAGGAAGCCCTCCGTGTCGACCATCGCGCCCGTGGGGTCGGGACCGGCCGGGGAAGCGCCCGCACAGGCGGCCGAGACGGCGGGCCGACCTTCCCGGTCGCCGTAGAGGAGCCCCGGCAGTACCGGCACGCCCCGGCGATCGACCGCCGTGAGCGAGGGGACCATGGAGGCGACAGCCACCGCGGCGGGCGAGCCCCCCCCTCCGCCGACCAGTGCCCCCGACAGGTCGGCGTAGGCGCGACGCGGGCCGATGCGCCAGGCCCGCCGTGCATCGTGGCGCAGCTCGTCGGGCACCGCCGTCAGCACCCGATGGGCCACCCGGCTCCGGGCGACGACCCCACCGTCCTCGTCCACGGCCAATGCCTTCACCGCGGTGGTCCCGATATCGACGCCGACGGAGATCGGCCCATGTGCCCTGCTCACCGTCTGAGGATCCGTGACATGATGCCCGCCATTATTGACGATCCTCCCCCCAGCGATCGGAGTAGGGAACGATGAGCGACCGACGGCCGAAAGCCCTGGTCACCGCGGCGGTGAGCGGTCCCGGTCTCGACCTGCTCGGCCAGCTGGCGGATCTCGTGCTCGATTCGTGGCTCGCGCAGCCCCAACTCCGCATCTACAACGCCCAGCAGCTGGCCGACCGGGTGGCGCTCGAGGGCGCCACCATCGTCGTGGTCGAGAGCGACGTGTGCGGCGGCGAGCTCTACGAGCACCCGATCATCGCCGTGGCCAGCTGTCGAGGCGATCCCACCAACGTGGACATCGCCGCGGCGACGGCGGCCGGGGTCCCCGTGCTGCGAGCACCGGGACGCAATGCGGACGCGGTGGCAGAGCTCGCCGTCGCCCTCCTCTTCGCCGCGACACGGGGACTGATCCCGGCCGACCGGGACGTGCGGGCCGGTGACATCTACCGCGACGGCAAAATCCCCTACCAACGCTACCGAGCCTGGGAGTTGGCCGGCAAGACGGTCGGCCTGGTGGGCCTGGGCGCGGTTGGACGGGCTCTGCGCTGGCGCCTTCGCGGTCTGGGCATGGACGTGTTGGCCTACGATCCCTTCGTTCCCGATGCCACCTCCACACTGGTCGAGCTCCTGGAGCGCTCCGACGTGATCTCCGTGCATGCTCCGGTTACCGAGGAGACGTCGGGCATGATCGGCCGGGAAGAGTTCGCCCGGATGCGGGACGGCGTGGTCTACCTCAACACGGCCCGGGCCAGGATCCACGACACCGACGCCCTCGTGGCGGCGCTGCGATCGGGCAAGGTCGGGGCCGCCGGGCTCGACCATTTCGAGGGTGAGTTCCTGGCCGCCGACCATCCGCTGACCGAGTTCCCGACGGTGGTGCTGACCCCGCACATTGGTGGCGCCACCTACAACACCGAGTCCAATCACACCAGCACGATCGCAGAGGACCTGTGCCGGCTCCTGGCGGGGGCGAGGCCCCTGCACGTGGTCAATCCCGAAGTCCTTCCCGGCTGACGTGAGCGCCTCGCAACCGACCATCATCGCCACCAGCATCGGGTTCCAGCCCGATGGTCCCGACCCTCAGAACGTGCGGCCCGGCCCGTTGTTCCACCTGGCGACCGACCTGGCGCGGTCCGGGCGGCACCCGCGCATCTGCACGATCGCCACGGCCACCGGTGATGACTCGGCGCGCCTGGCCGCCGTGCACAACGCCTTCTCCAAGTTCGGCATGGTGAGCTCGCATCTGGCCCTGTTCCCGATGCCGAACGTGCCCGACATCCGGGAGCACCTCCTGGCGCAGGACGTCGTCTGGGTCGGGGGTGGGAGCACCGCCAACCTGCTCGCGTTGTGGCGCCTGCACGGCCTCCATCTCGCCCTGCGGGAGTGCTGGGAGGCCGGCGTGGTGCTCGCCGGGGTATCCGCAGGATCCCTGTGCTGGCATGTCGGTGGGACGACGGACTCGTTCGGTCCGGACCTTCGAGCGGTCACCGACGGCCTCGGCTTTCTTCCCTACAGCAACAGTCCCCACCACGATGCCGAGGCCCAGCGGCGTCCCCTGATCCATCGTCTGATCGCGGAGGGTACCCTCCCGGACGGCTACGCCACCGAGAACGGGACCGGACTCGTCTTCTTCGGCACAGAGCTCCAGGAGGCCGTCACCGAGGTGCCCGGTAAGTCGGCATACTCCCTGCGTCGGAGCGGGGACTCGGTCGTCGAGAGCCCCTTGCCGACCCGGTTGCTCTGAGGATCAGCGGCCTGCCGGGAGGCGCCCCGGCGCGGAGACGGCGATCGCTCAGTTCGTGATCCGCCCGTAGTACTGGGCCTGGCCGAAGCTGAAGATCCCGCCGTCGGCCGCCACCAGCCAGTAGGCGTCGGCGGTACCTCCCGCCGCCATTCCCACCACCGGTGCCGCCAGGACACGCCCCCCCATCGATCCCGCGAACTCCGCTTGGCCGAAGCAGAACACGCCCCCGTCCGACGCCTCGAACCGGTAGCCCAGGCCGTTGGACAGAGGTTCGATGCCAACGATGGGGCGAGCCAGCTCGATGGAGCCGGTACTGCCGAAGAAGGGCGCCCCAAAGCTGAACACGCCACCGTCGGACCCCACCAGCCAGTACCCGTCGGTGGCAGGGTCCGCGGCCATGCCCACCACCGGGCGATTGAGTACGCGGCCACCCATGCTGCCCCGGAACGGCGCATCGCCGAAGGTGAACACACCGCCGTCCGACGCCACCAGCCAGTACCCGTCGCCGTCGGAAGTGGCGGCCATGCCGACGATGGGCGCCGTCAGGTGGAGTGAACCCGTACTCCCATAGAAGGGCCCGTCGCCGAAGGCGAAGACGCCGCCGTCCGACGCCACCAGCCAGTACCCGCCGCCGTCAGGGGTGGCGGTGATCCCCACGATGGGCGAGTTGAGCGAAACGCCGGCCACCGATCCGTAGTAGGTCGCCGCCCCGAACGCGGCGACGGTCCCGTCGGACTCGGCTTCCCAGTACCCGGCACCGTCGGGGAGTGTGGCGATGCCGATCACGTGCGGCGGAGCGAGCACGCTCGCCACGACCTGCGGCCAGCTGAGCGTGACGTCGGTGGGCGGAGCACCGCATGTGCCGACCACCAGGGCGGCGATGGATCCCCCGGGCGAGGCGGTGGCCGAGTATGCGGCCCCCATCACGAGCGTCGGAGCGGCCGATCCGCACGAAGCGAACTGGTGCAGGATGATGTCGCGGTGACCCCAGCACCCCGAGGGGTCCTGAGCGGTGCAGTCCTCGTTGGTGGACGGGTCCTGGGGACCGCCCAAGCCGTCGGAGTACATCCAGTAGTAGTCGGCACCGAAGACCGAGCTCAATCCGCCGGCCCAGATGGAGCCACCCCAGCTCACCGGGCTGCCGCCGCTCAGTGTGGCGGGAATCGCCGGATCGCTCGCCGAGGCGACGCCCAGCTGGGCCGCGGCGTCGAGCTGCGCCGACATGTAGGCGATGGGGGGAAGACCCCGATCGATTCTTTCCTCGTTGAGAACGATGAACATCTGCTCGGAGACGGGCAGCGTCGCGACGGTGTCCTCGGCGACGTTCATCGGGCCAACCCCCTCGTCCCCCCGGGCAGTGTCGATGGAGGTCAGGTAGTCCGAGCTGCTCATCGGGATGTTCCCCGGGGGACTGTCGGGAGGGAGGATGCCCACCGCGCCGGCGGGGACGGACAGACAGGTCACCAGTGCCGCCGTGACCGCCGCGGCAGTCCGGACCCCCCACGCGGACGCCAGCCGTCGCGCGCCTCGCCTCGTCGCCACCTGCCTGCCACCTCCTCCACGGATCACCGAGGAGTGGGGCGTGGCGGAATGCTGCGGTCCCCGATGGGGACCGTTCCGGCAACCCGGCTAACTCAGAGAGTCCCGTAGCTTTGCGTCGCCCCCTCGCGGGGGGTTTGCCTTTGTCGCCCCAAAGTATGACCGCAGATCCACCGCCACAGCCCGAGGAATGACCACGTGCAACCAAACTGCAACCGGGGTGGGGAAGGTCGCGACCGGGTCAACCAACGTTTGTGTGGCCGCCCTCGAGCGCCTCCGTTCGACGGCGGCACCGGTCAACACCGAGAATGGGGAGATGGCGAACGCAGAACAGGCCGAAGGGTCGTCCACGAGGCACCGGATCCTGCAGGTGGCGCTCTCCCTCATGTCCCAGAAGGGCGTCGACGGCACCAGCATGCGTGACCTGGCATCGGCGGCCGGGCTCAACGTGGCGTCGCTGTACCACTACTTCCCGTCCAAGCGGGAGCTGTTGGAAGCGGTCCTCGTCGAGCGGGGGTACATCCCCGTTTGGGACGCCGGGCCGCAACCGACCGCCGATCTGGCCACGGTCGCACCGTCCGCCGAGGCGAGGTTGGCGGCAGTGCTCACCGACATTCTCGTGTCCATGTTCGAGGTCGAGGACTTCGTCCGCCTCATGGCGGGCGAGGCCATGCGGGGCGAGGAGACGGCGCGCGCGGTGGGTCTCGACCTGTTCACCACCTTTGAGTCCTCCCTGGCGGAATGGATCGTCACCCATCTACCCGACCTCGATCAACGCTCGGGCGCTCCCGCGGTGGCCCACCTGCTGAGCGCCATGCTCGTGGGGATCTTCGTGCAGCACGCCGCCGGGGTCGGGGGCGACGAGAGCCAGGACATGACCTCCCTGCTCACCGAGAGGGCGGAGTTCATCGCCCACATCCTCAGCCGCTGAGACCGCCGCGCGTGCCCGTTCTCGAGAGAATCGCCTCGACGACCGCGGCCCGCGGGAGCTTGCCGTAGCGGTTGTAGGGCATCTCGTCGACGACGACGATCACCTCCGGGACCTTGTAGCGGGCCACCAGGCCACGACAGTGGGCACGGACCTCGTCCGCTCCGACGCTCCCGTCCCCGACGATGAGCGCGCCCACCCGCTCCCCCAGCTCGTCGTCGGGCACACCGGCCACCGCCACCTCGACCACGCCCGGGAGGGCCCGGATCGCCGTTTCGATTTCGATCGGGCCGAACTTCTCCCCACCCCGATTGATGGTGTCCTTGAGCCGGCCCCTCACGTAGAGGTAGCCGTCCTCGTCGAACTGGACGAGATCTCCCGTCGCCATCCACTCCGAGGTGATGTTCTGCGCCGATCGGACCACCGCCTCCCCCACCTGGCCGACGCCCACGTCCTCGCGGCTGAGCACGTCGACGACCCGGACCTCGACGCCCGGGAACGGTCGCCCGACGGAGTCGAGCTTCCGGCCGGCGCGGTGGTCGTCGGGCGAGAGCGCTGCGTAGGCGCCGAGCGTCTCCGTCTGGCCGAACGTGTTCGAGAAGTCGACGCCGGGGAGAGCCGCCATGGCCCTGTTGATGAGCTCCGGTGGGGCGGGCGCCGCCCCGTAGCTCAGCGACCTGAGGCTGGTGATGTCACGAACCGCGAAATCCGGATGGTCGAGGATCCTGCGCAACATCGTCGGCACGACGAACGTCTGGTTCACGCGGAACTCCTCAACGGCTCTCAGCCATGCCCCGGCATCGAAGCGCGGGAGGATGACGGTCGCCCTTCCCGAATACAAGGTGATCAGGAGACCCAGCGTTCCGCCGATGTGGAAGAGGGGCACCGAGATCATGTCGACGCGCGGATCCACCTCCAGGGCGGCCGCCGTCCCATAGTTCGTCAGTCGGTCCCCGACGTTGCGATGTCTGATGTACACCGGTTTGGGCAGGCCCGTCGACCCGCTCGAGAACAGCACCAGCCCGGTGGAGTCATCCTCAATCGGGGTGTGCCGCGGCGGGCCTTCGGCGTCAGCGTCGGCCATGTCGGATCGGGTCAGCACCGGCCCTCCCAGGGCCTCGCGGAGCTTGTCGGCGTAGCCTGCGCCGGCGATGCCCACCGTGCACCCGACCAACCGGCAGAGTGCCGCCATCTCGCCGACCTTGAGATCGGGGTTCATCTGGGCCGCGGCGGCACCGAGGCGGGCCGCAGCCAGGATCGATGCCACCGCCAGTGGACCGCCCTGATCGACGACGGCCACGTAGTCCCCCGCTCCCACCCCGGCGCCCCGGAGGGCCGTCGCACACCGCTGAGCCAGCAGATCGAGCTCGGCATAGCTCGTCTGCTCGCCATCGACCACGAGGGCCGTCCGTGCGGGCGTCTCGGCCAGTGCACGGTCGATCGTCTCCCCTACATGCATCGCTCCCCCTTCTCGAAGTGCGCGGGACAGTTCCTCGGCGGCTCGGCGCCGGAACCTACCAGGCGGACCGCTCGAGCCGTCGCTGCAACGCCTGGGCGCGCGCTGCAGTGCTACGAGCGGGCACCGTCGACGTCGACCACCACCCGGCCCCGCACCGAGCCGGCCAGGATCCGTTCGGCCAACGCCGGGACGTGCTCGAGGGGCTCCACGGTGGTGGCCAGGGCGAGGAGGTCGCGGGGCACATCGCTGTCCAGGCGTGCCCAGGCCGCCGCCCGGACGGCGGATGGGACGGAGACGGAGTCCACGCCCAAGAGTCGGACGTTGCGCAGGATGAACGGGAACACCGTCGTGGGAAGATCCGAACCGCCGGCCAGACCGCACGCGGCCACTGCGCCCCGATAGGCGGTCTGCGCCAGCACCGTGGCCAGTGTCTGGCTGCCGACGGTGTCGATGGCGGCGGCCCACCGCTCCTTCTCGAGCGGCCTCCCCGACTCGCCAGACAGCTCTTCGCGCCCGATGATCGACGTTGCGCCGAGCGACCTGAGGTAGTCGGCGATCTCGGGTCGACCGGTCGCAGCGGCCACGCGATACCCCGGGGCGGCCAGCAGCATCACGGCGAAGCTGCCGACACCGCCGCCGGCCCCTGTCACCAGCACCTCGCCCCCACCCTGCGCCTCCATACCGGCGTCTTCGAGTGCCGCGATGCACAGCATGGCGGTGAGCCCACCGGTACCGATGGCCATGGTGTCGCGCAGCGAGAGACCGGCGGGACGGCGTTGGAGCCACTGCGAGTGCACCCGCTGCCGCGTGGTGTACCCGCCGGGGTGCGTCTCGGAGAGCCCCCATCCCGTCACGAGGACCTCGTCACCGGGCGACCAGTCGGCGGAGTCCGATGTGCGGACGGTTCCCGCCAGGTCGATGCCGCACACCATCGGGAAGGACCGGACGATGCGACCCTTGCCGGTGACGGCCAGCCCGTCCTTGTAGTTGAGCGACGACCAGTGGACGTCCACCGTCACGTCGCCCTCGGGCAGCGAGGCCTCCGAAACCTCAACCAAGGACGCTGGTCCGTTCTCGGTCGCCACAATGGCGGGAAACGACTCCATCGGCAGTTCCTGTTCCTTTCGAGTGACGGTGGTTGCGACGTGCCCCTCAGTGGGCCGCCGCCGGGCGACGGGTCGCGGGGGCGGCAAGCTGCCCGCAGGCGGCATCGATCTCGGCCCCTCGGGTGGCGCGCACGGTGGCATTGACCCCGAGACCGAGGAGCCGTTCCTGAAATCCCCGCACCCTCTCCACGGGGCTTCCTCGCACCGCGAACCCCGGTGTCGGGTTGAGCGGAATGAGATTGACGTGCGCGGCGAGCGGTCGCGCGAACCGGGCCAGTTCGGCCGCATCACGATCCTGGTCGTTCACCTCGTGGATCATGGCCCACTCGATCGACAGCCGCCGGCCGGTCGCGCCCACGTACTCCGCGCACGCCTCGGCCAGCACGGAAAGCGGGTACCGCCGATTGACGGGCACCAGGACGTCCCGCAACTCGTCGTTGGCGGCGTGCAGGGAGACGGCGAGATTGACGGGCAGCGCCTCGCCGGCCAGACGTCGGATGCCGGGCACGATGCCCACGGTCGACAGCGTCAGGTGGCGGGCGGAGAATCCCATGTCGCGGTGGAGCCGGGTGACGGCGCTCCAGACCCTGTCGTAGTTGGCCAGCGGCTCGCCCATGCCCATGAACACCACGTTGGAGAGGCGCCGCGGGCGGGCGGCCCTCATGGCCTCGGCCACCTGCTCGACGATCTCGCCCCCGCTCAGGTGGCGTTGGAATCCCGCCTGGCCGGTGGCACAGAACTGGCAGGCCATGGCGCACCCGGCCTGGGTGGACACGCAGACCGTGACCCGGTCGGGGTAGTGCATCAGCACCGTTTCCACCTCGGCACCATCGCGGAGCGACCAGAGCCACTTGGTCGTCCGGCCGGCGTCGGCCGATCGCCGCGTCACCTCGCGTAGTGCCGGGGGCAGCGCCTCACGCAGCCTCACCCTTAGGATCACCGGAAGGTCGGTCATCTCGTCCGGGCGCAGGACGCGACGGTGCAGGCCCTCCCACACCTGGCGGGAGCGGAACGACGGCTCGCCGTCGAGGAGCAGCTCCAGCTCGTCCGGTCGGAGATCGTACGGGGCGGGCATTGGTAGTCAGGGGCGCAGTGCCGTTGCCGGCCCGTTTCCCCATTCCCCTTTCAATCCGTGCATGCGGTTTTCCCGCACACGGCTTTCCGATGGACTTCTAGACATGGTTACGCAGCTTTCGGATAGCGGATAGTGCCCATGAGCTTGTGCAGGCCCTGGTCGTAGAACCAGGCCTCGGTCCAACGATCCACCTGACCGGCCCGCAGATTGCGGCCTCGCTTCTTTACCAGCAAGCGAATGAGGCGCCAGCATACGTAGTGGTCAAGGGTTCGGAACTTAAGAGCCGCGTTCCCGGTGCGGAAGTAGTTGCCCCATCCCCGGAGGAACAGGTTCAGGCGTGCGATGACGTCTTCCAACTGCTGTCCGACCTGGCTTCGAGCGGTGAGGGCCTTGACTCTGGCCCGGGCACGCTTCATGGACCGTTGCGACGGCCAGCGGTGGAGGTAGTAGCGGATGATCCGCTGCTGCTCCCAGAGCTTGCCGGACATGCGGGCATGAAAGTGGCACCCGAGGAAGTCGAAGCCCTCCTTGCCTTCCCGGAGGTCGACCACTCGGGTCTTTTCCGGATGAAGGCTCAGACCGAGGTCGCCCAAGATGGCGGTCGCCCGCCGTCGGGCTGCTTCGGCCTGTTCCTGGGATGAGCACAGCACCACGCAGTCGTCCGCATAGCGGACGACTTGTCCGACACCATGTTGTTCCCAGGCCCGGTCGAATGCGTGCAGGTAGGCGTTGGCCAAAAGGGGTGAGATCACCCCTCCTTGGGGCGTCCCCGTGACCGTCTCGGTGACGACGCCATCGACCAATACCCCTGCTTGCAGCCACTGTCGCAGAAGCTTGAGCACCCTTCGGTCCGACACCCGCTCCCCGACCAGGTTGAGAAGTCTCTCGTGGTCGATCGAGCCGAAGAAGTCCTTGATGTCGGCTTCGAAGACAAACTGGTTGCCCTTGATGAAGCCGACCCGGATTACCTCCATGGCGTCGGTGGCCGAGCGCTTGGGCCGGAACCCAAACGAGCAGTCCAAGAAGTCGGCCTCGAAAAGTGGCTCGAGGACGCCCCGCTCAGCCCGCCGCCTCTCGACGACGAACCGGGGCCTGCTACCGGGCTCTCCGGCAATTACCCGGGTGGGACTTGCACCCACTGGTTTGAT